>Ga0315278_10002961_pt1 | contig 15164 bp, 12 predicted proteins | sample YL17G06_0_MG_FD_203880 | JGI IMG/M metagenome (GOLD analysis project Ga0315278, IMG submission 203880) | Sediment microbial communities from Yellowstone Lake, YNP, Wyoming, USA - YL17G06_0 | ecosystem: Environmental > Aquatic > Freshwater > Lake > Sediment | place: USA: Wyoming | collected... | reverse complement strand
GTACTTGCCGGTCTCCAGCCATGCGAAGCTGACCGGAAACGATTCGAGATACCCTTCAGGCGCCACGCGTTCGTGGGCCAGACTGCGCGCACGTCCGGCAGGCACGGGAGTGCGGGCGATGACATAGTCATTCAATCCTTTAAGATCGATGATGACTACGCGGGGCAAAACCCACCCGGCCACTCCGACAGCCCCCGTGCGATAGAGTGGGAAGGGTGATGGGCACTCCAGAGATCGCGCGGGGTAACGCCGCAATTGCTCTTCACAAAACGCTCGGTGCGTTTGATGACGAACACAGATCAAGTGATCGATCAGCCGTTCTTGCAGGCTGTCAAATGTGCCGGTGTACCAATGCAAGAAAGACGGGAATACCTGGCTGACCGGACGGTACATCTGCTGGACAAACTGCTCTTGTGGCAGGTGGAGAGTTGACAACCAGTGCGCCCAAGGGAGCGGCCAAGAGAGTAAGACAGACAGGCCGACAAGAGTGGCAGCGGCTCGCAGGTTCAGTTGAAGTCTGTCGACAATCCAGATCAGCGACACGAATATCACCGGAATGAGATAGCTGTACACCCGGTACTCGAAATGATCTCCTCCGATCACGAGCGTGTAGTAGGCAACATGGACAGCAACAGCGGCTACGGCAACGGTCATGCGCGCCCGCCCACACGAGATAGCAACCTTGCCTTCTGAGTCGGGCTCCGATATCTCTACGTCAGGTTCAGAGGCTCTCGGAATGTGGAAAGAACGTTTCTGGCACTGACGAGCCAGAACGATGATCAGACCCAGTAGTCCGAACCAGAAGGCATATTCAAGAATGAACGACGCAAGATACCTCCATCCGGCTTCAGGCCACGGAGCGACATACTTGGCATAGTACGTATTCGGCAACCACTCGCCATAGTATGCGTACCGCCACATGATATGAACCGCCGGAATTGCCAGGGGTAGGGGAGCGAAGAAGTGAGGACGGCGTGATGTCCCCTCGCGATACGCGTGTACGAGCACAAAAGCAGCGATCACGAGCGTTGCGACGACAAAGAGGTAGCCGTCCGGGCGTGTCAGGGAAACCAGCGCTGCCGCCAGCGAGAGCTTGAAGAGCCATGACGTTGTGCTCCCGTTAGCAAACACGAGAATCGACAGCCACCAAAGCAAACCGGCGTTGAAAAGCGCCGTTTCGAGTCCCGAACTTGTCGAGGCGAGGAATGTGCGGTTCGTGAGAACGCCGGCCATCACCAGAGCGAGGAAGACAAGTCGATGCGACGATAGCCTGACACTCAGATGTTGACGAAGTACTATTCGGACGGTAATTAACAGAGTCAGGAACGCGAAACCCAAAGAGAGGTAGTTGGCCGACTGGGGCGGTTCGATTCCCAGCCCGCGCCAGACCACGTCGAGAAGCACAACCCAGAGAAAACTGGTGTATCCCTCGACCGGTTTGAACGGTGGGGGATTCCAGGTGTACCCATACCCGAGGATACTGTTGCTGACATAGCGAAAGGCAATGAACGCGTCGTCAGTGAGATGCCAGAATAGGTTCCAGCCCAGATACAGCAAGATCGCGGAAGAGGCGATTATCAGGTAAACAAGAAGTTTGCGTTGACTGGTCGTCAGTCTCGATTCCGCCATGGCGGCAATATCAGAAATAACATCGGTAATGGGCAATGCAAAACAGTGGCAAAGAATCTTGCTATTGGACGTCACGCACGGACTCAAGTTGCGTCGGGTCTTGTTTCCTCTCGCTGGACAAGCGGACAAGTATTGATACCATCAGATTGCACGTGATTTCTGCCGTTAGACATGCTATCTTGAGTGCTATGAGTTGTCGGTACAAACGAATAGAGCATTTTCAGAGATAATCAACTATGACCACGAGAATCAACGTCAACGAGAAAATCCTCAAAGAAAACGATCGTATCGCGGCGGAAATCCGCTCGGAACTGTCCCAGAAGCATATACTCTCACTCAATCTGGTCAGTTCACCCGGTTCCGGTAAGACCAGCCTTCTTGAAAGGACTTTTCGAGACCTGAAAGACACCCTTCCCATGGCCGTGATCGCGGGTGACGTGCAGACCGAGAACGACGCCCGTCGCCTTGAAGCGGCCGGCGCGGTGCTGGTGCGGCCGATCGTGACCGGCGGCGCGTGTCATCTCGACGCCCGCATGGTGCAGCTGGCGATGGCCGGTCTGGACCTGTCGAATTGTCGGGTACTGTTTGTCGAAAACGTCGGAAATCTCGTCTGTCCGTCGAGCTACGATCTGGGCGAGGATATGAAAGTGGTTCTGATCAGCACGACCGAAGGTGACGACAAGCCGCTCAAGTATCCGGCGATGTTCCGTCGATCGTCGGTGATGGTGATTAACAAGATCGACCTGATTGGTCTGTCCGATTTCGATCTGGAGAAGGTGAAACGCAACGCACGGCAGATCAATGGCCAGCTTGAGATCATTGAGGTCTCGTGCCGCACCGGCGAAGGCCTGAGTCGGTGGTATGACTGGTTAAGATCGGCAGTGCAGTCGAAACGCCGCAAGGCAAAGTAGGTCAGGACCCTTGCGGTCTTGACATCAGCGCGTCAGGAGGACAAGCCTCCTGACCTACAAGACTGTCATATCAGAGAATGGCGGGTTCGAGGCGGACCGCCCTGCGATCACCCGGTAGCCCACAGCTCTGCTGTGGGTTCTCACCTTCTGCAATATCGCTCTAACAGGAAATGGCAGAACCACCAAGGGGTTCTGTCCTACGATTCAGTGGCAGGAGCACAGGGCCCTGCCCTACGGGAAAATCAGCAGATTCTCGGCAACTGCTCACCGGTGAACATCTCGACCACCCGGTCAACACCCGAAACAGTGCGAAGGGTCACCAGGCCGTCGGTTTCGGCGCGGACTTCGCCAATCACGCGCGCGTCTTTGCCGAGCGGATGGCGTTGCATAGCAAACAGAGCAGCTTCAGTGTCCTTCTTTGCCACAAATGCCACGAACCTGCCTTCGTTGGCAACATACATCGGGTCCAGCCCCAGCAGTTCGCACGCGCCTGATACCGCTTCGCTGATCAGCAGGTTCTCTTCAACAATTGATATCCGGTGTTTGGCAGTGACGGCAATCTCTACTAACGCCGACGCCAGACCACCGCGCGTCAGATCGCGCAGGCAGTGGACATCCGCGCCGGTGGCGAGCAGACTTGCCACGATCTCAGCCAGGGGAGCGCAGTCGCTTTCGATCGTTGTCTCAAACGCCAACCCCTCGCGCTGCGCCATGACGGCGATGCCGTGGCGACCGATATCGCCGCTGAGTATGATCTGATCGCCGGGTTGAATCTGTTGCGGACCGATGCGACGATTTGCAGCCGGTACGCCGACGCCGGTAGTATTGATGAACATCCGATCGGCCTTGCCGCGTTCGACAACTTTCGTGTCTCCGGTTACGATGCGCACACCTGAGGTGCGGGCCGTGTCCGCCATTGAAGTAACCACCCTGCGGAGAGTATCGATTTCGAGACCTTCTTCCAGAATGAACGACACAGAAAGATAGAGCGGCTTCGCCCCGCACATGGCGAGGTCATTTACTGTCCCGCACACGGCCAGCTTGCCGATGTCGCCACCTGGAAAGAACAGCGGTCTTACCACGAACGAGTCGGTGGTGAAAGCCAGTTCCGATGTCGGCAGACTGAGTACGACGCCGTCGTGCGATGTGTCCAGATTGGGATTCTCAAAGGCAGGCGCGAAGATTTCCTGAACAAGCTGCCAGGACAGGCGTCCCCCGCCTCCATGAGCCAACAATATGCGCGCATCATTCTTCATGTTCATGATATTTCTAAGAAGTTGCCCGCCGTTCGCCGTAGCGAAAATACGCCGCGCAGGCGCCCTCGGATGACACCATACACGGTCCGAGCGGTCTGTCGGGAGTGCACTCGGAGCCGAAATACGGGCACGCCGTCGGCTTTATCGCGCCGGCCAGGACTTGTCCGCAGTAGATGTCGGTACTTGCAGGTAAACCGGTTGTGGGATTGAATCGCTTGGCAGCATCGAACCGTGCGAACGCCTCTCGCAGGGCAAAACCGCTTTGCGGAATCGTGCCCAGGCCGCGCCAATTGCGATCCACTGTTTGATATACTTGTTCAACGCGCTGTTGGGCCAGCTGATTACCTTGAGCGCCTACGGCCCGTGTGTATTGAATCTGTAATTCGGCGCGACCGGATTCAAGCTGCTCAACCGTCATCTGCATGCCCTGAAGCAGATCGACCGGTTCAAAACCGGTGATAACTATAGGTACATGGTAACGCTGCGCCAGGGCGCTGTACTCCTGTGCACCCGTTACGGCGCACACGTGTCCCGGCGCGAGGAAGCCATTCACGCCGCCAGGCTGCATTTCGAGAATCGCCGCCATGGCCGGTGGAATGCGCACCTGTGCCGCCAGAATGGAGAAGTTGGTTAGGTTCTGGTTGTGCGCCTGCAGCACCGCCGTGGCAACTACCGGGGCAGTGGTTTCAAAGCCGATCGCAAAGAACACGACTTCTTGATCGGGATTGCACGTCGCAAGCGCAACAGCTTCGAGTGGCGAATAAACCATGCGAACATCGCCGCCGCGCGCACGCGCGGTCATCAGATCATCACGACTGCCGGGCACACGGAGCATATCTCCAAAAGTGCACAAGATCACTCCCGGTCGGGAGGCGATTTCAATGGCCTGATCGATAGTCTCCGCCGGGGTGACACACACCGGACAACCCGGACCGTGAAGCAACGAAATGTTCTGAGGCAAACGGCGGTCGATCCCATGTTTCAAAATGGCGTGGGTTTGTCCTCCACACACTTCCATGATTGTCCAGCGGCCTCTGGTGGAGGCCGCTATTTGCTCAAGGTGGCGGTCGATCAACTTTCGCTGCCGATATTCGTCGAGATACTTCATGCTTCGTCCGGTGATGACTCCGAAGATTCATACGCCGTCTGAATGAATTCAAGGGTCAGGCGCGCCTGTTCTTCGTCCACCACGTTCAAGGCGAACCCGGCATGGACCAGGACGTAGTCGCCGACCACAGCCTCAGGTACGCACGCCAGAGAGACTTCTCTGATAACTCCGCCAAACTCGACCCGGCCTCGGCGCACTACCGGATCATCGCTGTCAATGCTTACAATCTTACCGGGAATAGCCAAACACATTGCTATGACTCACTTTGCATCTTGTCGATCATGGCCGCCGCCTGGCCCGCAGCGATACCGCCGTCGTTGGTAGGTATTCGCCGGTGCCAGTGTACTCGTTTGCCGCCCGCCTGCAACCGCTCGATCGTGCGTTCCAGGAGGAGTCGATTCTGAAAACAGCCGCCGGTCAGCACTATTTCTGGTGTATCTGACCGGTCGGCAACTGCGGCGATCATCTCCACCAACGTATTGTGGCATCGCGCCGCGATGGTGTCAAGTGGGGTGTGCTTCCTTATGTCATCCACAACCGTACGGACCATTGACTCCCAATCGAGAACCGCCGGCCGTGATTCACCCACTAAAGCGAATTCATAGGTCTGTCGGTCCTGGCTCGTTTCGGCCGCAAACTGCAGCAACATCGCCGCCTCGGCTTCAAACGTCACCACGTGCGCCAGTCCCAGCAGCGACGCCAGACCGTCAAACAGTCGCCCGGCGCTTGATGTCAGGTGAGTGTTCAAACCCTTCTCGATCATGCGCAGCAACACCCGTAAATCGTCATCGGAATACTGTCGCAGCGGCGATAGGTCTCTTACCGGGCCGAGATTCGGGCCCCAAATTTCGTAGAGCAGGCCCAGCGCAGAACGCCGCGGTTCAACTACCGCGCGTTCTCCGCCCGGCAGGGGGAAAGCCCGCAGATGTGCGATCCGTTCAAAACCAGCCGTCGTTACCCGCAGGAACTCGCCGCCCCAGATGGTGCCGTCGGTACCCAGGCCGGTGCCGTCCCATGACACACCAAGTACCGGCGGCTTAAGGTTGTGCTCAAGCATGCATGCCAGAACGTGGGCATAATGATGCTGTACCGATAGGAAATGCTTGTCCAAACGTCGCGCGACATGAGTAGAATGATAGTCCGGGTGAAGATCGCATGCCGCACGAGAAAACGAGACGCTGTACAGGTGAGCGGCGGATTCAATGGCTGCTTCCATGGCCGTGTGGGACTTCGGCCCTGACAGGTCGCCGATATGCTGGCTGACCATGACTTGCGCGCCGGAAATAAACGCGATGGTGTTTTTCAGATGGGCACCGGTGGCCAGAATCGCCGGCGGTGAAGAATCAAGAGGGAGTGTGGTCGGCGCATACCCGCGTGCTGAACGAAGAATGGCAACAGCACCTTTGACTACATGCACCACGGAGTCATCCAGGGGTCGGGCAATTGGGCGGTTGTGCACGAGGAAGAAGTCGGCAATACCACCAAGTTGCTCGACCGCTTCTTGTTCATCAACACAAATAGGCTCTTCAGACAAATTGCCGCTGGTGGCGACAATCGGAAACCGCAGTTGGCGCATAATCAGGTGATGCACCGGTGTGTAGGGAAGCATGACGCCCAGATAGGGATTGCCCGGAGCGACACTCTCGGCAACGGCATTGTAGCCTGCCTTAGTACGCGCCAGCAGAACGATCGGTGCGGCCGGAGACAGCAGTGCATTCGCTTCAGCTTCCGCCATCACACAATCGGAGCGTACAGCCTCGACATCAGGATACATCAGGGCGAATGGCTTCGACGGTCGGTGTTTTTTGTAACGAAGAAAGGTTACGGCGTCGTCATTGCGAGCATCGACCAGCAATTGAAATCCGCCCAGTCCCTTCAGGGCGACGATTCGGCCTGATTGAATGGCTTCACATGCTTCCAACAGGGCATCGTTATGCTTTGCAACCACCGGACCATTGGCGCTCCACAATTCCACATGAGGGCCGCATTCGGGGCAGGCGTTGGGCTGGGCGTGAAAGCGACGATCGAGCGGGTTGTCATATTCAGTTCGGCACGCGTTGCACATGGTGAAGCGCTTCATCGTGGTGCGCGGGCGATCATACGGCACGGACTCAATAATGCTGTAGCGCGGGCCACAGTGCGTGCAGTTCGTGAAAGGATAGTGATATCTTCGACTAGCCGGGTCAAGAATCTCCGCCAGGCACTCCGGGCAGGTTGCCAGATCGGGAATGATGGTCGCGCTCGCCGAAATGCCGCCACGACTATCCTCGATTCCAAATACATCTCTCGCCACGGTCGGCAACTCAGTAATGTTTTGACGGTCGATGTCGGCGTGGGGAGGCAATTGGCTATTAAGTGACTCAAGAAAACGGTCAACCAGTTCCGTCGATCCCTGGATATCGATGGTAACGCCGTCGCCGGTGTTGATGACGGAACCGGTCAGGTTCAATTCATTTGCCAGTCGATACACAAACGGACGGAACCCCACTCCCTGAACTCTTCCCGTCAGGCGAATCTGGAGTCGCTTCAGCGTTTTCATCTCAGGCTCGTGTTCGATCATGATTGGGATTCACCACTGGGATAGGTCGCTCTTGCAAGCTGGCCTACCTCGGACGCGATCCGCTCGGCGACATCCTGCGCCGCCTGCGCCACCGCCGGAGTCATATCCGTGCCATGCTCGAAATTGGTTCCCTCGATTCCGTAGACGATCAGGCGTAGGGGCAGCCGATCCAGCGCCTGCGCCAGACGGACGATCTGTGTAATGCCGAGGCGATGGGTACTGGTTGGTCGGAACACCGTTTCAGGGATTGTCTCTACCAGCGGCTCAAACCGGAAGATTCTTCCCGGCTCGGCGCCGGATCGGACACTGTCGACAACGAATGCCGCGTCAACGCCGCTCCATTCCATGACCATGCCGGTGCCGTCAGCCAGCGGCTGGATCAGTCTAACTCCGGCGCATCGTTTCTGATCGACCAGGCGGGCCACCAGCGGGCCGCAACCGTCGTCACATCGAAACTCGTTGCCGAGTCCGATTACCAGATACGAAGCGGCGTCGCCCATCGTGCTTCATGCGTCCTCGTGCGTGACAGTAAGATTGAGGAAGTGGCAGGAGCACGAAATACACGGATCATAGTTGCGAATCACCTGCTCGCACTGCCAGGTCAGTTTTTCCTGAGTCAGATGCAGGTTCTTCTCGACAAAACCGCGCAGGTCGACCTCGATAGCTTTCTGGTTTTGAGACGTAGGCGGGATGATACGAGCGTTCTTGATCAGCCCGTTGCCGTCGATCTGGTACCGGTGATACAGAATACCACGCGGCGCTTCGGTGCATCCATGGCCAACACCATCACGTGGGGGCACATCAATATACGGGTGGGACGGTTCCTGATATGACTCGATGATGCGCAGCGCCTCGTGACAGGCAAAAACCGTCTCGACCGCACGCACGATAATGCCCTTGAATGGATTGAGACACTTCTCGCCGAGTTTCACTTCCTCGGCCGCTTTTCGGGCGATCTCGGGCAGTTGGTGATAGTTGTTGTTGTAGCGGGCGAGGGGTCCGGTAAGATAATCGCCACGCTCTTTCACTCGCGCATGCAAAGATGTCGAGTGGGGGACATGTTCTTCTTCGAACACATTGAGGAAATCGCTGACCTCGATGTCAATCCCCTTATTCGAGACAATCCTGCCTTCGGTAATCGGGTACTCGTCGGGATGACGCAGCGACACCAACTCATAGTCCCGCTCGAAATCTGGAAAGGTAAGACCGGCGGTGAACTTAACCGTTTCCAGCGAGAAATCCAGCGCCCACTGCAGCGACGGAATCATTGTCTCCAATTCCTGTTTCGTCGGAACCTTATAGAATCCGCCCACGCGCGTATTGATCGGGTGAATTTCGCGACCGCCCAGCAGGATCATCAATTCGTTGCCGATCTTCTTCAGCTTGAGGGCTTTCTCGACAGCCACGGGATGATCCTTCGCCATCAGCAGGGCGTCTTCGTAGCCGAGGAAATCAGGCGCATGCAGCAGATAGATGTGCAGAGCGTGGGACTCGATCCACTCACCGCAGTAAATCAGGCGCCGCAACTGCCGCAAGGCCCCTTCGACCTTCACGCCACAGGCCTGTTCCATCGCCTGTGACGAACTCATCTGGTAGGCGATGGGGCAGATGCCGCAGATTCGGGCGGTGATATCGGGGGCCTCGGTAAACTTCCGTCCCTGCAGGAAAGCCTCGAAGAAGCGTGGCGGCTCGATAAGATTGAACTGAACCTCGGTGACTTTGTCCTTGCGGACCTTTACGACGAGACGCCCCTCGCCTTCGACGCGAGCAAGGTAATCAACTTCAATCGTTCTATTTTTCATAAAGCTCACTCTGTTTGCGGAATGATTCGGCGGAGGCGTTGAAGCTGCGGAAGGCGCGCACGATATCGTCTTTCGAGGTCCCCTTCTGCTCGAACCAAGATGCCAGCGAGGCGGTGTTGGGCGTTTCCTTGGGACCGAAGCAGGCAAAACAGCCACGGGCATAAGCCGGGCAAAGAGCGCCGCATCCGGCCTGAGTGACCGGGCCCATACAATTCTGGCCGGCGGATACCATCACACAGACCGTTCCCTGGCGCTTGCATTCAATACAGACACTGTACGCCGGAACGCTCGGTTGCCGACCGTGGAGAAAGGCGGTAATCACTTCGACCAATTGATTCTTGTTGATCGGACAGCCACGCAACTCGAAATCCACCGGGATGTGATCGGCAATGGGTGTGGATTTACCCAGGGTAGAGATATACTCCGGATGGGCGTAGACCGTGGTTACGAAATCCCTCACATCCTTGAAATTGCGCAAGGCCTGGATGCCGCCCGCGGTAGCACAGGCGCCGATAGTAATCAGGAACTTCGATGATCGGCGGATGGCGTGTATGCGCTCGGCGTCGTGCGAGGTCGTAATCGACCCTTCTACCAAAGAGAGATCATAGGGCCCCCTGACGACGGCGCGGGAGGCTTCGGGGAAATTGGCGATAGTGATGTTCTCCGCCACCGCCAGCAGGGCATCCTCGCAATCGAGCAGCGACAGTTGGCAACCGTCGCAAGATGCGAATTTCCATACGGCGAGTTTGGGTTTCTTATGGGATACGACCATGTTACAACTCCCGCTTTGAGAAGACTTCGCGGATCTTGTCGCACCGGTAGATCGGGCCGTCCTTGCAGACAAAACGCGGCCCGAGCTGACAGTGTCCACAGAGACCCACTCCGCACTTCATGTTGCGTTCCATGGACAGGTAGATGCTCTGTTCGTTCAGGCCAAAGCGTTCCAGTTCAAGCAAGGTGAAACGCATCATGATCTCCGGCCCACACACTAGGGCGACGGTGTTATGAGGGTCGAACGATGCCTTGGCGACCAAGGTGGTCACGACACCGACGTTACCGCGCCAGGGACCGGTAGCGCGATCCACGGTGACATGGGTCTCCAGATCGAACCGGGAGCGCCATCGCTCGAGGTCTTTGTGATACAGGATGTCTTCGGGAGTCCGCGCGCCGTAAAGCAACACCAACCTGCCATAGTTGTGCCGGTTCGATAGTAAATAATGAATGGCTGGACGCAACGGCGCCAAACCAATACCGCCGGCGACTATGACCACATCATTGCCCTCGACTTCTTCGACGGGCCAGGCGTTACCATAGGGGCCGCGCACCCCGAGGGTGTCACCGGCGCCGAGGCGACGAATCACTTTCGTGACCGCGCCCACTTCGCGGACCGTGTGTGTAAGCGTGCGGGGATCGGCCGGGTCGCCGCTAATCGAAATCGGCACTTCACCGGTTCCGAAGACGTACAACATGTTGAACTGGCCCGGCTTGAAGTGGAAGTCGCGATTACCGCGCTGCCGGACCATCTCAAGAGTAAACGTATCGTAAGTATCTTTGACTACTCGCCGGATCGTAAACGGCTCGGTAGTCATTGGACCGGCAACGGGCGCATCGCCCGACCTGCTAATGGTTTGAGCCTTTTCCATAAACGTCCATCAGTTGTAGTCTGGTGCCTTCGAGACGCTCCACAACGACCATAAGGAAGCGCTTCATGATTTCAAACCCGAAATCGTGATCCTCCTCGCACTTGGTCCGGAGGCATTTGCCGTCGATCGACAAAGCGCGGGTAAGTTCGACTGCGTGAGCATCGAAATGGCACCGGTAAGGCGGCACCAGCCAGGACCAGCCGAAGACGTCGTCGTCGGTCCGGGTCCGGATAATGACCGTTCCCTTTTGCGGGATGTGCGTTTCAACCTGCACTTTACCCTGGCGGATGAGGTAGAACATGTCGGCCGGCTCGCCTTCCCTGAATACGAACTGTCCGGCCTTGAACACCACGTTGGCAGCGCACCCGGCCAATAGCGCGATCTGCTCCTGGGTCATTCCCTTGAGGAACGGGTGTTCGCCCAGAATTCTCTCAAGATTCTCCATCGTTTCCGTCCTTATGCTCAGTGGTTACTTGTCATCGCAAATCAAGTCTCTGTCATTAGCTCACGGGCTTCTTCGGTGATATCAATGCCCACCGGACACCAGGTGATACACCGGCCACAGCCCACACACCCAAGCACACCGAACTGATCCTGCCAGTGAACAAGCTTGTGCATCAGCCACTGCCGATAGCGCGCGTACGCCGACGGGCGAATACTGCCGCCGTGAATGTAAGCGAAATTGACCGTGAAGCAGGAATCCCATCGGCGCTCCCGTGTCGCTGTGCTGGCGGTAAGGTCTGTAGCATCCTCAATGTTAACGCAGAAGCAGGTGGGGCAGACCATCGTGCAGTTGCCGCACGACAGGCAGCGCTCGGCGATCACCTTCCAGTGAGGATCGTCAAAGGCAGCGAGGAGTTTCTCTTTGAGTTGCTCCGTCTTGAGCTGCCGCCCCATAGACATAGCCGATTGCTGAAGTGCCTTCTCGGCAGTGGTCAGATCGTTTTGCGTGGCGGCTTTTGCGGCCACCAGTCCGGCCAGTTTTTCACCACGACGGGAACCAATCTCAACGACAAAACGGTGACTCCCGTCAAGTACCTCGGTGAGAGACAGATCAAACCCCTCTGCCGCTTTCGGTCCGGTACCCACCGACGCGCAGAAACAGGTGCCGCCGGGACGGACACAATTGACCACTACGATCAAGGCTTCCTCGCGCAGCTTGCGGTAGTAAGGGTCGTCGTATTCGCCTTTGGTCAGAATCTGATCGTGGATAGCCAGCGCCTTCAGTTCGCACGGGCGCACACCAAACAATGCGAGTTTCGATGCCCCATTGTCCGAGGGGATTAGCTCGAAGCTGCGTTCGGTCTTCTGTGCCGTGAACAATTTGCGGAGCGCCGGATAGAATACACGTTTCCAGCTATGCTGACCGACCACGCAGTCGAAATAGGCTGGTCGGTCCGATTTGACTAACCGGTAACGACCACCGTCCTGTTCGTCCGACCACCCTTTCGGGAGTTGTTCGGCCGATGAGATCGGGTTGTAGGTCACGGCGTGATCGCGGACGGTGGGACCGTAGACCGTGTACTTCTGGTCACCCAATTCGTGAATCAACTTATCCAGTTGATCCGGGGTGATGACCATCTTCTCAGTCAGGGGATATTTGTTATTGTCTGACATACTTCAATGACCTGTAGGTCGTGATTTTCGTGATAGTGTAAAGACCCCGAAAGAATGAAACGTGTTGGTTCGAAAACGTCGACAATGTCGGTCTGACATCTTTATTCGTGATGTTCATGTCTGCATCCAGTTGGCGCCTTCGTATCTCTCAGGTGGCCGAATCGAGCCGACTGACAACACACAGAAGATACTCAAGAACCGTCTCTCCGCCAATTCAAAAAGAGAGATAAGACAACTTTTGCAGTACCGAAACCAAGGATTTTCCGATTTTTTCATCAGACGTACGCAATCAAGCGCACGCTGGTATTTCAATTTGAAATGAATGGGGGTGATTTGGCCCGCGAGAATACTCGTTGACGGTTCTTGCGGTTTCGAGTCAGCTTTGCTTTCTTCTGATCATGTGTGGAAGGTACGCTCTCGCTCAGGAACACGAGGCGCTGAGGATTCGGTTCGGGTTCTCCGATGAGCCCGCGTCGCCGTTCATACATTCACCCCGTTTCAATATCGCCCCCACTCAGATCGCCCCGATCATTACCAACGGCGAGGAGATGAGACTACGCGCGATGCGCTGGGGGTTGATTCCCCACTGGGCCAAAGACTCCGCGATCGGCAACTCTCTGATTAACGCCCGCTCAGACACGGTGGCGGAGAAGCCGAGTTTCCGTGACTCGTTCAAGAAACGGCGCTGCCTTGTTCCGGCGACGGGGTTTTACGAGTGGAAGAAAGAACCGCTGTCCAAATCCAAGCAGCCCTTCTATGTCGCGACTCGGAATCCGGACATCTTTTCTTTCGCCGGATTGTGGTCGGTCTGGAAGAATCCTCAGACTGCCGAAGAGGTCCTGTCGTACACGATTCTGACCACCGAGCCGAACGAACTCATGCGCGAGATACACAACCGGATGCCGGTCATACTTCCTGCCGAGCGCGAGAAAGACTGGCTTGATCTTGCCAGCAGTCCCGATTTGCTCCGCGAACTCCTCGCGCCCTACCCGGCGGAGTTCATGGACGCCTTCCCGGTATCCAAGGTCGTGAACTCCCCGCGCAATGATAGCCCGGCCTGTATCGTGCCTATCTGAGCTATTTACAGGAAGACACCGTGCCCGGCAGATGCCCACATCTGCCGAGTCCAGTAGGGCAGAACCCCCTGGTGGTTCTGCCCTTTGCTTTGTGATTGACACACCGGTCCAGTCTTGTTAATCTGAGTTAATTGACCCGTTCAGAAGTGAGAGAACCCACAGCAGAACTGTGGGCTACTGGGTTGACTAATATGAGATGATTGACACGACTGAGATGTAGAAGGTCTGCTGGAGAACGTGAGATTGTGACCAAGAAACCCACCGCAAGCGGATGGGCCACCCGGCCAGCAGATTGGCGATTAGGTTCAATACTCGTATTTGCTGACTGTCAATGGAGATCTGTGAATATGTGACAAGACGTACGTTTGGATGCCTCTCGCAACATTCAATGGCAATAGCATGCTTGGCCAAACTCTCTAACACTGGTAATTGACTTAGCTACTCAGCCTCATCATTCTACAACCTACAAAATCAAAGTCCCAAAGGCTGGCAAAGTGGCTAACAGAATCGCTGAAATCCCTCGTCCCTGGGAGTCGAAAGATCACTCGACCCCTTTTATTGACTTGAGGTCGGATTGGTCCGAGTCAGAGCGAGTCGGTAGTTTCGACCTGTGGACTATGAGTATTCATGTCCCGAAGAACAGCCGTTTTGAACCGGTACCGACCGGCGCTCTGCGACATGAGTTAATGCATTTCCTTCAGATAGCTGGTACTGGAACGGGGCTCACCGTTTGCAATCTCAACCTAAATCTAGTCAATGCGGGCGTCTATATCATGGCAATACTGAACGACGAGAAAATCCCTTTGCGGACCCCCCTGATTGACTATGCGTCGCATCTGGCAGCCTCGAACTCGCGTTTGAGTACAAGGCTTGGACCCCATTTGGAGCACGTGAAACATGCGGTAAGTACCTTGAAGCAAATGTTTCCGGCGAGCCTAGCTGCACCGTTCGTCCCCACGGGTGAGGGGCTCTATGAGGTGAACCTTCGAAGCCATAGTATTCGCATCAATGGCCGCGAAATAGGGCCAATTGGAATTAACACGATCATGGAATCCATGGCCTATATGACTGACGTACTAGAGGAAAACTTCGGCACTAATCCGGGCATGTGGTACATTCCCGCGAATCCAGGCGAAGAACACTACTGGCTGCCCATCGCTTACGTACTTTCTCGCTCTCAAAGTGGTTTTAATCCACTCTTTGTAAGTTTGATAGGATGGTTTGCTCTATGTTCGGGCGTGAAAGGTGAATACGACCAGTACGGATACAACATCGCTGTCTATAACGACCCACTGGGTCCGGTGAGGACGTTCTTGTTGATGCTTGACAAGGTGTTTGTGGCAGTGACCGCCATGGAACAAGCAAAAGCGAGTGATATGGGAAAGCCCAAGGAGAACTTCGTTCATGTGGCGGATGTCTGTTTGAAGGCCCTCGGCATTGAACCTTCATCGATTCTGCAGATTATTGGGAGCATCATCACTGAATTTCGGAGACTTTCTAGATTTAGCGCTGAGCTGGTCAGGGAGCATTCAGAAGTCCCATTTACCCGAAACAAGGTCGGC
>Ga0315278_10002960_pt1 | contig 15170 bp, 16 predicted proteins | sample YL17G06_0_MG_FD_203880 | JGI IMG/M metagenome (GOLD analysis project Ga0315278, IMG submission 203880) | Sediment microbial communities from Yellowstone Lake, YNP, Wyoming, USA - YL17G06_0 | ecosystem: Environmental > Aquatic > Freshwater > Lake > Sediment | place: USA: Wyoming | collected... | reverse complement strand
CCGTGGCCCGCTCGATTCAGGCGTACGGATTTAACAACCCGATTATCACCGATGCTGATCTGAACATCGCCGCCGGCCACACCCGGCTCAAGGCGGCGATCCAGATGGGTCTCTCGACCGTCCCCGTGATCCGCGTCCTGGGGCTCGTCGGCTCCAAATTCATGGGGTACGCCATCGCCGATAACCAGACGGCGACCATCGCCACCTGGGACGACGAGAAACTACATACCCTCGTGGCTCAGTTGAACCTCGAAGACGATTTCGATATCGCCTCACTCGGATTCTCGGACAACGACCTGGCGGACATCCTCCGAGACGATGAGGCCGACGCCGGTATTGACGACGTTCCTGAACCGCCCGCCGTGCCGGTGACGCAACCGGGCGACCTGTGGCTACTCGGCGATCATCGGTTGCTATGCGGGGACATCACGCGATCCGGTGATATTACACGAGTGATGAACGGCGAGAAAGCCGATTTCATTTTCACTGATCCCCCCTATGGACACAACAACAACGACGGTGATCTGATTCACAACTGGGAAAAAGCACTGGGGAAACCGAGAACAACAGGATCGGTGGCGCGACCGATTGCAAACGATGGAGCGGAAGACGCGGCTAGGGTTTATTCCGCCTTTCTCGCAACGGCAAATGATCTGCTCCATCCCGGTGGTTGCTGCTGCTGCTGCTGCTGCGGCGGCGGCGGACCAGATCCCCAGTTTGCCCGATGGGCGATAGAGATGGATCGGGTGATCGGATTCAAACATGCTGTTGTCTGGGACAAGGGCGGACTTGGTATGGGATGGCATTATCGCCGCAACTACGAAATGATTCTCATCGCCCAGAAACGTGGAGGGCCTTGCCGTTGGTTCGGCGGAACGGACGTATCGAATGTCATCCGTGATATCGGCAAAATCATTCCGAGCGCAGAGCAACATCCGACCGAAAAACCCGTCGCTCTCGTTGAGCATTTCATGCGATTGCACTCGCTTCGTAGTGAGACAGTGTTTGATCCCTTCGTCGGTTCCGGCACCACGATCATCGCGGCGGAGAAGTTGGGGCGCCGCTGTCTGGCCATCGACATCGAGCCGAAATGGTGCGACGTTGCGGTCGAGCGTTACGAGAAGCTGACCGGCGGAAAAGCCCAGCGGGAGCAGGCATGTGGGTGACCCCGGTGTTCCGGTTACATCCGAAAAGCGCGCCGAGATGCGAGAGGTTTATCTCGAACACCGCACGTGCCAAAGCGTTGTCAGAGCCTGTGACGTGTCATGGCAAACCGCAGAGCGCTATCGCGTTGAGGACAAATGGGATGAGGCCTGCACTAAGGTCGACCAACTCGCCGAGCGTCTCGCTATTCGAAAAATCGGAACGAGGCGAGCGGACACGATCCGCATCGCCCAGGCGGCCATCGTCAAGATGGCTAGGAGCATCAACGACAAAGACACTCTCGACTGGAGTGCGACGGACGTGGATAAATTGGCTCGCCTCATTGAACTGCTTACTGGTAGTGCCGATAGTCGCCCTGGGGTTGCAAACAACAATCCCGTCCTGGTCCTGCCCGACGATGGCAGCGATCCGGACTTCAATCCAAATGCAAATACCACAAGCGAAATTCTGCCCGCAGTCGATCCCGCAGTGGAAATTTCTGGCGAGTCGGGCTGACGCGACGATCTACGGCGGTGCGGTCGGGGGTGGCAAGACATATGCCCTGTTGCTTGCGCCGCTGCGCCATGTTCGCCGTCCTGGATTCACGGGCGTGATCTTTCGGCAAACAGTGCCACAAATCCGGCAATCGGGTGGCCTTTGGGATGTGGGAAGTCGAATCTATGAAGACAATCGGTTCCGTGGTAAGGCCAATGAGACAAGGCTCGAATTTTCGTTTCCATCGGGAGCAAAGATCGGATTCGGGCACGTCGGTGCGGATCGCGATCTCAGCGACTGGGCGGGCTCACAGATTGCATCCATCGGCATCGACCAGATCGAAGCCTTTAGCGAAAATCAATTCCGTTTCTTAACATCGAGGAATCGCTCGACATGCGGGATCATCCCACGCATTCGCGCCACGTGCAATCCGGATCCCGATTGCTGGCTTCGTGAATTCATGGGGTGGTGGATCAATCGCGAGACTGGCTATGCCATCCCTGAACGATCCGGAGTCGTGCGGTATTATGTGCTCGAAAACAATACACCGGACTGGGCCGATTCGCGCGAGGAGCTTCTGGAGCGCCATGGCGTCGATGCTGGCGTGCTGTCGTTCACGTTTATCCTCAGTCGGCTGCAAGATAACCCAGAACTCATGAGGATGAACCCGGGATATCTGACGTATCTGCGGGGCCTTCCCATTGTGTTACGCGAGCGGTTGCTCATGGGTAACTGGAACGTGCGCGCAACTGCTGGCGACTATTTCAAAAGGGAGAAGTTTGCTATTCTTCCGACGTGTCCCCCATTGGTAAAGACTTGGCGCTATTGGGATCGCGCAGGAACTGCCCCGAAGGATGGTAAGCCGGCCAGAGGATCGTGGACAGCTGGATGTCTCATGGGTGTGACCGCTGGCGGTCAATATGTGATTGCCAATGTGACCCGATTTCAATGCGAGCCCCCTGAAGTTGTGACGCGGATTCAGAATGTTGCGAGTCAAGACGGTCGGCATATCAACATCGGCATAGAGGGCGATCCGGGACAGGCAGGAAAGTCTGAGGCCCAAAGTCAAATCAGGGGCTTGGACGGATATCATGCCGAAATCAATTACGTGCGCGAATCCAAAGGCGCACGGGCATTGCCATTATCGTCTCAAGTGTTCGTCGATAACGTGGCACTAGTCGCCGGCGATTGGATTGCTCCGTTTCTGGCCGAGGCTGAGAATTTTGATGGAACGGGCAAGGGCATTACTGATCAGATCGATGCGGCGAGCGGCGCGTTTCACATGCTAGTGTCAGAGAAGCGGCACGGGACATGGGGCAGATAGCAATGGCGAATCGCATGAAATCGGAGCCGATCTCGCCTGGGAATGGTAAGCCGGCTGGCCTTATTGCCGTGGCCCGCCAGGCATTCCAGGCGCTCTCATCAATCGCGACACGGGCGGCCGTGTCGGCTTACCTTGGTAAATCGTACGGTGGTGACCGCGATATCTACACGGCGTTGGGATATAACAAGACGCCTGTTTATCCGGATTACTATTCGCACTACCTCCGCCAGGATGTCGCCCGTGCGATCATTGATGTTCCTGTACGCGCCTCATGGCGCAAGATTCCGCTGGTCTCCGAAAGTGAGGCAGATGAGACGGAGTTCGAGAAGGCCTGGACCGGCATGTCGCAGGCGTTGGACATCTGGCATTATTTCAGTCGCGTCGATCGGCTGGCCGGGATCGGTGAGTATGCAGTCATGCTTATCGGATTCGACGACGTTGCGCAATTGAGCGAACCCGTGCGACGTGCCGGTAAGGTTCTCTATCTCATGCCATATAGCCAGGAAAATGCGGTGATATCAACTTACGTCACCGATTCTAAGGACGCCCGTTTCGGACTCCCGAGCGCATATTCCGTCCGCATGAGAAGCGTACTCGGCGCCGCGGCGAGTACGCAACAGATCGTTCACTGGTCCCGCATCATTCACGTGGCGGAGGATACATTGGATGATGATGTGCTTGGTCTGCCCAAGTTGCAGCCTGTGCTCAACCGTCTTCAAAATCTCGAACTAGTCGTCGGCGGGTCGGCGGAAATGTTCTGGCGGGGGGCATTCCCGGGCCTTGAATTCCACTTACCGGAAACCGCACGGCTGGGAACCCAGACCGAGGCATTGATGGAAGCCGAAATTGAGGAATATATTCACGGGTTGAAGCGATATATCCGCACTGTTGGTATGGATGTGAAGGCGATTGAGCAACAGCTTTCCGATCCATCCCCCCATGTGAGTGTGTTTCTTGATCTGATCTGCGCAGCTGCACGAATCCCCAAGCGCATCCTCTTGGGGTCCGAGCGTGGTGAGCTGGCGTCGACGCAAGACGAATCGAACTGGTATGCGGGGATCGATGACCGTCGGCGCCTGCATTGCGAGCCGAACATTCTCCGTGCATTTATCATCCGATGCCAGGACGTTGGTGTGCTGCCGGCGACGCCGGATGGGTATCAGGTGCGGTGGCCCGACCTCATGGCTCAGGATGATAAGACCAAAGCCGAGGTGGCTAATATGAAGTCGTCGGCATTGAGCCAGTATGTGAGCTCGGGTGCGGAGACGCTCATGCCGCCAGCGTTCTTTCTCCAGCATGTTATGGGATTCGATAGGGATCAGATGGATCAGCTCGAAGAAATCCAGAACAAATTCGATAATCTGGCAAATGGCTCAGGAATGAGAGAGCCGGAACCCGATCCGGTTTCGGGGGGGGTAGGATGATGAATAACGATCCTTTGAAGTTGTCTGATCTATCCACCGCCGAATTGAAGCTGCGGGCCGCCATGTGTTTGCAAATTGCAAATGAGGTCAAGGCCGATGGCGATGATCGATGGTGCGAGGCGCGGCGACAGCTCGATGAGATCAATACCGTATTGGAGGAAAAGGTCCGCTCGGATGGCGCTGACTATATGGCGCCCAAGCCGGATGCGATTGTGATCGAGATGCAACCAGTGATACTGCGGAATCAGCGACCGATGTAAGAGTGTGGGAGGAGAATCAGATGGCGCAGGGACAAGGTGCTAGCTACAACGAGTTCAAACGAGCGTTGCTCGCGGGTGAAATTGATTTATCGGGGGATTCCTCGGGCCATGTGATCAAAGTCTGTTTGGTCACGGCATATACACCAAACATCGACAGCGACCTCACTTATACGACGACCATTTCCGGGAAGGAATGTAGTGGCGGCGTATATGTTGCGGGGGGGGCCACACTAGGAGGGAAGGCCGTTACAACGGACACGGCGAACGATCGCGGGAAGTTCGATGGGAATGATGTACTATGGTCTGCACTTCAGCTTGCGCAGACGCCGAGCCATGCGGTCATGTATGACAATACACATGCGGGCAAAGCGCTCATCGCTTACTGGGAGGTTACGACGCCAACGAATGGCGGTGATTACACCATAGCATGGAACTCTTCGGGTATCTTCCTGCTGACGTGAGGAACGGATCATGGATTGGAGTAACCACCTGGGCGCATAGGAGGTGAGGGTTCATGGTGAAACTCAACGGGGCGATAACGGCAGTGAAAAACAGTCTCATTGCCATGGTGGTTGGGGCGTTACTTGTCTGGCTGATCCAGACGGTGCGCGCGGACGATGTCAGGCGAATTGAGATTGTCGAGATACAGAACATGCATCAGGACAGTTCGATAGCCCGGCTCAACACCATCGTCGCCAGCGAACTCTCTGAGTTTGCAAAGACACGAACGGGGCTGGAACAACGCCTTGACTTGATTATGGAGAAACTCAAAATCCCTGACAGGATGAAAACGCGGTCTGAAACGACCCGCTGATGATAGAGGGAGGGAAGAGATGAAACGCAAATGGTACGGAGGTTTGTTCGGGGTGGCGTTGTGTTCGCTGGGATTCCTCGGTGGATGTGGTACGCCGCCAATGTCACCAAATGACATCAATGAGTTTGTCGTCACCGATCCGGCGATGGTGTTACCGATTAAGAATGCCGGTGCGGGACTTCAGGTCCCGGTTGTCGATTCCATCAAGACTCCGGTGGACATGGTATTACCGATCAAATTGGATTGAGGGGACGCATGTCGAACGAGGAGCTATTGGCCCCAGACTTCTGTCCGGGGATCATAGCGTATACCGGGATTCGGTGTAACGGCACTGAGGCGCGACCGACGTTCGGATACGTAGATGCATTCGGTTTCTTGCACTGCGAGCCGTGGTACGGGATTACCGAAGCGCAGGACGCGGCGGACGCACAACGGCATGAAGACGAAACGAAGGAGTGAATATGGACAGTACACTCGTTGAACCGCTGGTCAGAGTGCTGGTGGTGTTCGGGATCCCGGTGGGATGGCTGGCAGCAGGCGGCATCACCGTGGTCGGCGTCGTGAACACGATCAAGGCATTGCTGCCGAAGACGCTGGCGTCAACATGGTATCCGATCATCGGACTTCTGGTGTCCGGCGCCTATGCCGGGATCACACTTTGGCCGAACTACACGGGCGTCGCCGGCGGGACGTTCGCGCTCTGGTTTCTGACGTGGGCGACATGGGTTGGGCTGAAGATGGGTGCGACCGCAATCGGCGCGCGGACGAAGTAGGGAGGGCGTATGCCAGACGCAGTGAAATCGATTCCCGACATTCTCGAACCCGTGAAGTTGCCGAAAGCGTCGTTCAACTTCTGCGACCTCAATATCTGGGAACGGGTACGGACCGATGGCGGGAAGGACTTCATGTCGGGTGATCGAATCTACGCTGTGGACGCGGCGGGGACTGTGATCGGCAAGATTGTCCGGCCCCGGATGAACGCGGTCGGCGGATTTTTCGATCCGGTCAACGGGCCCTCGTGGGGAGCGATGCTGCACGTCTACGGGAACGATCCGGCGACGCTGAAGAAAGACGGCCCGGATGACGGGGAGGAAATCTTTCTGCGTTGGTCCGGCTTGCAGGGATTCGGGTATCTCGAAACCACGGAGCCGATCATTTTCCGGCATTGGGGATTCTTGCCGGCCCATCCGGTGCTGCCATGAAGGGGGACTGATGTCCGACTATGACGTTGTAAAGAAGGAAGTCATCGCCGAACTTGAGGGGGCTTACTCCGCAACGCGCGGGATGGAATGGAACGGCACGGAGATGAAGAAGCTCGCTCCGAAGATCATCATCGCCGTCGAACGGGTTGTTGTGCGTATGGGCGGGCTGCCGGGGAAAGACAAGAAGCAGCTGGTGATCGACACCATCAATCACTTCGTGGATATTCCTTTTGTCCCGGAATCTCTTGAGGACAACCTCATCGCCCTGATTGCCGGACCGGCGATTGACTGGATCGTGGCGGCGTTCAATCATGTGTTCGGGAAGACGTGGGAGAAGCTATTCGGGATGGTGCCGGAATGACGCGCCGGGCGATTGAGGGATGGTTCATCGCTGCGGTGCTGTTGGGCATCGTTCTGGTGGTCGCCTTCCTTGTTTCCGCTGCGCCGCCGCCTGATACGGTGCGCATCTGCAAAACGACCATCATCGCGAGCGTCTATACCAACAGCGCGACGGACCCGGTGCCGCGGCTGGTACGCGCTGACACGACCGTCGTGCGGGACACAATCTACGGGGTCGGGTGTCCGGGAGGGCGACCATGAGGTGCATTGTATATGGTCTTGTCTGGAGCAAGAAATGACGTGTATACAATGTGTATAAACATGGAAAGTTTTACTGAAGGCAGAGATTGAGGGGGAATGATATGGCAAATCCTGACGCTACCAAGAAGATCATGCTGGCCTTCACACTGGCGGAGATGACGAAGCTCACCGCCAAGGCCAAGTTCCTCGGTTATGTGACCGACAAGCCGCCCGTCGGCGATGTCAAGCGGATGCTGACCGATACCGCGCTCGCACTCATCAAGGGGTGACCGATGCTGATTACCTCCAGCCAGTTGGCGACGAAGATGATTATCTATGTAGCCATCGCGGTTGCAATAGGTGCTCTATTCTACGGTGCATTCGCTCTCATGTACTGGCTGTTACCATTCTACGACTTGGGGGTTACGTGAATGGTCCGCTGAGATTGCGATTGTATTTCTTGTTGATCCGTGTCTTGCGTGCCATTAGTGGGCAAATGGGGGAAGTTGGCGACAAGCAAACCGAGGAGGACCAGGTGGATAACATGCCGACATTATACATGAATAATGAATTGTCTGACGGGACAATCGTCCAGCGGTGGAAGATCACACCGTTGGCTTGGGATGCTGAACCGCTCGATGTATTGCCCCCGTACGATCTCATGAAATGCTCACGGTGTTTGATCTTCCCTGTCGCGGTGATTGAGGTTCCCGAGTGATGGTACGCCGCTTCTTATATCTCGGCGCCGTCATCGCCGTATTACTCGGTCGAACGGTTGCGAGTGCGAATGTCTTCGGTTGGCAGGGGGGGTATACGGTTGCCGTCAGTCTCGGCAACGCTATCCGGGGATCTCAGTTCCGAAGTGGTGATAGTGGCATGGCCACGTCCATTTCGGTTTATCTCGTGCCAGAGGGCGGCGCCGAGGCATTGAAGGTCAAATGTGCTCTTTATGAATGTGATAGTGCCGGCACGGCTTTGACATTAATTGCCAATGGACAGACCGAAGAAAGAACGTTGAACACGTCATTGGGCAGCGCTTGGTACAAGTTCGAGTTCATTCATGCGAAACCCTATCTCACCAATCGCTGGTACAGTCCCGTGGTTTGGGCCGAAGCTGGGGCAGTCTACCACTGGCAGGTGGCATGTACGACCGTCACATCGGGCTACATGACATTCAAGCCGTTGTTTTATGCCGATTGGCCATCCTCCACGACATCCACCAATACGGCGAACTACAATCGCTGTATCTATGTCGCCTTTTGTCACGGCAGTGATTTGATGATCTATAATGATTCAGCCGATTTCACGATGGGACAGATTGCGCCGGCGATTGCCGCCGCCATCGACACGTTGCGGATCAACGCTGATGGCGATACGGTGTTCTGGATGGTTTCCCCCGGGAGCGGGGCGGATTACCTCTATGTGGACGAATCAACACCGGCGACGGATTCAATTGTCTCGAATAATGTGGTAGTCTCTGGCAACAAGACCGAGATGTTCAATCTCGTGGATGACACGGCATACAATGGACTCGACTCCTGCAAGTTGCTTGTCCATGCCCGTTACGAGGTGGGATCGGAAGGTGTGGACAATCGTATCCTGTTTCGGATCGACACGGCGGTGGGCGTATCGCAGCCGTTCCGAATTGGGAGTTTTGATGTTACATCCAGTTGGGCAACGTACACGTCGCCAAATCTTCCGACTTTGACTAAAGCACAGATGATCCGGTTGCAGGTTGGGGTACGGGATTCGACGAATTCGGCCGGTGAAGAGGGCGACCTGCACCAAGTTGCATGGGTGGCGTTGAAACGGTGGAAGTCCGCGGTGATTGCATTGGATGTTTGGTCGGATTCGCTTCTCAAGGTGGGAAGTGTGGCGGCGGGAGTACAGCGCCGCAATCGAATCTTTCTCGCACTTCGTAATACTGATTCCATCGGTTATTACAATCCTAACGGTGTGGGATGGTACGACTCGTTGGCTCTGTTGCGGATCATGGTCGATTCAATCAGTCCTGCCGTGACCCGATATCTGACGGCGCGAATGATAAACCCGGCGAATCTCGATGATACTACGGTCTTCGCCATCAAGGGCGCAGCGGCAAACAATGCGGCGTACGCACATTCTAACTGGATGTACTGGTCCTCTAATGATACCACTTGGGGTCTTCCGGGGGCCGACAGTGCGGGTCTTGATTGGTACAATGCCGACTTTGATAGCTTTGCAGTGAGTCAACACGCCGTCATTACTGTAGATATTACGGATTGGGTGCGGCGCATGAATGACGCGCCGAATGCCGTGCGGCCCATCTATTCCGGTCTCATCCTCTTGGCGGCGCGTGAGGATTCCGCGGCCAATGCGTGGGTGAAGTTGGGCAACGTCCAACCATTTGCCAATGTTGATTCGTCATGGATCGAGATTTATCGAGTGGCGACCGATAGAGTACCCGCTGAGGGGGCACAGGGGCTGAAATGGTTTGGCGCGCAAAGCTCCGGGAGTGTGGCAGCCTCATTGGAAAATATCATTCGGGGTGGCCGATATCTTTCGACCACCGCAATTGGTGGCACCGTAGGCACGGGCATAGGCATTGCAGACAGCATCATCGCCTACATATCGTTTTCCGGAAACACCGTCCCGGATACATGTAAGGCCGCGCTTTACACATACAGTGCCGGCACGCTCACGCGGGTCGATACGACCGCGCAGCGGGTTTTTCCAATTGGGGCCAAGACATCGGGATATTATAGTTTTGCCCTTCTGAATCATCCGGCGATTTCGACCTCATACACATACGATCTCTGTGCTTGGTGCAAGTCGAATGGCGCAGCAGACGTTGTCAATCTCCTAAAAGCCACTATTGGAACTTTCTATATGGACTGGATTTCATTGGCTTACGCTGCTTGGCCAGCATCTCAAATGGTCAGCTCGACGAATTCGTTCCAGCTAAGGATATATTGCTGGTACACGGAAGCGGCGACTGGGACCAATAAGAAGAAACGGTTTTTTAGTATAGGAGCACCCAACTGATGAAACGCATATCTCTCCTGATCTTGGCGGCGTACGCCGTTCTGTCTTTGCTTCTCATAGAGAGGGCAGATGGCGGAGGAATCTATCGTAACCGCACCAACAATCCGACGGGGATCGATTCTATCTCCCTGATGTTCGGATTCCTCAATGATTCTCTCTTACCACAGCGGAAGGCAACGGGCGATTCGATTGTTGTGTCAGTCCGATATCCGAACGGTGATTCGGCTTGGGCTTCCAAGATCGACAGCAATAATGCTAGGATCAAAGAGACCGTCATCGGTGGGAAGTATTACTACGCCTTCCGGGCCCAAATATCCGACATCGACGGCGATGGTCGCGAGGGCGTTTACTCATGGGAGATATTCGCGGTAGATGTCAGCGTCCCAAGTTACACTCCGTATACGGGGACTTTGCCGATCTACAACAAGTCATTCTATGCCCAAATGGATTCCAGCACCGCCTATATGACCGAGGAGTTCACCAACCTGATTGCTGGGGATATAGGGAACATTCTCGCCCCATGCGAACGGACGGACTACGGGGCGGGGGCGGCTAATACGGGGCGATGGAAGAAGATCAGCGGGGATACTATTAACACCGACAGTCGCCTGGATACAGACGGGAACTATCTAGTCAATAGCAGTGATGCGGCGACGCGACTCGTTATCAGCGGTGACAGCACGATCTGTTTATGGGACGATGGCGGCGACAATGATACCTGTATCGCGTGGTGCCGCATAGATACAGTTGCCGTTGATACCCGTTCATTCTCGACGTTTTCCTTTTGGGCGGACATCGACCTAAGGCACTACCACGAGGGCAGCGGTGATAAGGGCACCACCTTCGGCACCGAACTCCGGAACGGAACGACGCCGCTGGGATTCCTCCGGATATTCCTAACCAGTGATAGCACGCTCAACAGTTACCGTTACTATGACATCGTCGACACGACGGCATCGCGCGGGTGGAATCACTTCCTTATCTCCCGGTCGGATTTTTCCCTCAAGAAGACGGATTCCCTGATGCCATGGCCGATGGACACGACGGCGGCATGGGCAGCCGCCCACAGATTCCAATACGTCGGATTCATGCTGAAAAATGATTCCACCGGTGCTGGTAACGTCCGCGTAATGGTGGATGATTTGCGCTACAACAAGCGGGCGCGTGCTAAATTCATGTTTCGGTTTGATGACGGCAATCTTACGCAGCTGACCCATGCCTTCCCAATTCTAAACGATCAGGCCTTCGCGGCTTCCGTGTTCGTCTGTCCGTACAATATCACCGACGATCCCGCCACTTATTTAGATACGCTTGATCTCGACACTCTATACCGGGCGGGCTGGGATATATGCAACCATGGATGGTACAGCTCTCTTAGCGTTGGTATTGGATTTGGTGACACCATTGTCATGGCGGGGCGCGGACTGCTAAATGATCGCCGTATAATAAATCGTGCGCAGGAGTATTTGTTAAAGCATGGATGGAAGCGCGGAGCCGGGTTCTTTGCGTGGCCCTACAACTGCTATGACTCCACGGCAATCCAAGTGGTATCCGAGCGGCATGACTTCGCGACTGGAGGAAAGGCTTTCGGCATTCGCGATCAGATAGACGACGTGCCAATTGGCGCGGAGATAATGAAATACACCTACCCATATTTCATGCTCACCGGAGGTCACCCGGAGTACGATATCCAATCAATAAGAGAGCTCATTGATAAGGCGATTGAGCGTGGCGCACCGCTGATCTTAGGAATGCACGGTTTCTGTGGACATCATAAAGATACATGCCATGTCGATGGTGATAGTATCGAGACTGGAAGCACGTGGGAATATCCCGGCACAACTATCTATCAGAATCTCGACGAACAGATCCCGGATGATGCCATAACGGCCGTGAGTCTTTACGATGCAACCAGTAATGCGGAATTCCTACTCACCACTTCCTGCGGCGCGGGAATGTACGTCGGCACGGCCGACAGTACCATTGTCGATACTCTGAGCATTCTTGTCCGTGTTCGCGGGAGTGCCTCAACCAATAATGACACGATTCGAGTTATCAAGCGGGATACCGTGGCGACCTCAGACATCACGGTCGGCTATATCTATGGGCTTCCCGTGGCATGGACTACTTATAAATTCGACATTGTCCGTGCGCAAGAATCCCAAGTGGCGCCGATGAGAATCGGATTGAAATGGCCGGCCTATGCCGGAGCAACATCTGATACGATGTTGGTAACCTGGATGGCCGTTGCGTCGGGGGATGATTCCAGTTACGGGGGAACATTGACCGATTCCTCCTATTTGCGGGCCATCTGCGATTACCTGAAAGTGAAAGAGGGATATATCGATGTGGTGTCGATGTCGGAATATTTCCGTACGGTCGGTGCGGGTGGTCGGCTGACCACCGTGCTGAAGGATACCCGGGAGTCGAGGGATTCAATCCTCGGCATGACATCGGCCATTGTCATTCTGGAGGATTCGATTGGGACATTGATGGATATGTTTGTTGTGGTGCGTGATTCGCTACAGGCGGTGTTGGATACGTTGCAATTGTATGATGCCGCTGGTCATTTGTCTGTCAATGTGAACGACAAGACGGGATTCACGGCATCGCTGACGGCGGGGCAATTCCAAAAGATTGCCGACTCGGTCTGGCTCCTGGCCTTGACGAGTTCCGCAAAGCGACAGATTGACTCCGTTGCAGGCGCGACGCTGAAGAATGGACAGATTCAAAAGGTCGCAGATTCTGTGTGGTTGGCAACTCTCACGGCCTCAGCAAAGCGCCAAATAGATTCCGTAGCCGGGGCTACGTTGAAATTGGGACAGATTCAGAGGATCATCGACTCTGTCTGGCTTGCCACCCTATCGAGCGGTCAGCGCAAGATCGATACGACACTCGGATTCAGGGCAACACTCTACCAGAAAATCGCGGACTCTGTATGGCTTGTGACCCTATCGAGCGGATACCGCAAGGTTGATAGTGTCGGTGCGCTGAGAAAAGGCGAAATACAACGCATTGCAGACTCGGTTTGGTTGGCTACATTGTCCTCCGGTACGAGGGCAGTTGCTTCTACTGGAGGAACTGTTACCCTTGCCGCTGGTCAATATACGAAGATCAAGGACACTGTCCAGATCGGCACCTATACATTGGCGGCTGGTCAGTTCACCAAGATCGGCGATACGATATGGCTGCGGAGTATTCGCACGCTGACGGCGCTGGGTGATACGGCCACATTGACCGCAATGCGGGATTCCATCAATGCGATTCTGGATACCTTGCAGAATCAAGACAACTGGATCGCCAAGGCATCCGAATTGCAGAAGGTAGTCGATACCATCAACGTGGCGCTCGACACACTCCAGTTGCATGATAACTGGGTGGCCAAGGCTTCGGAATTACAGAAGGCGCTTGATAGCATTAACGCCTCCTTGGATTCACTACAACTCCAGGATGATTGGGTGGCGAAGCAAGCGACCCTCACTACGACACAAGCGACCCTCGGGACCGTTCGCGACACGGTGAACGCCATAATTGATACGACGCAGAATCAGGATGGATGGATCGCTCAGAACTCCGTTCTCATAGCCGCGCGCGATACCATCAATGCAATCATTGACACACTGAAACTATATGACGCAGCAGGCCACCTGTCCGTTGAGGTCAATACAAAAACAGGATTCACCGCTTCACTCGCGGCTGGTCAATTTCAGAAAATCGCTGATTCGGTTTGGCTGATCACATTGACGGGAGGCGTCAATCGCACCGTCCCTAATGCATCCCTGGGCATGGGGCAATTCCAGAAGTTGGCAGATTCTGTCTGGCTCGCGACTCTGTCCAGCGGGCAACGTAAGGTTGATACGACGCTCGGCTTTCGATCCGCACTCTACCAGAAGATTGTGGATTCAGTTTGGTCTGCTGTTCTGTCAAGTGGTGCGAAGCGGACCGTCGATTCCGTGGGTGGACTCAAAAGCGGTGCGGCACATGCCGTGGCGCTCGCGTCTGACTCCACAGGGACGGCTGATCTCGTAAAGTTCTTCGGGGCGTGTGACAACTGTTACTACCGATTATTCCCCGCGAGTGGGGCGAGTAATAAGGACAGTGCGATCGTGATTGATCCGAGTAGGGGAGTAGACAGCCTGGTCGGAAAGATCATTTACAAGCACGGTACGGTGCCCGCCGTGTATGACACGGCGTATTTCTATACGGCTCCCTGGTGATGACGTATGCCGCCTGATGATAGGTTTAGAGGACGTCCTGGTGATGCGCGCTTTCAGCAGGCGCTGGCGCAGACCATCACTCTCGCCGTCCTGACGTTGGCTTCCTCGGTACAGACCGCAGAGGTGACGCCGGGGCCGGTATCGATTCAGGCAAATGTCCAGACAATTACCGCGGCACCACAGACCTGCGGGATTACTCCGGGCGCGGTATCAATATCGCTGGATGCATTGACGCTCGCTTCCAGTCCGGGAGTAATTCAAGTTGCTCCCGGTGCCGTATCTATTGCCGCCAATCCGCTTACGCTTACTGGCACACCTCAATCCCTGACTATCGTTCCCGGAGCGGCGTCTGTTGCTCTTAATGCACTGAATCTTGCCGTATCTCCAGTGGACGTTGCGGTCGCGGTTGGGGCCGTGTCTGTTGCACTTGATACCCTCACTCTGATATCGCAGACAGGCGACCTTGCGGTGACGGTCGGAGGCGTGTCTATCGCGCCGGCGGTCCTCACGCTCGCCTCATCTCCGCAAGTGCTGACATTGGCGGTTGGCCCCGTCACGGTTAATCTCGATGCCTTGTTCCTGACGTCCGCAGCGCAGACCCTTAGTATAACCAGCGGTATTGTGTTGCCGATGGATGTGTTAACCGCGGCAACGGCAGCGCCGACACTTGTCGTCACTCCGGGCACAG
>Ga0315278_10002959_pt1 | contig 15170 bp, 10 predicted proteins | sample YL17G06_0_MG_FD_203880 | JGI IMG/M metagenome (GOLD analysis project Ga0315278, IMG submission 203880) | Sediment microbial communities from Yellowstone Lake, YNP, Wyoming, USA - YL17G06_0 | ecosystem: Environmental > Aquatic > Freshwater > Lake > Sediment | place: USA: Wyoming | collected... | reverse complement strand
CGACACGGATCTCCTGGATCGTCCTTCTCGCGGGGACGGTGCTCGCGGTTCTCGCGATGCGCACCGAGAAGCGGTGGCTGGATGTGGCCTCGCTCGTCGCGCTGGTCGCGGGTTTTGCGGTCATGAGCTGGGGGATCGGAACCCGGTGGAGCCTCGCCGGGCGCATCCCGGCGTCGAACATGTACGAGTCGCTCCTCTTCCTGGCGTGGGGCGTGTTGTTCTTTGCGCTGATCGTCTTTGCGGTGTTGCGTAACCGCCTCGTCGTGTTGAACGCCGCCGCGATGTCGACCCTGACGATGGCACTGACCGACCTGCTCCCGATCGACGGCTTCATCCACCCCGTGGCGCCGGTGCTCGCCAACACCGCGTGGCTCGCGATCCACGTGCCGATCATCATGGTGAGCTACTCGGTCCTGGCGCTGGGCGTCCTGTTCGCGCACATGCAGATCGGGATCGGCCTGTTCGCCCCGAAGCGGCAAGATCTCGTCGCCCGCATGAGCGACCTGCTGTACTGGTATATCCACATCGGATCGATCCTGCTGATCGCGGGCATCATCACCGGTTCGATCTGGGCGTCGTCCTCGTGGGGCCGCTACTGGGGTTGGGACCCCAAAGAGGTCTGGTCGCTCGTCGCGTTCCTGGCCTACCTCGCCGTCCTCCACGCGCGGCACCAGCGGTACATCGGCGCCTTCGCCGTGGCGTCCATCAGCATCGCGGCGTTCTGGATGATCCTGATGACCTACCTCGGCGTGAACTTCGTCCTCACGGCCGGGCTCCACTCCTACGGCTTCGGCGGCTCGTCGGTGGTCAACGGGATGGTGGGGGTCGCCTCGGTCGAGATCGTCTTCGTCGCCGCCGGCTGGGTCGCCTACCGGCGGAACGAGCGGGCCGGTGGGGGCAACGGCGCTCCCGGACGACGCTCCGCTGCGTGAAATCCCCCAGTCGGTGGGTGAAAGCACCCCGCCGGGGAGTCCCACGCGAACCCGCCCGGGCGTCTTCCGGATAAGTTCGATCCGTATTCGGCGCGCCTGGAGTCGCGGCTCGGTAGTAATTTGCGCAACCGTAGAGCGGTGGAGCCACTCATGAGGGGTTCCAGCTTGATTTGGTGAGTTTTTTGAGCGAAACGGAGCCATTTCGGAGTCTCACCTCACGACGGGGCAGGAGAGTTCGCGGGTCCGGTATCTAAAAAACGATCTGGCGCGGGTGTTGCAGAAGACGTTGTGGGCCATTCCAGGAGGTGGAGCGAACAACATGAAGCCAATCAGCGAAGCTCTTCAAAAAAAGAATTCTCTCGGGGCGGCGATCGTTGTCCTTATGTCGCTGTCGTTCGCAGGCAGCGCGTGGGGGATCTACTTGAACGACGCGGCGAAGGAGGCCCCGGCGGGGGTTTACCACAACCCCGGTGACGGATTCTGCGTGAGCGGGATCAAGACCGACGGCACGATGACGGTCGTGCCGGGGATCACGAACTTCAGAGATTGCGTGGCGTACACGACCGGTCTCACCGGAATGACAGCGACGGATGTGACAGCGCTAAGCACTTGCAGCACTGCCGGAGTCGCTCCTTTCGATAAACCGTGTAATGTCGCGGCCAATTGCGCGAGACCTGAGGGGTACCTGACTTGGGTCCCCGCACTTCAGAAGTGTTTCGATAATTCCGCGTGCACGATTCAAGGCGCGGTGGGAAACGACCTCGCCAAGCACGCTTATTCCACGAGCCTGTGCATCAACCCCGTGACCCGGGCGGGAATCTCCCGCGTCGACCTCGATAACACCGCAGCGAATTGCCAGGAAAAGGGCGGCGTGCTTGCCGACGGCCTCTACGGCCATCCCTACGGCGCGTGCTCGGCCTACGGCTGGCAATACGGCGGCGTGAAGTCGAACGGATCGCTTCCCACAGTCGGCACCAAAGGCGTGACTTCAGCCGACAATCTGGGGTTCTGCTACGCGTCGATGAGGATGACGTCCGTCGCCGGCTACAGCGTCGAAGGGACCGGATCCGGATGCCCGTCCTGGCACAACGCCGTCGCCAAGGCCGGAGCGGAGTGGACCGCCGGAACCGACAACGTCAAGTACCAGAGCCAGGCATCGTATGACGCCGGGCTGGGCTGGTCGTTTGCTAGTTCACAGTGCCTCTACCAGTACAGCGTCAAGGGCTATCTCAACGCCGACCTCCGCGGGCCTGATGGCTTGATCCCGGCCGCGGTTCCCCTGTGCACCACAGGCACGGGCGCTGCGACCACCGGAACCTGCGTGGATCTGACCGGATACACGACCCAGGGTGACTGTTTGGCCATCGGCGGGACGTGGGACAATTGGCTCCCCGTCGGCACCGGCGCCGCGCCCTACGCGACAAATGTCACCGTCCCCACCACGGTGAACTCCACCATCAAGAAACTCGACGCGACCACGTTGATCGCGGCCGGCGGCGGCAAGTTTTTCAGCGGCACGGGAAGCGTCTGCCTGAAGTGCCACAGCGACCAGTCGAGACAAACGATGGAACGCTACAAGCCCGGCTTCGTGGAAACGCCCCACAAGCTGGCGGGCGACACACCCGAGTGGGGCACGATCGGCGCCCCCTGGGGACTCAAGGGCGTTCAGTGCGAGATCTGCCACGCCACCGGGAAGGCGACGGCCCAGGACCTCGGCACCATCATCTACCAGACGAAGGTCTGCGTCGGTGGAACGGTCACCGCCGCAACCCCGTGCACCTCTGATGCGGTGTGCGGCACCGGCGGAGTTTGCACGGCCGGCGTGCCGCGCGGCGCCTCGGGCCACAACCAGACCGAATACGGCACGCACGTCACCGGCGTCTGCATCACGTGCCACGGCACCCCGACGACCCCGGCGACCGCGATCCCCGTAGTGGCCGGCGACTTCGCGCCCACCGCGAAGAACCTGGCCCCGATCGCTAACGAGTTCCTCAACAGCCCGCACGCGAAGTACACGGGAACCAGCAACAAGCTGGACGTGATCACCAAGACCAACTACGGCAGCACCTTCCTGGGCAACATCTGCAGGGGCGGTTCGGAAGTGACCGACGCGGCAACGACGACCAACGGCGTCGACGTGACCGCGGCCGTCACGTGTGGAGCGGCGAGCAACCTGATCTGCAACGCCACCAATTGCCCGTTGACCCCCGGTGGCAACAGGATCTGGAACTTCGTCACAAGCAAGTGCTACGACAAGGCCGTCTGTGAAGCAACTCCCTCCCCCGGCAAGTCTTGGGACACCGTCACCAAACGGTGCGTAGAAACTCAAGCCACATGCACGCCACAGACGGACTCCGGCTACAACTTCATCTGGAGTCCCACGGGCGTCGCCGGCAATCCCAGCATCATCACGACGAGCGGCGCCGGCTGTTACAAGGCTTTTGGAAACGGCACCATCTACGCGACGTACTACGATACGGCGACGAGCACCGCCAAGAGAATCCCGTTCCTGGATTCGGCGACGAACGTCGCTTGCACGAGCCCTACGTTGGGTGCCGGCGCCTTCTGGATCCCCGACGGTGAGGCCGCGGGCACGACGACCGTCAACAGCGTTCCCTTCCTCGCCACGGACAAGGGCAACTGCATGACCTGCCACGATGTCCACTGGTCCTTGGAGTCCACGGACCCCGAGGCCGAGCCGCTCCGCAGGGAATGCACCACGTGCCACGAGAATTCCGGGACCTCGGCATCGGGCGCGCCCCAGATCAACCTGGCGACGATCAACCACCAATCTGGCTTAGGAACTCCGATCGCGGACCCGAACGACCCGGACGCGGCTTGCGAAACCTGCCACATGCCGAAATCGGCGCGGACGGCGGGTAGCTCACCGATGCACCTCTGGCGCATCAGCACCGATCCCACCTACGTGACGATGGGAGGGCCCGGCGCCACGTCGGCCGCGACCGCGGCCGACGGTTCCTATACCGACGCAGCATGGGTCGACATCGATCACGCCTGCGGTCAATGCCACGGCGGCGGCCTCGCCCAGGGTCCTGGCTATCAGCCCGTTCCCCCGGCGCTCTACCGCACGAGGGCAACGCTGGCACCGGTGGCCTTGGGGATGCACGCGTCCTCAGGGGTGAACTACGCCGCCACGTTCAGCACCTCGATCAACGTCCTGACGGTCAACGTGGACGCCACGGTGGACTGCGGCACCGACGCCTACGGGAACATCTTGCCGTGCCCCGCGTTCACCTACGACTGGAACTGGGGTGACGCCACGGCTCATGGCTCCGACGACCCCGCGACCCACACCTACACGGCCGGCGGCAAGTACGACATCAAGTTGACCTTGGCGCTGCTGTCCAACGGCCAGCTGGTGGGCCCCCCCGTGACCCGAGGCGTGATACTCACCGCTCCGAACCAGGCGCCGAGTGCCACGGGAACGTGCAGCTTCAACGCCGACACCTGGACCATGACGGTTACCGACAACTCGTCCGACCCGGACGACACGAACCTGGCCAATCTGTCGGTCGTGGTCGATTGGGGCGATGGCGGCGCGAAGTCGTCCGTCCCCAAGGTGCCTCGGCTTGTGTCCGTCTCGAGGGCCTACACGAGGACCGGGACTTTCTTCACGACCGTAAAGGCGACCGACATCAAGGGCGCGTCGTCCTCGTACAACTGCCTCGTCGCGTACCCCACCGGGGTCACGCCAGCTTACTTCTCGATCGCCGGAACGGTGAAGACGGGCTTGGCGGTTGGAATTCCCGGGGCTCTCGTCACGCTGAAGAAGGGCGCCGGAACGGTCGCGTCGACGGCAACGGCGGCGGACGGCACGTACTCGTTCTCGAATCTCAAGCCGGCGAAGTATTCGATCACGGTCACCAAGTCGGGGTATGGGTTTGGTCCAGCCCCCCAGATCCCGACGATCACTGTCGGGGCAAGCAAGACCGGCCAGGATGTGACGGCGTTAACGACACCCTTTGGGGTGATGCGGAATAGCGAGGGGGCGGACAATGCGAACTAATAAAATCCACGGAGGAATCATGTTCAAGAGTTGCCTTTACGGGTTGCTTGCAATCGGACTCGGGCTCGTCCTCGCGCCCCACGCCTTGGCGTACGACGGTACCTACGTTCCGGGTACGGGGATCAACAACACGCCCCACGATCTCGGGACGCCGGGGGCCAACGGCATGAACTACCCCCCGAATACGTTGGAACCGGATACGCTCACCCGCAAGTGCATTTGGTGCCATGCGCCGCACAACACCTACAGGCTCAGCACGGCAACGGGCGGTGCGGCCCCGGCGGCGTCGAGTGCCTTCACCTACCTGCCGCTCTGGAATCACGACGTCATCAATTTCGACACGAGCTTCCAGATGTACGAGAACGGCGCGGGCGGACCGCAGACCGGCTCCAAGGCCCTCCAGGCTCCGACGGGGTTGGGGACCCCTGGGAGCACGTCGCTGCTCTGCCTGAGTTGCCATGACGGCACGATCGCCGTCAACGCCTACGGCAACACCCCCGCCCAGTTGGCCAAGTCCGTCTCGATCGGCTCGGCCTTCATCAGCCCGACGTACCAGATCGGCAAGGACAATTACCTCGGGAACCACCACCCGATCGGCTTCGACTACGTCACGGTGCAGTCCTTCGATACCGAGATCCGGCAAGCCGATGCGTATTACATGACCCCGACCGAGTACATCAGCAGCTACCTGAGCGCCGGCAAGGTGGAGTGCTCCACGTGCCACTCGGTTCACAACAAAGGAAACGGCGGCGAAACGCTGCTGTGGAGAAGCGACAAGAACAGCGAGCTGTGCCTCACCTGCCACGACAAGGGTCTGTACACCCAACCGTGACACCTGGCTGTAGCTCGGTATGAATCCGACGAGAGGGGAATGGGCAACCGTTCCCCTCTTTGCTTTTAGGGGCCTGCCTGGCCCGCCGGCACCGCGCGGGATGGTAGGCTTGCCGTCTTTTGGAGGACAGCCCGGATGACGTCGATGTCGCACAGCGTCAGAGGAGCGGCCCTCGCGGCCCTCGTGGTTCTCGCGACGGCGTGCGTGGCGCCGGTCGGGAAGGTGAAGGGCGTGCCGTTGTACTTCCCTCCCTCCCCGGAACTTCCCCGCCTCCAGTACCTGACATCCTTCAGCGGTTCGAGGGACGTCGAGACGCAGACCGCGTTCAACCGCTTCGTGGTCGGCGAGAAGCAGGACGTGAAACTCGACAAACCTTACGGCGTCGCCATCCACGAGGGGAAGATCTACGTCTGCGACACCAACGCCACGGTCGTGGTATTCGATCTGAAGAGCAAGGTGTTCGAGAATCTGAAGGGCGCGGTCGGCCCGGGGAAGCTCGTTCAGCCGACCAACATCAGCATCGAAGCCGATGGCACAAAGTACGTTTCGGACCCCGCCCGTGGCCAGATCGTCGCGTTCGATCGAGACGACCAGTACCTGAGAGCCTTCGGCGAGCCGGGGGCCTGGAGGCCTGTCGATGCCGTGGCTTTCGAAGACCGGCTCTACGTCGCGGACTTGGCCAACCACGTGGTCAAGGTCTTCGACAAGCAAAGCGGCGAGCTGATCAAGGCCATCGGCGACCAGGGCGAACCGACCGAACGGCTCGACCGTCCCACGAATCTGGCTTTCGACGGCGAGGGCTACCTCTACGTCACCGACTTCGGCAGGTTCCAGGTCGTCAAGTTCGACCGGGACGGTCACTTCACCTTGGCGTTCGGGAAGCCCGGAGACGGTCCGGGGCACTTCGCCAGGCCCAAGGGGATCGCCATCGATCGGAAGGGCCAGCTGTTCGTGGTCGACGCCTCCTACAACAACGTGCAGCTCTTCAACAAGGATGGGCGCATCCTGCTGTTTTTCGGGGAGGGCGGCGAGAAGCCGGGCAACCTCCTGCTGCCGGCGAAGGTTGCGATCGACTACGACAATCTCGAGTATTTCCGGGACTACGTCGAGTCCGGTTTCCAGGCCGAGTGCCTGGTTCTCGTCACGAGCCAGTTCGGGCCCCACGCCGTGAGCGTGCTGGCCTACGGCTACGAGAAGGGGAAGCCGTACCCGACCGACGAAGAGCTGCTGCGGCAGATCGAGGAGCGGCAGAAGAAAGAACTGGAGAAGCTCCCGAAGGAAGACGCTCCACCGCCGAAGGACTCCGACAAGCCCCAGCAACCGTGATTTCATGAAGGTGCGGAGCGTGGCGTCGTGGACGTGCGTTGTGGCCTTGCTGACCCTGGGCTGCAGCGCGACGTCACGCCACAAGGCCCTCACGATTTTCTTCGACGGCGTACCGCCCCTCAAGACGGCGGACACGGGTCCGGGGCAACAAGCCGCGGCCACGACGATCGGCGCGCCCTCGCGACCCGTCGCAGGCTCGGAGCACGGTCCCTATGCGGCGAAGCTGTGCAACGCCTGCCACGTGGGAGGGGCGACCAACGCGTTGGTCGCTCCGAACGACGAGCTCTGCTTCCGGTGCCACACGATCAAGCTGGACAAGACGTTCATCCACGGTCCGCTGGCCTCGGGGGGGTGCCTGGTCTGTCACGACCCTCACAGCTCCCGTTACCCGTATCTCTTGGTGTCCGATTCCCGCAGCTTCTGCCTCGGTTGCCACGATCGAGACACCGTGGCGATGATCGAAGGACACGGTGAACCGAACGAGAACTGCACCACCTGTCACGATGCCCATGGGTCCGATGCGAAGTACCTGCTGAAGTAACGGCGGAGTTGCGGATTGCGCGTCAAGTTCACGCTCATCCTCTCGGCGGCGTTGGCGTTGGCGTTGGCGCCGGCCCGCGCCAGTTGGGCCGACCTCGCCCCGAGGCCATTCGAGAACGGCGCCTACTTCGAGCTGTTCGGCTCGGAGGAGAGGGACAACAACAACAACAGCGACCGGCGATACGGGTGGAGCGACACGTTTTTCACGGAGAAGATCACCTTCTTTTCGAACGGCTATTTCTACCACCCGCGATTCATGCAGTATCAGCTCTCCGTTTCGGGGGCGTTGAAGCAGGAGGACTACTCGCAGAGCTTCACTCCGTCCGCCGGTTGGACGCGAGGCACGGGTTTCGACTACACCGCCAGGCTCGTCTTCCTGCCCGAGCACCCCTATAACTTCGAGTTGTTCGCGCTCCGGCGCGAGCCGCTCTACAAGGAACAGTCCGAAACGCAGCACAGCAGCGTCGAAACCAGTAACGGCGCGAGATTCCAGTACCGGAGAAGGCCCTTTTTCGTTCATGCGGGCTACCTCGACAACACCACGAGCTCTCAGGCGAGCTCCTCGAACGTCCAGCAGCTCAATCTGGACGGGGAGTATTTCAAGGAGTTCGCGGGCGGCAACGTGTTCTCCACGACGGCGTTTTTCAATCCCTCGCGATTCACCGGCGACCAGGCGCTCACCGGCAGTAGGACTTCGTACGGGCTGACGGGCCTCGTGGACGCCCACGCTGTGCGCCTCTACCTCACGGCGACGCAAAGCGCGTACGATCAGGACAGCCCGCACTCCGGACGGCTCGAAAACGATCAGTTCGCGTTCCAGGAACGTTTGAGCGCGTATCTGCCTCTGAACTTCAGGACGGATTTTTACTACCGTCTCTTGAACAACTCGAGCACCACGACGACCCTGAGAGCTCCGGAACCCCTCGAACTGTCGAACGACAGCAGGGAGCTCGAGGCCGTCATCTCGCACCGGCTGTATCAGAGCCTGGACAGCCAATACACGTTCTTGCGCACCTCGATGACGTCTTCCGGAGGCGACTCGACCACGGTGTCCAACACGCTCGGGCTGAACTACAACAAGGCGATACCGCGCGGCAGAGTCCTGGCGGGCGTGAACCTGGCCACGATCCTCACGGATAGCGGCGGGCAGACGGACGTCTCCAGCGAGCCGCATCCGGCGATCGACGTTCGACCGCCGGGGGTCTTCAGCCTCGCCCGGCAGAACGTCGACGAGGCGAGCCTGGCCGTTTTTCTCCGTTCGCCGTCGCCGCCGTTCGAATTGATCCGACTGTTCGAGAACGTCAACTACACGGTGAGGCTCGTGGCGAACACGCTCGAGGTCAGCGTGTTCGTGCTCCCCCCGGGGTTCGCACCCGGAATCTACGATTTCGTCGTTTCCTATTCCCTCGCCGCCGGGACCTTCGAGCAGCGCACGAACTCCTACGGTTTCAACACGAGCGTCCAGCTGTTGGACAACATGCTGACCCCCTATTACAACTTCCTCACGGTTCGATCCGAGGTCCTCTCGGGGGTGTTTCCCGGGATCCCCCTGGACTCCACGACGAACACGGTGGGCCTCACGTTCCTGGACGGGCCCTGGCGCGCCTTGGGCGAGTTCCAGTCTCTGGATTGGGCCGTGAGCCCTTACCGCTCGTGGAGAGGGGAGGTTCAGTACGCGGGGTCCGTCGAGCCGACGTTGCGGCTCTACGCGACGGCCGACTACCTGTACAGGTACTATCCGGTGGGAACGTCCGACGACTTCCCCATCTCTTACGCCGAAAGGAACATCAGCCTCACCGGCAGCGTCCAGAAGGATTTCTTGTCCCGGAGCCTGACGCTGGCCGCGGGCGGCTCGTACAGCCGGGTGCTGGGGCTCGCGGATTCGAACGCCTATGCGTTGAACTCGGCGTTGAGCTGGAGAATCGGAAAGTTGGAGTTGAGCGCCGGTGTCAACGCTTATGGCTCGGATGCGCAAGGAACCGGGGGCGGCCAATACAACCGGAACCATCAGTACTACTACGTCAAGGTTCTGAGAAGGATCTTCTAGATGACCGGACCGCGGACCGCCATGCTCCTCGCCCTCGCGCTGGTCTCCCCCGCGTGCGCCGCGAAGTGGACGGTACGAACGGCGCCCTCCCCCATCGCTCTCCAGTGGCCCTATCAGCCGAACAAGGCGAAGCTGACCTTCGTCGAGTCGTTGACCGGATTCTCCCAGCAGAAGGGCTCCCGGGCGGCGTTCAAGGCGTTCGTCTACGGGAGCGAACGCGGAGAGGGGAACGCCTTCGTCCTCCCGGTCGCCGTCGCGACCGGCGCGGACGGCCGCATCGCGGTCGCCGACATGGGGCGCCGGTGCGTTCATCTCTACGTCCCGGCGGCGCAGCGCTACTTCCGTCTGACCGGGGGGAAGAACGACAGGATCAGCTCGCCCGTCGCCGTGATTTTCGATGAGGAGCTGCGGCTCTACGTTTCGGATTCGGCGGGGAAGATCTTCGGATTCGGACCCGAAGGAGAACTCCGGTTCGCCGTGACGAAAGCCGGCGCGGATGCGCTTCAACGCCCCACCGGACTCGCCTATTCGAAGCACAAGAAGCTGCTGTACGTCGTGGACACTCTGGCGAACAAGGTCCATGCCTTCGACACGACGGGGACGCTCGCCTTTTCTTTCGGCCAGCGCGGGGAAGAGGCCCACCGCTTCAACTTCCCCACCCACATTTTCTGGTCTCCCAAGGGAGAGCTGTACGTCACCAACTCCCTCGCGTTCCGGATCGAGATCTTCGACGAAGACGGCAAGGCCTTGGGGTCTTTCGGCCGTCACGGCGACGGATCCGGAGATCTGGCGATGCCCAAGGGGATCGCTGTCGACAAAGACGGCGTCGTCTACGTCGTCGACAGCCTCTTCGACAACGTGCAGCTCTTCAACCGGCAGGGAGACTTTCTCCTGACACTCGGCAGGAGAGGCGTCGATTTCGGCGAGTTCTGGCTCCCGTCAGGTGCTTTCATCGGGGACAATGGCGACCTTTACGTCTGTGACACCTACAACCGGCGCATCCAGGTGTTCCGGATCACGGAGCGATATGCGGACAGCGCGTTCTGATTCCGGCCGAGCTCTCTTGCGCGTCGCGTTCGGGGCCCTGGGCCTGCTCGGCTCGGGGTTCGCCCTCACGGTCCTAGCGCAGACGACGGCGGACATCGTCAACACCAAGCACAACCTCTCGATGACGGGGCCCGGGGTGGCTCGGGCCTCGACCGAGACCCGGATCTGCATCTTCTGCCACACGCCTCACAATGCGACCCCGCTGAGCCCTCTGTGGAACAAGGACCTCGAGCCGCAGGCCTACACGGTGTATACGAGCTCGACGCTGAAAGCCGGGTTGCTCTCCCAACCCTCCGGACCGACAAAACTCTGCCTCAGTTGTCATGACGGCACGATCGCGATGGGCTCGGTCATCAACCCCAGCGGGGGCATCGCGCTGTCCGGCGGCAACACCCTGCTTCCAGGCAGCCTGTCGAACTTCGGCCTGGACCTGTCGGGGCATCACCCCGTGTCGTTTCCGTATCACAACGCCCTTCCTAACGTGGAGCTGCAGGCGTCCGCCCCGAGCGAGCTGACCTACGGCGGGGCCGATGAGGTTCACTGCATCACCTGCCACGATCCGCACAAGGACCTCTACGGCAAGTTCCTGATCAAGGACAACCGTTACTCGGCGCTGTGCACGACGTGCCATCAACTCGCCGGTTGGACCGGGTCGGCCCACGCCACCTCGACGGTCTCGGTGGTCGACATCCTGCCGATACCACCGAAGACCTGGCCCAAGTACACCCAACTGGGCGAATGGGGTTGCGAGGCCTGCCATACGCCCCACTTCGCTCCGACCGCGGAGCGCCTGCTCAACTTCACCGCCGGTCCACCCGCCTTCTCGTGCACCACCAGCGGCTGCCACGGGTCGTCACCGGGTTCGCCCCACACGGTGACGGGTGGCGGCATCACCGGCGGATCCGTGGATATCGGCAGACAGGCGCGGAAGCTCTCCGCCCACCGCGAAGTGCCGGGCCAGGTCGCGGCCTCACTCCGCGGGACGGGGGTCTCGTCCGGTTCCGGCTACCTCAGCGTCGGCTGCGCGGATTGCCACAATCCTCACGTCGGCAGCTCTCAGACGACCGAGGCGCCCTACGCTTCCGGCCTGCTGCGAGGCGTACGTGGGATCGACCGGAACGGCGGGATCGTGCGCGCGGCGACCTACGAGTACGAGGTCTGCTTCAAGTGCCATGCGGATGGAACCGCCGACCTCGACCTCGTGCCCCGCGTCCTCGCCAGCACCAATACGCGGCTCGCGTTTGCCGTGGAGAACCCGTCGTTCCACCCGGTCGTCGGCACGGGGAAGAACCTGAACATCCCCAGCATCCCCTCGTCGTTCGAGCCGGCCATGAACGCTTCGCAGCAGATCTACTGCACCTCGTGTCACGCCGACGACGAGGGCGCCTCGAGAGGGCCGCACGGTTCAGCTTTCGTGCCGATCCTCAGGCAACGCTACGAGACGGCGGACAACGCGCCGAACACCTTCGAAAGCTACGCCCTCTGCTACCGGTGCCACGATCAGTCGAGCATCCAGCGCGACCTGAGCTTCAAGAAGACGGCGTTCCCGCGCACCCCCTCCGGCGGGGGGCACAGCGGGCACCTCGCGGCGGGGGCCCCGTGCTCGGCCTGCCACGATCCGCACGGCGTCAACGAGGCCGGCGCACTGGGGACGGGCTCCCACACGCACCTCATCAATTTCGACGTCCGGATCGTGCTGCCGAAGACCGGGAGCGCCGTCCCCGTGTTCGTCGACACCGGGACGTTCTCGGGGAGTTGCACGCTCGTCTGCCACGGCGTGGCGCACGACAACGCGTCGTACCCGGGGAAGTAACTGACGAGGGGTCAGGCCCCTTTTCCTTGCAAAGCGGTATCCGGGGAGCTTTGCAAGGAAAAGGGGCCTGACCCCTCGTCAGTTACTTCCCCGGGGGCTTCGCTGGTTCGGGTTTCTTGCCGGGGGTCTTCCGGTCGTAGCTTTGCATCTTGTGACATCCCGGCGAGCAGCTTCCGCCCGTTTCCGTCTTCACGAACTTCAGGGGCAGGTTCCACTTCCCGAACGGCACGCTGTCCGCGATCAGCTTCGGCTGGCTGCCGCCGTGCAGGTTGTGGCACATCTTGCAGCTTCTACCTTTTTGCTTGTTGTTGACGTGCAGGTAGTGGAGGTTCCGCTCACCGTCCCTGAACCCCGTCGCGAATGACGTGTCCGGGAACTGGACCAGATCCCGCTTGTGGCAGGTGAAGCACAGCGCGTAAGCCTTGTCGGTGTACGGGACGTAAGGGTTCGGCGGGAACCCCGCCACCAGGAGCTTGGCGTTCGGGCCGCCGTGCGGATCGTGACAGGGCGTGCACTTCCCCTCGTTGATGGGGCCGTGGAGCGTCGTCATGTTCTTGGTGATGATCGTCTTGTGGCAGGCCAGGCAAGTTTCCTTTTCGGGAGCCAGGAGCAGCTTCGCGTTGTCGCTCGCATGGGGCGAGTGGCACGACGCGCAACCTTTCTCGGTCTGGACGGCCGCATGGACCACAGGTGATTTTTCGACCTTCGTCCCGATGTCGTCGTGACACGCGAAGCAGACGGCGGCTCCCTTTTCGGCCAAGAGCTTGGGATGCGCCGAGCCGTGGGGGTTGTGGCATGACGTGCAGCCACCGTCCAACGCCGGATGAACGTCGGGCTTCTTCAGGAGCTCCTGAATGTCGACGTGGCAGCCCGCGCAAAGCTCATCGTCCTTCTTGAGCAGGAGCGGCTTGATGTCGGACTCGTGGGGGGTGTGGCAGGCCGTGCAGTCCCCGGCGGAAACGGGGCCGTGCATGTGAGGGAGGTTCGCCTTGTCGTCATGGCAGGAGGTGCACAGGTCCTTCAGCGGCTGGGTGAGCAGTTTGGGCTCATTCGACGCATGGGGATCGTGGCAGGTGGTGCACATCCCGTCCTTGACGGGGGGATGAACGTCGCTCTTCTTCCCGAAGGCGTCGTGGCACGCCGTGCAAAGCTCGGGCGGCTCCGAAGCCAACTTGAAGGTCTTTTTCCCCTTCTGGGGATGCTGCTCCTCAACCGACTCGTGACAGCTGTCGCAACTCTCGGAGGGGGGATGGACGTTTGTGGGGGTCAAAAGCGTCGCGTGGCATTGGGCTGTGACGCAGCTGTTCTGGGCCGCGGCGTCCCGGCCGGTAAGAAGCAGCACGCCGACGAGGATTGGCGTATACCACAGGCCGGAGACGGCTCTTTTCAGTCTCATGGGCCGGCAATCATAGTGGATGGCGAGGGCGTTTCGAAGTCCGGATTCGGACCGTAAAGGATGTTTGCACGATGGCGACACTCGACGGTCTCCGTTTGGCCGACCGGATCTTCGTGCGGACCTATCCGTGGCGCCGGATCGATCCGATCCCGTGGACGCCGCTGGCGAAGCCCCTTAGGGCGTGCCGCCTCGCGCTCGTGTCGAGCGCGGGATACGTCCTCCCGGGCCAGCAGCCGTTCGACGACGGGGTCCGCGGAGGCGATTTCAGCTTCCGGGAGATCCCGGCCGACGCCGACTTACGCACGCTGATCGACACCCACCGCAGCCACTCGTTCGATCACGCGGGGATGGCCTCCGATCCCAACCTTGCCTTCCCGCTCGATCGGGCGCGCGAGCTTGTCTCCTCGGGCTTCATCGGCGCCGTGAATCGGCGGCACCTTTCGTTCATGGGCTCGATCACCGCCCCCGGGCGGCTCGTTCGCCAGACCGCGCCGGAGGCGGCCCGGCTCTTGGCCTCCGACCAGGTCGACGTCGCGCTCCTCGTCCCGGTCTGACCGACGTGCAACCAGACCGTGGGTCTGGTCGCCGCAGAGCTCGAGCGCCAAGGGATCGCGACGGTGGCGGTCCAGTTGCTTCGCGAGGTCGCGGAGCGGGTCCGCCCGCCGCGCGCCCTCTGCGTTCCGTTCCCCCACGGCTACCCGCTCGGCCTCCCGGGCGATGCGGCGGGGCAGCGGCGCGTCATCGAATGCGCGCTTCGCCTCCTCGAGAGGCCATCGCTCGATCGTGGGGTGCTCGTCGATTTCGAGGCGGAGCGCTAGGGTTGCTCTAGAATGCGCGCGAGGGCGGAGCGGGCCCTTACGTCTCCAGGGCGCAGCCGGACCGCGGTTTCGAACTCGGCGATCGCCTCGTCGCGCAGCCCCCGCTCGGCGAGGATCGCTCCGAGATTGAGGTGCGCTTCCTGGTCGGTCGGGTCGAGTCGGAGCGCCTCGCGGAAGCTGGCGAGGGCGGCGGCGTCGCGTCCTGCCATGCGAGCGATGAGACCGGCGTTGACGTGGGTCTTCGAATCGTTCGGTCGCAGCCTCAAAGCCTCACGCGTGCGGGACACGGCCTCCTCGGTTCGTCCCAGGGCCAGCAGGCCTCGCACGAGATTCGCCTGGGCGTCCCCCATCTCGGGCGCGATCCGAACGGCCTCGGCGCAGTGCAAAACCGC
>Ga0315278_10002958_pt1 | contig 15178 bp, 10 predicted proteins | sample YL17G06_0_MG_FD_203880 | JGI IMG/M metagenome (GOLD analysis project Ga0315278, IMG submission 203880) | Sediment microbial communities from Yellowstone Lake, YNP, Wyoming, USA - YL17G06_0 | ecosystem: Environmental > Aquatic > Freshwater > Lake > Sediment | place: USA: Wyoming | collected... | reverse complement strand
CGGATTGTTCGCGTCGTTGAAGCTGACGCACGAATCCCGGACGATGGGACTGCTATAGGCGCCGACGTCGAACTTGTACCCGAGAATACTCCCGTCCGGATCGCTTCCGCCCCAGCAGACTTCGAAGGGCTGCCCGTCGCAGAGCGAATCACTCCCCACGGGCCCAGGGCCTGGAAGCGGCGGCTTGAACGCCACCGTTGGCTTGAGGGTGGTCGAGATGATGATCCTCCTGTTGAAGCTGATCAGGTTCGGATCGGGTTTGCCCAGATTGTCCACGGCTCGAATGAAGAAGGTATGCCCCTTCGAGGTTCCGGGTGGTGTAGTGCTGTTCCCACCCGTGATGGTGGACGAGTCGTTCACCGCGAGTTCGAAGATCGAGTCGGTCTTTGTCGTGAAGTGAAAGGCATTCACGCTCGAGTCGTCCCACGCCCACTGGTATCCGGCCACGTAACCGTCGGGATCCTCGCCGCGCCAGTAGAGATGAATGCGATAGGAAAACGAACCGCTCTCCGGCGGCGCCGATACGAGATAGGTATGGGGAGGGCGATTCCGGTCGACGGCAACGGGATCCTTGGCGCAGGCCGCAAGCAATGCGGCGAGCCCGACGAGCATCACAACGAGACGGGCGGCGGTGCGCCACGCAACGCGCTGGGGCATTTAGCTCTCCGAGGAGACTTGGTTATTCACCGGCAGGTCATTCGAGTGATTGTCTTCGGGTGATTGTCTTGGGGGACGCAATAAACCTACCAAAGCCGGACCAGGCGAGTCAAACCGATTTTGGCCGGTCCGGAAAGGCCCATTTCGGGCCCCGGCCCCGGAAGGGCGCCACGGTGGAGCCCATCCGGCCTCTGCTGGGGGGGGCATGGAGGGCAAACGAAAAGGGCCGCCAGGCGAACCTGGCGGCCCTTCCGCTGCTGCTGGAACTCGCTTACTTCACGAGCACCATGCTCTTGTCAGCCTTCAACGAGCTGCCGTCGGCGAACGTGGCCTTGTAGAAGTACACGCCGCTGCCGGAGCTGGCGTTGCGATCCGACTTCCCATCCCAGTAGACGCTCGCGATACCAGGCGCCTCGACCTTGGTCTCGAGCGTGCGAACGAGCTGGCCGGCCACGTTGAAGATACGGATCGTGACCTTGCCCGCCTGCGCGGCACTGAACGAGATCTTGGTCATCGGGTTGAAGGGGTTCGGGCTGTTGCCGAAGATGCGGTTGACCCGCGGAGCCGCGGATGACGCGTCCTCGACTTCGATTCCCGTCGCCTTCGTGAAGTCCTGAATCTTGTAAAGCGGGCCGTAGGTGGCGGTGTTGAAGCCCGTCGCCGTCAGCCAGTTGCTGATCAGGGTGGCGTCCGTCGGGCACGGCCAGCACGTCGCGACGCCGCTGTGACCGTCGCGGCAACCCGTCAGGAACTTGTAGAGGATTTGCATGCGGTTCTGGACGCCAGAGCGCACGTAGTTGGCCGCGTTGCGCGGAATCGCGCCCGCGGTGCCCCGCACGAACTGAATCGAGTAACCGTAGGCAAGAGACTTGGTGAAGTCGTTGTCGGCCGTGGCGTCGAGCTCGCTCGTCTTGGCCACAGACGCGACGTCCGTCACGCCCGAAGCGATCGGGAAGGTCGCCGAAGCAACCGCGCCGCCCGTCGGGGTGAGAGGATCGAAGCGGTTCGGACCAGGGCATCCACCGTCGACTTCGTAGGTGAACGAAAGCGCAGCCGCGAGACCAGGACCGGAAGCCTGAGCCGCGAAGCGGTCATCGATGGTCGGATACGGGGTTCCCGTAGTACCCGCCCAGGAGCCCTTCGCCGCGCTCGGAGCCAGCGTAACGACATTCGCGACGCCGAAGATGGCCGTCGAGAGCGCCGACTTGCGGGCGCCAGGGACGCCGATCGGAGAATTGGTCAGCGTGTTGAAGATGTCATCGCCCGACGCGAAGATGCAACGATCGCCACCATTAGCGCCGGTGTCGGTCCCTGCCCAGTCGGAGATGACGCTTGCGGCCGCCTCGTCGATCGACGGTACCGTGCTGGTGTGCGAGTTCTGGATGAAGATGCGGTACCACGTCGCGAGCGAGTCCTTGAGTCCGTACTCTTCCTTGTTCGGGAAGTAGTTGCTAGCACGGGACCCACGATCGCCGGTCAACTCGTGACCGCCGAGGAGATGTCCTTCGTCGATCGCGGCGAGAGGACGGTACCGGTCGGCGCGGACGCCCATGCCGCGGAGAGCCGCGGTGACGGGATCCTGCTGGAAGTTCCAACCACAGTAGGCACCGTCGATGTTCAGGACCGGCGTATCGGTGCGACCCGCCGCCAGCGTCCCCGCCGTACCCGCCGCATACACGCGCGGGAGGACGTCGAACTCGATGATGTCCGTGGGGATGTTCGAGCTACCCGGAAGCGTCGGCAGATCCTCGACCTCGCGCGATAGCGCATCGGACGAGAACTGGTAGCTGACGCCGCCGTTGATGTCGACGGCCTTGAAGTAGTACTGCATCCGCGTACCGCGCGGGAGGAACGCCAGGTTGTTGTAGGCGCCCTGACCGTTGAGCGTGAATCCACCCGGCAGGTTGAGACCAACCTTGTCGGGCGGCGGCCAGTTCAAGCGGTACTCGGAGTCGATGACGACCGTGTCGCCCGCGACCGAGACGTTGTTGCCGTTGAGGGACGTCGAGTCCCACGGGCTCCAAGCCTTGGTGGCAGGGTCGAACAGACGGTAGATGGCCCGCGGCGTGTCGAAAGCGGGGTTGTACGCGCCGTTCGTGATGTGAACGACGAGACCGCCCTGGAACGCCTTGTCGTAGCCGAAGTGCCAGTTGATGCCCATGCCGTTCTTGCGGAGACCGGTCACGAACGACATCGTGAGCGAGTCGCCGAGCGGCGAGTTGAGATTGTCCTTCACCGCGCTACGAGCGATGTCGATGTTCGGGTTGGTCTGGAGGTCCGAACCGCGGATACCAGGCCAGCACGGGTTGGACGGGCTGGACGCGCAGTTCAAGCCGGTCATGTGACCGTCGACGAACGTCGACTGCGCCACCGAACCCGGGAAGATACCGAACACCGGCGCCGGAACGCCCGTCGTGACCTGCAGGAAGAGGTCGTCGTAGAGCACGGCGTACTGCGTGTTGTTGTCGCAATTCGTGCGGTCAGCGGCGAACGCCGTGATGCACTGGATGTTGTAGCGGACCTGGAAGGAGTCCGCCTGGACGGCCGCGGCGAGCGGATCGCCGTCAACCAGCCACTGGTCGATCACGGACGTGCGGACACCGCCGCCGGCCGAGGAGTTCTCCCAGTTGGACCAGGAGCCGCCCTTGAAGTAGCGGTACTCCGCATACTGAACGTAGCCCGTCGTGCGCGGCAGGTTCAGGTACTCGCCCCAGAGGGCCAGAATTTCGGCCGTTCCGGCTGGGACCCCGAACGTGCACGTCACGACCGAGTTGAACTGGCCGGGAAGCGCGTTCTTGGTCACGGGATCGACGCCCAGGAAGAAGCGGTCGGTGATGTTGTTCTTCTGCAACTGGCAGATGTCGGACGTCGTGTAGCTGTTGCCCTGCTGAATGGCCCAGAGCTCGCCCTTGCCGGGGAACACGCGGGCCGAGATGCGCACGCCGTCGGTCTCGGTAGCCGTGATCGGATCGGCCACGAGGATGTCGCCACCCACCGTGTCCGTGCCGCCGGCCAACGTCTGGTCGGCGTAGAGGTTCCGCGTCACGCTACCGTCGTACACGGTGAAGTCGTCGATGACGACGCCGTTGCCGAAGGGCCAGAGGCCGTCTTCGCTCGAGAAGAGACAGTCCGCCGTGAAGAGGATGTAGAGCGCACGGTTGTCCGTGGTCATGTGGAAATTCAGGTTGACCGTCGCCGGATTCGTGCCGCCCTCGCCGGTGATCGTCGGGCCCGTCGAGCCGTTAACGAACGGCACGAGACCCAAGGTCGTAGCGATGATGGATCCCGTGAACGTGGCCTGAAGCGTCGACGAAGCGAACGTGCCGGTCGACCGAACCTGGTCGAAGCCGCCGCGGTCGTTTCCGAGCGGATCTTGGTCGCCGCCGTTGATGGCGTTTCCGTCAGAGTCGCCACCACCGATGAAGTAGAGGAAGTCGTAATTCTGCTCGGTGGAGCTGTTCAGCTTCATCGTGATGATGTAGGTACCGGTGTTCGACGCAATCGGCACCCGGTTCGACTCGAGATCGAAGTAGAGAATCTGGTTGGTGAGGTTCGGATATCCGATGGGGTTCACCCAGTTCGGATCGTACTTTCCACCCCAGATCGCGTTCGTACCGCTGATGCCGGCGGGCGCGTGCGGGTTCGCCGCGCTCTCGATATGGAACAGCTTGTCCGAAAGCGACAGATCCGCGCGACCGTAACCGCCCTGCGAACCGACGGTGTACGAGTTGAGCGAGTCGGCCTGAATCGCCGTACGAGGCACCCACGTGCTGGCCGCACGGTCGTTGCAAGCGCCCGGATAGAGGAACCACGAGGTCGTGGCCGATGCCTGCTTGATGAGCGTTCCGCTCAGCGTGCCCTGGTAGTTGGTGCCACTCTTTGCCATTGCTCCGATATTGCCCGCGCGATTCTCGAGCAGAATCGGGGAAGACGCCTTGGGCGGGTCGTTGACAGCGACACCGGCGAGGGCCGGGACGGCCCACGATCCGATCGCCACGAGACCCAGCAAGGCGAACAAGGTTTTCCGCATTGTCACATCCTCCTTAGTGTTTCCTGACTCGGAGCCCTAGATCGGGAGGACTAACTGGAACTTCACGACACGGGATTGGGTAACTCTGGTTGAGTCTGGAGTGCTGCGTCGGGCTCGTCCGCTCGTTCGGGACAGTTCGAGCGCTGATGGACTCACCCTTCACGAGAAATCCTAACGACCTCCTTTCCTCGTTTGAACTTCGTCGGAACATTCCACATTTCGTAACCTCTTCAAAAATCGAGTGGTAGCCAGAGTGCGCTGAGGCCTCTCACCCCCTCACGATCAATCTTGGATAGGCGAAAAAGTACCGAACGCGAGTAACCCCAAAGACAAAGCGATCCGCACCTTCAGTTCATCGGGTGCCATGCATTCGCTTTAATATCAATCGGTTCCAGCGGTTGCGGCTATTTGGAGACAGGTTATTCTATCTCCTTTGCCCGCCCAGTATAGGTCAGAAACCGGCTAGTGTCAAGTAGCTTTTTGACCTGCGCCCGCTGGGAGGGCCGAGAAGTCCGCGATTCGGAGAAATGCCTGCCGGACCTCCTCGAGGAGCCCGAGGCGACGTCGGCGCACGACTGTGTCATCTACCATCACCATGACCCCATCGAAGAATCCGTCAATCGGCATTCGGAGGCCGAGGAGGATTCGGAGGGCCTTGGGATAGTCGGGCTCCTCGCCCTGGAGGAGGGTTTCGACCGCCTGCCTCGCCATCTTCGTCTCGAGGTGGAGGTCCGCCTCCACCTTCTCGCCGAAATTCTCGGCGCGCTCCGCCAGCGGGGATCCGGAGCCGGCGACATCCTCCGGCTTGGCCGTGCGGAGGAGGTTCGCCGCGCGCCGGTAGCCGACCATGAGCCCCTCGAAGTCGTCGCCGCGGCGGATCTCGTCGAGAGCGCGTGCCCGGGCCAGGACGTCGAGCGGGTCCCCGGGGCGGACGGTCAGGACCGCCTCCGCCGTGTCGTGGGTCACCCCCTGCTCCTCGAGCGCGCTCTCCAGCCGCTGGGCCCAGAAACCGGCCAGGTCGCCGGCTTTCGGGTCGGCAGGGATGCCTGACTTCTCGAAAAAGGCGGAGAGGCGAGAGGCCACCTCGAGCACGTCGAGACGGAGATTCTTCTCGAGGAGGATCCGAACGACCCCGTTCCCCGCGCGTCGAAGCCCGTACGGATCCTGCGAACCCGTCACCTCCAGGCCCGCCCTCAGCCCGCCCACGATCGCTTCGATCCGATCGGCCAGGCTGAGGAGGATCCCCTCCGTGGAGGCCGGCAGCGGGTCGGAGGGCCCCTGCGGGAGGTAGTGCTCGCGGATGGCGCGGACCACGTTTTCCGGCTCGCCGGTCGCCGCGGCGTATTCGGCGCCGACGATACCCTGGAGCGTTGCGAATTCCTTCCCCGAGCGGACCATCTCGGTCGCGAGATCGGCCTTGCAGAGCCTCGCGGCGCGGGTGGCCGCGGCGCGGGCGTTCGGCGCGAGCGACCGGGCCAGTTCGTCGACGAGGAATCCGAGACGCTGTGTGCGATCGTAGATCGACCCGAGCTTCTCGTGCCAGACGATCCCCTTCAGGAGTTCCAGCTTCGCTTCCAGGCCCCCCTTGAGATCGTTCTCCCAGTAGAACCGGGCATCCTCGAGCCGCGCGCGGAGGACGGCCTGCGTCCCGCGGCGCACCTGGTCGGCCCCGTCGCCCCGTCCGCTCCGGATCATGACGAAGTTCCCGAGGAGCGAGCCGTCGGGGCGCTCGACCGCGAAGTAGCGCTGATGGGCGCGCATGGCGGTCACGACCACGGGCCGGGGGAGCTGCAGGTATTTCGAGTCGAAGGAACCGACGACGGCTTCGGGCCACTCGACGAGCTGCGTCACCTCGTCGAGGAGATCGACGTCTTCCACCGCGCGTCCACCGATCGGCACCACCGCGCTCGCCAGCTCTTCCTCGATCCGCCGGCGCCGCTCGGCGGGATCGACGATGACCCCCGCGTCGCGGAGAGCGTCGACGTAGCGCTCGGGGCGCCCGATCTCGACCCACCCCGGGGCGAGGGTCCGGTGCCCTCTCGATCTGGCGCCGGCGGTGACGCCGAAGCACGCGAGCGGGAGGACGTCGCCGTCGAGGAGGGCGACCAGCCACCGGACGGGGCGCGCGAAGCGCCCGGTTGCGTTCCAGTGCATCGTCTTCGGGAAGTGAATCCCGGTGATCCACGAAACGAGGAGCGCCGGAAGGACCTTGGCCAACGGCGCCCCCACGTCGTGGACGCGCGCCATGAGGTACTCCCCTTTCGGCGTGCGCGCCCGCTCGAGCGATTCCACCGGAACGCCGGCCCCCTTCGCGAACCCCTTGGCGGCGTTCGTGGGAGCGCCTTGCGCGTCGAAGGCGACCGTTACGGCCGGACCGAGCACCTCCCGCGTGCGGTCCTCCTGGCGATCGGCCAGACCTTCGACCAGGAGCGCCAGTCGCCGCGGCGTGCCGAGGACGCGAATGGAGTCGCACGAGAGACGGGCCTCGGCGAGCCCGGCGCGAGCCAGCGCCGCCAGTTCCTCGAGAGCGGGGCCGACGAACGATGCCGGGAGCTCCTCGCAGCCGATCTCGAGGAGGAGGCGCCTAGCCACGGGCCCCTCCCTTCGCCGCCGCTGCCGAAGACGAGGCGGCCCTGGCCGAGGCGGCAAGGAGTGGATGCCCCAGCTCCTCGCGCTGCTTCACGTAGACCTGCGCGGCCATGCGCGCCAGCTTCCGCACGCGGCCGATGTAGGAGACGCGCTCGGTGACGCTGATGGCCCCCCGCGCTTCGAGGAGATTGAACGTGTGCGAGCACTTCACGACGTAGTCGTAGCCGGGAAGGGCCAGCCCCGCCTTCAGGAGGCGCGCCGCTTCCCGCTCGTACTTGTCGAAGATCTCGAAGAGGAGCGGGGGATCGGACTGCTCGAAGTTGAAGACGCACCACTCGCGCTCCGCCTGAAGGAAGAGGTCGTCCCAGCGATAGTCGCGCGACCATTGGAGATCCATGATCCGATCCACGCCCTGCAGATAACAGGCGATCCGCTCGATGCCGTAGGTGATCTCGGCGGTGATCGGATCGAGGTCGATGCCCCCGGCCTGCTGGAAGTAGGTGAACTGGGTGATCTCCTGCCCGTCGAGCCAGACTTCCCAGCCGAGGCCCCACGCGCCGAGGGTCGGCGATTCCCAGTCGTCCTCGACGAATCGGACGTCGTGCTTCTCCACCTCGATGCCGATGTGCCGGAGGCTCTCGAGATAGAGTTCCAGCACGTTCTCCGGCGCGGGTTTCAGCGCCACCTGGTACTGGTAGAAGTTCTGGAGACGGTTGGGATTCTCCCCGTAGCGTCCGTCCTTGGGACGGCGTGACGGTTCGACGTAGGCGGCCTTCCAGGGCTCGGGGCCGAGCACGCGGAAGAAGGTGGCGGGATTGAAGGTGCCGGCCCCCACCTCGCCCGCGTAGGGCTGGAGGAGGACGCAGCCTTGGTTCGACCAGAACTGCTCCAGCCGAAGCAACGTTTCCTGGAAGATCATCGACGGCGCGCGGTCGTCCCGTGCGTCGCTCATTTCAGGCCTCCCGCGTAACGAGTCATTTCTTCTCCCACGCGCTGCGCGCGCAGACCTTCGAAGCGCTCGAGGTGCGCCGCGAGGAATCGTTCGATGGCCAGGGCCACCTCGGGACCGGGATAGCGTTCCATGACCCACGCGGCGATCCCGGCGACGGGCCGCTCGGCCAGCGCCACCAGCGTGCGGCGCGCCTTCTCCGACAGCCTGAAGGCGCCCCCGTCGTCGCCGCAGGGGTCCCCGCAGAGGAGACCGCCGCGCACGGGGTGGAAGAGCCCTCCCCCCTCCAGCGTTCGGCGGCATTCCAGGCAGACGGTGAGCTCCGGAGCGTAACCGAGACGCCGGCATGCCTGCACCTCGAATGCGCGGAGCATCGCCTCGAGGGCGTCCGGCGGCGCCTCGGCCATCGCGGCCAGGGTCTCGGCGGCCAGTTCCATGAGCCCCGAGTCCTCCCCCTCCCCGTAGGCGGCCCTCTCCAGGAACTCGAGCACGGCGCCCGCGCGAGCGAACCGATCCGGATTCTCCCAGAGGGTCGGCCAGTAGGTCACCACGTCGGCCTTGGAGAGGAGCTGGAGGTCGCGGTTCGCCTTCCGATAGAGGACGGCGCTGAGACGAACTCCCGGCTCCAGGGCCCCGCCGAAGCGGCTCTTCGGGCCGCGCGCGCCCTTGGCGACGCAGCGAAGGAGCCCGAACTCCTTCGTGAAGAGGCTCACGATGAGGCTCGTTTCCCCGAGCCGGTAGGAGCGGATGACGAGCGCGTCGGTCTGCTCGATCGCCACGCGCTATTCCGGCGGCACGACGACGCCGCCCGACACGACCATCTTGATCGCCTGTTCCACGCGCAGCGTCGTGGGAATCATCTGCACCTCGGTGCAGTAGATGAGCGGGCCGGTGGTCGGGTTGGGCGTCGTGGGGATGAAGACGCCGCGCAGCTCCTGACCCGAGGCCTCGTCGAAGGTGCGCGGCGCGTCCCCCGTCACGAGCCCGATGCTGTAGAGCCCGGGTCTCGGGTACTCCACGAGGACGACCTTCTGGAAGGCGGTCTTCCGATCGCTCAGGACCGCTTCGCCGATCTCCTTGAGCGTGACGTAGACGCCGCGCAGGACGGGCACCCTCAGGAGCATCGACTCGAAGGCCGCTCCGAGCTGCCGACCGAGGAAATTGTTCGCCACCGCCCCCGTGATCGTGATGATGACGAGCACGGTCAGGAATCCGAGCCCCGGCACGCCTCCCGGGCGGATGTAGCCGCCGCTCAGCGTGGCCCCGAGCAGGTGATCGACCCAGACGAAGAGGCGATAGACGATGTAGCCGGTGATGGCGAGCGGCGCGAGGACGAGGAGCCCCGTGATGAAGTTGGAGCGTAGTAGGCGCAACATCTTTTGATTATAGCACTTGGAGAGCCCGAATGCGCGGCGACAGGGACTTCAGGAGTCGGCGTTCCTCCGCCCGCATGCGGCGTCCTTCGCCCGTCTTCGCGTGGTCGTGTCCAAGCAGATGGAGGAGCCCATGCACTGCGAGGTGCGCCACTTCGCGCGCGTAGGGGCGGCGCGCGGCGCGCGCCTGACGGCGGGCCGTTTCGACGGAGATGTAGATCTCGCCCAGGAAGAGATGCGCGGCGGGATCGGCCAGGGCGGCTGGATCGGCGAACGCGAAGGAGAGGACGTCGGTCGCCTTGTCTGTCTCCCGGTAGTCGCGATTCAGGTCCCGGAGGAGCCGGTCGTCCGCGAGAACGACGGAGAGCGCCGCGCGAGGGCGGCCGAGGAGGCGGAGCGCCTCCACGACGAGCGCCTTAAGAGCTGTCGACCTTAAGCCGGGATCCTTCGCGGGAGTGGCCACGGTCGTCCGCGGGACGGACGCGCGGTTCTTCGGCGAAGACACCCGGGTAGTGGACGCGCGCGTGGAAGAGCGCCGTGAGGATCGGGATGAAGGAATCCCGGATCTTCGCGAGCTCTTCGAATGTGATCGGGCTTTCATCGAGCTGGCCGTCCTTCACGCGCGCATCGAGGATTCGATTGACGACGCCGCGGATTCGTCCCGGCGTCGGTTCGTTCAGGGAGCGCGCCGCCGCTTCCACGGCGTCGGCGAGCATCAGCACCGCGGTCTCCTTCGACCTCGGCTTGGGGCCGGGATACCGGAACTCGGCTTCCGGCACCTCGAGTTCCGACGCGTTCAGCTTCTTCTGCTTCTCCTCCTGTTTCCGGCGCGCCTGTTCTTTCACGTAGAAGAAACTGAGGATCGTCGTCCCGTGGTGCTCCAGGATGGCGTTCACGATCGCCTTCGGCAACTTCTCCTTCCGGGCGATCTCGGCTCCCTCGCGCACGTGCGCCTGGATGATGAGGCTGCTCATCGTGGGCGAGAGCTTCTCGTGCCGGTTCCGCGCGGTCGACTGATTTTCCACGTAGTACTCCGCTTTGTCGATCTTTCCGATGTCGTGGTAGTAGGCCCCGACTCGCGCGAGGAGCGGATTGCCGCCGATGGCCGCGGCGGCCGACTCGGCGAGCGTGCCGACCACGATGCTGTGGTGGTACGTCCCCGGGGCTTCGAGCATCAGGCGGCGGAGAATGGGACGGTTCAGGTCGGCCAACTCGAGGAGCGTGATGTCGGTCGTGACGGTGAAGATGCTCTCGAGGAGCGGCAGGAGCATCGTGACCGCGAGGACCGACGCGAAGCCGGCGCCCATGCCCCACGCCATGCGGCGGATCAGGATGTCGAGGCGCGCGCCGTCCACGAGTCCCATCGCCGCGATCGCCACCGCGTACGTCACGGCCACGACGAGCATCGGCCGGTAGAAGTCGCGGCGGCGGCGCACGCCGGTCGCCGAGCCGATGGCGGCGATGCCGGCCAGGGCGCTTCCCGTGAGGAACGGGAGCCCGAGCCCGAAGACGACGCCCGTGAGGAGCGACGCCACGAGCGTGGCCGCGAAGGCCAGGTCGTTCCCGAACAGGAGCGCGGCCGAGAGCGAGAGAACGGTGATGGGTATGAGCATCTCGTAGCCGCGGAATTGATTCACCACGAGCCAGCCCACCCCCATCACCAGCGCCGAGAGAATCGCGAGGAGGAGAAGCGGGGGCGTTTCGGCGTAGACGCTCGGATGGTGGAGCTTCAGATAGGCCGAGAAGCCGAGAATTAGGAACGCGATGAGGACCAGGCGTCCCAGCACCGGCGGGAAGTCGGTCCGCCAGTCGGGCGCGGGCTTCTCGTGGGCGCTCCAGGCCCGGAGCGACTCCAGTTTTCGAATGTGCTCGGCGGTCGCGATCTCGTGGCTGCCGATGATCTTTTCATCCTTCCGAACCAGGCCGTCGTAGGGGTTCACGGCGCCCCGGGCTTCGCCCCGCAGCCGTTCCGTGGTGGATGCCTCGAAGTGGAGATTCGGGAGCGTGGTGGCCACGACGAGGTCCTGAAGCGCCTGCGCCGCCTCCGGCCGGCCCGGGAAGGCGCGCACACCCTCTTCCCAAGCGAGATCGCGAAGCTCCTTCAGGTCGAGAATCTGGTCCCATGCCGTGCGCAGGCGCATGCCGTCCCGCTCGATCATGGCGACCTGCGCTTCGGTGTCGATCCGCGCCCCCTCGAGTTCCGCGAGGAGCCCCGCGGCGTGCGCCTGGCTGGAGAGGCGCGCCGCGATCGGAAGGATCCGCCTCGCGTCGGGGCCCGTCACGATTCGCGTGGCCTCGGGGCTGAGTCCGAGCCTCCTCACTCGCCCGGCGAGGCCGCCCCCTTCGGTGGCGGCCTCGCGGAGCGAATCGAGGAGCGCCGCGGTGGCGGCGGTGACGCCCGCGTCGACGGAGTAGACCGGCGCAACGCGCCTCGCCGCGATCCCCTGCTCGGCCCGGTACTCGTTCCGGTCCTTGAGCAGGTAGAACTGGACCGGCGCGATGAGGTCGCGCTTCGCGGGATACCCCTCGCGAAGGGTCATCACCTCGAAGGAGGGATCGCGCGGGAAGAGGAGGCAGGCGTACGCCAGGAATCCGGCGAAGAGCGTGATCCGCCGGAAGCGCGGCCCGAAGACGGCGGCCATGGCCAGCCTCCAGGGTGCCCGCTCTCGCCGGCGCGACTCTAGGATTCGGAGGTTCTCAGCGGCCATGCCGTCCCCGGCCATTGCCCGGCGTGTTCCCCACCGACTTTTCGTGCTCGTCGAAGGCGCGAATGATCTCGCGGACCAGGTGATGACGCACCACGTCCCGCTCGTTCAGGTAGACGAAGGCGAGATCGGGAACGCTGTGAAGGATGTCCTGCGCCTCCACCAATCCCGATTGCATCTGAGATCCCAGATCGATCTGCGTCACGTCTCCCGTGATGACCGCCTTCGAGCCGTAGCCGAGCCGGGTCAGGAACATCTTCATCTGGCCCACGGTCGTGTTCTGCGCCTCGTCGAGGATCACGAAGGCGTTGTTCAGCGTCCGGCCGCGCATGTAGGCGAGCGGGGCCACCTCGATGACGCCGAGATCGAGAAAGCGTCGGATCTTCTCGTAGGAGAGGAGATCGTTCAGAGCGTCGTAGAGCGGGCGGAGGTAGGGATCGACCTTGTCCTTCATGTCGCCCGGGAGGAAGCCGAGGCTCTCGCCCGCCTCCACCGCGGGGCGGACCAGGAAGATCCGCTCCACCTGGCGCGCCTTCAGCGCGTTCACGGCCGCCGCGACCGCCAGGTACGTCTTGCCGGTGCCGGCCGGCCCGATGGCGAACACGATGTCGTGCTTCAGGAGGGCCTGGACGTAGCGCGCCTGTCCCAGCGTCTTCACGCGGATCGACCGCTTGTCGAACGTGAAGAGGATGGGGCGCTCGTAGAGAGCCTGCGACGCCTCGCGATCGCCCGGCTCGGTGATGCCGATGAAATTGTGGACGTCGTGCTCCTCGAGAACGGCGCCGCGCCGGACCAGATCGGCGAGCGACGCGAGGATGGCGCTCACCTCGTCCACCGCCGCCGCTTCCCCGCGCACGGAGATCTTGGCGTCGCGATAGGTCAGCGCCACGGGATAGTTGCGTTCGAGAAGGCGGAGATTCGCGTCGTTCCGCCCGAAGAGGGCGAGAGGGTCGACGGCATCCAGCTCGACGGTGCGTGTCGTTTCGGTCGTCGGGGTCGTCATCGTGGCACCACCAGCTCCTGTCCCGGATAGATCCGATCGGCGTCCCGGATCCGGTCCCGGTTGGCCTCGTAGAGTTCGCTCCAGCGATGTCCGTCGCCGTAGATGGCCTCGCGCGCGCTGATCCGCCAGAGCGAATCGCCGGAACGGACCGTGACGACGGCGTTCCCGGCGTGACTCGGCGTTTCGACCGGCGGCGCCTGGCGCATCGTCGCCACGCGCGCGTCGAGCGAATCGGCCAGCCGCGCCAGCGAGTCGGCGGCGGCTCGAGCGGCCTGGGCTCGGCCCGCGAATCGCTCGCCGGCCTCCCGAGCGTCGGCGATCTCCTCGCGGTAGATGGAGTCCTGCTCGGCCAGTTCCTGGCAGTACTCCTGGCGATTCTCCTCGCTCAGTTTCTTGTACTCCTGCGCCGTGTAGTAGTCGCCCAACGACGCGTCGGCCACCCTGAGCACGGGCTTCCCGCATCCGCAGACTAGCATTCCGAGTCCCGCCGCCATCGATAGGGTCACGGCCGTCCCCCACCTCACGGTTCCGGGCTCCGGCTGCCCGGAGAGTCGTGGGCGAGCGAAAGAGAGTCGTGAGCGGCGCGGGATGCCGCGACGCGGCGCACCGCCTCCGCCCGCCTGGCGTCGGCCGCTCGGGCCTCGGAGGCCGCTTTAGATGCCGCCCGCTGCGCCTGGGCCGATTCCTCCCGATGCCGATCGAGATCGGTGACCGGGGTTGGACACGGCGCGGTCGCGCCACCACAGCCATAAATTACTATGGATAAGACACTTAAAAGCTTGGTGACCGCCAGCCGTGAGGGGGTGAAAGGGAGGCGCGGCCAGAATCCGCCCGGATGGACGCTGGCCGGCGCCATGCGGCGTTGAGGGCGCACCCCGCGAGACGAGGTGCGGCGATCGATTTCTAAGTGGTTGTGGTTATTCAATTTAAATGATCGGCGAGAGCCCCTCCCGGCACCCTCGCCACGGATTCGACGGTAGGGCCCGCCGGGAAGGAAGTCAAGACCCCGCCCGCAGGGTGATGGAAGGCAGGAACGATGCCAGTCGAGGAGGGCTTAGAGGTCCACCCTGAGCTTCAGCTCGCGGAGATCGGCCGGATCGATCGCGGCGGGCGACCCGTCCATGAGCGAGGTAGCGCTCGCGGTCTTCGGGAAGGCGATGGCATCCCGGATGGAATCGCCTCCGCTGAAGAGGACGACCAGTCGGTCGAGGCCGAGCGCGATGCCGCCGTGCGGCGGCGCGCCGTATTCGAACGACTCGAGAAGGAAACCGAACTTGTGGTGCGCCTCGTCGGACTTCATCCCGATGACGCGGAGGACCGTCTCCTGGATGTCCTTCCGGTGAATCCGGATGCTCCCCGACGCCAGCTCGTTGCCGTTGGCCGCGAGATCGTAGAGCTGCGCATGGACCTTTCCGGGGTCGCTCTCGAGGTGCGCCAGGTGCTCGTCGAGCGGCATCGTGAAGATGTGATGCGCGGGCGCCCACGCCTTCCGCCCCTCGTCCCACTCGAAGAGCGGGAACTGATGGACCCAGACGAAACGGAATTCCTTGGGATCGAGCGTGAACTTCTGATTCCCGACCTGGGTGCGGACGGTGCCGAGCGAGCGGAGCACGACGGGACGCGGACCAGACGCCAGGAGGAGGAGGTCGCCCTCCTTCGCCCCGGCGGCGGCGATCAGCTTCGCCGCCGTATCGCCTTCGGCGAAGAACTTCGCGATGCCGCCGTCGAGACCGTTCCCCTTCACTCGCGACCACGCGAGCCCTCCGGCCCCCATCACCTTGGCCGACGCCTCCCACGCCTCGATTTCGCGGCGCGACGCGCCTCCTTGCCCCGGCACGGCGAGAACGCCGGTCATCAGGCTCTCCACGTTCG
>Ga0315278_10002956_pt1 | contig 15184 bp, 18 predicted proteins | sample YL17G06_0_MG_FD_203880 | JGI IMG/M metagenome (GOLD analysis project Ga0315278, IMG submission 203880) | Sediment microbial communities from Yellowstone Lake, YNP, Wyoming, USA - YL17G06_0 | ecosystem: Environmental > Aquatic > Freshwater > Lake > Sediment | place: USA: Wyoming | collected... | reverse complement strand
AACAGAGGGCGCGATTCCTGAATGCGCTGGCTTGGAACTGCGTCATAGAGGGCGAGAAGATAGTTCCCAACTACAGAACCCCTTCAGCTTAGTTGCCAAAGGGTCTCGATCCGCAGACTGGTACGCCTGATGTCACCATACCGAGAACCTTCAGGATGACCTTCTCGGCACGACTGTGATTGGCACTCCCGGCTGCACTCGTCCACTACGGTCATCATTCGCAGCGGCCTCCCGTCATGGGTCCGATCGGCCGCGAAGTCGTACGCCCACACGTGGTCGGTGTACTCGGGACGCAGGCGAACACACGCGCCGTCGTTGAGCCACAGTCGCCCTCGCTTCGCCTGCTTCTGCGGCACCTTCAACCCCTCGCGACGCCAGATCCGCTCCACCCGCTTGTGGTTCACTTCCCACCCCGCACGCTGAAGCAGAGCGGTGATGCGCCGGTAACCGTACCGCCCGTATCGACTCGCCAGAGAGACGATCGCCGCCGTGAGGGCGTCCTCGTCCTCCCGCAGCCGGGAAGCGTGCCTCTGTACCGATCGATGCTGTTGGAGCACCCGACACGCTCGCCGCTCCGACACCTGGAGCCGCTCACACACAACGCGCACACAGGCGCGGCGGCGTTCGGGGTTCAGAAGTTTCCCCGGGCCGCCTCCTGCAGGATCATCTTGTCCAGAGTCAGATCGGACCCGCTTTGCGCAGCCGAGCGTTCTCCTTCTCCAGCTCACGCAGCCGCTTCACCTGGGTGACTTTCAGCCCGCCGTACTCCTTCCGCCAGCGGTAGTAGGTCACCTCGTGCACCCCGATCGCCTTGACGGCCCCCGCGACCTTCATCCCTTGCCTCAGCAGAACATCCGCCTCACGCAGCTTGGCGATGATCTCCTCCGGTCGGTAGCGCTTCCTCGACATCCCTGCCTCCTTCCTTCCCGATCCTAGCACTCAACCTGGACCGTTCTGGAGGGGGCAGGTCAAGGATGCTAGGTATTGTGATACCGAGTATGATATGCTTCCTTTGCCTGTCTGCAGTTGCAGGTTCTCCGGGTGGCGACCAGGGCACGGAGCATCTCGTGAGGCTGATGTACAAAGCTGCGTACCGCAGTACGCGAGGAACCGAAGGAGGGAAGAAGCATGAGCAAGACAACCCGAATCGCTGCCTGGGTCGTGTGTCTGGTTACCCTTACGGCTGTCCACGGATTGCCGCAGCCGCTGGGATTCATACCAACGGTGGATGCGCTTCTCGACATGCACACGATGTCATGGACTCAGTACGAGCCGTTCAATCTCCTTATGCCCCGCTTCACCAGCGGTAAGGAAGCGGGCACGCACAAGCCGCTCGGATGCACGTCCGCTGCGTACGCTATGATCCTGTGGTACGACAAGTTGCAGCCGCACGGGTGTCAGAGCTACTCGTGGGTTGCGGACGACGGGCAGCGCTATACCGTCGCGGAGTGCTTCAACTATACCTTCAATTGGAACCTAATCGACGGGTTCAACGCCGCATACCAAGGCACCCCCGGTGCGGTTCAAACGACCGAGCAGATCCTGGAGACGGCCCTCTTCTGCTACCAGGTCGCTGAAGTGATCGGCAAAGCCATTGCTGCCGACGAAGGATACGCCAGCGTAGATCAGGTGGCGCAGCTCATGGAGCACTTCTCTTGCGAAGCCGAACTGTGTTCCGTGGGTCTCGACGGGCACACATTAGCGGAGCGACAGTGCCTCGAGGATTTCATCACCCGGGAGCTGGACTGGCGCAGGCCTCTTTGGCTCGGCATGCAGGGATGCCAGACGCGATCCTACAAGATCACAATCATCGGAGACGGAACTCTCACGTACAACGACTACGAGCTATGCAAGCACGCGATGGTGATCGATGGCTACGGATGGTTGCGTGATGAACTCTGGGTTCACATCATGAACCTGGGACCAAACATAGGGGGGTGGTACTACCTTTGGGACGACATCTACTGCTGCGGGTGCCCGTGGGGTAATGGGTCTTCCCTGTGCGACGGCAACGACCACCGAAAAGTGGTGGCAGTCAGGCCACCGATCTTCCCGCCGACTGAGGTGCATGTCGAGACGCCCTACGTGATCGCAACGAGGAGCGACAAGGCTATCTGGAAGATCATCGGGTTGGAGGTCGACCCGCCACCGGGGCCCGACGAGGAGGAGTACGAATACGAGCCCAAGCTTCATCCGATTCCGGCAGCGATCTGCGTGCAGGGCTTCCCGCTTTCCTTCGATTTCGCCCTTGTCGACCCGCTCACCGGCTCGAAGGTGCACGACAGCACAACGAACCTGTCGCTCGTTCGGATCAACGAGGGTGCACCCAACGCCATCCTGCTCTGGGACCTCTTCTCATTTGATCCTGCTGAGGGGAGGTACACGTTCCTCGTCAACACGGCAGACCTCGCTCCTGGCATCTACGACTTCTACATTGCCACCTCTCACGCTGCCAGGGCCTGCTTCGCAAGGATCCAGGTGATCGCGCCAGTGATTGCGCCGTAGTCAGGATCGAGCGCGGACTCGGGGAGAGTCGAGGGTGAGGTCTTGACCCCTAGCATCCAACTGCGCTGCCGCGGAGGATGCGACTAGGGAGGACCGCTGTCGGCCTCGCAAGGCCCGAGGGCCGAACCCCTCAAATGGCAGCTAGAGAGAAGTCTGACCCGCCCATCGGTGCACGGTGCACTTCCCAGGCCGGTCCAACCCATCTTGAGCCTACCCAGGGCGACGTTCTCGACGCACCAAGAGGGTGTTGCGTTCCTAGTCTGGTAACGTCTTGTACCCCTTACGGGACTACTCTTGAAGTCCGGCCGCTCCTAGGCTGAGCGGACGTAGTGCCACAATCATCTCTCCGTGGTGGACACGCTTCGAATTCTCGCCGCACTCGGCCCCGAGGCTATGGAAACCCTCTCTCCGAGGAGTCTGGCGGGCCTGAATGTCGGGTCGCCACTGGAGTGCAGTGTTCCACAGTTGCCGGCTTCTCGCCGCCCTCGCCCGCGGCTCAGATCGAGCACCCGAGTAGGCAGCTTGTCCTGAGAGAGCGCCTGGCCTAGGATGGCTCGAGGTGGGCCGAGGCCGCCCAACGGAGGATGATCATGAGTGCAAAGACGCTCGTCGCAGTTCTCATCGGAGCGGTCGCCGTCTCGGGAGCCGGATGGTCGGCGGGCCCTGCGTCGGAGTGGGAGCACTTCACATGTCTGAGCAACGCCCAGGCCATCGCGGTCAACGAGGGAACCGTATGGGTCGGGACGACCGGCGGGCTCCTGCAGTGGGATGTCAAGAGCGGAACCCACGTTCGGCACCTGGCACCGGAGGGGTTCCTGGACAACTCGGTCGTCGCCGTGGCCATCGACGCGAAGGGCTGTCCCTGGATCGGCCTCGGGAGCTGGAATGGCGGCCTTGCCGTCCTTGATGCCGGGCGGTGGACATCGTGGAACGCAATGGACGGCCTCGCCTCGGACTGGGTCACCTGCCTTGCGCTCGACGATGCCGGACGGAAGTGGGTGGGCACGGTGCGTGGAGTCACCGTGCTCGACGACGGCCAGACACCCTCCGACAAGTCAGACGACCTCTGTGCGACGTTCCAGGTTGAGGACGGCCTCATCGCCCAGAGCGTCAATGGGGTCTGCGTCGACGGGGCGGGTCGCCTCTGGTGTGCAACGTCCAGCGGCACGTGCGTCCTCGACCCAAGCGGGACGCCGTTCGACAAGTCGGACGATGTCTGGACATGCTTCACATCGGCCGATGGTTTACTCGCGGACGCGGCGTATGGTGTGTCGGTGGATGCGGCCGGCCGCGTCTGGTTTGCCACGAACGGCGGCGTGAGCGTGCTCGACCCCGGGAACAGCCTGTCTGAGAAGTCGGACGACAGGTGGATCAACTTCGGCGCCGCGCAAGGGCTTCCGGCGAAGGGGAGCGGCCTCGCAGTGGCGTTCGACGCGGCAGGGACGGCGTGGATCTCCCACCAGAAGGGGCTGATCGCTCTCGAAGGCGCCGGGACGCCATTCGATCGCGGTGACGACCTAGTGACGCTCTTCGCCTCGGCAGACGGTCTCCTCCGCAGTAACGTCCGCGCAGTTGCCTTCGACGAGCAAGGAATTGCCTGGTGCGCGATCCCGTCGGGAGGCCTCGACCGCTTTGACGCACACGGGACGCCCTCCGACAAGTCTGACGACTCGTGGAGGGCTTACGTAACCGACGATTGGCTGCCGTCGGCGGACATCCGGTCCTTGTATACGGAAGGTCCTGTGACGTGGGTTGGCTCATCGGGCGGCCTCTTCGCCTACGCCGACGGCCAGATCACTCGCTTCTCAGTGGGGACTCCGCTGGCGCTTCAGCGAGGCGCCGGCGGCGTCCTGTGGATTGGCACCACGGGAGGGCTTGTTGCGCTCTCCGACGGCGGGACGCCGTTTGATGCGAGCGATGACGCGACAACGTACTTCGCTACAGCCGACGGTCTGATCGCCAACTACGTTGAGGACGTGTCTCTAGACGCCGCGGGCCGCGTATGGTGTGCGACAGGCGTTGGCGTTTCCGTCCTCGATACGGCCGGCACCCTGCAGGACAAGACGGATGACCGGTGGTCCACGTTCACGAGGTCCGACGGGATGGCCGGCGACAGGGCTAACGCGATCGCCGCGGAGGGAAATCGCTGTGTGTGGATCGTTCACGAGAGCGCCTCCGTCAGCGCCCTCGACTACGGCGCGACCCCGTTCGGCAAGTCGGACGACAAGTGGGTTCTGTTTGGGGAAGGCTCGCCGATCGGCGTTGGGTCGGGCTACGCGGTGGAGATCGACGATGCCGGAATCAAGTGGTTCGGCCTCTGCCCCGGGCTATTTGCGTTCGATGACGGTGGGACCCTCCTTGACACCAGCGACGATCACTGGCAGCGCTTCGACATCGGCGACTGTGACCCGGGGATCGCGTTCGACGAACGCGGCCGGAAGTGGATCGCCACGGGGTGGACCGGGGTGATCTTGCTGGACGATGCCGGGACGCCGTTCGACCCGGCCGACGATGTCGTAACCAACTTCGGGGTCGCTGAGGGTTTGGTCGACGACCGCACGCAGGCGATCACAGTCGGTGGCGGCTACGTCTGGATCGGCACGGATGGCGGACTGAGTCGCCTCGCACCGCAGGAGCTGCCCGGCCAGCGCAGTCCAGGCTAGGAGCAAGTTCCTAGCCCGTTGCCCCAGTCTCCGTCGTCTCTCCACCGAAAAGGAGAGGCCGCTGTGTCGTTGACCTCATGCGCCGGCTCGAACGCCAGACGGCTCAGCGATGCAGGGTGCGGGACTGTGGTGCCCCAGGGTGGAAAGCGGTCATAGTGGTCTTGCTGCTGGCAACTGGTCTCATCGACACGGCGGGAGTTCAAGTCCCGCCGTGTCCTCCATGGCGAATAAGCCTGCAGAAGAGGCTTCTGGAACTGGTACCCCCTGGTGGACTACTTTCGAACCGGCCGCTGAGTTCGAGGATTGTCTCTCTGGGCGCACCAGCGTGGCGTCCAGCTGGACTTCATCACCCCGGGGCGGCCGGTAGAGAACAACTTGATTGAGAGCTTCAACGGCAAGCGGCGCGACGAATGCCTCCATGTGCACTGGTTTGAGAGCCTGGCCGAGGCGAGGGCAGGGATCGAGGCGTGGCGGCAGGAGTACACTGAAACGCGGGCGCACTCCAGCCTAGGGAACCGGGCTCCTGCGAGCTACGTCGCAGAGCTGTTGAGTTTTGGACTCGGTACGTGAAGTCGCGAGCCAAGGTCTTCACCTTGTGGGTGGACCGATGACGGGGGCAGGTTCAGGAGGCTCGGTTTCCGATATTATGACTGGCCCTAAGACGGGGGCAGGGTCACCTCCTCCCGATCCTAGCATTCGCCTCGGACCGTTCTGGAGGGGGCAGGCCAAGTAGAGAGTAGAGCGTGGCTCTGAGTGGGAAGCGACGTACCCCCCTCGCACAACCGCGCTCGTTCCCAGGTGCCGCTAGGCTACCGCTTGGAGTAGAGGGTACAGATTCAGAGTAGGAAAAGAGGTGACCCACCTCGCGCAACACAACCACCGCTTGCCTCGGCTTGGCAATCCCAGAAGCCTTATCGCGATAAGCGTACTTTCCCCACTGTAGGCTACAGAAAGTCTGGAGTGGAGGTGATTGCCGTGAGAGGTACCAATCAAGACAGCGAAGACATTACCTACAAGACACTCGAGATGTGCCTTTCCTGGGCCTACCTTGTCATCAGTGGTGCTTGGCTGGTTGTCTCGCCTAATTGGAAAGCATTAGGACTTGTTATGTTTGGGATGATTCTTGAGTACCGAAGAACAAGAAAGCCCTAGCTCCATTCGCCCGAGAGAATGGTCACGACTTCTTTCGGCCTCTACGCGGTATACCGTCGCCGCATCAAGATTCGTATTCTAGTGCTTTTCCTTACACTCATCACTGCAAAAATCCTGGTTCCTATTTACACGCAGGTATGGCTCTTTACACCATTTACATTTTGCTACCAAACCCACCGCATTCCCAAGCTCTTTCACGAATTCCCCAATGGCGTAATGCATATAGTCGTTGAACCCGTGAACCTCTGGGAGATAGATGATTTCGAGTTTCAATGTCTGCTCGTTGCGCAGCAGACAAAGCCGGCCTTCAAACATGATGAGCTTCGTGAACTTCTTAAGCTGCCAATCTTCGAGGTCTTCCCATTCTCTACATTCGCCTTCGGTTCCGTCCCCCGTCCCTTCTTTGAGCGCGATCACTAGGTCCAAGAACCCTCGCAGGTCAGCCTGCAAACTCTGAAGGTGCTCGGCCTGTGGGTCAAAAAACTCTCTTCCCTTGCCGTCCTCCCTCTCCCGCACAAACTTTCCCGCCAGTATGTTCGGTCGCTCTTTCAACAGATACGCAAGCGGCGGGTGTCTCTTCGCTCTATTCTTCAGCTCCTTCGCCACTTCCTCAACGATTTCCTTGCGATTCCCTTCCGTGATCCTTCTGGCCGCTGACAACGTACTAAAAGCCCTTAACTGCTGCTCACTTTGCTGGTTTCTGTGAGCCTTGTTTGTCTCCATTTTCCTCTCCTCGGTGTTCTCTCGGAGAGGAAGACAGCCCGCCCTCCTGCATGTCCGCTATCGCCACGCAGACATTCTGGACACATCGTGAAACGCCCTACGGAGGTGCGGTGCCGTTGCTCCTCCCCGTACCACGATCAGCCTTCAAGCTGCTAGTTACATTCCCATGGCGTATGTTCACGACTAATCTCCTTATAACTGATAGGTCTATCTATTGCGTTCCTTCCTGTCGTTCCTTTGTATCCTATTTTGTCTGGCTTCTACCCTCCTTTAACTGCTTTACGGGGCAGTCTTCTACTTTTCCATTATAGCACAGCGGGACCGAGAGGACTCGAACCCCCAACCGGGCCATTTGGAGTGGCCTGCTCTGCCATTTGAGCTACGGACCCGTTCCCCAAGCTATTGAAGCAAGTGTTGCGTTTCCTTTTCGCGAAAAGACCGGACTCCCGGATGCAAAGTCAGTGACGAAAGGAGCCAACGGACTCCAGGAGGCGACAACATGAACAAGAAAGGAACGCAAGAAAACCGGGAACGGGAGAGAGGGAGACGGGACTGCGCCAAGATCTTCGGATCGGCACACCACGTCGCCTGTCTTTGGGCCAGTGTGCAAAAACCTGGTGATTCTGGCCGGCTTCTGGAAGGAGTCAGAGAGCTACCGTCTGGGCTTTGTCGAGGAGGCTCGAAAGCACATGGACACAGTCAAAATGGAGGGAAGATGAGAATCCGCAGAGACCCTTTCCGCTTTGGTTTTCTAGGCATGCTGTTCGTGGCCGTCATTTCTGTTGTATTGCCACTTGTCGCCATGGCCGCTGATCAATCTCAAAGTCAACTCCAACCTACATCTCTGTCTGCTGCCCTAGTTAGCTATTCGGAAGCTACTCGCGTAGAAGACGCCAACGGGGAGTGCGGCTGGTGGTGGACCTGGCAGTGGAGCGGTTGGCCATGGGAAGCTCTTCCCCACGTCACCACTTGTTTGATGCATGAAGACTGGCCCAACAACTGCCAGGAAGTCTGGACACAGGGCACTCCAGCCTGCAATACTCTTGCCCCAACAGTGTGGAACACTCCACGGCCTTGGGATTGGCCGTGGCAGTGGACAGCAGACAGTGTGGCTCACTCCACGACCAACCTCGCGTGGAGCACTCCATGGCCTTGGGATTGGCCGTGGCAGTGGACAGCAGACAGTGTGGCTCACTCCACGACCAACCTCGCGTGGAACACTCCATGGCCTTGGGATTGGCCGTGGCAGTGGACAGCAGACAGTGTGGCTCACTCCACGACCAACCTCGCGTGGTGGAGCACTCCATGGCCTTGGGATTGGCCGTGGCAGTGGACAGCAGACAGTGTGGCTCACTCCACGACCAACCTCGCGTGGAACACTCCATGGCCCTGGGATTGGCCGTGGCAGTGGACAGCAGACAGTGTGGCTCACTCCACGACCAACCTCGCGTGGAGCACTCCATGGCCTTGGGATTGGCCGTGGCAGTGGACATGGGACAATGTAGCCCAGAACCTAACTCTGGCGCACCTCATGAAAAACTTGGATTGGAGAAACCGCAATAGACACAACAACTGGGACTTTGGCAGGTGGGGTTAAGATGCACACACTTCGTCATTCGTTCCTGGGGGACGCATTTGCACTGCGTCCCCCTTCTTCTTGACTGTTTCTTCGCTTCTTGCTCCGACCCTTCTATTCTCTCTCTCCTTCACAAGGCTCTTAATGCACCAACCACCGATACGCTTCCACTCTGCTTCAGAAAACGATCCAGTCCCCCTCTTGTCTCGTCTTTCTCCCGACTGATCTGCGCGACTCGACGGTCCGTCGCAAGGCGCTCTAACCGGTCTTGGCGGTCCTCGTCGACGGCCAGTTTCACTGCCCAGCTCGCCCAAGCAGACCACGGCCCAACTGAGGGAGCCCGCTCATGCGCTTCGTGGAGGTGGCCTGCCCCCTCCAGAACGGTCCAGGTTGAATGCTAGGATCGGCGGCTCGCGGCCCACCAGCTAGAGCAGCACCGAGAACGCCATCCTGAACGTTCTCGGTACGGTGACATAAGGCGTGCCACACGCCGCGGGATCAGTCCCCATGACGTAATGAGGACTTCAGCGGAAAAGCTTGTCCCAGTTGCGGAGTACCTCGAACAACAGAGGCACAACGAACTCCTTCCCCACCGAGGTGACGTGTTCAAGCAAGCGCTTCAAGGCATTTGGGCTAGGCTTCTCCTTCTGCAATTCAGCGCTGAACTGCCTAATCCAAGCTTCCAAGTCACTCTTCTGTTCCGATTGGATGCTGCTCTGCTGCACGGCCTTGGTGAGCTGTTCCATGCTCGTGATCACCTCTTGGTTCACGCTCTGCGTGACCTGGATCAGCTGCCTTGGCACGTTCGGGGGAACCGGGACCTCCACCTCAAGCAGATCGAGAAGCTCCTGGCATTGGAGTTGAACCTCTGTGATAACCTCAGCGCCGACCTCCATCGCGCCGATCAACCCTGTCCTACGCGGCGTGACCTCCTTGAAGTGGGCAAGTTGCTCTTCACTGGGGAGAAGTGATCTCGCTCTTGCAAGCAGTTCATTGAAACGCCTAGCCAGCGCCTCAAAGCGCAGAACGCCGGTGCTTGTCTTGTCCGCGAGGCTTCTCCCTGCTTCCTCCCTTAGCGTGACCAAGGCCTTCTTCAGGATCTGGATCTCCCTGTCACTGGGGCGTCCGGTGCCACTCTCATTCATGACGTCCTCCCTCTTCTCCCCGCTGACCTACCTGCTGGTCTGCTCCACAGCACCCAATCAACTGCCCCGCCCGCCGTGTCGGGGGGAAGTACTAGCCCTTCTTCTCCCCTCGATTCAGGTACTCCAGCATCGCCTCCACCACCAGGTGGTTGACTGAGCGGTCCCTCTTCTCAGCGAGCTTGATCAGTCGCTCGACAGGTTTCTGAGCCATCTCCGCCCGGGGAACGTAGATGGAAAGCTTGTCCAAGATCTGCTTCTGTGGCACCCCGTCACCTCCTTCACTAGTCCTAGTATACTTAGGAAAGGGCATGGAGAATCGCATAGGAGGATCCTGCCGGAGGTGGTGCCCTTGCTTCGCCCGGGAGAGAGTCCCGACAAGATCCGCGACATCATGGAGGTGGCTGCTCGCGAGGCAGTCGGAGAGCTCATCCAGAAGATCCCCGGGGCCTCCACTTTCCTCTCCGTCGTTCAAGAGGCGCGCAGGAACTATCTGGAAGCACGAGCGACAGCGCTGCTTGAGGCGATTGCCGTGAGACTGGGCAACGGCGACCTGGAAGCGGCTGCAAGGGAATTGCAGTCGAATCTTGGCCAGCCTTGGTTCGACGAGGCCATTGAGGCTGGGTTTCGCACGATCTTGGACTCCGTTGACCCCGCATCCTGGCGGTGCATCGGATTCCTGGTTGCTGAATACGTGACAAGTAAGAGAAAGTCTGATCCGACCTTCCGGAAGGTCAGTTCAGTATTGCGGGAGGCGGATGAGCGGGCGCTGGTCACACTGAAGAGGATCTGTCACGCCTATGTGGGCTTGGCCACAGCCTGTGAAGACGGCTGCCGAGTGCTGGTCTACAATCCGGAACGTTCCGGGAAGCCCCAGCCGCTGAGCATGTGGCTGGCGATCCTTAAGGGTGATGGATCCAGCATTCTGGGTTCGCGTCTTCCCAGGCCAGCGAACTTCGAGCAGTGCCTGCGGATTCTGGTCGTTGCTAGAGTCGGCGCTCCCTGGGAGGGCCTTTCCGCCAGTTCATTCGAAGGCGAACCTGCACTGAGATTCGATGCCGCGGATGATGACACCGTGAGACTGCTGCACAGGTGTCTGCAGGCCATTGAAGCTGGATCGTCCACCCCCACTGCCTCAGAGGCCTGACGCCGTCCTGTCCTGACGAGTTGGATTGAGTGCCCAACTGATGCATGGTGAGGCAACTCAAACAGGGGAATTCGACGGTCTTTTGACCCGCCCCTGGTGAACGGTCCACTTTTCAAGCTAGTCTAGTCCCGCCCCGGCGACGGAGGCAAACGCTTCTGGAGCAGGGGGCCGGTAGTCCAGACTGCTGTGGGGACGCACCGTGTTGTACTCCCGTCGCCAGTCTTGGATCTTCCGTCGGCCATTCGCTCTTAGTGCTCTGTCGTGCCGAGTCAGCACATTGCCGCCATCTGTAAAAGACTTGCATGCCTACCTGCCGTTACATCGTATCTCTCGACGCTCACACTTGGCAGAGGGGCATTGACATAAAGCAAGAACGTCGCTATACTCCCTCTGACTCCGGAAGGAGGAGGTGGGGAATGGTGGCGCAAACGCTGTGTACTTCGCATCTAGCTCACCTTGCCTCTTCGGAACAAGGTTTACCGCTAGTACCAGCCTGGGTACCGCGGTACGACTGCGGTACCGCTGGAAGGGACGGTGATGAGACGTGGGTAGGCCGGTGAAAGTCTCTGACGAACTGTACTCCGCACTGAGGGCTGAGGCGATTGCGAAGGGCATCGCCGTCCAGGACGCCCTGCGACAGCGGATGGCTCGGCATGAGGAGAAGGGCAAGCAGTTGGAGGGCCAATGCCGGAGTCTCCAGGCGGAACTGGCACGCCGAGAAGGGGAGCTCGAGGCGTTGGCCAGGACAGAGGGAACGAGCAGGAGCATGCTGAGTCAACGAACGAAGGAGCTCCAGGATCTCCGTACGCAGCTCTCGGCCACGCAAGCGGAGCGAGACGAGCTGGACGAGGAGGCAGACGATCTTCGGTATGAAACGGAGACTCGCGCTGAGGAAGTCGAACGCCTCCGCTCTCGGCTCAACACCCTGCTTGTCATCGGACTGCTCGTAGTGGCTGGAGTGCTCATCTACCGCATGTGGTCAGCGCGAAGGCAGGAGACTCCTCTCGAGCCGGTGCCAGAGGTCGTTCCGCCTGCCTCCCCGCCTCTCTCGCCGTTCGGCTGCTGAAAGGAGGAGCAATGCCCAAGCTCACAGACTGGGAGCGCAAGGTGCGAGAGGATCTGGAGGGATTCGCTCGCCAGGTGAACAGCGCTCCATCCATGGCGGTCATGGCTCAGATGATGGCCCACGAGCGCGATCCCGAACACGTCCCGGAAGTCGATCCCGGGCTCCCCGGCTGGCAGGAGCGACTCACCCCCAAGGCCCGCAAGATCCTGGATGTGGGAGAGGCGATCCGCGCCGTGATCCGCGCCGAGGAAGAGGAGGACCTGGAAGCCCTCCACAGGGCGATGAGACCGATCACCGACATCAGCGACGGGCTGACGGTCAAGATGCGCTGGGTATACGGGAAATACGGGTACGTATTCTCTCGCGAGGTGGACCCCAATGAGGAAGAGCGCTACCCCTTCCTCGCCATGGTTCCCGTGGACAACCTGGACACTTATCTCAACCGCTACAACAAGATCGCCCGTCTGGGGGTGTGTCACTTCTGCGGGAAGGTGTACGTGAAGCCCAAGCACGGACAGAAGACTCGATACTGCAGCGATTCCTGCAAGCTGAAGGCGTACCGGAAGAGGAAGGCGGAGAGAGGGGCGTGAGCCCCTTTTTCGTGCCTACGCGTGTTACGATGTTGCGCTATTATGGCAGCAAAGCTTGCACGGAAGATGACTAACAGGGGAGAGTCGCCCGTGCTCCGCGTGCGCGTGACCTACTCACAAGGAATCGCTCTCTCATCTTCGGCTTCGACCGGCCTGCGGCTCCTCGCTCGACTGATCGCGCAGCGGATACGGGAGGAGAGCGCGAAGAGCCTTCCCTTCCTCCCTGAGACCGCTCTTCTGGAGGCTGTCTCGGGGGGTACAATGCTGCAGGAGGTTCAGGGATGAACGTTGTCCTGTATACCCGTGTCTCCTCGGAGCGCCAGGCGGAGAAGGGACTGTCCATCTCCGCTCAGCTGAGGGAACTCCGCCGCCACTGTCACGAGCAGGGCCACACCATCCTTCGGGAGTTCACCGACGAGGGATACAGCGGCACGACCGACCAGCGCCCAGGCTTCCAAGAGATGATCGCGTTCTGCCAGTTGAACAAGGACCGGTTGCAGGCGGTCCTTGTCTGGAAGCTTAATCGTCTCTTCCGCAATCGAGTGGACTCCGCGGTGTACAAGCGCCATCTGAGACGGTTGGGGATCAATGTGATCTCCATTACCGAACCGATGGCAGAGAGCATCGATTCAGATCTTCTCGAAGCGGTGGTCGAGGCTGTGGACAGTCGCTTCTCCAAGAGCCTGTCCCAGGACGTGATGCGTGGGATGCGGGAGAGTGCACGACGCGGCCACTACCCTCTCAGTGTGGTTGCTCTGGGATACAAGCGCGAGGAGACGCGAGAGGGGAAAGCAAAGCGGTATCGCCTGGTGCCCGACGAGGACTGGGCGTCGCTGGTGCGGAGGATCTTCGACCTCTATGTGAACTCGAGCCTGGGGGCGAAGGGTGTCGCCGTGCGTCTGAACGCCGAGGGGCTCACCACGAAGTCGGGAAAGCCCTGGTGCACGAAGTCGATCCTGCACATCATCAGTAATCCCATCTACAGTGGGACCCTGCGCATGGACTTCACCAAGGAGAATGCGCGGTATCTCTCTCCCGAGGACCGTTCCATCGTCGTCGAGGGTATGTGTGAGCCGTTGGTGGATCGCGAGACATTCCAGGCAGCGCAACGTCTGAGGGAAGAGAGAGCGCGGGAACATCCTCGGCACCTGGCGAGCGAGTATCTCTTGAGCGGGCTCCTGCGCTGCGCGCGCTGCGGGAGCAGGTTGTACGGGGTGCCTGCGAAGTCCAGTCGCCACTTCTACTACGCCTGCCGCCGGTACTACGAGTCAGGGAAGGCAAGTTGTCCCTTCGGCCTGGTGAACCGAGACCGTCTCGACTCGGTCGTTCTGGAGAAGGTGAGGGACGTTCTCCTCTCGGACACGAACCTCCTCACTCTGGCTGAGGAGGTGAACCGCGAGCTGGGCGAAGATCAAGGACGGCTCGAGGAGGAGCGAGGTTTCGCCAAGGCCCGGCTGAGAGAGAGGCGTCAGCAGCTAGTGCGTCTGGTGGATGCTCTGGAGGATGGGAAGGTCGCTCCAGGTGCGCTGCGAGAGCGTATCAACACCCGACAAGGAGAGATCGAACGGCTCCAGGTGACACTGGACGAGTTGAAGCGCGACGGGGGGAGCTGGGCTGCGAAGCGGTTCGACCTGGCCAGGGTGCGACCTTACGTCGAGTCGCTCAAGGAGACTCTGGAGAGCGCGCCGCTCCAGACCCGTCGAGCGGTGCTCAAGTCGTTCATCGAGAGAATCGATGTGGCGAGAGACGAACTCACGATCGAGTTCCGGCTGCCGATGCCTCAAGGAAGCGTCGCCTCAGCCGGGATCTCCCCGAGGGTTCTCGGTACGGAGAACACTGGTACGCCCGAGAGGACTCGAACCTCCGGCCTGCGGTTTAGGAAACCGCTGCTCTATCCTGCTGAGCTACGGGCGCATCTAGAACTCTTCAAGCATCAAGTATAGCTGCTTCGCCGCGGCTTGCTCAGCCTCTTTCTTGCTGCGACCGCGGCCGACGGCGCGGTGGCCGGACACCGAGACGGTGACCCTGAATTCCTTGTGGTGCTCCTTCCCTGTCTCCTCGGCGATCTTGTACGCCGGCCGGCAATCGAACAGGCGCTGGGCCGTCTCCTGGAGGAGGCTCTTATAGTCGCCGGTTGCGGACGACTCCTCGAGGAACCGCTGGATATCCTTTTCCAGACACCTCAGGATGAAACTCGCCGCGTAGGTGAATCCCTGCTCGAGGAAGACCATGGCCACCAAGGCTTCGAACGCGTTCCCCAGGTTCGAGACGCGCGAACGGCCGTCGTTTGCCTCCTCGCCCTTCCCCAGGCGAAGATAGGGGGCCAAGCCGATCTCCTCAGCCTTCTCCGACAGCATCGGCCGACTGACGGCGACGGACTTTGCCTTGGTAAGGCGGCCTTCATCGGCGTCGGGATACTGAGCGTACAGATAGTGAGTGACCGCGAGGTCGATGACGGCGTCGCCGAGGAACTCGAGCCGCTCGTTCGACCCGCGCGGGTCTCCCCGCTCGTTGACGTAGGAGCTGTGGAGGAGCGACTGCTCGAGGAGCTCGGGGGAAAGCTTGAGCCGAAGCTTGTTGGATAGTTCCTGGATCGGCCGTTCCCTGCCGCCGTGCCCGG
>Ga0315278_10002955_pt1 | contig 15185 bp, 9 predicted proteins | sample YL17G06_0_MG_FD_203880 | JGI IMG/M metagenome (GOLD analysis project Ga0315278, IMG submission 203880) | Sediment microbial communities from Yellowstone Lake, YNP, Wyoming, USA - YL17G06_0 | ecosystem: Environmental > Aquatic > Freshwater > Lake > Sediment | place: USA: Wyoming | collected... | reverse complement strand
GGGGGGCCCCCCCGGGGGGGGGGCGGGGGGGGGGGGGGGGGGGGGGGGGGGGGGGGGGGGCGGCGGCGCGGGGGGGGGGGGGGGGGGGGCCGCGCTGCCTCCCTGCCCCTCCTCCTCCCGCTCGCCCTCGCCTCCGCCCTGACCGCGGCGCTGGAGGCGGCCACCACCCAGCTGGACAACGTGTTCCTGCCCCTGCACCACTTAGGTTTGGTGGGCGCATTGGTTGGTGGCGTGCTGTAGAATCTCTCTGTGTCCGGGCGTTCCTTTTTCATTCACAACCACCCCCCCCCCCCCCCAGGCGCGCGCAGCGGATAACGGGAGGTGGGGGGGGGGTCGCGCGCCGCGCCGTCTTTCTCTCCACGCTCCCTCCCCCTCTCTCTCTCCTCGCCCCGCTCATTTGATGCGATCCCGGAACCGGTCGATGTTGGCGTGCGTCAGCACGGTCACCTGCTCCCAGGACAGGGGCTGCTTGGTGAAGGGGCAGCGCGGCTCCGACCCGCCCGCCGCGAGGACGGCCTTCCAAGTGGCCAGCCCCATCACGTGCCCCCACGGGCTGATGGCGGGCCGGCGGGCGGGCTCCAGGGTGATGGGGTCGATGAGGTGGGGGACCGGGTTGTCCGCGTTGTCGTCGCCGCCGCCGCCTTCCTCCCCGTCCGACCCGTCCCGGGCGGCCGCGCGCGCGCGGTAGCGGGCGGCGCGCGAGATGCCGCCCCACGCGTTGACGACCGCCGCTTCCGGGTCCTCCGCCTCCTCCGGCTCCTCCCGGTACCGGCGGCGCCGGGCGGCGGGCGCGGGCGCGCCATAGCCGCCGCCGCCGCCCTCATCCGAGGAGGATGCCCCGACCCCCCCGCCGGCGTGGCGCTTGCGGCGGCGCGGGCCGCCACCAGCCGGGCGGGCCGCGCGCGGCGGCCGCGGCGCGCGCGCCCGGGCGGCCGGGGCGGCCGCCGACAGCGGCGGCGGCAGCCCCGCCAGCACCGCCACCGCGACCGCCTCCCGCTCCGCCTTGCCCGCCCAGTACTCGGTGCAGGCGTGGCCCGGGTCGAGCGCCTCGATCGCGGCGCACACCTCGGGCTGGTTGAACCCAAAGTACTCGGGCCCCGCGATCGCGGTCTTGGGGGGCGGGGGCAAGTCCTCGCCGCCCGCGATGCGGTCCGCGATCACGCCGTTGATGCGGCGCAGCACGGCCGACCAGCAGCCCGTGCACGACTTGGCGACCAGGGGCTCGTCCGGGCGGTCGGAGGCGGTGACGGTGAAGGTCGGGGCGGGCCAGTGCTCGCCCCCCTCGCCCACGACCGCGCACTCATGCACCGTCAGCTGGTCCAACGCCACGGACGACCGGAAGGAGACGCGGGACGTGAACCCGTCCGGGAAGATGTAGCCCGCATTGTGCCAGCCCGGCTCCGCGCGCAGGGCGCCCACGGACACCAGTTCCGCGTGCTTTGAGGACTTGAGGCGCAGGCGCCCCCGGTTGACGTGCCCCGACCGGGCGATCGCGACGAGGGAGCGCCCGCGCAGGGGGCGAGCGGCGGCGAGGGACGCCGCATCGGTGGCGGGTGGTGCGGCGTCTTCAGGCGCGGCGTCGGTGACGGGCGCGGGAAGGGGTGGGGGAGGAGGCGCGGGCGGCGCGGCGTCAGCAGCAGGCACAACGCAGGGCGCGGCCGCAGGAGGGGGTGGCAGCCGAGGAGCGGGCGCGGGCGCGGCCACCTCCGCCTCCGCCTCCACCCCGCCCAGCCCGCCCTCCGCCGCGGGGGCCGCCCCACCGTGCAGCACCGCCTCCTCCATCCCACTGGCGGGGCGGCGGCGGCGGGACCCGGGCGGGCGCACCCGGGACCCGGACCGCGACTTCGGTGCCTTGGAGGCCGGCTGCTGGGAGGTCGTGGCCTCCTCGAGCGCGGGCGTCGGCGTGAGGACGGGGAGCGGGGGCGGGGGCGGGGCCGCCGCCGCCGCCGCGTTGGCCGCCTCCAGCGCCGCCATCAGTTCCTCCGGCGACGCCTCCACGATGCTGCCGTCGGGGAGGCACTTCATGAGGCGGTGCGGGATGGTGGAGGAGGGCGGGGGCGGGGATTGCAGGGTGGCGGGCACGGCCGGGGGGGGCGGCGGGGGCGGCCGCGCGGCGCGGGGGGACCGGGCCTTGCGGCCGCCGACCGCCGGGACGGGGGGATTGAGCGGGCCGTACGTCGGGACGTCCCCGCCTGACGAGGTGGCGGGCGTGGCGACGCCGGTCGAGGAGGACGGGCCGCTGGAGAGGGCCGGCCCAGCCGAGCGGGGGCGCGGATGGCGGGCGCCCCCGCCGCCGCCGCCCGGCACCCAGCTCCCGTCCGCCGCCTTGACCCGCCCACCCCGGAACGCGCCAATGAATACACCATCGCCCAGGGAGGCCAGCGGCGCTTTCGCCGGGCGCGGGCGGGGCGGGTGCGCGGGTGGAAAGGAGGCGGCCAGCGCGGCGCCCCCGCCTGCCTGGGGCTGGGCCGACCCTTCCCGGGAGGATGAGGGCGGGCGTGCCACGGCAGGCGCGTCGACCATGACCGCCGCCCGGGGTGGGGCCGTGATCCGGCCCCCCACCCCGGACACCTGGTCCCCGGCCAGCCCCACCCGCACCCGGCGCACAAAGGCGTTGTCGCCGCACGAGAGCGCGGCCGCCGCCTCGCCCTCATCCCCCCGGCACAGGTCCAGCGCCCGCCCCGCCTCCGCCGCCGTCACGGTCGGACACATGGCCCGCACCTCCTCCACCTTGCGGGCGCGCTCCCGGGTCTCGAAGGCGGCGAGCATGCGGCGCTGGAGGTCGACCTAAAAAAACAGGAGTGAGGGAAAGGAGGTGAAGGAGACGAGCGCGAGGGTCCAGAGGGGGCGGCCGTCACAAAGAGAGAGCCCCGCCTCCCCCCCCTCGCGCGTGGGCCCTGACATTGTCAGCACCCTACCCGACCCTCCAGAAACCTTCCACACCACCTAAATAAGCCTTCTGGGTGGGTGCGCCCGGCGGGGGAGGGCCGGAAGGGCGGCCGAGGTTTGCGGGCGCGCACGCTAATGTCGTCCGCGCACCATGCGCAACGCAGCAATAAAACCAGCTCTCCCTCCTTCACTCTTACCCGCTGCTGGATGATGGTCGCCTCCTGGGCGGTCAAATCCCGGCCTTCCAGGGACTTGAACACGTCGTCGGTGCTGCGGTCGGGTGTGGGGAGAGGGTGAGAAAGTTGTGCGTGCGTGCGCGCTGCAACGAATGAGCGCGCCGGCGCAGTCTCTCAGCTCTTTTTTTTCTCAACACGCACCGCTGCGTCTCTATCGATTTCACGCCGTCTAGGAACATGTCCTTGATGGATCCACCGCCCAGAGCGGAGGCGCCTCCGGGGGGGGTGGGCGTGCCATCGCCGGGGGCGACGGTGGTGAGGGCGAGGTCGCTGTTTTCCTTCTCCATCTCAGTTGCCGCGGCGAAATGTGAGTGGAGAGAGCAAAGAGGGGGGCTGAGGGTTTTTTTTGGAGGGGGCCGGCCATCCAAACAAGCACACAGTCAGGCAGACTTATTCGCTCGCCCGTTTGAGATGCTGCTGCTGCGACGGCCCGCGCCAGCCCGTGGTGGCTGCCAGGCGACACGCAGCCCCCGCCTGGCCTGCGCGCCAGTCGGGGCGCTGAAGCCGCCGTTTCTGGCGCGCAGGCCAGGCGGGGCGCTGCAGCGGCGGCAGCGGCACCCGCGCCAACCTGCGCCCCCGGTCCCCGCCCTTGCAGCCGGGCCGGCCACCGCGGCCGTCGCGGCCGCACTCGCCTCGGCGGGCTTGGTCGTCGCCTCCGCCTCCCGCCTGGTCGCCGCGGGAACCCTCCCCGCCACCACCCCGGCTGTTCTGGCCCAGGTAGCCTTCCGGCTATTGGTTCCCGCCCTCCAATTCGTGGCGGTCGGGGCGACGCTCGCCCGGGCGGGCCTCCAGGCGTCGTCGCCCCCCGCCGGCCCCCGCCTCGGCGGGTGGGGCCTGGCCGCCCTGCCCGCCGCCGCCGCCCTGTACGCGGCTTTAGGCGTGGGGGCGGGTTGGCTGGCGGGCGCGGCGGCGGAGGGCGTGTTGGGCGCCCGCGCGCAGGCCGCCTTGGCGCGCGCACGCGGGGCCGGGTGGCACGCAGTCGCCCGCCCCGCGCCCTCCGCGGGGGCGGCCGCGTCCGCGCTGGCTGCCGCAGCCGGTGCGCCCGCCGCGGCCGGCGCGTTGGGGCCGCCTCCCCCACCCGGCCGCGCCGGCACGGCCGCCCTGGTGACCGCCTGCTCATCTTTCGGCAACGCGGTCACGCTCCCGACCTGCCTGCTGAGCGCCCTGCTCCTCCCCGGCAGCCCGGCGTCCGACGCGGCGGCCGCCTACGTCGCCCTCTACGCGGCGGGCTGGTCGCCCCTGCTGTGGACGGTGGGGTCTGGGCTGGTGACCCGGGCGGCGGGAGGGGGTGGTAAGGGGCGGCAACAGCCGTCGCCGCCTGAACTGGCGGCTGCCGCCCGCGTGGGGTCGGTCGCCCTGGCCCGGGGTGGGGCGGGGGCGGGGCGGGCGCGCGGCCTGGGCGGCCTCGCCCGCGCCGGGCTCGCCCGTGCCTTGAGTCTCCTCACGGCTGCCGGCCGGGCGGCGGCCGCCTCGCCTCCCCTGGCTGCCACGCTGGCCGCCCTCGCCCTGGGCGCCTCCCCGCTAGGCCCGGCCCTTTTCCTCACCCCGGCCGAGGTGGTGGCCGCGACGGGGGTTGCACCGCCCGCCCTCCCACTCGAGCTGAGCTTGGCGCTGGCGGCCGCCCGGGCATTCATCGGGGCGGCCCGCACGCTGGCGGCGGGGGCGCTGCCGGGCCAGCTGCTGGTGCTGGGCGCGTCCCTGTCATCTTCCTCGAGCGCGCCACCGCCGCGGCAGGCGGGGGGCGGCCCCCCCGCCCGCCGCGGCCTCCCGCGCGCCCTGTGGGCCGGCGCGGTCGGCCCGGACGGGCGGGCCCTGGCCGCCGTGGCGGTCGTCCGGCTCGCCATCGTTCCCGCACTCGGGGTGGCCACCGTCGCGGCCGCCCGGGGCGCCGGCTGGGGCGTCGGCACCGACCCGGTCGCGGCGCTCGTGCTGCTCATCCAGGCGGCCGTCCCGCCGGCGCAGACCTTTGTGATCATGGCGCTGGCCTCGGGGGATGCTGACCTGGCGTCCCGGCTGGCATCCCTCATCGTGCGGCTGTACGCCTGGTCGGCGGTCCCGATGAGCCTGGCGGCGATCGGGGCGGCCCGGTGGGTGGGGGCGGGTTGAACTGTTTGTTGTCGAGATGAGGCCCTTGTGGGGGTTGAAGAAAAAAAACAAATTGGCTCATCACACCAACTCCGTTTTTCTCGCCGGGGAGGGCTGGAGAGGCGGCGCGCATCCACACGCACACGACAGGTCCACATCACACGCATGGCCCTCACCCGCCGCACGCGTGCGGCGGCGCCGACGTCGGTTGCAGGCCGCGGGGCGGGCGCGGTGAAAAAGGGCCGCGGCCGCCCGGACGCTCATCAACCCTTTTCTGCCCTCCCATCCCTGCTCGCCGCCCTCGCCGGCGGCCTGGCGGCCTCCTCCTGCTGCTTGATCCAACTGGCCCTTAACGCGTTCGGCTTTGCCTGCGCAGGCTTTGCGGTCCTGGACCCGCACCGCCCGCTGTCCGTGGCGGCGACGGCGGCCGCCCTGGCCCTCCTCCACCGGCGGCACAGGTCTGCGCGGGTGACCGGGTGTGCCTTGCTGGCGGCGGCCGCCCTGACGGCCCTGCCGGACCTCCTGGCAGCTGCATCGCGGGCAGGCGGGGTCGGCTCGGCGCTCAGAGCCGCCTTGCCCCAGGCAGTGGCGAGGGTGACGGCAACCGACGCGACCACCACGCTGCTGAAGGTCGGCATGAAATGCGCGGCCTGCGGTGAGCGCGCCCGGGCGGCCGCCGCGGGCGTGCCCGGCATCGTGTCCGCGGCCACGGACTGGGAGGCGGGCACGATGCGGGTGGTGAGCAGTGGTGGCGGGAGCAGTGAGGCGGTGCGGGCGGTGGAGGCAGCGCTGGCGGAGGCGGGGTTCGAGGTGTTAGAAAAATGAAAGAGAGAGAGACATTTAAAAAAAAAAAAATTACAGCTGCTGCATGAATGCCCGCCGCTCCTCCCGGGCCGCCATCACCACCGCCGCTCCTCGTGCTAACGCGGCGCGCCCCGCCGGGCTCGCCTTCCCCGCGCGCCCAAGCCGGGCGCCCAGCTTGTCCGGGTGGTAGAGCAGGGCCACAGTCTGCCAGGCGCCCCGCAGCGCGCGCTGGGAGAGCTGTGCGTGCGCGCTCGCGCGGCTGCCGCTGCCACCCCGGGCCACCGTCTGCAGCAGGTGGCCCGGCGGGGTGGGGGGCGGCCAGGGGATGAGGGCCGGGTCCAGGGGGTCACGCTCCACAGGCAGGGCCGCCCAGGCGGCGGCCGTGGCCGCCCAGGCGGGGGGTGAGGTGGATGGAGGGGGGGCCAGGTTGGAGGCACCCACCCCCGCCCACGCAGGCGCCACGTCCACGCCCTCCTCCCCCACCACCGCCGCCCGCTCCCGCTGCTGCGTGAGGCCTGCCAGCAGGGCCGCGTCCGCCTGAGCCCGGGCCCGGGCGCGGGTGGCTTGGTCGGCCGCCCAGGCCCGGTCGGCGGCGCGCCTGGGAGAGAGGGGAGGGGAAAAGTGGAGGTCGGTTACACCAACCTCGAGGGTGTGCGCTTTTTTCTTGTGTGTGTGTGATCTCTCTGCCGGTCGGCCCACTCTCCTACGCACTCTTCCTCGCTATCGTAGGCATCACTCTCCATGGCAAGGCGGTGGGAGGAAGGGAAAGAGAGAGAGAGCGTGTGATATAAACAGAAATGGAAAGCGACAGGCGAGATCTCTCCCTAACCTCCACCCCCTCAAAGCAAATGTGGGGCATGCGGCGCATGTGGCGCACGCTCAAAATAGGACACCCAACGCCTGATGGCCAGTTCTTCCTCTCCCTCAACCCCTTCCCAACGCCGCCACCCAAAAAATCAAAACAGGACAAATACACAGATCAAAAATTCAAATCGCCGCCCGTGAGGGGGCCGCCCCCTTCCGCCGCTTCCGCCGGGCCTGCTCCTCCGGTGACGCCACCAAAGCGGGGCCAAGGAGTGCCGGGCCGGGCGGAGTCGCACCCGCCACATCCAGGGGCAGGCGGGCGCCCGGGCCGGGCGTGGCGGGCGTCAGCAGGCCAACCGGGGAGGACGCCGGGCTGCCGCCGCCGCCGCTGGTGGTCGCCGTCGTCGCCGCCGTCCCGGCCCGCCCCGGGCTGCTACCCCCACCGGGCGTGGGCGGGGCGGAGGTGGTGGGCGGGGCGGGGGCAGGAGCGGCACGCTGCGCGGCGGCGGGCGGCTCGGCAGCGGCCGCCGCCGCGTGCCAGCCCCGCCGCGCGGCCAGCGCCGCCTGCCGCCCCGTCGTCACCCGGGCCCGCCCGTACCGGGCCGCCGCGTCGGCCGCCGGGTCGACGGCCGGGATGACAGGGACGGTGGGGGAGCCCGCCCAGACCCGGCGGGCGGGGGGCGGCGGCGGGTAGGGTGGGAAGGTGGCCGCCGCGGCTGCCGCACTGTGCGCGCGCGCGGCCGCCGCCGCCGCCGCGGCCGCCGCCGCGGCCGCCGCCACGCTCTCAAACAGGGACAGGCCGGGCCCGAACAGGGAAGGGGCCGGAGTGGGCGGTGATGAGTTGGCCAGGGCCGCCGCCGCGCCCGCGCCCTCGGCCGGCGGCACGGCGACGCGGGGCTTGCGCTTGCCCGACCGCGACTTGGCGGGCCGGGCAGGCAGGTGGGGCAGGGGAGAGCCCGGGGGCCCGCCCACCAGGAGCGCGGCCGCCGCCGCCGCGGCCGCCGGGTCCGCCGCCGCGGCCGCGGCCAGGGTAGCCGGGCCCAGCGGGCTGCCCGCCGCCAGCCCGCCAGCACCGCCCCCCCGCGGCCGGGCGGGCGAGGCGAAGGGCGTGCGGAAGGGGGAGGGGGAAGGGGAGGGCCCCCGGCCAGGCGTGCGCGCGCCGCCGCTGCCCCCACCCGCCGCCGCTGCCGCCGCCGCCGACTCGGCCCGGGCCAGGAGCGCCGCATTCCGCTCGCCATCCTTGTCCATGGACCGGCGCAGGGCGCCGTCCCCCGACATGGGCTCGGCTCGGGTCGGCTTGGGCGGCGCCCGCTCCGCGTGGGCCAGCAGGAGGGCGGCCGCCGCCGCGGCCGCTGGCGCCGCTGGCGGGGCGTGGTCGGCCGGGGCGGCCGCGGCTGCCGCCGCCGGCGGCCGGCCGTCCAGGCGCCCAAAGACGGACGCGGCGCCGGCAGGCGTAAACCCGCCCGCCAGCAGGGCCATGGCCGCCTTGCGGGACCCGTCCCGGGAGAGGGCGGCCACCAGGCGGGCCGGGCCGACCGCGGCCAGGAGGGGGACCTCGGCCGCATAGTCGCCCACCGGGTAGTTTGTGACCACCCGCCCGGCCGCGGCCGCGGCGGCCGCGCAGACCGCGGCGGCCGCGGACGCGCCCGCGCCGGGCAGGCCGGCGGCGGCCGCGGACGGGGCGGCCGCAGACGCGGACGCGGCCGCGGACGCGGCCGCAGCCAGCGCCGCCGCCTCGGCCGCCGCAGCTGTCCCCTTGTTGATGGCCGCCCGGTCGTACGCCCGGGCCGCCTGCTCCTCGGTCCCGTAGAAGCCGAGGTGGACTTGCTTGCCCGCCACATTGATTTGGGAGTGCCTGGGTGGTGAGGGAAGAGGGTATGGGAGAGGGCGTGGCGTGTGTATGATGAGAGAATAAGAGTTTTCGCGCGCGCTCCCTTTTCTTCTCTCTCTCTCTCTTCCATCCCCCCAAAACGCACCACCGCCCCGTCTGCTTCAGGAGCGACACCCCCCGGTGGCGGGACGTCTGAGTCCCCGACTTGCGGGCCCGGGCCCGCAGCATGGCGACCAGCTGGGCGGTGGGCATGGCTGAAAAGTGAATGGAGACAAAAAAAAATGGTGAGATGAGGTCGGTGGGAAAGCGCTTTTGGCTTCCCGTGTATGGCCCCTCACCGCTCCCTGCACGCACAACAACTACAACTCACTCGTCAGTTCGGTGACCTCCTCGCCGTACTCGGCCAGCCCGAAGTTGGTCTTGGCGTCCCGGCCGTGCTGCGGCATTGAGAGAAGCAGAAGAGAAAGGTGGATTGATGAGGGTTTGGTTTAGAGACTGGAAGGGCCGGCGAGGAGCAACCCCCTCTACCATGTCTCTCTCACCTTGTTGATGGCGGCCCGGTCAAAGGCGCGGGCGGCGGCGACCTCGGTGTCGTGGTCGCCCAGGGAGGTGGTCTTGCCGCCGGCGGAGATCTAAACAGGAAGAACGGGGAGGAGGGATGAGGGAGGAAGGGTGAAGCTTGGGTGGGCAGAGAGCGAGCCGAGCGGACATGCGGCAGTGAGAGGGAGAGAGTTCTCCGCGCCCCATCACCCCTTTTTCACACACCCCAACCCGCCACTCGCGGCGAAATGAGCATACAGGGCACTCTAACAGCCCTCAGAGGGCGTGCATGCCCGAATTGCCGCACCCCACACGGGCAAACGGGCAGCCGCATGCGAGGGGCAGCAAAAAAAGGTCGCGTGATGCGCCGGGGCCGGCGGCCCAAAAATAGGAGACGCTTATTCTAGCGCCTCTTTCGGGGGGCGAGGGCGCCGCAATCAGCACCCAGATTGCACACCAAACGAGGCGCGATCTAATCAATGCCTCATCCAGTGGGGTTGCGCGGGGTTAGCGGGCCGCCCTCCCCGCCTCCGCGCCCGGGGAAGGCAAGAGCACTTGCAAGAAGATGGGGGGGGCGGCCAGCGCGCTCGGGGCGGGGTTGTTTGTGCCCTCCCCCTTGCCGTTTTGGAGGGACCAGAGGACGCCAGAAGTGGCAGCTTGCCCCTGATTCGGACCCGGTAGATGCCACACGCACCGTGCCGCGGGTGCGCGGTGGCTGGTAGGCGGCCGAGTAGCAGTCGCCCGCGGGGGGGGTGGCAAAAAGCCAGCAGCCGCGCGTGGGCCTAGCCACCGACCGACAAAAGAACTCTCCTTCTCTCTCTCCACCGCCAACCAGTTTTGCTTACCTGGGCCCGCCACCGACCGGATGGACTGTTTAAGTGTGGATGGAAGAGGGGGTGAGGGAGGGAGCGCGCGGGTTGGGTGAGATTGGCGGGGGCGGGGCCGAGCAGGCAGTGCAAAAAAAGAGAAGGGACCGCGCTGCCGAGTGCTGACGAGACGCCACCCCGCACGCCCCGCGCTCTCCTCCCGAGTCTCTGCGCTGGGCAGGGGCGGGAGAAGGCAAGCCAGCTGTCTACGCACCGGAACAGGGTCACCCCCCGGTAGTTGGAGGACTTGGCGGGGGCGGACATGAAAAAGAGAGGAAGATGGGAGGAGTGGAGCGGCGTGACGAAGAAGTGCTCTTTTTCTTCACTTTCCTCTTTCTCCGCTCTCTCCGCGGAAACGCCAGCCCCGGTTCCTACGCCCTTGTTATCAACCCCTCTTATTCCATCGCGCCACCCAGCGCGATCGAAAAAGAGGGAGAGAGAGAAGATAGAGTGGAGGAGCTGACACAGAGAGAGAGAGGACATGCCCGACGCCCCTGCACCTGCTGAGGTGGCCGTTTCCCCGCCGCCGCCCCTCTCCCCCAAGAGCGCTCAGCTGGCGGCCAGCCTGGCCGCGTTTGAGGCGGCAAGCGGCCGGGGCGCCGACCCGGTGACCGCCGCCACGGATGGCCACGTCGACCACGCGCCGTTGGAACCGCCGACGGAGCCGGAGGGGGTGGCGAAAAAAAACTGAGTTCAGATCTTTCCAGGAGCGGAGCTTTTGTTTCCGACTCGGTCCTGGGACTGCGCGCGCGTGCGTGTGGGCGTGCGCGTGCGCGGCTGTGCGTGTGTGTAATGTTGGCGCACTAAATTAATAACTAAGAAAGAAAACGGCTCCCCCCATCATCATCCACCCCGCCCACAAACCACAACGCCCCCTCTCTTGCGAGCGGCCGCGGCCGCGGCCGCCCCGCGCACCTGCGCCGCCCGCAGCCGCCCCGAGCTGCTCCGCCCAAACCCGGCACCGCGCCCGCCACCCTCACCGTCCCCGCCGCCGCCGCCATCTTTGGGCCAGGCCGCGGCAATGGTGGCCGGGCGGGAGGGCGGGGGCGGGGGCGGGGGTGAGGAGAGGGCGGCCGCGCCCGCCGCGGCCGCGCCGGCCAGGCACCACGCTGCCCGTAGCGCGCCGCCGCCCCAGGGCGCGCGCCCGCCCGGGGTGAGGGTGGGCATGGTGGCCGCCTCCGCCAGCGCAGCGCCCAGGGGCCAGCCGGCGAGGGGTGGGGGCCCGCCGGCAAGCGTGGCAGCGGCGGCGGCGGCGCCGCCTGTCCTGTGCACCAGGCGGCGCCACCACCAGCGGGCGGCCCGGCCGGCAGGGCTGCCCGCCCGCCCGCCCGCCCGCCCCGCCGCCACCGCGAACCCGACATCTGCATCGCCCACCAGCCCCCGCACCAGGGCCGCGACGTACGGCGCCCGGAAACAGAAGAAGGGCGCGCCCGGCTCCGCCCGGGCGGCTGGGGCGGCCGAGACGGCGGCCCATGGGCGGGCACAGTGCTCCTCGCCCGCCGCCTCCAGCGCGGCCGCCCAGGCGCGGGCGCCGGCGCCGGGCGGGGGGGCCCGGCCGCGGGCGATGCCGGCGTCCCCGCCAAAGAAGAAGCGGTGGACGACGGAGAAGCCGGCGGCCGCGGTGAAGGCCGTGCCGGCCGGGGGTGGGGGGCGGAGCGCGGAGAGCGCGGGCAGGGGTGGGGTGGGGTGGGGGGCGCCCCCGCCCTCCCTGCCCGCCGCCGCCGCCGCCGCCGCCGCCGCCGAGGGCGGCGGCGCGGGCTGGCCCAGCGCCGCGGCGGCGACGGCGCGGGCCACCGCCCGGCAGGCCGCCCAGTCCGCGGCGGGCGAGGGGGGGCCGCCTTCCACCCCGCCCCACCCCTCGTGCGCGCACGGGTGGTGGCCGCCGCCGCCGCCACCCGCGGCCGCCGCCCAGGCGTCGTCCAGGCCCGCCCCCGCATATGACGCCGTCGTCAGGCGGGGCGGGGCAGGGGAGGAGGGAGGGGCGGCGGCGGCGGCAGGGGGGGAGGAGGACGGGTACGCGACCTCCAGGCTGGCCCCGCCCAGGTCGAGGAGACCGACCCGCCCCGCCCCGCCCGCCGCGCCGCCCGCCCCCGCCCCGCCGCCCCCGCTGGGCAGGCCATGGTTGAGGGCCGCCCAACCGAGGGCGGCCTCCTCCGACCCGGACAGGACGGCCGCGGGGCCGCTCCCGCCGCCGCCCCCGCCGCCGCCGCCGCCGCCGAGCGCAAAGCCCGAGGCGGACAGCGCGGCGGCCGCCGCGCCCAGCACGCGGCGGCGGTCGCCGTCGCCCAGCCGGCGCAGCCCCGCCGTGCCGCGCAGGAGGATGCGGGCGTGCGCCGGGCGGGCGCCCGGGGGCAGGGCCGCCGCGCCGGCGGCCAGGAGCGGGGCCAGGGCGGCCGCCACGCCCGCCGCGCCCGCCAGCTGGGCGGGGCGGCCAGCGGCGGCGGCGGCGGCCGAGGAGGCGTTGCCGGCGGCGGCTGCAGCGGCCGTGGCGGTCGGCGGGGCCGCCGCCGTGCCCCCCAGGAAGAAGAACGACTCCAGGCCGCCCGCCACCTCCAGGCGGTCCAGGGCAATGCCGCCGCCCTGGCGGCGCCGCAGGGCGGGCGTGGCCACGCCCGGGCCCGCCCGGCGGGGCAGGGCGGCCGGCGGGCGGCCCGGGCGCAGCTCTGCGACGGCCACCGGCCGCCCTGCCCCGCCGCCGCCGCCCCGGAGGACGGAGTAGGCGTGGATGCGGGTGCCGGAGGAGCCGGCATCCAGGACGAGGACGTAGGCCGGGGACGGGGTGTGCAAGGTGGCGGCGAGGGCGAGGGCGAGGGCGGACTGTGAGTGGGCGCGGGGAGAGGAGATGATGAAATGGCGATGGAGGGTGGGTGGGGGGTGGGGCAGTTCGCTTTTGCCCGCACTGCTGCTCTTTCCCCCTCCTCTCCTGTGTCGTCAAAAATAATTAAATAGACTCACGATGAACAGGGCCAGCGCCGCCCGGGCCCGGGCGGGGCGGGCGGGCGCCCGGGGCGAGGAGGGAGTGGAGGAGGGGGTGGGCGAGGGCAGGGGGGCGGGGTCGGCAGCGGCAGCGGGCGGGGGCGGGGCCGAGGTTGAGGGAGGGGGAGGCTCCATTTTTGTAATGTTCCCGAGTGCCGCGCTTCGCCAATTCTCTCAGGGGCACGCTCTGTGTGTGTGTGTGTGTGTGTGTATTTGTGTGTGTGTGTGTGGATGTGGGGCGAGGCGCTGCGTGAGCGGGGCGGCGGAAGGGAGAGGGCGGCGTGCTCCAATTTACGAACGAGCAAACGAAGCGCGGAGGAGCGGCGAGAAAGCGTCGCTCTCAACAGGGGGGGGGGGGGGGCGCCGCACCCCTCTCACCCCTTACCTGGCCAGCCTGACAAGGACTTCAGCTTGAGAGACACACAAGGCGCGTGTGTGGGGGTAATACCTGCGAGGCGAGGCGACCGGAGCCTGCAGCGTGTGTGTGGAGCGGTCCGCCGGCGCAAGGGCCGGCCGGCGCAGGGGTCTCGTCGAAAAATGAGAGTGTGAGAGAGTGAGGGCGCCTCTCTCCAACACCACTCTCTCTTTTTTCCTTCCCCTGCACGCCGCCCCCTCGCGCGCCCCGCCCGAGGCGACCCCGCCCCCCTCAACAGGGACACCCAAGGTGCGTGTATTGTATGCCCTGGCCCCGTGGGACCCCCACACACAATGCGCGCTTTTTGAGCGCGGGCAAGGCGGGCGCGCAGGTGTGTGTGTTGGGGCGCCTCTCCCCCACTATCTCGCGTCGAGCGGCGGGCAGCGCTCCTCCCTCCGGCGCCGGCCCTTTGGGTCGCCGCCCGGCCCCGGCATGGCGCCCACCCTGCCCGCCTGGCCCCGCCGTGCCCATACCAACCCGTTTGTCAGGTCCTAACGGGGAGCAGGTGCAGGTTCGATCGGCGGGCCACAGGTTGGCAGCTCGCGGCGAAGGAAAGGAAAGGGCCCCCCCCCTTCCCGTCAAGCGCTTCTTTTTTGCCCTTTGCGCAAATGGCGCCCCCGGCGCCCCGCCCGCTCCTTGTGCCCGCCCGCCCGGGCGATCCAGGGGGTGCCTCTTGGCTTCTGTGTCAGCCCTGAGGCGGTCGGCCACGCCCCGTGGCGGGTGCGGGGTGTGCTGTGGGGGCGCGAGACGGAAGGCGAGCGGAAGGAGAGGCGCTGCCAGGCCGCTCTCGCCGCCGCTGCGGCGGGGGGGGGGGACCGGGCCCGCATCACCGCCCGCCGCCTCCCAGCCCTTCACACGCTCCCACCACCCGGCCGACCTCCCGCCCTGCATGGCGCTCACTCCCAAATCCCCGACCTCGGCCCCCTTGAAACCACAGAACGGGAAGACAGGCGCAACGAAAAAAGGCGACTCGTTTTTTTTTCCCTCGCAGGCCTCACAACTCGCCGCGTTTCTGTCTTTTTTTTTTTGAAACCCCGGCCGCCACCTTCTCCCCCCCCGCACTGTGATGGGTTTCGGCCGCTCCCTTTCCACGGGCGCCCTGGCCGCCCTCGCCCTCGCCCCCGCCTCCGCCGTCGCCGTTATCTACGGCCCGGAGACGCAGGTGCTGGCGGAACCGCTCACCCGGCGCCGGCTGAGCGCGGCCCTGTTGTCGGCCGCGCCGTCCGAGGCGGTCGCACGCGACATGCTCCGCGCCGCCGAGGCCGCGGGCGTCGTCGCCGGCGCCGGCGCCGCCGGGTCCAACCTGCCGGCGTCCCGGCGCCGGGACCTGCTGGCGGACGCGGACCTGGCGGCGACGACCTCCGGCCTGGCCGCGGCCGGGGAGGAGGGCGGGGAAGAGGAGGAGGAGGGCGAGGAGGGTGACGACGACGACTCGGTCGCCGTGATCCCGGCCGGCCGCCGCCTGCTCCAGCAGCAGCTGGCGGACCAGGTGGGTGGCGGCCCTGAGGACGAGGAGGAGGAGGAGGGTGCGTTCGGCGAGGAGGAGGAGGAGGAGGAGGAGGAGGAGGAGGAGGCAGTGGCGGCCGAGGCGGGCGCTGCGCGGCGCCGCGCAGCTCGCCGCCTGCTCTCATCTGCTTGAGCGACGTTTGGGAGAGGCCGGGCCCCGCGCGCCTCCCCGTTGGCCACCCCGCACCCCCATCCTATACCCCCCCTCCTCCTTTGAACCCCTGCCTCCCACT
>Ga0315278_10002954_pt1 | contig 15186 bp, 21 predicted proteins | sample YL17G06_0_MG_FD_203880 | JGI IMG/M metagenome (GOLD analysis project Ga0315278, IMG submission 203880) | Sediment microbial communities from Yellowstone Lake, YNP, Wyoming, USA - YL17G06_0 | ecosystem: Environmental > Aquatic > Freshwater > Lake > Sediment | place: USA: Wyoming | collected... | reverse complement strand
AACACTGCGCGCCAGAGTGAATCATCTATTTCGTCGTGCTTGTCTAACTGACAATACTTGAAATCGTGAGGTATTATTTCAACTTTTTCTAACTTTTCTGCGTAATCTCCTATGAGAGTGTAGTCTAATATGACATTAGCGAACAATGGTATCTCAAACGTCTTAGATTTCAAATCTTTTACTTCGCATTTGTTGTATCCTTCTGTTCGAATGCGAATAGCAAAATTGAATTTTGGAAACCAGTACTTAAATTTTTCGTAGTTGAATCCAATGTATAATGATAACAAATAAGTCAGTCCGTATCCTATCAATATCAATGCGACATAGAATAGAAATATCTTTTCACTAAAACCACCCCTAGCTAGTATGCTTATTACTGTGACACCTATTACAGAATAAAATATTGCATTGATATAAATGTACTTCAATGGAGAAAAAATTAAATCATCTGACCAATACATCTTATCTCCCAATTTCTCTCCATCTGGATACTTGAAAGTGACTTTTTTGTCTGGATATGTTATCGTCATTCCCGCATTCAACGGATATGCGTCTGCGATTTTCATCTGACAAACACCTTTGAAAATTCTAACCAATCGTCGAATAACTTGTCTAGATGATCTGCAACTATACCCATAGCACGAAATGGTATTGCTATTAAAAACAATGGCAGCGCTATAGACAATATCAATAAAGCTGCAGGTATGTTGTACCATTTGAATGTCATTTTTTATTCTTATTTTTTCTGTATCTTTGCCGACGTTTTGTATTTATTCTGCATCTGTCTGAGCAGAATATGCTAAATGTTTTTTTGCCGCAATTAAAGCATTTTCTATGCACTTGCTGTCTTGTTGCCATTTTAACTAATTCAATGTCGCGGACCTGTGGGACTAGCGATGCAACAACCGAATGGACCCAACACAGCAGTTAACGACACTTTGCGTTGACATCTTTCGATGGTCCCACACTTAGGCGTTTCGCGTCGAATCAATCAAATTCAACTAGTGGATCGCCGTACGCTTTTGCCTTCACTACTTTCTTTTCTTCTTTCTTTTCTTCTTTTTTGTCGTCATGCATCTTGTATCACCTCCCTGCCTTCATTGCATATCTTATTAAATCCACACCAAGAGCAACTATCTTTTTCTGCAAATGCTTCCCAAGGTGTAGATTTTCCTTTAGAAGTATAGTCGTTTACTATAGCATCTTTTGTCTTTGAAACACTTCGTATAAGCTTTTCTACACTATCTTCTGTAACGTTGCACTTGACTCTATAGTTCTCAAGATCTGGGAAATATATTATCCCACGTTCTACTTTGCCAAATTTAGTGCAACGATCTACTAATAATTTGTACCAGACAAGCTCTTTTTTGTATTTTTCTATCTTCTCCATTGTTGGTTTGCCTGTCTTTAATTCTACAACTAAAGGCGTATCGTCAAACCCCATGCACACAGTATCTGGTATACCAGTAACACGAATATCGTACTCTTTGATGTGCAAAAAGAACTGATCTTCATTTATTATTGGTACGAAATACTTTTTAGGGTTGTCTGGACAATTTTCTACACATCGTTTCCACCTGTCTAAATGGAAATCTACAATCCTCTTTTTGCATTCTGCATGTTCTCCATCTACATTGAAACCCGTAGGCAAAATAATGTTGTTGCCGTCTATTATGAATGCGTTCAAGAGATCTTCGTGGAACTTATGTATGTGAGAACCTCTTTCCATAAGCGGATTAGATTCTATCTTATGTCCCATTAGCTTGCTAAGCCAAAAAGCTCTAGGACAGTTGTCGTACAGACCCTTAGAACTTTTTGACAGTCTAGTTATCCTTTGAAGTTCTCTTGGGTCAAAACCTGAATGCATTTTTACACTCCATGCTTTTTTACTATTTTCAGCTCTTTCATCTTGTCGCGTTCGATGTAGAGTTCATCTCCCATGACCCAACCTTTGTTCACTAAGTCATAGAAAGATATTTCGTACACATCACAACCTGCATCTTTGTCTGCAGACTCACTTCTAGAAACAAAGTAGTCTTCAGTATCAAGCGCATCGTATGATGTAACTACGCGATGTCTGATTATCAGTTTTTCAATACAAAGTCTTTCTAGTTCTTTCAAGATCTCTTTCTTGAATGTAAAAGATTTGTAGATTCTGTAGAACCCCTTGTATGTCTTGTACGCAAAGAAGATTTTGTTTTTTATGTACCCAACATAATAGTCGTCAAAGTACAGTTCTTCGCCCTTCCACCTGATTCCCTTAGCTCTAGCGAATTTTTCATCCACTAAGCTTTTGCTGTTTTGCATCGTCGTCTTCATCACGTTTTCGTTTTGGTTTTGGCTTGTCTTTGTATTTGCTTCCATCGTCTTTTCCTCCTGCCAACTTTGGCAACTCAATTTTATTCATCCCTTTCACGTTGTCGAAAAATTCAAGGGGTGAATATAAATATTTCTCAACAAGAGTATTTATATCTATTTCAACTCCTTCTGGCAGTTTAGTGTCTTCTTTGACTAAAACGACATCAGTGTAAGGTAACTTGCAATCGCTACGACACTTTACATACAACATATACCCCCTATCACCTTTTAGCCAGTTTACGCCAGCATTGTCCATAGCCCATTTTGCAGCACGTATGTGTTGCGCATTGCTCTTGTATTCGTCGAAATCTTTAGAAATAGGTTTAGGAATTCCAAGTTCGTAGGGATACTCTAACGTACTCATTTTAGTTATCGTATCGCTTATCAATTTCAACACTTTGCTATCGTCGCCCTTTAAGCGAGTAATGAATATTGCTTCTAAAGTCTCTCTGATAACAACAGGCGTATCTTTTCTGACGACTTCGAATCCCATGCATTTAAAAGAATGATTTGAGAATGAACCCTTTTTGATGTTCAACAATCCTGCATATCGCTTCTTCACGCCTGGAAACACAACCTGAGAAAACATACTTTCGAATTCAATCTCTATGTTGCATTTTTCAAACGGCAGTTTATTTTCAGTAAACTTAGCTACAAAATCAGTTGTAAGTTTTGCATTCAAATCGTCTACGACTTTCTTACCAAAGACTACTTTGTCTATGTCTAACATTCTATGCGGAATCTGGAAGAAACAACTATCAGTATCTGCGTATAGTACTTTGTATTTCATTCCTTCTAGTTGTTCTATTGTGAATTTTAACATCTCACGACCAATAAATGTTATCGAATTTGCCACACGAGGATCGAACATTCTAAAGTTACTATAGCCCATTGCTCCGAAGAACGTGTTCAAGATCTCTTTATAAGTGCCCTGCGCGTCATCAGCTGCTTTATATTCAACAGTATCTGCATTGTATTTGTCTCTCTCTTTCTGCATTGCTATCCTGCGATTCAACAGTTCTTCTAATAGTTTTGGAATAATACCCTGACCACGAGTCATGTCAAACCAAATTCCATTGATGCATGTTGCGTCTTTAAAATTTGCATGCGGATGGTCTTTTTCTATTATCAATTCAGGAGATATGTTAAAAGAAATGTAGATCGTAGTGTACATCGCCTTAAAGTCTAAGATGATTACGTCTTCAAATTTTTCAGAAGGTGGTGTGATGACATGGCCGCCACCAATCTCTACTTTTGGCCTTTGCATCTTCGTAGGAAAAACGTATTGATTATGATACGCTTGGAGAATGAAAGTGTCTACAACTCTAGACGTCATGAATATATCTTCAAGCGACAGTGACACTTCTTGTTGTATGCGTAAGAAATAATCTATAAGTTTAAGTTTCTTGTTTAACAATACGCACAAACGAACGTCCTGTCTGTTATATTCTAAAAGTTCATGCATACGATCTTTGCACCATACAGATCCAAAATCTGGCCTCGTCATTTTAGTCTCATCATGCAGTGCAAACTTAGCAACAGTATCTAACTTGTAATTTGGTGGCTTACCATAGATTGCAAGCTTTTTGTATGCAGCGCGACAATCAATGACACTAGCACCATCAATGATAATCCTATATCCCTGGTCTATGTCTTCTTCATTTTTTTGCTCAAACATTGCAACTCGACCAAGAGGAGATATTCTAGAAAAATCTACGTTGAGTTTTTTGCAACGATTGATTATGTACGGCATATCGAATCCATCTATGAACCACCCTGTGAATATTTCGCATTGCATTGAAGACAAAAAGTGCATGAATTCTTCTAACATTTCACGCTCATCATTAAAATAATAGATAGATTCGTTATCTTTTTTGTCGCAACGCACTTCAAGATCTTTATGCCAACAAAATGCGTAATAACGATTCATAAAACTATCATACGTATAGATGCTTAGTATGGGCTCTGGTGTATTTTTTTCATCTATACTATAGAGAGTTTCAATATCTAAGAAAAGTATTCTCTGTTTTCTAGAGAATTTTACGTCATAGTCTATCATGAATCTTCTAGCAAGATTTAGATCTGCTTCAAAAGTCTCGTCGAATTTTGAAACAATATTCTCGACATCTTGCTTGTTTGCAGACAACATTACAATCTTTTTTAGCTTATCTCCCTTGTAATACGGTACGTCTGTCTGTTCTATGTGTATTGAATTTTGAATGTCAGATGGTATCTTAGCATCTTTTCTAACATAGAAATACGGATTTACATCAAATCGTTCTATTTGCTTTTTATTATTCTCGTCGTAGTATGAAACTGCAACTTGTTTGCGATATGCTTTCCTATCATAAGCTATGCAAACGTTTACTATGTTGTCTGGAAGTTTCATTTTTTCTTGTTGTCAAACCATATCAAAAACATTAGATTGCAGCACGCATGGTATAAGTGGTGTTTTTTAGATTCTGGATCTATTTTTTCTCCCAATCTCCAAGCTACGATATGACGCATCAATGCTGCAAAATAACGCTCTTCTGCATCTGCAACATATTTCCAGTTATGCGGCTTATATTTTGCAGCGCCCCTAGTAAGAATGTCAGCTAAACCTTCGACGAAAGTCCAATCTATTAAGTCATAGCGCAACTTTTCACCGTCGAATTTCATACCTTTTTCTGTCATTTTTTATTATTTTCGATTTCGATGTATTTGACAGCTTGACTTATGTGAGGCTTACGAGCTAACTCAACTCGCACAACTTCAGCACCGTCAAATCTTTCTACTGTTGTTTTGACATAAAACTGCCACGGCATCAACTTGATGTTTATCTCTTTATTGTTCATCCACTGACCCTTAGAACCCTCATCAGTATATGCCCACTCTGCTAAGAAATCAGTCAAATGCTCAATAATTTCTGGAGATAGCTTAACGTCTTTCCATGCATCACATTGAGAACACAAGTGAAGCTCTTTGTTGTTGTTAACAAAACCAACGCCTTTGCAACTCCAACATTCTGATTTTTCTTTCATTTTCGTATTATGTCGTCGACATAGATGTGAAGTGAACCGATGAATATAGTTATTTCTTTGGGTTTTAGCCCTAGCAAATCAGCAACAATTTTGTTCATAATGCAATAGCGAGCAAGATCAGATGCTAATTTATTCACTGCATCACACGATCGCATATAGACAAACATATCTACATTTTTTTTGTTAGCAAAGAATTGAGCGCAAACGAAACACGAAGGTAAGTTTTCTGGTGATATTGGCATGAAATCAACAATAGCTTGACGCGAGCATTTATCTTCTCTAAGCAATTTAGCAACGTTTTTGCATTCTTGCTTGCAAGCTTTCCAAAATTCATTTGTTTCATCTATGTTGACATCTTTTAAGAATGATTCGTTGTAGTCTATCTTCAATTCTGCACCTTGAATCTCTTTTGTAGATTTGTCTATCCTATCGATAAAACGAACATCACCGTGTCTAACAATATATGCTTTGATGTCATTCAAATCTAATGATTCGAATTTATCCCAGCCATTTCTAAAAGCAATGTCATTATTAGCCACTAAAATCACCTATCGTTGCTTGCTTAGTAGTGAAATAAACGTCTATAGCATCTTTGAATCTTTCGCAATAACTTTCTACAGTACAACCGCCTCTTAGTACCCAAGCAGGGTGGTTGACTGAAGTTATCGGCCACTTTCTTAATTTTTCTATCTTCATCACTTGGTCTCTTGCGAAAGTTCCAACGCATACAATGAAATCGGGATTCAAACGAGTCGCTTCTTTGATCGTAAAGTGCTTGCAAAGCTTAACGATGTCTTCTGAAGGTATTTCATTGTTTAAAGTGCTACACTTTACTAGATTAGTGACGTATACATCTTCACGTTTTAATCCACATCTAGCCAAAGCTTTAGTGAAGATGTTGCCGCACGTATCTCCACAAAATAATTTTGTGTCTGGACTTTTAGCGTCGCGATTTACAGACGGATTCTGCGCTATAAAAAGAATTCTAAACTTTTTGTCTTCTTCTGGATAGCCGTGAATCTTTCCATAATGAGGCTTGTCGTCACGTTTTATATTCTGTTCAATCTTGCATAGAGAACATTCTATGCAAGCATCAACACGATCATTTATTCCTTTTAAATTCATACAGATGCACCTGCAATGTTTGCTTGAATTACTGATTTTACGTCATTAAAATTATTACGAATATCATGCTCCCAAAATCGTAAAATTTTATAACCTTTTTGTTTTAACGCTTCATTTACTTCTTTATCTCTAACTTTAGCTTTTTCTAAATTGTGCCAATAATCACCATCTGCAAAAATGCAAATATTAGGTTCTATAAAAATATCTGGTTGACCCATAAGTTGAATATGAGTTTTGAATTTGATATTAAGTTCTTTCAACAAATTTTGAAGTCTTATCTCGATTTTAGTGTCATTTTTAGGAAAAACCATAAGTTGTCGTCGTATTTTCATTTTCGCGCTTAATTTATTTCTAGTTTCTTTACTCCATTCTCGTAATCTCATTTTTTCGATACGTTCTTCTGAAAATTTTACACCCATATGAGAACGACTTAATTTTTCTTTATGTTCTTCTGAAAGTTTTTTGCCTATTCTAGAATTACTAATATTTTTTCTACGTTCTTCTGAAAATTTTACACCCAAATGAGATATTTGCATGCGTTTTTTTGTTTCTGCTGAATGATGAAATACACCAACAATTCCTTTTTTTGGAGATTGATGACCGCGTAATTTTACTCGAATTCTTTCTTTAGTTTCTTCGCTATGTTTTTTCCCTTTAAATGGATTAACATAGTTTTTACTTTTAGCTTCATTTTTTTTTGAAATACTCAATTTTCTATTATGTTCTTCAGAATATTTTTTACCTCTAAGATGATGACCCTTCGCATACGTCTTATTTACTAATTCACCGCATCCACAAGCGCATTTGTTCATTTTATCTGTTCTTTTTAAAATCTTCTCTATCAACTTTAAGAGTTTTTCCAACAAACGTTTCGTGTTTTATGGGATTTCCTGCGTTCATTTCATTACGTGTTTGATCGTGCAGAGTTATATCTTTCCAGTCTCCAATGTTTTTAGAGTGTTCTTCGTTTCTCTTGAAGACAATGTTTGCATGCGGTGATGTCTTGCAATGTAAGCAAGAACTCTTAGAACAATCGCTTACGAAGTATCCTTCTAGATATGGAAACTTAGACACAATCAACTTCTTTATCTCTTCGAAGACGATATTATTCTGTACAGGCTCCTCTTGGTTGCATACTCTTTGACCATAAGCCATTCGCAATGCATTCAAGTTGCCGCATATGAACATGTGATTGTCGTTGTTCTTTGGAATAAGAATACGAGCGTTCTGGCTTGACAATCCTTGTTGTTCTACGCCTTCAATGTAGAGTTGCTTCCCTTCAAGCATCCATTGCTTGACTCTGCTGTAGTACTTGTCGTTGCGTGCAAAACTCTTCGGCATCATGAAATTCACGTGCCTCAGATCTCCAACTGCAGTTGAGCTTTGCATTATCGTTAATAGTCTATGACGTACTAGACAGTGAGTAGTTGTCAGCGACAATCCTTTGCACAGGAATACGAAGTTACCTATCATTTCAAGTGCTTTCGGGAGTGAACCTTCTTTGACTGCAGTCTCTATTGCTTTCTTGCGCTCTTCTTCAGTCATCGTATCGTATACTTCGGGTTTATCATACCCATAGCATACGTTGATGATTACTTTTTCTGTAGCATCTTCGTTGGGCCACGCAATCATCTTCACTTCTAAATCTTTTTCTTCGTCCAAAAAAGTAGTTCTAGCTACTTGACTTGTCAATATTTTACTCATGTTTTCACGCTCTATTCAAATTGCATTTTATTTTTAGTATGACGTCATGCAAATTATTGTGAATATCGTGTTCCCAAAAACGTAACACTCTGTAACCCATTTCAGATAATCTTTTATTTACAGATATATCTCTATTTTTTACGTTTTCTAAATTGTGCCAATAATCTCCATCTGCGAAAATACACAATTTAGAAGATTCTATGAAAACATCGGGTGTACCTGGCAATTCAAATACTTCTGTTTTAAATCGTATATTTTCTTTAGATAATTCTTTTTGAATTTTTAATTCTATGTCTGTATTCTTCTGATGTTTTCTTGGAGCGCAAATAACTTTACGTTTAACTTCTGGATTAGAATCGAAGCATCTTTTAACGCTATCACTTAGATTCTTTTTATGTTTTGCTGTCAAATGACGACCAGTCCAATAAAATCCTTTTTCTGCTATAGATTTTATCTTGCCTATGCTCATTCTTTTCTTAATTTCTGAAGTATATGGATTATGATTCAAATATTTTAAGCGACTAGTTCTTATTTTTTCTTTAGATTCTTCAGTGTGATGTCTACCCATTAAAGATTTTGACATTTTCAGTTTTGATTCTTCTGAATGTTTGCAACCTTTAAAATTTGATATTCTATTCATTTAGTACTAGCCTCCGCTTTTTCATCCTTTTTGCTCAGCTTATACAGCTGACCAGCGATCTTCTTTGTATCGTCCATCATGTAACCTTTGTTCCTGAGTTCATCAAATAATTCTTCCGCTGCTTTTTTTGCTTCTTTATTGTTCATTTGACACCTCTTTATTACTCTAACATTTGTTTAATGACGTTAGCGTAGTGAAACAATACGTCTATAATTTCTTTGCCTTCGACATCGATATTAATCCATACACCGAAATCGCCTTTTTTGCCGATGACAGATACTTTATTGCCATTAGACAATATTAGTTGTCTGTTTACTATCTTTGGAAAACGACCATCTAATGCTAACGCTATGAATATTTTTCTAATTCTATCGTCAACAAAAGACGCTCGATATCTAACACGACCATCTTGTTCTACTTGACACAATTCTAAAAACGGTCGAATTTCGTCGCTCTGTCCCATGTCTTGTTTTTTGCTTTTAGTCATATAACACCTCTTATAGATTTTTCTATCACATCCTGTATTTTTACAGAATGATGATATTGCGCAAGACGTCCTAAGAACATTATGCTCTCAGTGTCTTTCATTTCGTTTGTGAAAATAACACCAACTCTTTGAATGCTATATCCAACAATATGCTGTGGTCCAATGATATGTTCAACGACATCTCGAGTCATTAATCCAGTGCATTCATATACATAGTTGCCATTTATTTTTGAAATACGATTGAATGGTACGTTACGATCACAAATATACCACCAATCTGCACTATCTGGATCTGCAATATAGTCAATTAGACTATCTGCGTAAATATAAGTCACTGGTATATACCTGAGAGGCTTTTCTTTGGCATAGTCCCAAGCAATGTGACAGAAGTCGTTAGCAGGCATCGTAGACACAATATGAGAATAAGGTATCGTCTCATAGTTGTCTAATGTGATAGTCTTGTTTGTCGTATTGATGAGAATAACTTTGCGCTTCATATGCTCGGTGTAATCGAACACGCTTTCTTTAAGCTTCAACATCAAATCATTCATTGGCGTTTTGTAGTGGTTGATATAGTTCTCTTCAACACTAAGCTTAGTATCGTCAAAGCGCATAGCATTATAGGGCTTGTCAAACTCGCACATCTTTTTGTTGATGAAGTTCAAGCGATCTTCGTTTGTTAGACGTTCAAGAATCTTCCTGTCTTTCACATATCGCATTGTTGCTTTGTCTAGATCGCAACTCAATCCCAAATCAACAAGAAGCTTTTCTGTGTATTTGTTAGCATGAATTATCTTAGGTGGCGAAAAATTCATATTCAACTGGCCACCGATGTCAGGTGAAATGATCGTATAGTCTCTGTTATAGTATGCGAATATGAGTGACGAAATCCCACCACCCAAAATGAATTTCTTAGAGATCATTTTTCGTTATTGACATACATTATGACGTCGCTTACTAGTTCATCTATTGTAGTATCATACGAATTGACTAACTTCAAAACATGAAGCTTTTTGTTCTGCTTGAAGTAGTCTTCGTATCCTTTTTGAATCTTAGAGATATTTTCTTCTTCTATGATGTTCTCTTTGTCTTGGCGAACGCGCTTCAACACTAAATCAAGTGGAGACCATACCCAAACTACTAAAAGATTATTGCATTGAGTATCTATTATCTTATCAATGTATGTTATGTCATACTTGCGCTCATAGACTTTGCTATAGACTTGAGTTGAAATGAAACCTCTATCTAAAATAAAATTGAAATCGCAGAAACTAAATACAGTTTCGTTGAATACTTTCATTAAGCGTTCTAACTCGTTGCTGCCAATAGCAACACCTTCTCTGACATACGCACCCGTATTGACCTTGATTATGGGCCACTTAAGTGAATCAGAGACTTCTTTTGCAATCGAAGTTTTGCCTGAACAATCGTTTCCACAAAACATTAACTGTTTTATCATGTACACACCTCTTGTATTTTTGCAGTTACAATATCGAAATTTTTATTAATATCGTGTTCCCAAAAACGAATAACTTCGTAGCCTTGTTTTTGCAATTCTGAAGTAACTTTAGCATCGTATTCCCAAATTTGTTTTGCAGTTTTTCTGCATTTTTCAATATAGTCGTTTTCGTTGTATTTTTTTGGATTAGCATGATAATAATCACCATCTGCAAAAATACATATATTTGGAGTAATAACGATATCTGGAGAACCGATGAGATTGCAAACGTTTACGTCGAAATTAACGTTAATATTTTTAAGAAAATTTCTAATCTTAATTTCTATTTTAGAATGACAACAAGATTTTAGTATTCTTTTGATGTAATCAGTTCTCATAGCAAATTCGTTTTTCATTCTGATACTACATTGAATTCTTAATTTTTTGTCGTCAGCGTCAAATGATTTTTTAACGCTATTACTTATCTGTTTTCTAGTATCTTCACTTCGAGTACATCCTTTAGATGGACTACCGTGTTCAATTGCATAATTTTTAGTTTTGATGCGTATTTTATTTGTACGAATTTTGTTTTCTTCGGGATGATTTTTCCAATAATCGCTTATTTTTTTCTTATGTTCATCACTAATTTTGCAACCTTTAGTAGATGGCATAGAATGAGTTATATAGTAAGTTTTAAGTCCGTTGCGTATGTTTTTCTTGTTTTCTTCAGTACGTTTAAAACCTTTTTTTACCATTTTTGTCTTGTCCTCGTCCCAAAAAAAGAAAATGGCCAGACGATGCTGGCCTTATTTCTTGCCTTTTACGTATTCCCTGTGGCGTGTCTGACCGATGCACGAGATGGCGAAACCTTCCCCTTCTGGGTTGATTTCTCTTGCCAACGCCAAGATCTTATCCATACGCCCGTTGCGTTCTAGTTCTGGCAAGCTCCTAAAAGTCTTGCCGACCTTTTTGGCTTTGGGTTCTTTCGGTACCTTCTCTGCTTTTGCATCTGTCTTCGTCGCCTTCTTATTTTCCTGAATTTCTTTTGTTGTCGCCATTTTTGGTATATACCTCTTCTCGTAACTTACGAGCTTGATGTTTCGTCTGTTTCGTCTTTTGCTGAAACTTCTTCAGCTGACACTTCACCAGATCCGAGGCAATCACTTATCGCCCTGTTCTTAGCTCTAGTGTGCGCGAATGCATAGACGTCGTGTTCTTTCCTCTTGAAGTTGAACTCTTTAGTACTGCACATACCGACAGCCATTGTACTCCTGCCGTTTGGTGATGTAGCACGTACCCACATCTTCCAGAGATAGTCTCCGTGGCCTTCATCAACACGTTGCTCCATTATTATCTCGTCGATGACACAAAACGCCATAGCAAGCTTTCGCCATCCACTCTTCTTGATGAATGGTTTGTTTTGTATCTTCAAGATGTCTAGCTTAGTGTCAAGCAAGTTGATTTTCATCTCTTGAAGCTTTGCACTCCAAGCTTTAGCATCTTCAGCAGTAACAGTTGGAACGAATAAGCCAGTACTAATTGGAAGATTCGGTGTAGGCTTAGATGCTGCAATCTGCTTAGCTACTTGATCTGCAGATTTAGTAGGCGCAACGTCGATGATGTTTACCTCTTCAGGCTTTACATCAACGATCTTAGCGTCTTCTTTTTGCTTCTTATCTTCCGCTATTTCGTCCCATGCATCTTTGCTTTTAGGCATCTAAATCACCACTCGTCTTCAGTCTTTTTCTTTGCAACTGCTTTCTTTGGCTGTTCCTTTGCTGGCTCATCAAGACCCAATGCGTCAGTCGTTACGGGTTCTGATTCAACAGGTTTTGTAACCTTGCCTGGGTATCCTATGAACTTGCTGTTTGTTATTATCAAGTTTGCTTTTTCTCCAGGTTTTGGTTTAGGCAGCATGATAGTACCGACAACCATGATGATACTTCCTTTGCCAAAGTCGATCTTCGTTGATTCAGCTTTAGTAGAACACATTATAGATACTTCGTTTGGTGCATACGGTTCTGAATCAGATGTTATCTGCCTATCTATATTCACATAGATGTTGCCCTTGTTGTTCGGTTGATTGTTGATGTATTCTGCATTAGCATCTTTGACAACCACAAACGCATCGAATCCCATGAATATCGCAGGAACTTTTTGGTCATCGAACCACTTCTGAAGATCTTGCTTAGTTACAACGTGTTCTGCAAGTACTTTCTCACAGATCTTTGGCAATCCGACCTTTGTCAAGCCTTTTTGTAAGTATTCATCTTCAGCTTCTACGAATTTTGCAGATGTTGAGATATACATCGTCACATCACTCGCTTTAGTTCTTGGAATGAATCCTTCGACTTCGTATATCTTACCTATCTTTAGATCTGTGCTGCAGAATTTGCCTTGTGCTTGTATTACTGCTTTCTTAGCTTCATCGTCTTTAGCAGCGATACCGATGACTAGTTGCCTAAATGCGTCAACACCGTGTGGAATTGGTTGACCCGCTGTCGCATACGCAGTACCATCATCCTTTGTCTTTGGATACAAAGCGATTATTTCGCCTGTCTCTTTGTTGACTTTGACAATCTTATTGTCTATAGCTTCTTGAACACGATCTGTGTTTTTGTATTCTTGGAAGAGTGCCATGACTTTGTCTCGCAATTTAGCCATGTTGTCTCTTGGTTCGCTATTCCAGACACAAATGAATTTGAACTTTGCGTTAGCGCCTCTGAAAGCTTTACCTTTAAGAGCAGCAACAGTTATGTTTCTAGCTCTTTCAGCAAGAGTCACTTCGTCTAGTTTACCGAATTGTTCACTAGCACTCATCTTAGCTTTCTCGTATGCATCAGTCACTGTCTCTTTGTCCATGTTCAATGCTTTTACAAGCATCGAAATCGTTTCCGTATCGTGTTTGTTTAAGTCCATTTTAACCTCATTGTTTAAACTCAGATATTTTTTCTTTGATGTCTACTTTGCCGATGAACTTGACTTTAATCATGTCGTCGTGTTTGATGTCGAAAGCATCTCGGACGTCAACGGGTATCACCACAGAAGTTTGGCTTACTTTACATGTTCTTTCAAGTTGTATTTTTTCAGTTTTTTCAGTTTTTTCATCGGGCATTTTTTTTCACCAACCAATAATTATGTGAACTATATTGCACTTCGTTGTTTAAAAATCAAATAACTGCCCTGATCTCAGCTATCTTATAATATGATTTATAAATGTACAATGATATTATATTGACAATGGTTGACAACGCCCAACATAAGACAAAACCTGCGACTAAGACAAAAGACGAATGGGACAAAATTCGAGAAAAAGCTGAAAAAGATCTTGAAAGGGCTGAAAAAGAACTCGAAGAACAAGAACCGTCTGATGAAGAAATTATTCAAGTTCAAGAAGCTATTCGTACTCAAAAACAATTAGAATACCAAAAGCGTCTTGAAGATGATGCTACTCAAGAACAGTACATAGAAAAACTTACAAGCACTAAAACTTCAGTTGAAGAAGAAAAGAAATTAGCAGAAGAAGCTGAAAAGATTTCTCAACTGTATGCGATAGACATGTGGAAACGTGTCTTTAGCAAAGTCAGTTTCTGCAATGAAATACCAATCAAGATTGCATTTCACTATCATCTCGGTCAAAGACTTAAGTTCCTTACGATACCTTTAGCAGCAGGTGCATACCTTGACTGGAGAATAAATGCATGTATAATCCAAAATTCTGGTTGCTTAGACAAAAACACGAAAATCAGAACGTCTAAAGGCATCAAAAAACTAAAAAATCTACCAGAATCTTTTGATGTTGAAAGCTATAATTTTGATACTAAACAAATAGAATTAAAATCTGCAACGAAAATCTATAGCGGGAAAAAACGTCTATTCAAGATAACTTTAGAAAATGGTCAATATTGTTATGTAAATGCAAGTAAAGACCATACGTTCTTCAATGAAAACAATCAAGAAATATCATTAGAAAATCTAAAAGTTGGAGATAAAATATTAATAGATAGAACAAAACGACTGCCATCTCAACATTATAAAAATATAATGCACGAAAGTGCAGTTAAACGATGGGAAAATAAAGAATGGGTTGAAAAAGAGATGCAGAGACGTAAAGAACAAAAAGAACGACCGCAAGGATATGCAGATTCTATATTCAAAGATCGCAAGGGACAAACTTTAGAACAATTGCATGGTGAAAAGAAAGCATCTGAAATAAAAGAAAAGCTAGTTAAAGATGGAAAAGAAAATAATAGAATGTGGAAACCACATGCTAAAGAAAAACATTCAAAAATAATGAAAGAATTGCATGCAAACGGTAAAATACCTCACTTCAAAAAAGGAAAAGAGAACATTTCGTATGGTAAAGCAATGTATCCCAAACCTGTATACCACGAAGATCTAAAACACTATA
>Ga0315278_10002951_pt1 | contig 15191 bp, 12 predicted proteins | sample YL17G06_0_MG_FD_203880 | JGI IMG/M metagenome (GOLD analysis project Ga0315278, IMG submission 203880) | Sediment microbial communities from Yellowstone Lake, YNP, Wyoming, USA - YL17G06_0 | ecosystem: Environmental > Aquatic > Freshwater > Lake > Sediment | place: USA: Wyoming | collected... | reverse complement strand
GGCGGCGCTGCTGCTCGTGTTAGCCAAACGCGCCCACGCACGCTGGCAGAAAAGAGGCTCAGCGGGCGGGGGGTTGACAACGCCTTTCAGAGAAGGCGTGAATAGGTAACATATTGGGCTTGACAGGCGGAGGCAATTATGCTATGATGGACGCATGGCGAGACCATTGCGCATAGAAGGAGCCGGTCTGTGGTACTATGTCATGTGCCGAGGGAACGGCGGGCAGCACGTGTTCCGCGGCGCGAAGGACTACGAGGGCTTCCTCAAGCGGCTCGGGACTGTGGCGGCCGGGTTCCATGTGGAAGTCCACGGATACGCGCTGATGAGCACCCATGTCCACCTGCTGGTGCGGACAAGGGAGGCAAACCTCGGCAGGTTCATGCAGCGGCTGCTGACAGGCTACACCCAATGGTTCAACTTCCGTCACGAGACGTGCGGACCTCTGTTCCAGGGGAGGTACAAGGCGCTGTTGGTTGACAAGAGCGTATACGGGGCGGAAGTGAGCCGGTACATCCACCTGAACCCAGTGCGCATAGCCGGCGGAAGGCGGCAGACAGTGCGCCAGCGCCAGGCGGCACTCCGGGACTACCGATGGAGCAGCTATCGTGCAACGATCGGGCTGTGCAGCGCGGAGGAATGGCATGTGACGAAAGACACATTGGCCAGATGGGGAGCGTCGTTGCGCAAGCAGCAGGCAGGATATGCCAAGTATGTCGAGCGGGGGTTGATCGAAGACATAGCGGATCCTGCGGAAGAGGCGAAGGCACAAAGCATTCTCGGTCGTGACCGCTTTCTTGACCGGATACGCCGGATACTGCGGCAGCGGGCGCGGGGCGACCGCGAGGGCGGCAGGCTGCGGCGGGAACTCATGGCGGAAACCATTGGCACAGTGGTGGCTCGCGTGGCACGGGCGTACAAGGTGGACGCTAAAGACGTGAGGAAGGCCTGCATGGGGCAACGTGGCAACGAGGCGCGGCAAGTGGCGCTGTGGCTGGCACGGGAGCGGTGCAGCTCGCGTGCGACGTTGCGGGAGATCGGGAAGGAGATGGGACGGGTGAGCGGCGGCGCGGTATCAATGGCGTGCCGCAGGATAGCCAGCCGGACAAAGCGCGACAAACGCCTCGGGAGAATGCTGTCGAGGCTGTCATGATATGTTACCTTTTCACCTGACCCCATTCCGCATCCCCATTCCGCCCCCACGGACAGGCTGGCGGACCGATCCAAGGACGCCCAGGTGCTTTATGACGAGGAAGAACATCCAATGTCCATGGCTCGGGAAAACGGCTCGCAAGGATGCTCGCCCTCCCGGTGGGAATCGCCACGGACAGAAGGCCGGCGGAGGATGAACGTCAGAGACCGCAAAGACTGCATAAAACGTGAGGCCAGTTCGCTTTGCGGATTCATTGCCCATCATGTCACATCATGTGAATCCTGTTGAACAGTCTTCTCCGACAAGAGCGCTGAACTTCTGGTGTCCCGCGATCGGCGATCGCGGCTGCAATTGAGGGAGAAACGCCATGCGACAGGCGTTGGTACAGGGAGCGTTAGCGGCGCACAGCAGCGATGGTCAGCGCTGCGCAGGCGCAGCCTCGGGCCCGGCCTGGGGCATCGAGCCAAAGGCTATCTGGCGGATGCCTGCGTCCCGGACCATCTCCATCAGCTCCAGCAGATAGCCATGGCGGACATTGACATCGGCCTTGATCAGGACCGTGCCCTCGGGATGGCGGCGGCCAAACTCGCTGATGACGGACACAAGCGCCTCCTTGAGCCCCACCGGCCGCGCCTGTTCAGCCGCGGGCCGGGCCGGGTCGTCCACATACACCCGCTGCTCAGGAGTGACGGTCAGGGTCAGCACGCGGCCCTGGATGATCGAGGGTGCCACAATCACCGGCAGGTTGAGCTTGAGGCCGGGCTGGAACACGATGCCGTTGATGATGAGTGCGAAGATGACCAGGAGAAGCACAATGTTCGCCAAAGGCGCAAGATCGAGCACGCCCAGCGTGCGGCCGAGAGCGGACTGGGGCGCGTCACCCGGCCGGTCATGAAGGAAGGTCTGGCTAATCCGGATCATGGCTGCTATTCCTCCATGCCCGATTCGGCGATGACGTCAACGATGTCGGCCGCGCTGCGCTCCATGTCCTGTGCGAAGGCGCGGATCCGGGCCAGGAGATAGTCGCAGGCGACATGGCAGGGTATGGCAACGACAAGGCCAAAGGCGGTGGTGACCAGGGCCTCCCAGATGCCGCCCGCGATCTGGGCTGGCTGGACGAAGGGTGCCTGCTTCTCGATGGCCATGAAGGTGTGGATCATGCCCGATACGGTGCCCAGGAGTCCCAGCAGCGGCGCGATCCGTGCAAGCGTGGCAAGGACGGGCAGGTTGTGCTCGAGCCTCGGCAGCTCGTACCGGGCTGTCCGCTCGACCGCCTCGCCAATCACCACTCGGGACTTGCCGTAGCACAGCAGTGCGGCGTGAAGCACCGCGGCAACAGGCCCGGGCGTGTCCCGGCAGAGCGTGACGGATTCCGTCACGCGCTTGTTCCGGATCAGGTTCCTGATGCCGGCGGTGAACTCTGCCGCGTCAATGGACGCGCGGCGGAACTGCCAGAAGCGCTCGATGAACACCCACAGCCCCACCACCGAACACACTGCAATCGGGTACATCAGGTACCCGCCCCGCGCAAACAGTTCCTTGAGAGCCATCATGGTCGTACACCACCGTTGTCGCAGTGAACAGGTCGCGCTGCCGCCCGGCGCATCGCGCGCAGCATCTTATACACCGATCTCCTCCGTGACTGCGGCCGCAATGCGGCGGACAGCCGACTGGACCACGCGGCCGTCCTCGCCCTCGGCCAGAACCCGGAGCACGTTCTCCGTCCCCGAGTACCGGACCACAATGCGGCCCCGGCCCTCGAGCTCCTTCTCGCAACTCTTGAGCACCTGCTGCACCTTCCTCAGCTCGCCCAGCGCCGGCTTCGATGCCACCCGCACGTCCTGGCCGGCCGAGGGAACCTTCCCGATGTCCCGGCAGAGCCTGCTCAGCGCCATGTCGTTCTGCTTCATCGCCACAAGCACCTGGAGTGCCGCCATCATCGCGTCGCCCGTGGTCGTCACCTCATGGACGATGATATGGCCGCACGCCTCGCCGCCGAGCACGGCGCCGTGCTCCTTCATCGTGTAGATCACGTTCCGGTCGCCCACGTCGGCGCGATGGACGACGATGCCCTTGCCCACAAGATATTTCTCGACGCCGTAGTTGCCGATGATGGTGGTGACGACGCAGTTGTTCGTGAGCTTCCCCTGCTTCTTCCAGTCCTCGGCGATGATGGCGAGGATACAGTCGCCATCAACCTCGCGCGCGTTTTCGTCGGCGAGGATGACGCGGTCCGCGTCGCCGTCAACGGCAATGCCGATGTCGGCATGGTGCTCGATGACGGCCTTGCGGATGGTTTCCGGATGGGTACTGCCGCATGCGGCATTGATGTTGACGCCGTTCGGCTCGTTGTTATAGACGATCAGGTCCGCGCCAAGCTCGCGCAGGACGCACGGCGCCGCCTTGTACGCCGCGCCATGTGCGCAGTCAACCACGATCCGCAGCCCCTCGAGCGTCATGCCCTTCGGGACCGTCTGCTTGACGAACTCGACATAGCGGCCGAGCGCGTCGTCAATGCGGTATGCCTTGCCGACGTCGGTCATTGTGGGCCGGATGTTGTCGAGTTCGCCCGTCGCGATCAGATCCTCGATCTTTTGTTCGAGCTCGCGGGACAGCTTGTAGCCGTCGGCACCGAAGAACTTGATGCCGTTGTCCTGATAGAGGTTGTGGGAGGCGGAGATGACAATCCCGGCGTCGGCACGGAGGCTGCGGGTGATGAACGCCACGCCCGGCGTCGGCATGGGGCCGACCACGAGCGCATCAACGCCCATCGAGCAGATGCCGGCAACAAGCGCGTTCTCGATCATGTAGCAGGAGAGCCTGGTGTCCTTCCCGATGACAATCCGGTGACGGCGCTGGTCGCGCCGGAAGACATGGCCCGCCGCACGGCCAAGTTTCACGGCTGTCTCGACGGTCATCGGCTCGATGTTGGCTATGCCGCGCACGCCATCGGTGCCGAAGATGCGCGGTGTCTGTGGAGTTGAAGGGGTCATGGGTGCTGGCCAGTGGTAATAAGGCCCGCGGCAGCGGGTGCGTTTGTTGGTGGCGCATTGGTCGCCGCAGGCGGCGCCGCGCCTTCTTCGGCGCGCCGGCGGAACACCTGCCGTGAGCGTTCTGTTTCCCCCAGCGTCTCGTACAGCCGGCCCGCACGGTCAATGGCCTGGTTGTACAGCGCCGTGAACTCCCGGCCGTCGTAGATGACGCGGAACCATTCCGCAAGCGCTCCCCGGTCATCGCCGGAGGCATGCTTCGCGTCGCCCAGGGCAAGCCATGCCCGTGCCCGCGTCAGCGCATGCTCGTGCGCGGCAAGCGGCGTAAGCACGGCCACCGCGGCTGCGGCGTTCGATATGTCCATCAGGATCTCACTGGTGCGAAACACCGCCTCGACTGCGAAGAAGGAGGAAGTTGCCCGTTCCTGTGCCGCGCGGTAGGCATCGAGGGCGTCGCTCCAGGCCTTCCGTGCGCGGCAGCAGTCGCCCTTGAGGAGCAGCGCGGCGGGCGCCTCGGCGCTGGTCATGATCCGGGCCCAGTGCGCGCTCAGGACCAAGGCGCATTCGTCACTGCGGCCGAGCCTGAACGCCGCCACACCCGCCCAATAAGCGCTCGCGGCCGCGAACGAGCTTGTGGGATAGCGCTCGGCCACCTTGCCGAATGCGCCCTTGGCCCGCTCGTAATCGTTCAAGTTGAAGAACGTCTCGCCCAGGTAGTATTGGACGTCCTCGCACAACGGCGAGTTCGAGTAGGTTGTCACAAACCGGGCGAACTGGGCGATCGCATCGTCGCGCCGGCCAAGGCTGGTGTAGACCCAGCCAAGCTCGTAGTCGGCCCGTGCCGCGCACACGGCATCCTCGGCGTTCGACACGATCCGCGTGTAGTTTTCGAGCGCCGCAGTGTAGTCACCCATCTGGCATGCAAGCCGGGCAAGGTTCAGCCGGACATCCGCCGCGTGCTGGTCGGCAGGGAACAGGGCGAGATAGTTGGTGAACGCGGCCCGGGCATCGGCGGGCTGGCCCTGCTCGATCATGCACCAGGCCGACCAGTACAGGGCCTCGGCCTTCAGCCGCGGCGGTGCGGCAACCAGGCCAAAGGTCTTCTGGGCCAGGCCGTAGCTCGCCTGCTCATACTGGGTCATGCCCGTCCGGAGCAATGCCTCGGCGCCTGCGGGCATGTTCGACGCCTGGGCCAGCACGGCCGCATAGGCATCCAGCGCGGCGGGATGGTTGCTCGAGCCGCGTGCAAGGTCTCCCAGTTGGAACAGGCTTTGGATCCGCACCTCGGGCGATGCAGTTGCCGCAAGACGGCACAAATGCTGCGTCGCACGGCCAACGTCCCCCATCAGGACCGAGGCGAGCGCGGCACCCAGGGCCGCCCGCTCCGCCACGCTGCTGGACGGATAGTTGCTGACCACGTCCTCGTAGGCGGCCCGTGCCTCGGCCGTCTTGCGCGCATCGAGATCCAGCTGGGCTGCAAGGAACTGCGCATCGGCCCAGGGGAACCCGTCTGCGGCAAACAGGGAAAGCGCCGCAGTGTCCTGTCCGCGCGGCACGCCCAGCACCGCATCAAGCTGTGTCCGCGCCTGGTTTGTTGCGCCCTGCGCAAGCGCTCCGCGCGCAGCATACAGTTGCGCAATGGCCCGCACGGACGCCGACGCGTCCGCGACGGCCAGGGCGCTGAAGGCCTTGTATGCCTCGTTCGTCCTGCCGCCCGCGAGGTCGGCGACGGCCATGCCGCACTGGAGCATGGGTCGGAACGCCGCATTGGTTTCGTCGTCAAGTGCCTGGGCAAGAAGCCGGGTCGCCTCGCCCGGTACGCCGTCCACCATCGCGCACTGGCTCAGCAGGAACAGGATCTCGCCCGGCGCAACGCCGCCCTGCGCGCCATGAAGGCAGTTGGACAAGACCAGCCGGGCCTGGGCCGTATCCTTCCGCTTCAGGTACAGCCGCGCTGCGGCGAACGAAGCCCGCTCCACAAACTCGCTTGAAGGCTGCACACTCGCCGCGGCCTCGTACGAGAACAATGCCTTCGGCGGATCGCCGGTCAGCTCGTAGATCCGGCCGCTCCAGTACTGCGCCTCGGCATACAGTGCTCCGGGCGCCCCACCTGCCTTCACCGCCTGGAGCCGGGCAAGGCTGTTGCTCAGCGCCCCGAGCTCGAAATAGCAGCGGCCAAGCAGCACGCGCACTTCGTTGCTCCGCCCATGCAGCGGATGCGCTGCAAGCACATCCTCGAACTGCCGCGCCGCAACATCGTAGAAGCCGTCACGGTACGCCTGCTCCGCAAGCGCCACATCGTCCGCGGCTCCCGCGCTTCCCGCGCCCGCGGCAAGCAGTGCCGCCATCACCAGCATATATGGTCGCACCACGTCCATTGTGGCCGCATTATACCATTTTTCCACGCGATTTGCTATCATTAAAGGCCCGTTTGACAGGGCAATGGTTATTGTCACCAGACAGGAACCCGTATGACCCCAACGTTGTTGGTCCTTGCCGCAGGCGTCGGCAGCCGCTATGGCGGCCTGAAGCAGATCGATCCGTTCGGCCCCTCCGGCGAGGCCATCATGGACTATTCCGTCTTCGACGCCGTGCGCGCCGGATTCGGCAAGGTGGTCTTTGTCATCCGCCACGACTTCGAGCAGCAGTTCAGGGAGAAGATCGGCCGGAGGTTCGACGCGCGCATCCCCGTCCAGTACGCCTTCCAGGAACTCGCGAACGTCCCCGCCGGCTTCACCGTCCCGGGCGGCCGGACCAAGCCCTGGGGCACAGGCCATGCCATCCTTGCCGCACGCGCAGCCATCGCCGAGCCCTTCGCGATGATTAATGCGGACGACTTCTACGGCCGCGAGGCATTCACCACCATCGCAGGCTATCTTTCCACCCTCGATCCCGACAGCACCGACTGGTGCATGGTTGGCTACAAGATCGGCAACACCTTGTCCGAGCACGGCGGAGTTGCGCGCGCGATATGCGACCTCCGGGACGGCTGGCTCAACCATATCGTCGAGCGGTTCGAGATCCAGCGCCAGGGCGCTTCGGTTAATACCTTCGACAAGGCGGGCACCTGTTTTCCCGTCACTCCCGACGCGCTGTGCTCGATGAATTACTTCGGGTTCACCCCGCGCCTGTTCGCGGTGCTCGAGACGGGGTTCTCCGCCTTCCTCAAGGCCAGCGGCACGGAACTCAAGTCCGAGTACCTGATCCCGAACATTGTCAACGCCGCCCTCGCTTCCGGCGCGGCGCGGATGAAGGTGTTGTCCAGCAACGCCTCATGGTTCGGTGTCACGTTCCCGCAGGACAAGCCGCTGGTCCAGGACAGCATCAGGACACTTGTTGCCTCAGGCGCCTATCCATCGCCCTTGTGGCAGTAAGCCCCTTTCACCCAACATCACCACCACAGGAGCACCTCACATGATGACCATTATTGCCGAACGCATCAACATGACCAGGAAGTCCATCCGCGAGAAGGTATGGGCACGCGACACCGCCTTCATTGCCAATGAAGTACAGCAGCAGGAGAAACGCGGGGCGACGCACATTGACATCAATGCCGGCGCCGATCCGGCCAAGGAAGTGGAGGACATGAAATGGCTCGCCGCAGTCGTCAAGGATGCCACGCAGCTCCCGCTCTCGTTCGACTCGGCACACGCCCATGTCCTCGAGGCCGGCCTCTCCATCTGCAACCGCCCGGGCTCCATCATCAACTCGACTACGGCCGAGACCAAGCGCCTCGCCGACACCCTCCCGTTCGTCAAGGCCCACAACACCGGCATCATCGCCCTCACCATGGACGACGGCGGCATGCCCGAGACCCTCGAAGGCCGCCAGACGATCGTGGACAAGATTGCCGACGTCATGGGCAGCAACGGCATCGGGCTTGACCGCGTGTACATTGATCCGCTTGTCCGCCCTGTCTCGACCAATCCCGAGCAGACGGTCATGACGATAGGCGGTGTGCGCTACATCAAGACGAAGTATCCTGCCGCCCACACCATGGTCGGCCTGAGCAACGTCAGCTACGGCCTGCCGAACAGGATCCACGTGAACCGTGCGTTCTTCGCACTCCTGCTCGAGGCCGGTCTTGACGGCGCCATTATTGACCCGACGGCCGAGGGCATGGCAGGCATCATGCTTGCCACGCTCGCCCTGCTCGGCAAGGACGAGTTCTGCATGAACTACATCTCCGCCGCGCGCGAGGAGCGGATTTAGCCGCACGTCGCCTTACATGCCGGTAGGCCCGCAGAAACACCTGGTGTCGGTCCGCACGTGGCAACGGATGCGCGAATGCTCGCGCGACGTAAGGCGCGGAACGGCATCAGCAATCGTAGTGTGCCATGCCTGTAACCCGCCTTGACACGTACCGCCTTCTGCTCGAGCGCGAGGGCTCGATGCACCAGGATGCCGTTGTGTTCGCGAGCGAGAAGATCCTGGTCGAGGGCGACGCGCTTCGCCAGCTCAGGAATGCCGCAACGCTCGATCCCGATGCAATCGTCATGGCAACGCCCGACATCCATACCGGCTTCGGCGTGCCGATCGGCTGCGTGTTTGCGACGCCGAACCTGATCTCGCCCTGCGCGGTCGGCTACGACATCAACTGCGGCATGCGCCTTCTCTCGACGCCGTTCATGCAGGCGGAGATTGACGTGAAGAAGCTGGCCGACTCGATCAGGCGGGACATTCCGCTGGGCGAGGGCAAGACGAACATCAGCGTGCCGCCGGGCGTGCTGGATGCCGTGCTCGAGCGCGGTGTCCGTGCAACAGCCGACGTCGCCCGGCATTGCCCGCGGTTGGCAGGCTGCGTTGATGAAAGGGAGATCGAGAGCGATCTCGACTCGATCGAGGATGGCGGCTCGCTCGACGGGTCGCCCGGTGCGGTCAGTTCGCGCGCGAAGGACCGGGGCCGCGGCCAGTTCGCCTCGCTGGGCGGAGGCAACCATTTCATCGAGATCCAGGTGGTGCGCGAGGTGTGTGACGAGCCGCATGCCCGGGCGTTCGGCATGAAGCCGGGCCAGCTCATGGTCATGATCCATTCCGGCTCGCGTGGCCTTGGCCACCAGGTCGCCGACGAGTACATGAAGTCAGCGCGCTCATGGGACGAGGCAAAAGGCATCGAGCTGCCGGACCGGGAGCTGGCCTACTTCTCGATCGAGTCGCGCGAGGGCAAGGCATACCGGGGGGCAATGAATGCCGCGGCGAATTTCGCGTTTGCCAACCGGCAGCTCATGGCCATGCTTGTCCGGAGAAACATCCGCCAGCTCTACGGTTCGGCGACTCCCCTGCCCACGGTCTACGATGTGCCGCATAATATCGCAAAGTTCGAGGAGCACAACAAGCGGACGTACTGCGTTCACCGGAAAGGGGCAACGCGGGCGTTTCCTGCCGCGTTGATGCGGGGCACGCGGTTTGCAGAATCGGGCCAGCCGGTCCTGATTCCCGGCTCGATGGGCACCTCGAGTTATGTCCTCAGCGGCGTGCCGAGCGGGATCGAGTCGCTGTTTTCGGTCAACCACGGTGCGGGCAGGACCATGAGCCGGACCGCTGCCTCAGGTGTGGGCCGGGGAGGCAAGCGGCATGGCGAGGCCGCTATCACCGACGAGCAGTTCCGCGCGTCGATGGAAGGCATCTATCTTCTGTGCGAGGATCGGCGGACCATCAAGGAGGAGGCCCCGGGCGCTTATAAGGACATTGACGAGGTTATTGCCGTCGTCTCGGGCGCCGGGCTGGCACTGCCTGTAGCGCGGATGACGCCGCTGGCGGTGATGAAGGGCTGAGTGGGGAGATGTATGATTTTGTGACTTGATGACTTGATGATTTTATGATTTGATGACCGCGCGGGGCGCGTGGTAAACGTGACGATTGACGGGGGCGGGTTGCGTTGATTTTCAGAGGGGCGCCGGGTCGCAGACCCGGCCCATCCACGCCTCGGCTGCTCTTGGTAGTCCCGCCTCCTGGGCGTGGACGGCGGGACTGGCGGCGCTCGCCCGCTGTAGGCCCGAGCTGAGTCCGGGCGTCTTTTCCCAAGGCGGGAGCCGTCTCCAGACGGCGATTCTGGGAAAGTTGCCCACAAGAGTGGCCTCCCACTCCGGGAAGGGAGGGCGCGCATCCGTGCGAGCCGTCTTCTCCGAAATCCAACAACTGGATGCCCTGCAATTCGTTGTATTTGGCACGGTATGAGTGCCACAAAGATCACTGTGCAGCGGGCATCATGCGGGAGAATAGCCCGCCAAACTGGCTCCCACCTTCCTGAATGGGAGCGGCCCCAGGCCGCGCTTTCGCCTCCACCACCCGTCCACCCATCCACCCATCCACAAAACTTCCCTGCCTCCCGGCCACCCATCCACTCATCCACCCAACTTCATTCTTTCCTCGGCAGCAGCGTGCGCTCGAGGTTGTGTACATCGGCGATGTAGCCGTCAATCTTCTTCTGTTCCTCGCCGGTCGTCGCGGCGCGCAGTTGGCCGAGCGATTCCACTGCACCGGGATACGGATACTCGTGCACGATGTCGGCAATGATGGAGGACACGGTGGTGTTGGTCTTCGTTTCGGCGCACCAGGCAACACAGGAGCGCATGATCGCCGCACGGTTGACGCTGTCGCCACGCGCAAGCTCGGCCATGGTCTGGTGCTCGATCCGCTTGCCCAGCACCTCGCGAATCTTTGTGGCGCGCCAGGAGGCAAGCTCTGCCTCAAACCCATCCACACTCCGCTTCAGACAAGCGGTGGCAAGTGTCATCGCCTCGTTCGTTTCGAGACGCGGATACATGTCCAGCAGATACGTGTCCTGGCGGTCGCGTCTGGACAACGCCGCAACAATACGCCGGCAGGCATTGAACGCGTTGGGTGCAGTGAACGCACGAGGTGCAACAGCTATGGCAAGGCGAGGGACCCACGCAGGATGCTTCTCGGTGAGTCGAGTCAACGCCTCCCATGCCCACGGCCGGTCGATCGGCAACACCTCACGGAACTCCTTAAGCTTCTCTTTGTCCTCTTCGCCTATCGCATCGGGATTCAGGGCAATCATATCGCGATAGAGGTGGAACAGCCCGCTGAGGTCATCCCCGTCACGTTCAGTCTGTGTGCGAAGCCGCGCGCGCATTGTGGGCAACAGCGGAATGCACTCGCGCAACCTGTCTGGCCGCTCAATGGCAATCCAGCCTGCTACAGGAATGGAAGCGGGATTGCGTCTGATGACCGCCCGGGCAATCCCGCGGCCCGCGGCGGTTGCATACCCCAGTGCACTACCCCAGAATTCACTCTTCTCCCTGTCGGTGGCATACGGGGTGAACAGACAGATTGCAGCCGGATCAGCCGAGAAGGGCACAGGGCACAAATCCGGTGGAATGACGTTCTTGTCAATGCCGGTGCACAGTTCAAGCGCATACATGAACTGCGGAGTAAACCACCTGTGTTCCGAGTAATACCATGCGCGGCGGGCGGCTTGCTGCTCGGGAGTGAGCGATGACCACATGCGCCGCACCGCGGCTTCGTACCCGGCACGCAACGACCTGTTGGCGTCGAACGGGAAGTTGCGTGCATGCAACCCGGCCAGTTCCTGCTCGGTTGGCTGGGCATCGGCCGGGATGCGGTTCAGATCATAGTCCGCGCACATGAGCAGCCGGGCGAACGGTGTTGCATCCGCCGTGGAGGGATAGGCAAGCACAAAGGTTGTTACCCGCTTCCCTTCCGAGAAACTGGTCATGGTCTCCCACGCCAGGTGCACGCCATTGGCAGACAACGTCATTGAATCCTTGCTGACCGGATTGTTGTTGCCGTAATACACATAGCTCCATGAATCCGTGCCGCGGACAACGCCCTGGACCGTGATGACAATGTTGCTGATGCCGTACGGCCCGGCGCACACGAGCGTGGCTTGGCGCATGCGCCGCGCATGAAGCTTGTGATGGTCCAGGGGCGAAAACAGGACGAGGGAGATGATGGGCATGAACACCACGGTGACCGTGATTGCGGCGGAGAGACGGACCCGGGCAAAAACCCGTTCGGCAACCGTGGACGGCCTGCCGTGCAATGCCTCGGCGCACGCCGGACATGCCCGGTGCCACGAGTGGGTCACCGCGCCGCACCGGGTGCAGGCGCACCGGACCGTGTCGGGGAAAGCACACAGCCAGAACACGGTTGTCCAGCATGACACGCCCAGCGGCGCGCACAGCAGCCCCGCCAACCAGCCCGCCCGGTACCACGAGATCAGGCCCACCACTCCCACAGCAAAAAAGCGCGGCCAGGGCATCATCTCAAGTGTCTGGTATCCGGCGGCGTAGAGAATGCCCAGCACGCCTCCAATAAAAACTGCATGGCGCATACAGTCGAGACTGAGGAACCGCGTGGGCCGGTGCGGCCTTATGACTGCCATGTAGACCGCGGCGAGCAGTGGCCCGAGCGCAAGGACGACAGCCCGCCCGCCCGACACGTCGCGCATCGCGTCAATCGGCGTGCCGTTCGCGGCAACCACGACGGCCAATGCAAGCACAATGGCACTGACCATGGCCAGACCGCGCAGAGCCCACAGCGACCGTTTTGCATCGCCCGCATCAGTCATGAGACCAAAGCATTGGACGATGCCCCATGCCAGCCACATGATGAATGCAGGCCGCAGGAACATGAGTGCGGCGAGATCCGCGCTATTGGCAACGGCAGGCCAGCCAAACAGGCGTGTCTGCGCCAGCCAGTACAGGCCGGCGAAGCTGATGCCGACAAGCACGAGATAGGGCGCCGCTGCACCGATCACCGGCGCAAGGAACCTGGCAAAGACAAGCTGGCCGCGCGGGCCGGGATACCCGGCATCAACCCTGTCTGCCCGCACCGTCCACACGCCCCACAGCATGTCCGCCAGCAGCACATGTGCCGCCAGGAACAAAGCCGGAAACACGCCGAACAGAAGGAGGTCATGCCCTTGCGTTGCATGGCTGGTGCCGAACGCGACCACAAGACACAGGACTGTCCCCGCCAGCGCAACGGTACCGTGACACCTGACAGCTTGCCGTAAGAGCGGCTTCATAGCACACCTCGGCGTTTCGTGAAGGGAGTCGCTTTCACCAGCAGCAGAACGAGCGCACACACAATGTTCACCGGCCAGAACCAGGCGGCAACCAGCCAGAGCGACGGAACTTCGTGCCAAAGAACACCGTGATAAAGGCCGGTACGGTTGTCGCCGTAACCAGACCAGCAGACCCAGACCAGAGCACACCCCGCTGCAATGAAGACGACCAGCGCAACCGCCTTCCACCATCGCGGCACATGAAGCACCACGGCGGCTGCAAGCGACGTGAAGAGCAACACGCCGCTCTGGCTGTTCAACCAGAGCCATGGGCTCCACCCGCCCGCGTACCTGATGCCGCCGAGGTACGGATAGATCACTGCAAATGCGTTGCCCTCGGGCAGATGCCTGGCCAGCCAGCCGACCATGCGGACTCCGCGCGAGTGGTCATCGAGCCACGCGGGCAGGACCAACAGTGCCACCCACGCCGCAGCCAGCACACAGAACCGGGCTGAGGTCATGCACATCCACGATACCGGCAGGCATGCCTCGTATTCCGCCCGCTGCCGCGTGCGAAAGGGCAGATACAGCCGCAACGCAATCCACGTGCTCAAGATGATCAGCCAGGAGGTCATGTGGTCGAGGTGGATCCCGAGCAGCACCATGCCGCTCACCACATAGGTCGCGCCCAGGATGTCCCAGCCCACTTTCTGGAACTCGAGCAGGAACATCCGCCACAGGTTCAGCAGCGTCCGGCTCATGACACGCCTCCATTCTGGATAAGATGGATGAAGATGTCCTCGAGGTTCATGCCATACACCTCGCGGACAACCAGGCCGGCGTCTTCGCGGTAGCCCGAGGCGACGACCTCGGTGCAGTCGGCCTGCTCGGTCCATTTAAGGATCGTGCAGGCGCGTGCAACGGTCTCGCGGTCGGGCACGCCGTTGAAGACGAGGACCTTGCACGAGTCCTTCAGCGCATCAACGGAGTCCGAGACGACCAGGCGTGCTTTTTTAAGGATGGCGACGCGGTCGGCGACGCGCTCGACATCGCCCAGGATATGGGTCGAGAGAAGCACGGCGCGGCTGCCATCGCGGACGAATGCGGCGAGCAGCTCGAGCAGGAGCCTGCGTGCGGCAGGATCGAAGCCCTCGGCCGGCTCGTCGAGGACCAGCACATCCGGCTGGACGGCCAACGCCATCGCCACGCTCAGCCTGCGGCGCATGCCTTTCGACAGGCGGCTGACCAGTGTGTCAGGCGGGAGATCGAACCGCTTCAGCAGCGCCACGCCCTGTTCCCCAGTGTACCGCGGGAAGAACTGGCCGTGGAAGGACATCATGCCCGCAACGGTCTTCCAGCCATAGACCACATCCTCCTCGGGCACATACCCGATGCGCTCCTTGACGGCGGGAGTGAGCCGGCTGCTCGGGCAGCCAAGGATGGTCGAGGTGCCGCCATCGGGCGGGATCAGGCCGAGCAGCATGCGGAGCGTGGTCGTCTTGCCCGCCCCGTTCGAGCCGAGCAGGCCGACAATCGAGCCAGCCGGCACCTCGAGCGACAGACGGTCAACGGCGACCGTGGTGCCGAAGCGGCAGGTGAGGTCCTGGGCGGCAATCATGGTCGGGTCATTCATGGTCGGTCCCTCCGGTAAGCGACGTGAGTTCGTCATTAATAAGGGAGAACACCTGGTCCCGGCTGAGGCCGAGGAAGACCGCCTCGACCAGCGCGGCGCGGAGCAGCGCTGCCACCTGCCGCTTTTTCTCGCCTGCGGTGAACGGGGGCGGCTTGGTTGCGGCGAATGCGCCCCGGCCCTGGCGCATGACAAGGTACCCGTCGTGCTCGAGCTGTGCGAACGCGGACTGGATGGTGGTGGGATTGACGCCGGTCTTCTCGGCCAGGCCGCGGACGGAGTCTATCTGCGCACCGGGCTTGACCGCGCCACTGGCGACCAGGAACTTGATCCGGTCCTTGAGCTGCTTGACCAGCGGTTCGCCGGAATGGGGATCGAGGCGGATGTACATGAGGCCCCCGTGGCTCGTTACAGTGCGTTCTGTAT
>Ga0315278_10002949_pt1 | contig 15192 bp, 14 predicted proteins | sample YL17G06_0_MG_FD_203880 | JGI IMG/M metagenome (GOLD analysis project Ga0315278, IMG submission 203880) | Sediment microbial communities from Yellowstone Lake, YNP, Wyoming, USA - YL17G06_0 | ecosystem: Environmental > Aquatic > Freshwater > Lake > Sediment | place: USA: Wyoming | collected... | reverse complement strand
ATGATTCTTCAAATGCTTTCGGAAAAATCTAATACTCCGACAACTATCGTAAATCAAATAATGCCTTCATCTGGACAGATTGCTCAGTCTCCGATGAAAAAATCGGATGATCCGGTATTCATACCTAGTAAGATAGTCCCGGATGGAGTTGAATCAAATATGAATATTAAATCTAATGAAATTCAGAAAGAAGATATTGAAGATGTGAGTAGAAAACTTGGTTCTTTGTTAAGATCTAAGAAGTAATGTTATACTGGAATGGCTAGGAAAGAAACACATATGGAAAAGTCTGAAATCGTTCCAGGTTGCTCTATAGACGTTGGCACCATGAACTTGGTGGCCGCTCGTCGATCTGGGAAAAAAGTATCCACTAATCGAATTCGAAATGCTTTTATAGATTTAGAACCTGATAAGAAGAGAATGCTTAAGTTGAGTAACACGAGTTTCGTAGAACTCGGGGATCGTCTTTTAGTCTTGGGCGACGAAGCTTTAGAAACCGCTAATTTGTTTAATCGTGAAGCTCGCCGCCCAATGTCTGGAGGATTGATGGCTTCAGGAGAACTTGATTCTCAACAAATTATCAGTTTGATGATGAAAAAAATATTAGGAGATCCTACAGTCCCTAATGAAAAATGTGCTTATTCAGTCCCTGCCCCGGCTGTTGATGTTAATGATTCTGATATCACATATCATAAAGCAGTTTTAAAGAAAATTTTGACTGAGCTTGGATACGATGCCATAGATGTTAATGAAGCTTTAGCCATCATATTTTCAGAGTGTGGTAATGAAAATTTTTCTGGCCTTGGGATAAGCTATGGTTCTGGTATGACTAATGTTTGTCTTGCCTATAACGCCATGAGTGCCATGGAGTTCTCTTTAGGGAGAGGCGGGGATTACATAGATCGTGGAGCCGCTAAAGCTGTTGGCACTACAGCTGCTCGAATTTGTTCTATTAAAGAAGGTAAGTCTAAATCTGTAGACATAACTAAACCTGAAACTCGGGAAGAAGAAGCTATAGCTTTGTTCGTTCAAACTCTCATAGATTATACTATAGATAATATCATTACTCATTTTCATAATGTAAAAAGTGAGCTTTTCATACCGAAACCAGTTCCTATAATAGTTTCCGGCGGGACTTCATTGGCTAATGGATTTTTGGAGAAATTTAAGGAACGATTTAAACTTCATTCAGGAAAGTTCCCGTTTCAAGTTTCAGATATAAGGGCTGCTGCTGACCCTATGACAGCTGTGTCTACCGGACTGTTATTATTGAGTCAGATGGATTGATTGATACCTGTTTAATGCGGAATACTTAATATGGATAATTATTTTCGTGGCGTTCCTGTTGGAAAGATAATCACGACTGTTGAAGACGTTATATCTCATAACGCTTCTGTTGGTATACTTTCTCCCTCAGGTCAACCGACTAATCAAGTCGATCCTCCTTCGCTCCCTTTAGCCCCAGAGCCTCCCCAAAATACTGGGGGTTCTCAGGAAGAAATTCCTGCTGTGGAAGCTTCTGAACCTGTGGAAGCTTCTGAACCTGTGGAAGCTTCTGAACCTGTGGAAGCTTCTGAACCTGATGCATCAGATTCTCCAAAGCGTCGTCGTCGATAACGAAGGCGTGATGTGCAATATTCTTGGCTCAGTTCACCTATTAAGAAGAAGCTCATACATGAGCTTCGTTCAATATTAGAGAGTCACCCCAGATACCGGGGTGACGCTCAAAACGTTCAAAATAAATTCGCCTTTACCGAAAGGCCTCAACGTGGGATTATACTAAATAATACTTCTGCAGATCGAGTTAGACTATCTGCAGATAACTATATCGGTTGTCTTTCTTCATTTTGTATGCTTGCTTATTACACGGATTTTCCTGGGACTACTATTGAGTGGGTTCGGGAAAATTCGGATTTGCTTTATAAGATTTCCCCAAAAAGGAACATTTTTCCTAGTCATCCTGGCGTATATAATATATCAATAACTGAAGTTCCGGATGAAGCTCATAATATTCCTGGGAAATTTGTTATAACTCCTCTTTTGACCATTACTAATGAACCACTGATTGTTTTTTCTAGTTCAGGTGATTTTGATGCCCAGCTTTCTCATGAAAATATCTATCCAGGGTCCGTTAGGCTTTGGTTAGATCAAAGAATAGCTCTTCTAGAAGGTGTAGACTTTATTGTTGAAAATACGACCGGATATGTAACGTTTTTAAAACCAACTCCTACTGGGTATTCAGTTTCTGCTGATTATCGATTCATAATCCCGGATCAAGGTCCACTTGATTTTAAATCAGAAGAATTTGATGCTACTTCAATTCCTGGAGTCGTTATAGCATTTGGTGATCGGGCTCAAAAAGGAGACCGGTTATCTATTGTTGTGACTGACGAAAGAGTTGATACTGCCTCAATTTATGGCGGGAAATTTGAAATCAATACTGAACTTATAGTTTTTACTCGGGACGCTGAAGACCGAGAAAAAATGAGCGATTATGTGATAATTAAAATGCTTGAGCGCCAAAATGATCTCGGATTTTTAGGCATAGAACTTCTCGATATTTCCCCAGGGGGTGAGAGCGAAGAAGTTTACAATGAAGCCACTGACGATTATTTTTATGATAGCACAATCTCGCTTTCTCTTCGGGTAGACTGGGAGTCATACATTCCTCTCCCGATCGAAGTCGAAGCTATCCGTATGACATCTAAATCAGCAGAACAAGAAACTGGTTATTTGGATGGAACATTCCCATACGATTTATTGAAAATCGGTTCTCCTGTGGAAGTTGCAGGGGTGAATACTATTATCGGTCGGAATATCGGATATGAGCGAACTCGTTAGAAATTTTGTGACATAGTTCGATTCCATTAGATCTCTTTAGTATAGTTTATCGTGCCTGTATTTGAATACACATGCAAAAATTGCGATGTTGGTTTCGAAGAAATTTTAGTTAATTCAGAAGATATTAAAAATTTTTTCGAAAAGCATAAATGTCCTGTTTGCAATAAATGGGCGAAAAGACAACCAGTTTCCGCAGTGAATTTTACTTTTAAGTCCTCTACACCTGGAAACTCAGGGTCTCATGATTTGGATTATCCGACCTTAGATAAGGCTGTCGGAAGATCTTCTGAGAAAAAATGGGGAAAAATTAATGATAGAAAAGCTGCCCGAGACAAAGTAAGAAAAGAATCTGGTACCAATTCTATAACTCAAATCGGTAATAAAATGATGCCGACTTCTCCTGAAAAATTGGCAGTACGTCAAAAAGCTTTCGAAACTTTAAGAGAAGTTTCGAAAAAGTCTTAGATATTAATAAATCAGCCTAGTCTCATTGTTGAGGCTTCTATGATTTGAGTCCATTGAGCCCTTCCGGTCTCAAGAAACTCATACATAGATTTGTTTTGCGGATTTTTTAGTACATAGACCAAGACGTAGACCTTCTAGATTAGGAAGGGAATCAGGAAAATGGGAATCGGACCTTTCACCACATACGCACCTCCTGGAGTTTACACGAGCACCTTAGTTGAACCGGCCGTCGGTCAACTTTTAGGTGGTCTTCGTATACCTGTACTAATTGGCACAGGCCAAGAATCTATGTCTCAGGACAATTATGAAATTGTCCGTGGGTCTAGCAGCGTATCCGATACTCCGATCTTCGGAGAAGACGTCGCTGCCCGCTGGGTTGTTAGTGGTACTAACACCAACCCGGTCCTTGGTAACCAAACCGGGGATCTTTTCAAGTTCCGAGTTCGGAACTATCCGATCGTAGATGGGACTGGCATCGGGCGGACTGCCTTTGACGCTAACCGCGTTGCAGTTTCTGTCAATGGCCAACCTGTATCTGTTTCTGGTGTTGATGGCACTAACGGCATCGTCTCTCTTTTAATTGCTCCTGAGCCTACTGATATTGTTACAGTTAATTATTATTTCCACCGTAAAGATACCAGAATCACCGATGACGTCTCGATTCAGGTGACGCTCGGATCTGCCGTTCTGATTGTTCCGAGAGTAGAGACATATGTCATAGTTACTGGTGTTAACGACACATTAATCGTTAATGTCAATGATTCGGCCAGTTCTTCGACGATCGTTTTCCCGGCGGCTACATATACCGCTGCTTCAGCGGCTAATGCTATTAATATAGCGGCCATTCCGGGTCTCACAGCCTCGGTCCATGTTGATAATCAGGCCTTGAATCACGTTCAGCTCGTTGCTCAAGGAAACGTTCTGATTGGTTCAGGAAACGCCAACGGAACCTTCGGACTCAATCCGGGCGCATATACGAATAGAAATCGTAGTTTCCGAGTATTCAACGGTCCGATCGTTGACGGGTCTGATGGTGGCATTACGACCACTGATCCTTCGAAGGTCGTGGTTATGGTTAATGGCACTCAGGTTCTCGCTTCGGCGGTGGACGGTGCCAATCGTTTAGTGACTCTTTCGTCTGCTCCTTTTAATGCAGCGATAGTTACTATTCAATACTACTTCAACACATACCAAGATACTTTCGATTATCTCCCGAATTCAAATATCGTTTCGACCGGGAATGTCGGCATATCCCCCGGCCGTCGGGACTATCTGAACGGCCCCGATTTCATCGTCATAAACCAAGGCGATCAGTCCATAATTCAGTGGGGTACCGCCTTCCAGGTTCAGCCGGGAACGAGAACCGGAACCACGTTTTTCGATGGAACCCAAGTTCTTGGGTTACTTGTCGATGATCGCATATTTGCGATAGAGTGTGCTCGGTTTACTAATCCGACTACAAATTCGATCGAGACGAATGTTTGGACGCTTCCGCTCCAGCCTACGACCGGAAATGGGCGTGATACGCCTCTTTCAACTTCTGTATTCAATGCCATAACGAATGGCAGAATTGATCTTCCAACCGATCAGCCTGAACTGGTTACTGCTTATGTTGGAAAAACGGTCCGCGACGCTCTCGGGCGTCCTCCGGTCACCGTTCTTGCGGTTGATTCTGTGACCAATAATATAACTCTTAAAGATCCGGTTCCAGCGGATTATAGAGTTTACGCAACATTCTGGTACAATCGTATTCAGGATGACACTTATACCCTGACGGTCATCAACGCTGGTTCTACTGGTGTTGGTACGTATAACGTCGCATCCCAAGCTCAGGGTCGTAATCTTCTGAGTATGAGATTCGGAACGAAGACGGCTCTTCCCCAATCGGTTAATTTCCCGAGTGGTTCAGAACTCAATCCCGACGCGATTCAATTCGGTGGGAACCCGGTTTCTGAAACTGCGACTATTACTTTCACGTTGCAACCGGCGACTCACGCTTCGTTCACCAATGCGAACGCGGAGCCGTACGATCTGTTTGCCCCAGGGTCGAACATTTTCGGGAGCGTCATTATTGACGGTGTTCCGATCAGCGTGAACATGTCTACGGCTTATCCGGCAACTCTCGCCGGTCAGCCGGTGTTTACTCCGGCAACTCTCGTTTTCGCGGCGACGGATCGTCTCGTTCTTGAAGTTGATGGTGTTTCGCTCAGCCCAATCGATGTGAGCGCTCTCACTACGCTCTCGGCTGTTGCGAACTCGGTCAATGAACAGACTGTTATCGATCTCGCAAATGAGCTGAAGGCGGATTATAACTCTCATATTGCATCTACGACATATCATCTTGCAGCGGACGTCGCTAACCCGGTTACATCTCCTGATGCAACCTCACTTGCATCTGCTATTACTCTCATAAACGAGATGCAGGGTGACTACAACGCCCACAGAGTCAGCGTAGTTTTCCATCCAAACGCTGATATAATTAACGTATCGGCGGCGGCTGCAGCTGTCGATCTTCCGACTGCCGTCACACTCGCTAATGAACTGAAGACCGTATTTAACTCTCATCGCGTTCAGTTCAATACAACGAACGGAAACGTTCATGTTATTGATGATACAGTGAACGTTGTTTCCACTCCCAATTCTGGTGGAGTGGCAACAGTTATCACTTACGGAACCGAACAGGTTCTGGGTCTTCAGAGCACGAAGACTCCAGCAGCAGCACCTTCTGGATTGAATGATCTTTCTAGAACCAAGGTTTTGATCCCGGTTCTTTCGGGCCAAACTGACGCGGCGTCTAAAATCGGCCTCCAGTCCAATTTGGAAGCCACTGGGTCTTACAACTCGATCAATCAGCCTGGATTCCAAGTTAGTGGAAACGCCGGACCATTCAATATTTCAGCATCGGTTACTGATCAGTTTAGGTTCAATATTGACGGAACTGATTTTACTTCAATTCTTCCGTCAGGATCAACGACTTCAACTACAGCAGTCGCCAACGCCATCAACGGAACCATAGCTTCAGCGGCCGACATAGCAACCGCTACAGCTACGCTCGTTACTCTTGCAAACGATATCAAGACTCAGTTTAACCTTCACATACCGTCTGTTGTTTTCCACACGATTGCTGACGTCGTTAATACCATAACGTCTCCTGCTGCAACAGATCTCCCGACGTCCATAACGCTTTTGAATGAAGCAAGACTGCGCCATAACGCTCATCGGGTTACTGGCGCTTTCCATCCAGCTCCGGATACGATAAACGCTGTTCTTGCGTCTAACGCAACGAATCTTGGAACAGCGATTACTCTCGCCAATGAGATTAAGGCTGAGTTTAATCGTCATCGGCTTCAGACTATCGGTGCTGTCAATGTTCACGTGGCTGATGACGCCGTAAACGTTGTTGCGGCAGTGGATGTGCTTTTTGCAAATCCTGCGGCCTTCGCAGGAACGTTGACCGGTCAGTATGCAGGTAAGCTCCTCCTCCGTTCCTTCGTCAATACTGTTCAGTCGGTTGTGACTACTCAGGACGGAACGGCAAACTCAGTTCTTGGATTCTCGAGTTTTGTAGACGCTTTCCGTGACCAGCCTACGGCTTCGGATATCGCGTCGGCTTTGGATGCGAATACGACATTCTTCGGAGCAGTACCGGTTCTCCCTGCGGTTCTTCGGACTAGTTCCAAGAGCATTGCATGGGCGATATCCGTAGCTGGTCTTGGAATGTTCCTCCAGATTAACTCGGATACTGCCGGTTCGACGTCAACGATTTCGTTTGCTTCTGTTGCAAACACGGCGTTCATTCCGGATACTGGGATCGGAATTACTCCAGGAATCTCCGGAGATACTGGAGAAGCCACTCACTCGGGCTTCACGGTCACTTCGTCGGACTTGATTAACGGTTCTAGTGGAACTGGTTTCCCAGGCCAGACTTACACGGACGCCCGTACCGGTCTTCGATTCACCATTCTTCCTGCTACGAGCGGAGATTACGCGATCGGTGGGAGTTTCACTCTCCTCATAGGATCGACTTTCACCTGCGACGCGTCAATTCCGACTCGCCAAGTTCCGGGTATTGAGACTACGGTTCTGAATACGAACGGTATGGCCGCTGGTACTACGGCGTTCTTGTCCACATACCTCAGGACTGGCAATGAGCCTAGGAACGGGGATGTTTACTACATCTCATATCAGTTCGCGAAGACTGATATTTCTACGGCTCTTTTCCGGGATCTCAAGAGGATTCAACAGAACTTCGGACCTCCGACGCCTGAATTCCCTCTGAGTTTGGCTGCTCGTTTGGCTCTTTTGAACGGTGCCGTTCTCGTTGGAATTCGTCAGGTTCTTCGGGCTCCGAATTCTTCCCAGGCTTCTCTGCAATCATATGTCGAAGCGATTGATGATCAGCAGAAACCGATTGCTGGGAACATTAAACCGGATGTGATTACTCCTCTCACGTCTGACCCCCAGGTATTTGCTTACCTGAACCAACACTGTGCTTTCATGGGTTCACCTCGTCAAGAAGGTGAGCGTATCGGAGTTGTTGGTGTTGCGGTTGGAACCAACCCTCTCGGGGTTCAAGCTATCGCTAAGGGCTTGGCTTCTGAGCTCATGATTGTGGTTTATCCTGATTCATACGTGGTTACAATCACGGATACGGCGTCAGGTGGAAACCTCGATCTTTTGATTGATGGGACTTATTGTGCTGCGGCCTTGGCCGGAACGGCATGCGCTCCTTCAATCGACGTGGCTACTCCTTGGACTCGTAGACAAATCCAAGGGCTCAAGCGCGTGGGTCGTATTCTTGATCCAACGGATGCCAACCAGACGGCTGTTGCTGGTGTTACCGTCATTGAGCAAGTTGAGTCGGGTCTTCGGGTTCGTCACGGTCTCACGACAAACCTGGCCTCAGTCATTACGCGTACTCCTTCTGTCATATTGACCATTCAATATGTTCAACAGACCATGCGTAAGGTCCTGGATCCGTTCATCGGCCAGAAGTTCAATGGTCAAATTCTCAAGTCAATTGAGAGTGCCATGGTCGGAGCTTTCTCGACTCTGATCGATAATCAGATCGTGGCCAAGGTTTCGGGCATATCGGCAACTGTCGATGATCAGGATCCGACGATTGCTCGAACGGAAGCCATTTACGTTCCTGTCTTCCCGCTAGAATATATAGTATCTATACTTTCTATTCGTATTAGATTATAAACGTTTGTTCAATATTCAATATTGGAAGACATCCGGATTAAATTCGGATGTCTTCCAATATTGAATTCTTATTAGTTCAATATTTCCCGCTTGGAGGACCATCTGTGTTTGGTTTTTAGTTAATTTATATTAATATGAAGCCTTCTCAGATCGCTCAAGCTTTAAATCATATTGCTTCTAAAATTCAGGCTTCAAAGAATCCTGATAAAAATCTAGTTGCGAGGGATTTAAAGAAAATTATTGCTCAAATTGACGAAGATGGCTCTATGACTGAAGACGACTTCATTAAAATGATTGAGAAACATTTGCCAGAATTAAAAGAATGTATGGGAAAAGGGACTTCTGAAGAAAATCAAGAATTAGAAAAATATATGAAAAAACATTTAGGTTTGGATAATTGGGATGAAATAATATCCAGAGCAGGAAAAGTTCTGAAAACCATGATTAACTGGGTTGAATCAAAGAAATAGTTTAGTTTAAAAGTTCAGAGGAAATTTCTCTAAAAATTTTACTTACATTAGTTTGATTAAACTCAAGAGTTTTCTCAGAAAACATTGGAGATATCAGTGTTATGTTTGGTTCCTTTTCATCGAGCCAAACTCTAACCGAAATAGAGCTTTGAAAGTTTCCTATTTGAACTCCTCCTTTAGCTAAGTATATATTATCGCTTTGGATTTCTTTCAAATCTATAAAAGGAAAGCTTTCTGTCATTTCTTTAAGATCATCGGATAATTTCATCCGATAGAATTTTGAAATTATCTTGGACCATTTTAAATCATACTTCATATACTCTTATACATGATAAGGTTTCAAATTTTCGGCTCTTAGTGGTATGATATTTATATGAGCGGTTCTACCCGTAAGGCTATCAATCAGGTGTCTAAAGATCCTGGTTTTTCTATAGTCAAGTCTACTCGTGAGGCTTCCTATTTACCTGCTCTCCAAGACCCTGATTATCAAATAAACCCACAAATTGCTGGGATTATAAATTACACATTAGATAGTTTCTTTTCAAAGCAAGACGAACGGAATCGTTTTTATAATCAAAATCTCCCAAATATACCGGCTGATCCTTCCGCAGCCTTGAAAGAGGCTTGGCTTGGATGTGAAATTCATAAATGTGTTCGTATTCATCAAGCTTATCCTCCCTTTTTAAGAAATTTACATGCTTGGGCTTTTTCCAAGATGTTTGAAGGTGGGAAATATGAAATCATCCCGGTTCTAGATACATATGAATGGAAAGATTTCATTAAAGGGAACGCTGAATTTAAAATAGAACTTTCTCAGTTAAATATTGATTTTGGGAACGCCATAACGCTTCCTGTCCACGGTCTTTTCTTTGTTTTAAACAAGACAAATAGTACTCATTTATTAGTCAATTTTGATTTTTGTTTTTATGATCCGACTTGTTCTATCTCAGTTAATTCTTCGCCTGAGAATAAAGCTGATGCAGAACAATTTCTTCGAGATTTTGAAACTTCTGTTCTTCAAAATGATATATACTACAAGAAGTGTTTATCATACAATCGGGGGACTCTTGATTTCATACAAATCACACCAACATCTTGGTCAGACATAATTTTAAAGCAAGAAATTATAGATTCAATCCATAATAATACGGTCGGAGTTTTAGAAAATATAGACGCGCTTCAAAGTGTAGGTATGTGCCCCAACCGAAATATTATTCTAATATCTCCGCCAGGAATGGCAAAAACTACCATTTTCCGTGCAACTGCTATGGAAGCAGTTGGTAAATTTACTTGTATTTGGTGCACCGGAAAATCAATAAGTTATCCGGAAGATGTTACTTCACTTTTTCAGGCAGCTAGGACTCTGGCTCCATGCATAATTTTTATTGAAGATATGGATTTATTTGGACGAACTCGAGGAGATTTACATGGTCAAGAGAGCCATGTTCTAAACGAATTCTTAGCCTGTCTTGATGGTGTTCAAGAAAATATGGGTGTTGTCGTCATGGCTTCTACCAATGATATTAATTCTATGGACGAAGCTCTCATAAATCGCCCTGGGCGATTTGATGTTAAAATAGAAATACCTTTGCCCGACGAAAACGACCGGGCTCGCATGCTTTCTGAATTTTTAAAGAAATTTCATGCAAAGCCAGATAAATCGATTACTAATGAAGCATGGACTAATGCTATTAGAATGACTGATGGTTTGACCGGCGCATATATGAAAGATCTGGCAAAATCTGTAGTTATACGATCAGTGGCTGCTGGTCGGTGCCAGAATAATTCCATCCAATTTAGTTCAGATGATCTCATAGGGTCAGCTGAACAAATACTGAAGAACTTCTCAATAGGTAAAAAAGCCGTTTATGGGGATGGGTCAGACAACTCTAATCAATAGACCCTTCATAAAACTTAACTAGAGAGGACTGAAGAACCAATGAACCATAGCGAAGTTGTTAGCCGTCTGGTTGATCTTTCTGGCCGTCTTGCGGGCATGGACCCTCAGGATGATGCGGTTCAAAGGACCATTCAGGGCCTTCAGGCCAACGCGGAGCTTCTCCGAAGCAAGGCTGCGGACGCCCAACCGGGGGGTTTTCCTAAAGATTCTATGAAGAACGATATTGACTTTATAAGTCAACAGATCTCCCGCCTCAAAGCAGCGGCTATGGTTCCCGCTTCCAATTGGCGTCGAGTTCTTTCAATCCTCGAAGGTCTAAATAACGCCGCTGTCGCAGCTTCTCGTCCCGCCAACGCTGCACTCCGTCCTAAGATTGCTAACATAGTTACGAAGGTTGCTGGCGTTTTTGCAGAAGTTGATACGGTTGAAGATCTCGACAAGCCTCTTGAGACTATTGAGAAGGCCGTCCACGGTCTCTATGGTGATCAATCAGCCAATAAGACATACTATTTTGATCGTCGCGGAAAAGGTCATCACTCAGAACCTACGTGATGGTATATGTTGTTTCTAAAACGGGCTTCTAAAAGATTTTCTTATCCAAAAGGTTGGAAAAAAGATATATCTAAACCAAAGACATATACTAAACCTGAAATACCTAAACAGATCATTAGATATTTTATTCGGTCAGATTTAAATTCTTCGAAGATCCAAGAAACTATGGATCTTTTAAATGGAAATTTAAAAGATGAATTAAATGAAGTGCTACGCCAAAAATTTGGCGATAGTTGTCAAGTTATGAATTGGGGTAAAGATGGTTTTGGCATAGAATGTAAAAGTAAACGCAAAGAATGTAAAGATTTCATTCAATTTATAGCAGACAAATTTATTAAAAAAGGATCTTCAGATTTACAAAAACTTCTTACTAATACTGAAGAAATTTCCAAAAAACGGAAATATAATGGAACACCTAGATTTTCTCCTCTAGATGAAAATCCTATGGAAGAAAAAATTTCTTCCATAGCATCACGAATAGCTCAAAATCCAAAGCTTTCTCCAGGTGTTGCCTTTCATCTTGATGAAGATGGGACTTGGAAAGCTAAACCAGTTCCTCCTGAAGTTCGAAGAGAAGCTGAATATAGCGGAACACTAACTATTTATGGTTATAAATCAGTGGTGTTTGAAACTCCCAATGGACAATCTTGGGCGCAGAGACTTGATTTGAGTTCTGAATCTGAAGAAAAAGAACCAGAGGAAGAACCCGAAGAACAAGAGTCTGAACCTGAGCCGGATGAGCCAGAAGAATCTGAGCCAGAAGAATCTGAGCCAGAAGAATCTGAGCCAGAAGAATCTGAGCCAGAACCCGAGTCCGAAGACGGGCTTGAGCCTGAAGAAGAATCTGAGTCGGAAGAAGCAACCCAGTTATCTTTCACTTTAAAGAAATTATCTTCCGAGGTTTTTGCTTCTAAAAATCCAAATCCAGAGTTAATTTCTCGTGATTTGAGAAAAATCATTTCGATACTTTTAACCAAAAAAAGATAAAACTAACTGATGATATTCAGAGAATTCTATATATAATATATAGAAGTATTAAGCTTTCTTTTGTTTTATATATATGAATGGCGACGATTCAGATCGATCAGGAAGCTATAGCTTCCAATTCTCAATACTCTTTAGTTCTGTCTGTGAGTGGACTTAACGTTTCAATATCTTCTTTTTCATATATTTTAAATGGAACGAATAGTACGTACGCTGGAATCGCATCTGTTGCTTTAACTGATAACGTAACAAATTACATATCAATAGATTCTGGTGGGTTATTGCAGATTAGCACTGTAGAATATCCGACATATGATCAAAATATTTTCATAGCAAGAGTTACTACGGGCGGCGGTGTGGTAGGCAATATAATTGCTGATAGAGTAACATTTTCACCATATGTGAAGGAAATTGAAATCGACTTTGGAACCATCCCAAAACCAGATGCTTTATTTACAATAACAGACGATATTTCAACCACTTCAGCAAAAATCATCCCGACTTTGAGTGGGAAAACTGCTACTGGAAGAGCGGACGGTGATTCTCAATGGGACCATATACAATTTACTGCTAATCCTGGAAATGGAAGTTTTATTTTATACGCTATTTGCACAACTGGATCTGTCGCTGGAAAACGTGTAGTTCAATATACCATAAGTAGATAAGGAAAAGAACATGGCTGTTATTGAAACTGGTAATGATCAAGTCGGGAAAGTTAACGTAAATAGTAATTTCCAGCTTGAAGTTCATCAACCGAGTACGGAATCTCAAGCTGGATTTGGTCTAGTCACTACTAGTCTTGATGCCGGAGCCATGACCGGTACTCGATATAATATTTCTCCTGAAGCTGACACTGATCATAGGCTTCGTGTTGGTCAAGATCAGCTTCTTGACGTTGAATTATTTAACTATGCAGCACAAAATACCGGTAAGCATTTCTTCGCATTCACAACTCTTACTGCTACAGTCAGTGCTAACGGTTTACTTTTAAATTCCGGCGCTATTACGACCGCATCAACAGGATGCACGTTCGGTACACAAGCGCAGTTTTTATTCGTTGGAACAGCCCCATTATTCTGTGAAATGAGCGTTTCATTTAACGCACAGCCTGTATCAAACGTCACTTTCGATTTTGGACTATTTCAACGTGGTGCCGCAAACCCATTCGCTCCACTTGATGGTGTTTATTTTCGTTTAGACAGCGGAGGACTTCAAGGAGTTGTCAACAATAACGGAATAGAAACTACGACTTCCGTTTTTCCTCTTTCTGGAGGAACGGGAACATTTGTTTATGCCAATGATTCCGTTAATCGTTATTCAATACAAATTTCAAATATGATCACTACTTTTTGGATCAACGATGTTTTAGCTGGCTCTATTATAAATCCTGTTGCTCAATCGCAACCGTTCCGTTCCGCAGCCGTTCCGTTCTCAGTTCGATATGCTATTTCTGCTGGTGGAGCTGGAGCTGGTCTTCAAGCAAGACTTTGGGATTATCGGGTTGGTTTCCGTGGTCCGGCTGTTGCGGAAAATTTGGGCGCGGTGGGTAACCGTGTTTTTGGTTCTTATCAAGGTTTATCTGGAAATACTGTAGGTACACTTGGTCAGTACACAAACAACACAAACCCAGCAGCTGCAGTCCCAACCAATACTACGGCTGCTCTTGGAGCCGGTCTTGGCGGGAACTTCTTGGAGACGTTTTCTCTTGCACTAACTGTTGATGGGATCATCAGTTCATTTCAGGTTCCAGCTGGAAGCACAACCGTCCAAGGTCGAAGACTCCGTGTTCACGGGGTTCGTATCAAGTCATTCGTTTCAACAGTTTTAGCGGGTGGTCCATCAAATGCCATATGGACTTTGAATTTTGGTCATACAGCAGTTTCTTTGGCTACAGCAGAAAGTGCAAGCTTTGCAACTGGTACTACAAAAGCGCCAAGGCGTATTGCAATTGGTGTCCAGTCCATAGTCGCAAATCAAGCTGTAAATACTACAATGGAAACTATTGATGCGAATTTCATTGAGCCTATTTATGTGAATCCTGGTGAATTTATTGCGACAGCCAAAAAATATGTTGGGACTGTTGGAACAAGCGGAGTCATCACGCACGTTATTCATTTCGATTTTGGATGGGAGTGAATAATGCCATATGTTATCACGACACCTGAGACTAAAAGTATTACTCAAACGCTTCGCATAAATAATGCTTGGGTTGATGTTACATCAACTCGAACTATTGATCATGTAACTATTGATAATGTTATTTTAACTATGCCACTCAACAATCCGACTGGTATTTCAATAGAAGTTTCTTGGTCAATTGGATATATGGAGAGTTCTGTGTTTTTCCCTGTAGAACAAAAACAAACGAAAATTGATTCATCTACAGGCGGTTCCAATGCATTATTCAGTGCAATGATGTCAAAAGTAACTTCCGATATTTCACACTATGCCGATTTTAAGAATGCTCTTTATGGATTACTTGATACATTAGATATGATCCCAAATGGAACGGTTATATGAATAGGATAGCTTTTAGAATAGCATCCTTAGATGTTTCTGTTGAAATAAACGGCGATAATATATCATTAACTAGAAGTGACGGAAAAATCATAAAGGGAACTTACGTAGAGCAAGACGATGAGGCGACGTTACAGGAGAATACTATGGGGCTGGCTCCAGACCAAGCTCTTTGGATCTTGGAAGAAGCTTCGAGTTTCGGGCCTGTTATCGCTTGGGATGAATTAATATCTATTCTCTAAGATTGGTTGAGTTTTT
>Ga0315278_10002947_pt1 | contig 15194 bp, 18 predicted proteins | sample YL17G06_0_MG_FD_203880 | JGI IMG/M metagenome (GOLD analysis project Ga0315278, IMG submission 203880) | Sediment microbial communities from Yellowstone Lake, YNP, Wyoming, USA - YL17G06_0 | ecosystem: Environmental > Aquatic > Freshwater > Lake > Sediment | place: USA: Wyoming | collected... | reverse complement strand
GTCGGTGAAGAGGCTGGAGAGGAAGAGGGGGTGGGTGGCGGATGGGGGTTCGCTCGCGGCCGGTGCTGCGCCCCCCCTCTTTCTCTCTCACCCGTACAGCCGCCCCAGCCCCGCCAAGTCCACTTTGAGCTTGTCCAGCCCCTCGTGATTGGCCGGAACGCCCCCAAAGACGGCCCTCCCCGCGGCCAAGTCGGCCCAGCGCCCCCCCCGCCCTGCGACTGCATCGGCTGCGCGTGCGACGACCGCGCGCCCCTCACCCGCGCCCGCGCCCGCCAGCGCGGCACCGCCCGCCCAGTCAGTGACCAGGGCGTCGGCGTCGCACCGCAGGGACGCTTCCTCTTTGGCCAGGTCGCGCTCCAGGGCGGGGCGGGCGGCCTCGAGGCGCGCCGCGGCGTCGGCCGCCGCGCGCGCCGCGCGCGCGGCGCCGGCCACCGCGTCGGCCGCCGCTTCCGCGTCGCCGGGGGGGAGGTCGGCGTCGGCGGATTCCAGCAGGGTGTAGGAGGAGGCGATGCGGGCGGCGGCGGCGGCCAGGTCGTCGTCGCAGGAGCGGAACTGAGGGAGAAGAGATGGGGGTCGGGGCGGTCGCGCGGCGCCCACCTCTTCCCTCCCTCTCTCCTTTCCTCACCTCGACCAACGCTTCCGCAACCGCACGTGCGTCCGCCACGTCCTCCACCGCGCGCCCCAGGCGCCCGGTCAACCGGCGCGCCGTCTCGCCCGCGGCTGCGACGTCGGCCGCCGCGCGGTCGCGCAGGGCGCAGGCCAGGGCGTCGCCCCATGCGGCCGCCTCTCGGCGCAAAGCATCCACCAGAGGCTCCGGGTCGAGCGATATGGGCCCTGCAGGCATGGGGGCGGACGCCAGGGCGTCGAGCGCGCGCGCGCGAGCGGCGTGCTCGCCCAGCGCGGCGCCAAAGGCGGCGATGTCCACGGCGCCCGCAGCAAACGTGGTGGCGTCGGATGCGCCGTCGCGCGTCCAGAGGGCCTGCATGGAGGCAAAGCGGGCGGCGGCGACGCCGGCGCCAGCAGCGGCGCTGGCGGCGACCGCGCCGGAAAGTGCGAGCGCAAGCGCCAGCACGCGCCCGTCCGAGGCGACGGTGCCGGACTCGGGGTCGGCGTCGGCCCAGGAGGGGACGGCCGAGGCGGCGTCGACCGCGGCGCGCACCGCGGCCGAGACCGACGCTTGGATGGCGGCCAGCGACGGGACGGGGTGCGGGCCCTTGCTGCCCAGCTCGAGCGTGGCGGCAAAGATAGAAGGGGAGCCGGGCGCCAGGCGGGTCCTCAGGCCGGCCAAGGAGGTGGCGGCCGCGTCGGCGAGAGCGCGCGCGACCGAGGTCGACACGCGCTCTTTCAGAGCGGCCCGCGCGCTGCCAGGGGCCGCGGGGGGCGGCACGACGCCCGTCGCCAGGAGCGTGGTGGCCAGCATGTCGAGCAAGTCGTCCGTAGCGCGCTCGACGGCGGCGGAGCTAAGGAGGAGGGTGAATACTTGGGGGCAGTGCAGGCGCGCGCCCCTTCAAACCCCCTCTCCACCCTCTCTCACCCGTCGACCAGCTCCTGCCCCGCCTTCTTCGTCCACTGAACCGCCCGCTCCCGAAACTGGTCGTGTGCCTCGGGCACGGGCGCCGCGGGCGGCAGCAGGGGCGCGGCGCGAAGCGCCGCGACGCGCGCGTCGACGCCCGCCGCCAGCGCGTGCTCCACCGCGCCCGCCAGGTCGCAGAGGCCGTCGACAGAGGAGGACAGGGAGGTGGCAAAGGCGGCCGCGCCGGGCGAGGCCCAGGTGAGGCGGGCGCCGGCGGACGACGCTAGGTCGTCGACGGCCGCCGCGTGCGCAGACACCAGGCCCGCCACCCGTGCCGGCAGCCGCGCCATCAACGCCGCCTTGGCGTCCAGCGCGTGCGACAGCGACGCCAGCAGCCGGGCCAGGCGGTCCTCCTGCACGGCGGCGGCGGCGGCGCGGGGAGGGGGCGCCCAGCCGAGCCGGGCGAGCCAGCGCGCGTCGGCCACCGCGGCGAGCACGCGCCGGTCAAGGGCCGGCGCGAGTTTGCCGTCGCGCTCCGCGACGAGCGGCGCGGCCAACCCCGCGAGCGCGGCGTCGGCCGCTGCCCCGCTGGCCGCCGCCCACGCCGCCTCCCACTGCACGATGGCGGCGGTGAGCCCGTTGTGGGCGGCGACCGCGCGGCGGGCCTCGGGCGTGGGCGCGACCAGCGCGCCGTCGGACGCGAGGCTAGAACGGGGGGAGGGAAGGAGGGTCGGTGTGGGGTGGCTGGCGCGGCACCCGGTCCCCCAAACAGCCCACCACCTTCTGTCTCTGACCGCTTCATGGGCGCCTCGACCCGTTGGAGCAACCCCCGCGCCCACAAGACCCCTCCGGCCCCGCGCGGCACGCCTGGCGGCGGCCGCGGGTCGGCCCGCCCCCCCTCAAACTCGGTTTTAAGCGCGTCCATGTCGGCCGCGTACCGGGCCAGCAGCGTGGGCAGACGAGCGCGCAGGCCGGCCTTGAGCCGCGCGCCGCGCGCCGCGCCGTTGGCCGCCGCGAGAGCGGACGCGGCCGCCACCGTGGAAGGCGCGGCAGCGAGAGCGGCGTCGACGGCGGCCAGCACCTGCCCTTCCAGGGTGTGCACCGCGGCCGCGGCTTCGAGGAAGTCGCGGTCGACGCCGCGTGCGTCGGCGTCGAGCGCCGTAAGGGGGCCGCCGCAGCGGGCGCGCACGCTGGCGATCAAGGAGGAGGCAGAGGCGGCGATGGTGAGGAAGTTGGGCATGTATGAGAGCTGATGGGCAGAGAATAGGGGGTTGAGGGGTGGTGGCGCCGAGAGGGGCGCCGCTGGTCGGCAGCGCCCCTCTCTTTTCTCTCTCCTGACCTGGCCCAGCGACGCAAACTGGGCGCCCGCTTCAACCAGGTCGGCCAGCGCGCGCACACGGGCGGCGAAGCGGCGGCCGGGGGCGAGCGCGTCGTCGACGGCGGCTGGGGAGAGAGAGGGAGAGTGGGAGAGAGGGGGAGAGGGTGCGGGCGCGGCTTTGTCCCCCTTGCCGGCTTTGGCCAGCAGCTTCTTGCGCAGCGCGTCGCACAGAGCGTCGGCGGCGTGCGCCAGGGCGGCCAAGGCGGCCGAGGCGGCGGGCGCGGGCGCGTCCCAGAGTGGGCCGGCCGCGGCGGCGGCCGCGGCGGCAACGCGCGTCAAGCGGCCACAGACGCCCCCGACCAACGCCGCCGCGCGCCCCGGCGACGCGTGGTACCGGGACAACGATAGCAGCGTCGCCACGTCGCCCGCAAGCGCGCCGAGCGCGGGCTCCGCCGCGGCCGCGCGCGCCGCGAGCGCGGCGAGAGAGGCGCCCGCCGTCGCGTTGGCCGGGGGCGCCTCGTTTTCGACGTCGGCGGCTGTGCCTGCCGCCTCCAGGTCGGCCAGCGCGGACGCCAAAGAACGGTCGAGCGTGGCGACGCACGCGGCGGCCGCGGCCGCGGCGGCCGCGCCGCCCGCGGCGTCGGCCAGGGCGGTGCCCAGGCGGGCTCGCTCGGCGGGTGCCATGGCTGCCAGGATGGACATGGCGGTTTGGGCGTCGGGGGTGGAGGCGGCAGTGGCGGCCGTGGCCAGCGCCGCGCCGCGCGCGCGCCACCACGCCGCCTCGCTCGCCGGCCATCCCGAGCCCGCCTGCCCCGTCGGCGGCGCCTCCGCCAGAGCGGTGGTCACCGTCTTCACCCACGCCTGGGCCCACTGGCGCACGTGGTCGAGGCCGGCGTGCGCGCCCGCAGCTGCCGCGCCGGCCGCCGCGAGCCGGGCGAGGGAGAGAGGGCGGGTATCGATGCTGGAGAGCAAGGAGGCGTCGGGAAGAGGGAGAAGGAGGGTTGCCGACGACGCTGTGGGCGCGGCGGGAGGGGCCAGGGCGTCGGCCAGGCGCTTGGACGAGAGCTGAAAGATGGGTGGGGGGGTCGGACGCTGGCCCCGCCCTCGACCTCCCCTCCTCTTCCACCCTCCTCCTCCTACCTGCACCGCCACTTCATCCTCCCCGGCCGCGGTCGCGGGCAGCATGGTGGCGACCGCGGCGTGCAGGGCGGGCAGCAGGCCGCCCGCGTCGGCGGGCGACGCGAGCTCGAGCAGGGCCACAGAGGTGTCCAGAGAAGAGGAGGGGATGGGAGCGGGTGCCAGGCGGAGGACGACGAGGGCGCGCGGGGCGTCGGCGGCGGCCTGGGAGTGAAAGAGGAGGGCGGTTTGTCGGTCGGCGCCGGCGGCCGCCGCGCCCCCTTTCCCGCCCTCCATCGCCTCTCTCACCCCGGCATCCACCGCGACAAGCGCCGGCCCGCGCTCCACCCAGGCGAGCGCGTCGCGTGCGCCGCCGTCGAGCAGCGCACCGACGTCGGCGCGGGCGGCGCGCACCGCGCCCTCGGCGGCGTGGCGCGGGACATCGAAAAAGGTGGCGAGCTGGGAACAAGGGGTGGGGCGGGAGGGGATGGCGTGAGGCTCGGAAGCGGCGCGGGAGACGGACGGGCAGGGGTGGCGGCGGAGCGCTTGCCGCTCCTGCACCCACCCTTTCCGCCAGCCAGAGGTGGCGGGCGTCCATGGACGCCTCCGGCCCATCGTCCATCGTAGCGAGAGCGGCGACGGCCGGGGAGTGAGCAGCGGTGCCGGCCGCGAGCGCCTTCACTCTCGCCGGCGCGCGGCCGCCCGCGCCACCAAAATGGCGTCCCTGCAGGCCGTCGCCGCCCGCAACACGATCACGCTCAAGGGGTCGGCCAAGACGGTGTGCGAGTTTTTCGCGTACGCGGTCAATAGGTGAAAGAAGCAGGGGGGGGTGCCGGCACGGCGAAATTGGGCGGTCTGCGTCCCTCGACGGCCGCCCGCTGCGCGCCACGCGCGAGCCGGCGATCGACGAGGGGCGCGGCGCGACGCTGCGGCCGCCCCCGAAACCAGGCGCCACGATGCGGCGCGCGGCGCGCGGCGTGTGCCCCGCCCACGCGCCCGCCCCTCCATCCCTCCATCCAGCATCCTCTTCCAGCGTGGCGTCTACCCTGCCGACGCGTTCGCCCCCCGCAAAGCGTACGGCCTGACGTGCATGGTGACGTCCGACGAGCGCCTCGCCAAGTACCTCGCCACGGTGCTGGAGCATTTGGAAGGTACAGAAGAGGAGGGGGAGAGCGAGGGGAGGGAGGTCGCGGCGTCCGAGGCGCCGGCGCCGACCACGCTCCGACTGTCCCTCCTCTCTCTCCTCCGCAGGCTGGCTCGCCACGGGCGCCTTGCAAAAGATGGTGCTCGTCATCGCGGGCGCGCCCGAGGGCGACGTCCTGGAGCGGTGGACGTTTGACGTGCACACGGACAAGGACGCGAAAGCGGGGACCGCGCCGCCGCCCGAAAAGGACGAGGCCGAGATCGTGGCCGAGATCCAGGCCATCATCCGCCAGATCACGGCCAGCGTCACGTTCCTGCCGCTGCTGAATAGGGCTTGTGCGTGTGCAAGAGGGAGGGGAGGAGGAGAGGGAAGGCGCGCGCGACCACCCACCACCCTCCTCTCTACTGCCCTCAGGCACTTTCGACCTGCTCGTCTACGCCGACAAAGACGCCGACGTGTCCTTGGCCGAGTGGGAGGATTCGGACGCGCGCCTGATCGAGGCCGCGGCCAACGTGCGCCTGCGCTCGTTCACCACCAAGGTGCACCGCGTCGACGCCATGGTCAGCTATCGGGCGGAGCCGGACGACATGTGTTGAAGGAGAGAGGGAGGGGAGGACGGAGGGCAGACGGCTTGTGTTTTCAGCGACGACGGCGCCGAGACCTCACTCTTCTCTCTCTCACTGCCGCCACCATGCGCGCCCTGCAACCGTCGCCGCGCCCCATGCTGCATCCCGCGCTGCGGCGCTCTGCCGTCGCGCCGCCGCGCGCCGAGCCGCACGCCGCGCCGGTGCGCGATCAGGGGGGGCGGATGGGCGCGCTGCGCCGCCCTGCCCCCTCTCTCACCCCACTCCTCTCACCTCCCAGTGCACCGGCACCTCGGAATTCGACGGCGGCGTCGGCGTCGCCGCGTTTCGCCCGCCCGCGCCGCTGCCGCGGCGGTCTGCTGCGCTCGGCAAGCCCGGCGTTGCGGCCTTTGACCGGGGCACCGGGTCGACCGCGTTCAAAGCCGGGTAAGAGAGGGAGGAGGGAGGAGAGGGAGGAGGGAGGACGCGCGCCGACCCTCCTCCCTTTCCTTAGCCCTCCTCCGTCCTCCCTGCAAGCCAAGCTGCGGCGGTACGGCCTGGCCGGCGTGCTCGCGTACGGCATCCTGAACACAGCATGGTACGCGGTCGCGTTTGTTTCTGCGTGGCGGGTGGGCGCCGGGTCGCCGACGTCGCTCGGCGCCCGCGCCGCGCTGGCCAAGGGCGCCGAAGTGCTGGCCTACGCGTGGGCCGGCAGCCAAGTGACCAAGGTTGCGCGCCTTGCGGCCGCGGTCGCGCTCGCGCCGGTCGCTGATAGGGTGCTGGGGGGAGTGCAGACCGCGGCGGGGCTGCGCACCAAGAGGGCTGCCTTTGGCGTGGCGGTCGCGGGGCTTTGTGCCGTGGCGACGATCGTGCTCGTGGGCACGGTCGGGACGGCGGTGTGACGTGGCGGTCGCGGCGCGTTGTGCCGCGGCGACGATCGTGCTCGTGGGCACGGTCGGGACGGCGGTGCGAGAGGGGAGAGAGGGGCGGGGGATTGAAGAAACCTCGTCGCGTCACCCCGCTACAAAGTCGGCCGCCCCGGCCTCGCCGCCCTTGGAGACCTTTCTAAACCAGACTCTCGCGTCTTCTCCCGGCGGCGCGATGGCAAACGCGCCGGTGGCGGCAGCGCGACGCGAGTAAGCGGCAACCGTCTCCGTGGTCAGCCTGTCTCCTCCCACCAGCGCCGCCACCAGCCGCCTTGAGTCGGGCGTGGCGGTCGAGTTGCGGGCGCGCAGCCAGGCGAGGGCGGTGGCGTAGGAGGCGAGCTCCCGGGCGGCGAGGGAGCCGTCGCGGTCGGCGTCGAACGCGGCCAGGGCTGCGCGAGCCAGGGCCTGGCCGTTGGCGGGCGTGTAGCGGTAGATGAAGTGGGGCGGGGAGCCGTCGTAAGGCGCGTCGGCCGGCGCGCGCGCGGCGAGCTCTCGCTCGTCGAGCCGGCCGTCGCCGTTTTCGTCGAGCGCGAGCCTCAACTCCACCGCCGGCTCCCCCAACCCCAGCCGCGCCGCCGCGCTGCGGTTGATGCCGCGCCGCTCGTCGGCCGTCCAGTCGGCGGCGGCGAAGACGCGGTCGATGGAGGGAGGTGGTTGGTCGCCGTACGCGCGCGGATCAAACCACGTGTCGTCGCGCGCCGCCCACGCCGGATACTCGTGCTCCCGGTTGACGACGCCGGTGCCATTTTTGGACACGTCGGCCAGGGCCATGAAGGCGAGGGGGCGGTCGGTGGCGAGCGCGGCGAGGGTTGTGGCGTTGAGAGACGACTGCCCCTGGAAGCCAAACACCTGGGCCAGCCGCCCTACCTCCGCCTGGGTCGCCGGCCTCGTTGTCAGCAGGCCGGGCGGGAGGAGGGCGGGGGCGACGGCGGGGAGGTCAGCGACCGGCAGGTCCGCCCGGCCGGCAAGCACGGCGCGCACGCGGTCGGCGGGGAGGGAGGCATCGTCAGCAGCTGCGGCGAGAGCCAGCGCCAGCAGCAGCAGGCCTGGGAGGGCGGGCATGGCGCGCCGCGCAGGCGCGGGCGCCGTCGTGAGTGCCGCCCGCTGCCCGCCGCGCTCTGGCCTGCCGACACACCACCTCCCAGCTCCCGCCCCCAAACACCCCCCCCCAACACCCCCCATGGCCCGCGCTTCCATCGCCCTGCTCTTCCTGGCCATGCTGGCGCTCGCCACGGCCGCTTCCGCGGCTTCGCTCCCCCGCGCCCTGCTCGCCGAGCGCAAGCGCGCTGCCGCCCCGGCTGTGGCCAAAAAGGCCGCCATGGCCCCCGAGGTCGCCATGAAAAAGGCGGCCGCGCCCGCGGCGGCCAAGCGCGCTGCGTCGGCGGTGGCCGTCGAGCCCCAGGCGGACTTCGAGGTCAGAAGGAGAGGGATACAGGGGGGAGCGATGGATGGCGTGGATCTATGAGGGGGGTTGCGGGGCGGCATTGGGGCGGGTGGCGGCCGGGAGCGGGGTTGCCGCCGTCTTGCGCGACGCGCGAGCGAAAAAGTAACCGACACCCCACCGTCCCACCATCTCCTCTCGACCTCTCCAGGTCGACACCGCCGAACTCTCCGCCCTGCGCGCCCTGTACGACGAGGCCCAGACCCAGGTGGAAGCCGCTGTGGCCGACGTGACCGCCGCGGCGCCGGCCGCCGCCGCCCGCCTCGCGGCCGCGCCCGCGGTCGCCAAGGCCAAGCGCGGTCGCGCCAAGTCGCCGGCGGCGGCCGTGAAATCGGTGGCCGAGCTGGAGGCGGGGATCGACGACGCGGTGTCGGCGCTGCAGGCGATGGCCGAGGAGGCGAGCTGATGAGGTGGACGGAAGAGGAACGGGATGGCGATTGCCGGCGGTCGTGGATGGAGAGTGAATGAATGAGGCCGAGCGCGGCGGCGGCCGGGCCGGACGGGCCCGCCGCCGCGGACGCTGCGCGCCCCGCCACCGCGACAATTGCGTGATTGAGTCGACGTGCGCACGCCTGTTGCAACATTGAAGGAGTTGCGCATTGAATTGGAGAGAGGCGAGGAGGGGTGACGGCGAGGCAGAGCGCTCGGCGGTTTGCGGCGCTGCGTCGGGGCGGCGCAGGGCCACAACGCGGCCCCCGCGCCGTCCCTTCCGCCGCCCAGCCCGAAAATATGGCGCCGCACCGCGCTGCGGCGGTCGCGGTGGCGTTGCTGGTTGCGGTGAGAGAATTGGGGGAGAGGCGCGCGGCATGCGCCAATGCGACGAGTTTGGGCTGCTTCGGGGCGCGCTTCCGCGTCGCGCGACGTGCGCGACGCCGCATTGGCTCTTGCCCGCACCATGGGGCGGTGGGGCGGGCGTTGCGCCAGGGTCCAGCCCCGCCCCCCTATGCCCCCGCGCGGGCGCCCGCGCGGCACTCGGGTGCCCGCGCGGCGCGCGGGCCTCGTCAGCGCCACGGGGAAAATCCCTCGTCAGCGTCGCAGGTTTTGGGTTGGCGTGGTGGTCACACGGGTGGAGAGCTTCAGAGCTGCAGGCGGGGCGGCGATTGAGGCCGCGGCGGCGGCGCTGGCGCTCGCATGGGGCCGTGTTTTCCTCGGCCGACCGCCCACCCCACCCAACCGCTCCCCTCCACCCCTCCACCCCTCCAGGCGGTTGTCCTTGCCTCTTCACCCGATTTGGACGCCGAATTGGTGAGAGCAGCCAAGTACAGGCTGCCCGACACGACCGCGTCCCCCTCGGCCGACCTCATGGTCCACGCCAAAGGAGTCGGGCGCCCCCCCCTCACGGCGTCCTCCCCTTTCGTGAAGACGGCGGGCACAGACTTTGTCGTGGCCGGCCAGAAGGTGGTGTTCGCGGGCACCAACGCGTTCTACCTCCTGCTCGACTCGACGTCCGACGCCGACGTCCTCAAATTCTTCGAGGTGAGAGCTGCATTGGTGCTTGGGCGCGACTGGGGGCGCGGGCGGCGGCTGGGCGGCGCGGTGGCCTGTTGGCGGCACGCGCGCGCCGGTTGCCGCGCGCGGGCCAACCCGACGAACCCCCAAACATTAGACCGCGGCCTCCAAGGGTGTCAGCCTCGTCCGTTTCTTCGCGTTCAGCAACGGGTTTGGAGCTGGGAACATCAACATGAGGGCGCCGCTCCAACCGTCGCCGGGCGTCTTCGACGAGGGCGCCTGGAGACGAATGGACTTGATTCTCAACACCGCCGCCAAAGCGGGCATTCGTCTCATCGCTCCGCTGGCCAATTTCGAGCCGGAGATGGGCGGCATCGATTGGTACGTGCGCGAGGTCACCGGGTCGTCTGACAAACAGCAGGCGAGTGGAAAGTGGGAGGCGGGAAGCGCGGCTGTTGTCGCAGATGGTGCCTTTGCCCTGGGGAGGTCGGGCAAGGAGAGGCGGCGGTGGCGGCCGATTGGCGCCGCTGCGCCGCCTTTTTGTTTTCTTCTTCGACCACCGCCGCTTGCTTCGTACACTCGATCCAATCGCCGCACCACCCTGCCTCGTTCCTTTTAGTTCTACTTGGACGCGCGCGTCAAGGTGGCGTACAAAAACTACGTATCGACTTTTCTCAACCGGAAAAACACGATTTCTGGCGTCGTCTACCGCGACGACCCCACGCTGATGGCAGTGGAATTAATGAATGAGCCACACACCGATAATCAGTACGAGCAAAATCAAGGAAAGCCGCCTGGGCTCATCGTCAAAGCGTGGATTTACGAGATGGCCGCCTTTGTCAAGGTGGGCGGCGGGCGAGCCCCTTTGAGCGCTCAAAAAAGGGGGGGGGGCGAGGCGCGTGCGCACGTCGGGCGGCGGAGGGAGGGTGGGGGGCGGGTTTTGGGGGCGGGCGCGCGCTCGCGCCGCGCACGACCACCCCTCTCTCTCTCTCGACAGTCGATCGACAAAAACCACCTCGTCTCCACGGGCGAGGAGGGCTACGGCTCGACCGGGGACCAAAGCGGGCCGTGGTCGCAGCATCAGTGGATTCAAAGCGGCTGGAAAGGGTGAGAGGTGCCGGGGGTGGGGAGGCGGCGAGCACGGCCGCCGCGCGAATCTTCGACCCCTCGCCTTCCCTCTGTCTCGCAGCGTCGACTTTGCCGGCAACACGGCCTGCCCCGACATCGATTTCGCCACGATCCACGTCTACCCCGACAACTGGAAAGTGAGCGCCGACGAGGAGCGGAGTCTTTGGGTGGAAAAGACCTTCATGCGGGACCGCGCTGCGATTGCGAAGTCGTACGGCAAGCCCATCATCATGGAGGAGTATGGCATGATGACAGGTAGAGAGAGGGAGGGAGGATGGGAGGTGGGAGAGCGGGCTCGCCGGCGCGGCGGCCGCGCCGCCGCCGAAACCCCTCCTCTCCTCCTCGATCCAGGCTACTTCCCGACGCGGGACGAGCTGATGAATCAGCTCCAGGACGCGGCCAACGACCTGGGGTTTGCGGCGACGCTCGTGTGGGCGTGCTACGCGTGGCCGGTGAGCAGGGGAAGAGAAAGGAGGGGCGGGGCGCAAACTCCAGGCCGCCCTTCACATGGCCTTCCTCCCCCTGTCCTCCCCTTCTCAGGTCAACTCGGGCGCGGGCCAGTACAACTTTCAGTTCAACGAGGACGGCGGCGGGGCGTTGGCGCGGCAGATCGCGCGCGCCGACTCGGTGACCGGCGGAGCGGGTGGCACGGTGTCGATTCAGAGCGCGCCCGCCAAGGCGTCGTCACCCACCACTGCTCCTTCCGCTGTCGTCGCCGCGTGCGTGGACAAGGCGACTGGGGACGGTTACACGTGCGTGCAGCAGCAAGCGTGGGGCAAGTGCGGCGAGGCCTGGATGAGCTCTGGCGGCTTTTGCGCCAAATCTTGTGGGCGGTGCGGGGCGCGGCGGGCGGATGGGGGGGAGGAGGTGGTCGACGGTGGCGGCCGGCGCCTGGCGCAAGCGGCGCCCACCGACCCGGCCGCCGACGGCGGCCGCCCCCCGCCGCCGCACCGCCACCATCCCGGCGCGCCGCCGGAGCCGGCGCCGCGGGTGTCGGCTCGGTCGGCGCGGGCGGCGGCGGCGGCCGACGCGGCGGCGGCAGCCGCGCGTATCTCGGTGCCCGAGCGGCAGCCGGCGATCGACGACTGAGGCAGAGGGGGGAGAGGGGTTGTTGATGGGGCGACTTTTGGACGGCTTCCTGTGCGTCGGCGCGCGAGAGAGTGGGGTGGAAGGGGGTGCTGTGAAGCCCGGGGCGACGTCGTCCGAGGCACGCGCAGCGTCTCCTGACACTCTAGGAGTCATGGCCAGCGCCCTGGCCGTGCCAGCAACGGCAACGGTGACGATTATCGACTCCAACCTCTGGGTTGCGAACGAAATCGGCGGCTTTGTCACCTCGTGTCCGGTCGGCCCGTCGGGCGCCTTTTCGGGCACCTGCTCGGGCTAGGGTTCTTTTGCGCAGCCGATTGACGTCGCGCTGGCGGGCGGCACGGCGTTTGTGACCGACGCCCTCAGCGGCGCGCCCGAGATCTACTCTTGCTCCGTGTCGGCCACCGGTTTCTCCGGCGCCTGCACGCCCCAAAACTTGGGCGCGTTCCTGGACGACCGGAGGGGCATTTTCATTGCCGACGGCATCGCGTGGGCGGTCAACTCGGGCGACAGCACTGTGATCGCGTGCACTGTCGACAGGGCCGCCCTGCGCGCCTGCCAGTACACGGGGTCGGACTTTTCCGCGGGTTCCGACATCGTCATCGTCTGAACGCGCTCGGCATTGGTCGGCGCGGCGCAAAGCCGCACCTCAAGGCCTGGGAACACGGCCCGGTGCCGCTCGACTCGACGACGGGGGCGGCGCGGCGCGCGGGCCGCCCGACGCGAGCTGGCCAGTCCCGCGCACCGCACAGGCGCCGACCGCCGCACCCTTATGGAGACCCGAACGCCGTCGCCACAACGCGCCGGGGCTTGGGCGCCGCCCGGCGGCCGGACGCACGGCCATAGACAAAACTCACGAAATGCGGCGCTGTCGAGGGAGAGCCTGAATTTTTGTCTAGATGCGGCGCGCGTGTAAATAGCCTTGTGCGCACGACGGGAGACTGCGGAACGGGCGGGCAGGGTGCGGGGTCGGCTTGTCGGGCGACGGCGACTGAGCGTGCCAGGGTATTTGGGGCGGCGGGTGTGAAACATCGTATAAAAACAATGACTGTTGGCATTGGGATTTCCCTAAAACAAATGCTGATATTGAGCTCTCGCGACGGCGCCCGCGGTCGGCGCCGCGCCCAAGCCGTCCCCCGGCGTGTTGGAGCGATCTGAGAGGCCGAGGCGGCGCGAGAGGTGTCGGGGGGTGGGGAGGCGGCGAGCACGGTCCGACGTGCGTCTCTTCGACCCGTCGGCGGCGGCGGCGCCGCACACTGACCGCCAGTGTCCCCGCTTACTCGGCCGCGCCGCCCAGCGCTACATCGGCGTAATCGGCGCTACACCGCGAGGTGCAGACGGACGTCGACCTCGCGCTCCACGTACGCCCACTCGGGCGTGGCGCGCAGCCGCCGCAGCATCTCGTCGAAGCGACCCGCCTCAGCCGGCGCGTACGTGAAGAACGTGAGAAAGTCAAAGGGCTGTGCAGCGCCCAGCTCGCGGCAGTGGTGCAGCCTCCGCGCGACAGCCGGCAAGTACTCTGTGCCCAGCTCAAAGTGCGCCCCGGCGCGCATGACGCCCATCCGCTCGTCCTGCGTCAGCGCCCACCAAGCTTCGCTTTTGCGTATCGGGATGAGCGCTGCAAGCGTGTCCTCTGCTCTGGAGCACGTCGCGGGTTGACCCTTTGCGTTCATGGCCGTCACGTCAGCCCGGGTGGCGTACTTCAGACTGGACACCACGCCGCTGAGAGCCCAAGCGTGGGGCGCGTGCGGCACTGCCACGGCGGGGCCCTCCAGAACGGCAACGTGCGACGCCGGGGGCAGGCTCTCGCCGACGATGGGAGCGATGCTGTCCACCAGCCACGCTCCTGCCTCACCGGCTGAGAAACGCACGAGCAATGGGGGCCGCCATTCGGAGTCGCGAGCGAGACAGTGAGCGGGTCGGTGACGGCGCCTTGCCACTGTCCTGTCCGCCACCAGGCTGCCCCCGCGCGCTCGGCCGCGCCGCCTGCACTCGGCGCTGGAGCGGGTGTTCGACGAAGTTCATTGGGCGCGCCCGACAGCGCGCTGGGCGGCCGCGCGGCGCTCACCATCGACGCGCCCTTTGTCAAGGCGCGCGTGTGGGACCTGCTGGAGCGCCAAGAGCTGAGCAATAACGTGCTGTGAGGATAGGGATAGGGATAGGGTTAGGGTAAGCGTCAGAGCGGCTGGGCTAGGGCTGCCCGTCCTTGACGTCGCTGACGTAACGCGTCCTTGACGGACGCGTTCAGCTCCAGCAGACCAGCAGTCAGGGCGGCGATGACCGGGCCACTGCCGCGTGGGCGGACCGGGTGGCGCGGTCGCTGCTCGGGCCGCGGAGCAGCGCACCGGCAGCGGCGGCCCACGCGCGCCCGCCCGCTCGCCGCCGCCCGCCCGCCCGCCGGGCCCCGCCTGCCACCATGAGCGCGCCCGCCGCTGGCGCGTCCAGCCCCCGGGCCGGGCGCGCCGGCGGCCGCCCAATGTGTGGATGCCGCGCGTGAGGGCGCACGCGGTCGCTGCTGCCGCGGCGCGGTGGTCGGCCTGGCGGCCTCTGCCGCGGCGCGGTGACGCGCCAAATTTTGGAAATAAAGGGTACGCGACGGACGGCCGCCAACCGGCACGCACCGACCGAAAAAGCTTGGCGCCCCGGCCTGCAGAAGCACACCCATTCACAACTTTCTGGCCCGAACCCCCCGACGACCCCCGACCCCCGTCTTTGTCTTCATGTGAGTCTCGGCGCGTGCCGGGCGCCCGCCAGCGGCGGCGTGGTGCCGTCTTGGCACGAGGGCCTCGTGGGCCCCTCATCGCGCGCGGCGCAGGCGTGCGCCTTTTCCTCGCGTCGCCTCGCCGCCCCAAAATCGGGCGCCCCTCCATGGCCACACAACGGCCGGCATCTCCCATTCGGCGGGAGCCCGCGGCCGCGGCGGCGGCCTGCGGGCCGGGTGCGAGTCAAACGTGGGCCCATGCCCCGACGGGGCGCCGCGCTTGGTGGCGCGGCCCCCGTCGTTGCTGCCCCCTCGCCCAGCCGCCCTCGCCGGGTGCTGGCGCACACTCACGCAGCTGAGGCGACAGGAGTAGGGGGGACGGCGCGCGCGGCGCGCGCGCGCGCGCGTTGATTGCAGTACGGGTGGACGGTCGCGCGCGCCGCGTTGAACCAAGGGCGCACCCCCCCCGCCCCCGCCCGACCCTCTCGCCGTCCTCAGCCCCCTGAGCAATCATGGCGCCGCGTGGACGGCTGCTAGGTGAGGGGGAAGGTGGCGGGGGGGGGGACGACTTGGCGCGCGCGCCGTTTTTTTTGTATTCACAGGGTGCGACGCCCCCCCCCCCCCGACCCCCAAACAGCCCTCAGCCTCGTATCCCGGACCGTCGGCCTGGCCCGCGCCGCCCACAACGAGACGGCGGCGCCGCCCCCCCCCTTCTCCGCCACCTCTGACTCGGCGCTCTACCCCGACGCCATCCTGGCCCCCCTGCTGGCCGACGCGGTGGCCCTGATCACGGCCAACGGCATGGCGGA
>Ga0315278_10002946_pt1 | contig 15196 bp, 10 predicted proteins | sample YL17G06_0_MG_FD_203880 | JGI IMG/M metagenome (GOLD analysis project Ga0315278, IMG submission 203880) | Sediment microbial communities from Yellowstone Lake, YNP, Wyoming, USA - YL17G06_0 | ecosystem: Environmental > Aquatic > Freshwater > Lake > Sediment | place: USA: Wyoming | collected... | reverse complement strand
CGGGCTCGAGGTGGCGAGCCGAGTCGCGCTTTTGTCCGAGGAGTCGGCGCTCTACCCGTGGATGACGATTGAAGAGATCGTCCGGTTCACGGCGGCCCTCCACCCACGATGGGACAAGGCTTTGGCAGGGCGGCTGGCCGAAGACCTCGACCTCGATCCGGCGAAGCGAATCCGGGAGTTGTCCCGCGGGACGCGCGCGAAGGTGGCGCTGGTGCTCGCGGTGTCAGCCCGGCCGGAGCTCCTGCTTCTCGACGACCCGACCGCGGGACTCGACCCGCTCGTCCGCCGCGAGGTTCTGGAGGGTGTGCTCTCCGCGGTCTCTCACGAAGGGGGGGCGGTCGTCTACGCCTCGCACCTCGTGCACGACGTCGAGCGGGTCGCGGATTGCGTGATCGTTCTGGACGGCGGCACGATTCGACTGGAGGGGGAACTCGAGGATCTGAAGGCGAGGATCCGCCGCGCTCGCGCCGTGTTCGACGGCGACGCGCCGCGCGGGGCCGCCGTCGCCGGCGCGATCGAGACCCTCGCTGAGGGCCGCGTGCTCACGGTCACGGCCGACGCGGCAGACGGGGAGCTCGAAGCGGCGTTGCGCAAGATTGGGGCGCGCGAGGTCGCGATCGAATCGCTCGCGCTCGAAGAAATCCTCGTCGCGCTCCTCCGAGACGGGCGCACGAAAGGCGAGGCGCATGTTTAGAGCCCTGCTCTCAAAGGAGTGGCGTCAGCTCGCGCTCGTGCGCTGGGGAGGAATTGCGCTCGGAGCCCTGTTGCCGATCGCGTTCATCGCGGGGGCCGAGCTGGCACAACGCGGTTGGCTCCCGACCGGCACGGTGAAAACCTACGCGCCACGCGACCTGATGTACGAGGCACTCCCGCTGGCCCTCGCGCTGGCCCTATGGCCGTTGATCGGCCTCATGTCCGCGGCCCAGGCCTTTGCGGGTGACCGTGCCGCGGGGACCGAAATGTTCCTCCTCGAGCGGCCTGTCCCTCGCGCGGTTGTTTGGCGCGCGCGACTGCTCGCCTCTTTCGGCACGCTCGTCGCCGTGATCGTCGCGACCTCGGCGCTCGCGGCTGCGGCTGCGGCACTCACGGGCGTCCCTCCCGGCATCGGCTGGTCGCGATCGCTGATTCTCGCGTCGCTCGGGCTGGGGACGGGTCTGCTCGCGCTCCTGGGTGGGCTCGTCGCGGCGTCGTTGCTGTCGTCGCCTCTGGGTGCCGTGCTCCTCGGTGCCTTGTTGGCGGCGGTTCCCGCCATGCTCGCGGCGCAGCTGGCGACGGTTTTCTCGATGGCGAGGATCGGCGATGTCCCGCTCGGCTTTGTCGTGCCGGTGCTCCTGCTCCCCGCCTACCTCGCGTCGTCGTGGCTTGTCTTTTGCCGTGGGGAGCCCTCGGGACGCGGAAGAGTTCGCCGGGCCGTGACGATTCTCGGGGCGGCGCTCGCCGGCGTTCTCGTTCTGTTCGCCATCTCGGCGCCGATCGCGGTGCGGATGAACGCCAGGATTCGACTGCAGTCGGTCATCACATCGCCTAAAGGCGGCAAGGCGTTCGTATCCGCGGACAGCTACTACTGGGGGGGCGGCGGATGGCTCGTGGACGTTGCGACCGCAAGGAAGCTGGCTTTCGTCCCTCCACCGGTTCGGGATGGCGCCTTTAGCCCCGACGGTTCCGAGCTTGCCGTCTTGACCTGGTCGGGCCCGTTGGGGAGCGTGCGGGGCCGCGAACGGATCGACATCCGATCGGCGGGCGACGGACGTGTGCTGCGTTCGATCCCTGTCGACGGGGACCTCATGGTCTTTGACCTGGCATGGGCGGACGGGGGGCTCGTCGCCGTCGGGGCGCGAGAGGCGTCTCAGAAGAAGCACGAGTTCGAGGTCGCGATCATCGATCCCATCTCCGGCACGTGGCGTCCCACCGGGTTCCGTTCCGGGGGCTGGTCGACGAGTCTGGTCCGGCCGCTGAAGGACGGACGCGTCTACCTCCGCAAGGTCGTCGACGAGAACGTCTCAGTCGGCAGCCCGGCTCCGCGCGGCTACCACCTCCACCCGATCGACGTCACCGCGGCGCGCGTCGGGCCGCCGATGGCCGACGCCTCCGGAGTCCCGCTCATGTTCGCCGGATGGGGCGGCAGCCTCTCCCCTAGCGGCCGTTTCGCGCGCTTCGTCGGCGACGACGGCGATTTCGGCGAGACGCGCATCGTCGACCTGAGCGCCGTTCCCCGTCAGCCGTTCGCCGCTGGTCCGCCGCGCATGCGCTGGATTTCCGGAGATCGTCTCATCTGGCACGACGATTTCGAAAACAGAACGCGCCTGTTCGTCGGAATGCCGGGTACGACGCCGAAGGTGCTTCGCGAGTGGCGGGATGCGCAGGTCGGCATCCACCCCTCCCCGGATGACCAGGCTGTTTTCGTGTCGGTGATCCCCGCGGAAGGGGCGCCGGCAGCGGACGCCAAGCGCCGGCCGCCCGATCCGGCCCTCTTTGAAGCGAGCGCCCCCGCCGGCACCGTCCCGGAAGAGCTGGTCTACCTCCCCGACGAAGATCGATTCCTGCCGTTGGGGCCTCCGTTTTCCAACCGCGCCAACGACCAGCGCTACACGCAATGGGCCGGCCCGAAAACGCTCGCGCGGATCGCGCCAGGGGTCGTCTACTTCGAGGACCTCGACGCGCCCGGCAAGCGCCGGTTCGTGATCGGCGGAACGCGCGACCTGGAGTAGCATGCCGCCCGGCGCGGCCGTGAAAAACCTCTACCTCATCGACGGGACGTCCCAGATCTTTCGAGCGTTCTTCGCCATCCGTGGCTTGACGAACGCGGAGGGTGTCCCGACCAACGCCGTCTTCGGCTTCACGACGATGCTCCGAAAGCTCTTGAACGAAGAGAAGCCGGAGTTCGTCGGGGTCGCGTTCGATCTCGAAGGCCCGACGTTCCGGCACGAGCGTTTCGCGGACTACAAGGCGCACCGGCCGCCCGTCCCCCAAGATCTCATCGCCCAGGTCCCCTTGGTCAAGCAGGTTTGCGAGGGCTTTCGCATCCCCCTGCTCGAGCTCGCAGGCTACGAGGCCGACGATCTCATCGCGACCTACGCGCGGCTTGCGCGCGAGGCGGGGTACGAGGTGGTCGTCGTCGCCTCGGACAAGGACCTCCTCCAGCTCGTTGGCCCCGGCATCACCGTCCTCAACCCGTCCAAGGATCTCCGTCTCGACGCCGCCGGGGTCGCCGAGCATTTCGGTGCCGCGCCGGGCCTGGTGCGCGACGTTTTGGGCCTGATGGGTGACGCGGTCGACAACATTCCGGGCGTGCCGGGCGTCGGCGAAAAAACCGCGCTCGCTCTCGTGAAGACGTACGGCGATGTCGAGGCGATCATCGCGCGCGCGTTGCGTTTCGTGGCGGCATTCGAAGCGCGCGATGGGTTCGTCGCCGCCCTCGAGGCGGCGGAAGGGGACCTGGCGGCGGCTCGGGACCGATTCGTTGCGAGCGCCGACGAGCTTGCCGCCATCGAAAAGGACGTCGAGTTCGCGGCGCGGCTTCGAGAAGCCAGAAACGGCGCGGCGGCGATCGCCGATCTCGCCGGCCTGAAGCCGAAGGATCGCAAGTCTCTCGCCAAGGCCCTCAAGGAACTCGACAAGGGAAGCCAACGGCGCATCGGGCAGGCGATCGTCGACAACGCCGAGCAGGCCCGCCTCTCGCGCGAGTTGGCGACGCTGGACGCCCACGTCCCGGCGACCTTCGACCCCGAAGCCCTCCGCCACGATCCGCCGGACCGGACGAAGCTCGCGGCGCTGTTCCAGAAGCTGGGGTTTCGGTCGCTGACGGCGGAATTCGCCGCGGAAGCTGTGGCGCCGGCACCGGCCGCCGAGACGGCCGCCACGACCGTGGAGCCGGCCGCCGAGGCCGCCAACTACAGCGCGATCCTGACGCGGGACGCCTTGATCGCGGCCGTGGCGATGAGCCGGGCGGCCGGGCGCATCGCCGTCGACACCGAGACGAACTCCACCGACCCGATGCGCGCGAAGCTCGTCGGGATCTCGTTGTCGTGGGCACAGCGTCAAGGGGTCTACATCCCCATCGCGCACGCGTATCTCGGCGTTCCCGATCAACTGGCGCTCGACGGAGTCCGGGAAATCGTAGCGCCGCTCCTGGCGGATCCGTCAGTCGCGAAGGTCGGTCAGAACCTCAAGTACGACAGCCACATCCTGCGCCGCCACGGGATGCCGGTTTTGGGATGGGCCCTCGACACGATGGTCGCGGCGTTTCTCCTTGAGCCCGATCGTCCGACTTTCAACATGGATTCCCTCGCGGCGTTCTACCTGGGGCACGAGACGATCAAGTATGCGTCTCTGGTCGGCTCGGGCGTGCGGCAGCTGACCCTCGATCAGATCGACGTCGATCGCGTGACCCGCTACGCCGCCGAAGACGCGGACGTGACGCTCAGGCTCGCGGACGTGCTTTCCCCGAAGCTCGTGGAGGCCGGCGTCGAGGAGGTCTGGCGCACGATCGATGGACCGACGCTGCCGATTCTCGAGCGCATGGAGGCGACCGGGATCAAGATCGACGTTGAAGCGCTCGCCGTGTTGTCCAAGGAGATGGACGGACTGCTCGACCTCGAGCGACGCGCGATCCACGCGCTCGCCGGCGGGGCGTTCAACGTGGATTCGCCCAAACAGCTGCGTGAGATCCTCTTCGGCGCGCTCGGCCTGAAGCCGGGAAAGAAGACCGCCAAGAGCGGCGAGTTCTCGACCGACGCGGCGACCCTCGAGGACCTGGCGGAAAACCACGAGATCGCGCGTCGCCTGCTGGCCTACCGAGAGCTGGCCAAGCTGAAGGGAACCTACGTCGATACCCTTCCCGCGCTGGTCAACCCCGAGACCGGAAGGGTCCACACGTCCTATCACCCTACCGGCGCCGCGACCGGACGGCTGTCGTCTTCGGATCCCAACCTCCAGAATATCCCCGCGCGGACGGCGATCGGCCTGCGGATTCGCAGCGCATTCGTTCCGGACGACGGCTGGGTCTTTCTGGCGTCCGACTATTCCCAGGTCGAGCTGCGGGTGCTCGCGCACCTGTGTGGCGACGACGAGCTCCAGGCCGCGTTTCGCGCCGGGGAGGACATCCACCGCGTCACCGCGGCGAAGGTGTTCGGCGTCGACCCGGCTCTCGTGACCGACACCATGCGCAGGCGCGCCAAGGCCATCAACTTCGGGATCCTCTACGGCATGTCCGAAGCCCGCCTGGCGCGCGATCAGGACATGACGCGTCAAGATGCGCACGATTTCATTGAGGCCTATTTTGCGCGGTTCAAGAGCGTGAAGACGTACATCGAGGGCGTTCGGGCCGAGGCGATGCGCGAAGGACGGGTGCGAACGCTGTTCGGGCGTGTCCGATCGTTCGCCGTCCTGAAGGGCCGCGGACACCGCGGCGAGGTCGAACAGGCGCTGCGCGGCGCGGTGAACACGACGATCCAGGGGACGGCGGCGGATCTGATGAAGCTGGCGATGCAGCGGGTCCTGCGGGTGCTGGATGACGGGGGATTCCGGGCGCGCCTGCTGCTCCAGGTGCACGACGAACTGCTCCTCGAGGTACCGCGGGCCGAAATCGATGTCGTCAAGGACCGGGTCCGCGAGGCCATGGAGCACGTCCACCCGCTGTCCGTTCCACTCTCCGTGGATCAAAAGATTGGCGGCGACTGGCGGGAAGTGACGTAAATCGATTGCCCGCAGGGGTTTCAAAACCTACAATTCGCGCTGTGACCCAACCCCTCCGAGTCCTGGTCGTCGATGACGAGATGTCGATTCGCGAGGTTCTCTCCGACGGTCTCGAATCGTTTGGCTATGCGGTCGTGCAGGCCGGCAACGCCGCCGACGGGTTCGACGTCGTGAAGCGGGGCGGGGTCGATCTCGTTCTGTCGGACATCGAGATGCCGGGGGAGAACGGCCTGTCGCTGCTGCGCCGCATCAAGGACCACGACCCCGACGTCGACGTCATCATGGTGACCGGCCTCGTCGATTTCGAAACCGCCGTCGGCACGATCCGCCAGGGGGCCTCCGACTACGTCTCAAAGCCGTTCAACCTGGCGGAGGTCCGCATCGTGGTCGAGCGGACGCTCGAGAAGCGTCGGCTCATCCGTGAAAATCGCGATTACCAGCAGAGGCTCGAATCCAAGGTGGCCGAGCGCACGCGCGAGCTCGAGGAATCCTACGAGAGCACGCTCGAAGCGATGATCACGGCGCTCGACTTCAAGGACAACGAGACTCACGGCCATTCGCGTCGGGTCGTCGAGTACGCGGTGATGGTCGCGCAGGCGATGAACGTCGGCGAGCCCGATCTCTCCTGGATCCGTCGCGGGGCCATCCTTCACGACGTTGGAAAAATCGGCGTGTCGGATGCGATCCTGCGGAAACCGGGCAAGCTCGACGCGGCGGAATGGGAGGAGATGAAACGGCACCCCGAAATGGGGTACAGGATGTTGAAGCACATCCGCTTCCTGACGCCTGCGCTCGAGATCGTTCACTGCCATCAAGAGCGTTGGGACGGCTCGGGCTACCCGCACGGCCTCAAAGGAGAAGAGATTCCGTTCGGGGCGCGAATCTTCGCCACGGTTGACACCTTCGACGCGATGACCTCGGATCGGCCTTACCGCGCCGCGCTCTCGATCGAGGCCGCTCGCGACGAGATCCGTCGTTTCTCCGGAATCCAGTTCGATCCGAAGGTCGCCGAGGCGTTCCTCTCGATCGAACAGAGCGTATGGCGCGACATCCGCGAGCGCGTCCACCGCAAGATCGATGCACTCGCCGAGGGCGAGCGCATCGCCCTCTAGTTCCCCGGTCGCGGCCCGGTTCCGTTTCCTTCGTCAACGCGAATCGACACGACGGTGTCTCCGGGGCGCATCTGCGTAACGATCTCCCGCAATCCCCGCGTGACGCGCCCGAACGAAGTGTAGCGTCCGTCGAGGTGCGGCTGCGCCGAGAGGGTGATGAACCACTGGCTCCCGGCGGTGTCTTTTCCGTCGGAGGCCATCCCGAGCGCGCCGGCCGAGAAGGGAAGCGGGCTGAACTCGTCGCGAATGGAATAGCCGGGACCGCCGAAACCATCCCCTCGCGGATCGCCGTCTTGAACGACGAAGTTGGGGACGACTCGGTGGAGCCTCGCGCCGTCGAAGAACTTCTTTCCGGCGAGCTGGGAGAAGTTCCAGGCGGCCATCGGGGCCGCCGACGCGTCGAGGGCGACCGTGAACCGCCCCGGCTGGGTCCCGGGCCGCTGCATCGTGATGACGGCCGTATGGGGGACGAGCGCAAAGCGCACGATGCTCACGTAGTGAGAGAGCGGGCGGTCGGCGGCGGGCCCGACGTCTTGGCTCCGGTCTTGGCCGTAGACGTCTTTGAAGCGCGCGGCGGCACGGCGACGGACGACCACGTCCGGGTCGGCGAGGGCGCGGTTCAGCGCGCTCCTCGTTCGATCGTCTTTCCCCGCTTTCGCGACCGCATCGACGACCGAAAGCCTGGCGTCGGGAAGCGTGTCGGCCGCCGAGGCGGCCCAGGCCTCCTCGAGCTCCGCAAACAGGTCGTCTCGGGACTCGACGGCGGGATGCGGGCTGGCGAACCGGCCGCCGACCGCCTCGGCGACGGCGGCGCGCACCACCGGATCGGGGGAACGCATGACCCCCGCCAGGAGTTCCGAGACCGGGCCGTCCTGGTCCACGACGATCGGGATCGCGAGCGCCTGGACGCGAGGTTCGGCATCACCGAGCATCGTCGTAGCCGCCGCGAAAGCTCCCGGGTCCTTCTGGCCGGCGAGAAGGGCCGCGGCGGACGCCCGCATCATCGGATCGGGGTTCTTCAGCAGCCCGTTCACCATGCCAGGCAATTGCGAGGGATCGAGGCGTGCGAGTGCGCTCAGTGCGGCCTCTTGCAGCCACCCTTTCTCGAGCCTGGGGAGGATGCCGTTCAACGTCTCCTCGGCGGGCGCGCCGCCGACCTTTCCAATGGCCTCGATCGCCGCGTGGGCGACGTTTTGGTCTCGGTCGGCGACCGCGCGCTCGAGGTAAGGCTTGATCGGGATTCCGGGGTAACCGAGCGAGCGCACCGCGTTGACGCGGACACCCGCGTCCCGGTCTCTCGACAATGCCCCCACTACGGCAAGCTCGGTCCCGCCGCGGGGCGAAGCCAGCCCGCGCGCGACCTGCATCCGGACCTCCCCCTCGGTGTCCGCCACCCGAGCCGCGAGGGCGTCCCTGGCACGGGTGACGCCGGCTTCCGAAAGGCGGCCCACGGGCGCACCCGACGACGCCGGTGCTGTCGCGGCCGAGGCGAGTCGCGCGAGGGCGTATGCGGATGCGAAACGAAGACCGGAGTCCTCGGCGGAGACGTTCGCGAGCAGGGTGTCGACGAACGGTTCCGGGTCCGCGAACTTCCATGAGCCAAGCGCCGCTGCCGCGCGCACCGACATGTCCGGGTCGTCGAGCAGGGCGCGGACCGTGGACGTCCCGCCCGCGTCGTGAAGACGACCGACGGCTTCGGCGGCGGCGGCGCGGACCTTCGGCGACGGGTCCAAGGCGAGCTGCGTGAGGACCGTTTGTGCCGAAACGTCGGCGATGAGCCCCAGGGCAAACGCGGCGCTCGCCCGAGTCTCCGCGGTCGGGTCGGCTGCGGCCTTTTCGAGGTCCGGAAGCGACGACGGCTCGCCGATCTGCCCTAGGGCGAGAGCCGCGCTCGCGCGCACGGCGGGATCTTCGTCGGCAAGGAGTGCGCGGAGGTCCTCGTCGACGACCCTCCGGTCCGCCGCTCGAAGGATGCGCGCGAATTTGCCGATCCGAGGATCGTCAAGAGGCTTGGCCGGCGACGGTGAGGTCGTCGTTTCAGCCTTCGGGCATCCCGTGAGGAGAAGAAGTAGCGCTGCTGCGATTCGAGCCGACGGTGGCAGGCGCATCGTGGAACCCTCAGCGCAAAAAGTCGATTATAAGCCGGGTCCGTTTCGGTTGACGGCTCCGAAGACCGCTGCTAACGTTTTTACGAGATGATTTCGCCTTGCCAGATGTTCGTTCGCCGCGGTGCGGTGGCAGTTGCCCTGGTCGTTGCGCTCGTCGGCGTGGCTCCCGCCAAGGAACCGAAGGCTCCGCGGGCCGCGAAGGCAAGGACCTCGGCTCCCGCCGAGACCCTGAATCAGGTCCTCGCCCGGTTCGACCAGGTCCAGGGGCAGATCCGCACGCTCTCGGCCGAGTTCATCCAGACGACGCGAAGCCCGCTTCTCAAGGACCCCATCGTCGCCAAGGGGCGGTTCTACCTGACGAAGCCGGACTCGGTCCTTTGGGAGTACTCGGCTCCCGAGCCGATGCGGTTCGCCGTGGCCGACGGTGAGTACACCGGCTACTTCCCCGAGCGAAAGAAGGCTGAAAAGAAGGACATCAAGCGCTGGAGCGAGCAGCTGTTCCGGTTCTTCGGCGTCGGCCAGGGATCGAAGGAGTTGGGGAAGTTTTATGAGATCGCGCTCGGCGCGCCGGGGCAGAACGACGAGGGAGCTTACCTCCTCGTGCTGTCCCCCAAGAAGCGCCGGGTGCGTAAGCGCTTCGACGAGGTCAGGCTCTGGGTCGACGCGACCAGTCTTCTCCCGGTTCGCATCGAATACGTGGGTAAGGACGGGAACGAACGGGAGATTCGCCTCCTGAATACGCGCTTCAACCCGGATCTCGCCGCGGGCCTCTACGACGTCGCGATCCCTGACGGCGTGCCCATCACGAGCGGTTTTAGCGGCCTCGACATCTCCGTGCGCGCGCACTGAGGCGCCGCGCGCCTTCCCGACCATGAGACGCATCGGACTCGTCCTCGATCCGGTCTTTGACGGTCACGACACCGGAGGCGGCCACCCGGAGTCTCCCGCGCGACTCGCTCGTATCCGCAAGGTCTTGGAGGAGCGCGGGTTGGCTTCAAAGTGCATCCGGGTCCCGGTCTCTCCCGCGACGGACGCGGCGCTCCTTCGCGTACACGACGCCCCCCACATTCGACGCGTCGAGGACGCGTGCGCCGCGGGGGAGCGGTTCATCGACTCGATGGATACCGCAATCAGCGCGGAGAGCGCGCGGATTGCCCGCCTTGCCGCGGGATCGCTTTCCGCCTTGTGTGCCGAGGTTGCCGCCTCGCGGCTCGACGCAGGGCTCGCGATCGTGCGCCCGCCCGGGCACCATGCCGAGCGGGACCTGGCGATGGGGTTCTGCCTCTTCAACAACGTCGCCGTCGCGGCGGCCGCCCTGCGTGCGGAGTGCGCCGTCGCTCGGGTCCTGATCGTGGACTGGGACGTCCACCACGGGAACGGCACGCAGCACATCTTCGAGGACGACCCGACGATTTTCTACTACTCCTCCCATCAGATGCCGCTGTATCCAGGGACCGGCTACGCCACGGAGCGCGGCACGGGGCGAGGCGTCGGAGCGACGATGAACGTGCCGCTTCGCCCCGGGGACGGCGACGACCCTTTCCTCGCGGGGCTCACGGAGGCCCTGGTCCCGGCGATGGATGATTTCCGGCCGGAGTTCGTCCTGGTGTCGGCGGGCTTCGACGCGCACCGCGCCGATCCCTTGGGGAGCTTGCGGGTTTCGACCGAAGCCTTCGCCGACGCGACGCGGATCGTGCGCGGGATCGCGGATCGCTTCGCGTCGGGGCGCATCGTTTCGACGCTCGAAGGAGGCTACGATCTCGAGGCGCTGGCGGCGTCGACCGCGATCCACCTCGAAGCGCTGCTCTAAGAGAGGACAAGCCTCGCGCTCCGAATCGTCCCGCCGTCGTCGACTGCAAGCTCAGTGACACCTGCCGTCAGCTCGCGCGACTTGACGTAGGCAAGCGCGACCGGCCTCAATTGACCCGGCGGGAGTATCGCGCTCGTCACGACTCCGACCGTGTTGCCGGCGTGGAGGACGGCCGCGCCCGGCGCGGGGACCGGGGCGCCGGGTTCAAGCTCCAGTCGCGCGAGGACGCGCGAGACTTTTCCGTAGGTGTTCAGTCGCGCGACCACCTCTTGCCCCACGTAGCAGCCCTTCGTGAAACTCACCGCGTCGCGTAGGCCGGCCTCGAGGGGATTGTGGTCTTCGGTCAGCTCGTGTCCGGGCGCGGGGAGGCCGCTCAGGATGCGCCACGCCTCGAGAGCGTCGGCCTCGATCGCTCCTCCACCAAGGGCTGCGGCCGCATCGACCAGCGCGTCGCGGACGCACCCGGCGCCATCCCGCGGGCCGATCACGAGGACGCCGTTGGCGTCGAATCCGTTGGTACGTGTCGCGTGGACCCGTGTCCCCGCTATGGTGCACGCCGCCGAGCCGTAAGGCCCGAGCTCCGGAATCCCCACCGCGCGTGCGGCCGCCGCCCACCGCGGGCCGAGCAGCGCAAACGCGAACGTCGCCGCCGTCACGTCCGAAAGGCCGGTGTTCTCGGCAAAGGTGAACTTGTGCAGATGCGCCTGGACGCGCTGTGCGCCTTCCGGCCCGGCGACGAGGAGCACGCCGTCATCACCCAGGTTGTGGACGAAGAGACGTTCGACGATGCGTCCTTTTGCGTTGGTGACGACCGTCTCACGCCCCTCGCCAGGGCGCAGGTCCTTGACGTCGCCGGTGCTCAGCCGGTGGAGGAGGCCGAGCAGATCGGGACCGGTTGCGACCAATCGCGAGAGACTCGATCGATCCGCGACCGCGCAGGAGGCAAGAGCGGCGTCGAAGCCGCTCACGACACGAACGTGACGGGGCCGACTGGCGGGACGATTCCCGCGGCGGTCCCTTCGTCGAGGAAGAGCTGGATCGAGCGCCGGCCGCGCTCTCCGTAGTCCAGCGTCAGGTCGTTGACGTACATCCCGACGAACCGATCGTTCAATCCATCGTCCAGGCCGCGTCCGAAGTCCTTCGCGTAGGCGAGTGCCTCGGCGCGATTCGCGAGGCCGAATGCGATCGAGTCCCTGTACATGTTCGTGAGCGCGCGCATGGTGGCCGGCCCGAGGTCCCTCCGTACGGCATTCCCGCCGAGCGGTAGCGGCAGTCCTCCGGTCTTCGCGCCCCACCAGACGCCGAGATCCACGATCTTCGCCAAGCCCAGTGCCTCGTAGGTGAGCTGGCCTTCGTGGATGATCAATCCGGCGTCGGCGCGTCCGGCCGCGACCACCTCGAGGATCTCGTCGAACGGCACGACGACGAAGGGGAAGGCGTCTCCGAGATAGAGGCGCAGCGCCAGATACGCGGACGTCAGCGTTCCGGGGATCGCGATCGTCTTCCCGCCGAGTCCGCCGGCTGCTAGCGCCTCCCTGGCGACGACGATCGGCCCGTAACCGTCCCCCATGCTCGCCCCACAGGCCATCAGGGCATACCGGTCGGCGAGGTGGGCGTAGGCGTGGATCGATATCGCGGTGACCTCCAACTCGCCTGCCAACGCGCGCCGATTGAGGCTCTCGATGTCCTCTAGGACCTGCTCCACGGCGTACCCGGAGGTGTCGACCTTCCCTTTGGCGATCGCGTAGTACATGAATGCGTCGTCCGGATCGGGGGAGTGGCCGATGCGGATGCGGCGGACGTCGGTCATGCTCACGCGAATTCCCTCACGGTGAAAGTGGAGAAGGGCGGTCGATTATAGAATGCGAGCGCGAAAGGGGACACCCATGGCCGACGACCTGAAGCGCCGCGTCGCAGATCTTACGGGGTCGCTCGTGGCCTGGCGCCGCGCGCTCCACAAGAGGCCCGAGCTGGGGTTTGCGGAGCACGAGACGGCTGCCTTCGTGGCCGCGCGTCTGCGCGAGCTCGAAATTGACGTCAAGACCGGCGTTGCCAAGACGGGTGTCGTGGGCGTCTTGCGCGCGAAAGCGTCGTCGCGGCCGCCGGTGCTCCTGCGCGCCGACATGGACGCGCTCCCCATCGTTGAAACTCCCGGCCGTTCCTATGGGTCGGAGGTTGCCGGGAGGATGCACGCGTGCGGTCACGATGGACACATGGCGATGCTGCTCGGCGCGGCGTCGGTTCTCTCAGCCGTGCGCGAGCGGATCAACCGCGATGTGGTGTTCTGCTTCCAGCCCGGTGAGGAGGGCTTCGGCGGTGCCGACGCGATGATCCGAGAGGGGGTGCTTTCCGAGCACGGGGTGGCCGAGGTCTACGGTCTCCACCTCTGGTCGCTGTTTCCGGTCGGGACCGTGCAGGTCCGCTCGGGACCTACGATGGCCGCTCAGGATGAGTTCGTCGCCACGTTGGTCGGGAAGGCCGGGCACGGTGCGATGCCTCATGAGGCGCTCGATCCTGTCGTCGCCGCGGCACAGGCCGTAGTCGCCCTCCAGTCCGTGGTCGCGCGCTCGATCGACCCGATCCATCCGGCGGTCGTCTCGGTCGGCTCGCTGCACGCGGGAACCGCCCCGAACGTGATTCCCGAGGCGGCCACGATGCAGGGGACCTTGCGGAGTTTCGACGAGGGGGTGCGGGAGATCTTGCGACGCCGCGTCCGCGAGGTTCTCCAAGGGACGGCCGCCGCAGCGGGTTGCCGCCTCGACTACACCCTCTCGCCGGGATACCCGGCCGTCGTCAACGATCCGGAGGCCGTCTCACGGGTTCGCCGCCACGCGGCCGTCGTCGTGGGCGCGGCGAATGTCGTGGAGCCCGCGCCCATGGCGGCCGCGGAGGATTTTTCCTACTTTCTGCGTCAGGTCCCGGGGGCCTTTGCCTTCATCGGCGCGGGAAATGTCGCGCGCGGCATCACCGCACCGCATCATGCGCCGCAGTTCGACATCGACGAATCCGCGCTGCCGATCGGAACGGAGCTCCTGGCGCGGATCGCGCTGGGGAAATAGGGGACAGTCCCCTTTTACTTACAAATCTCCGCGGATACCGATTTGATAAGAAAAAGGGGACTGTCCCCTATTCCCCGTCACGACGCCGGCGCGGCACGGCGGAGGCCCGGCGGGCGCGGCAGGCCCAGCGCGAGATACACGCCGGCGAAGATGAGCAGTGCGCCCGCGACCGTGCGCATCGTGAGCGTCTCGTTTTGGAAGGCCATCCCGAGGATCGTCGCGATCACGGGCTGCATGTAGACGAACAGGGCGACCAGCGAAGCCTCGGCGCGGGCGAGCGTCCAAGAAATCAGCACATAGGCCCCCGCCGTGGGGAAAACGACGATGAACGCGGCCCAACACCAGGCGATCCCCGATACCGAACTGAAGTCGATCTGGGCCACGGCGGATCCGCCGAACAGCGCGATGGGAACGGCGCCGAAGGTGAACATCAGCGCCGTCGCGGCGAGCGCGTCCACCCGGTGCATTGTTCGCTTCGAGACGACGAGGAAGAAGGAATACGACATCGAGTTCATCATCGTCAGCAAGTCGCCCACAAACGTTGCCGAGGAAAACGACGCGCGCTCCGGCCGGATCACGAGAAGAACACCGGCGACGGCGAGGACGAGAGAGGCTGCCTTTCGCGCCGTCGGCGACTCGCGACCGAGGACCACCGCGAAGAAGAGCGTCCAGGCCGGAATCAGCGTGTTGATGATCGCGGAGTGGATCGCCGTGGTTCTCGACAACCCTTCGACGAAGCAAACCTGGTTCACCGCCACGCCGAAAAACGAGAACACGGCCAGCAGAGCGAGGTCGCGGGGTGCCCGGGGAAAACGCCGACCGAGCGCGCGAACCAGGGCGAGCAGCAGCAGCGCCGCTCCGGCGACCCGGAGCACCGCCCAGGCCCGCGGCGGAATCTCTCGGAGGACGATCTTGCCGGCGAGGTAATGAACTCCGAAGAAGACCTGGATCAGCGTGAGAGCCGCGATGACGCGGATTCGCTCGGCACGTGCGGCCTCGGGGCTCACGGAGGCTCCAAAAAAAACCCGGCCCCAAGGGGGCCGGGTTTTGAGTCTATGTCAACGGGCGTTGAAACCGCCCGAACGGGTCGATCAGAAATCGCCGCCCATTCCGCCGCCGCCACCCATGCCCTGGCCGCCTGCGGCCTTCTTCTCTTCCGGAATCTCGCTGACAACGGCCTCGGTGGTGAGCATGAGGCTCGCGATCGATGCGGCATTCTGGAGCGCGGAGCGCACGACCTTAGTCGGATCGATGATGCCCGCCTCGTGCATGTTGACGAACTTCTCGTTCTGCGCGTCGAAGCCCTTATCGTTTTCGAGGGCCTTGACCTGGTTGACGATGACCGAACCCTCGCACCCGGCGTTGTTCGCGATCTGGCGGATGGGCTCTTCCATCGCGCGCTTCACGATCCGG
>Ga0315278_10002945_pt1 | contig 15198 bp, 11 predicted proteins | sample YL17G06_0_MG_FD_203880 | JGI IMG/M metagenome (GOLD analysis project Ga0315278, IMG submission 203880) | Sediment microbial communities from Yellowstone Lake, YNP, Wyoming, USA - YL17G06_0 | ecosystem: Environmental > Aquatic > Freshwater > Lake > Sediment | place: USA: Wyoming | collected... | reverse complement strand
GGTCACGCCGGCCGGCAGCTGCGGCAGTATGTCGGTCTCGAGACGGTGGCGGACGTCGTCCACGAGCTGCACCGTGTTGAAGTTGCTCACCTTCACGATGCCGATGCCGACGGCCGGCTTGCCGTTGAAGCGCAGCACCGCGCGATCGTCTGCGAGCGCATCCTCGACCTTGCCGATGTCGCGCAGGCGGATCGGAGAGCCGTCGGCGTAGCGGACGATCATCTCGCCGAGCGCTTCCGGGCTGTGAAACTCGAGGTCGAGCTTGATCAGGTTCTCGTTCGGGCCGCTCACCAGGAAACCGCCCGGCATCTGCACGTGCTCGGCCCGGAATGCGTTGCGGATGTCCTGGGCCGTCACGCCGAGCGCGGCCATGCGCTGCGGGTCCACCTCGACCCGGATGGTCCGTCGCCGCTCGCCGCCGATGTAGACCTGGCCGACGCCGTCGATGGTCTCGAGCCGTTTCTTGATTACCTGCCGCGCGTACTGGTTCAGCTGCTGCGCGGTGCGGTCGCCCTGCAGCGAAAGCCACATCACGGCCGATGCGCCGACCTCGACCTTGAGCACGACGGGCGGGTCGGCATCGTCCGGCAGTTGCCGCAGCACCTGGTTGACCTTCGCCTGTACCTCAGAGAACGCGACGTCGATGTCCTTCGACAGCTCGAAGGTCAGCACGACCGTGGAGACGCTGGGCGAGGAGCGCGACTGGATGTTGTCGATGCCCGGCACGCTGTTGACCGCCGTCTCGATGATGTTGGTGACGCTCGCGTCGATCACGTCCGGGTTCGCCCCCGGCAGCACCGTCGTCACCGAAATGACCGGGAACTCGATGCGCGGGAATCGATCGACGCCGATCCGGTTGTAGGCGACGATCCCGAAGAGGATGAACACGAGGTTCGCCATCAGCGCGAACACGTGGCGGCGGACCGAGAGTTCGGCGAGTCTCATGGCGTGCGTCCGTCAACCGGCCTTGCGGACCGCCACCAGCGCGCCGTCGGTCAGGAATCCGGCGCCCGAGACGACGACGGTCTCTCCCGGCTCGACCCCGGTGAGGATCTCGGCGCGCTTCGCATCGCGGATGCCGATCGTCACCTTGCGCTCCGCGACCTTTTCGCCGGACAGCACGTACACCACTTCGCCAGCCGGCCGCCGCACAACGCTCGCAGTCGGTACGACCACGCCTTCGCGCGAAGCGAGCACGACGCGCGCGTTCAATGTACCGCCCGGTGGCCAGTCCGAATCGGCCGGCAGTTGCACCAGTGCCTCGAAGGCACGGTTGTTGGTGCCGACCATCGGGCGGACCTCCGTGATCGTCCCGATGAGCGGCTTTCCCGGACGGGCGGGCTGGTCGAGCGTCACGGCGAGGCCGGGACGCAGCTGGCCGGACAGCCGCTCCGGGAACGGCAGCACGGCCCGCAGCTGGCCCTTGCCGACGATCGTGACGATGGGCGTTCCGGGCGAGACGTAATCGCCGACCGAGATCAGCCGGCGTTCGACGGTCGCGTCGGCAGGACTGCGGACTCTCGTGCGGTCGAGCCGGTACTCGGCTTCGGCGAGCCTGGCGCGCGCGTCGTTCAGTTCTGCCTGGCGCGCGCTCTGCTGCGCGATCGCCTCTTCGAGCATGCTCTCCGACACCGCCTTTGAGCGCAGTTCCTGGTAGCGCTGCACCGTGCGCTGCTGGTTCGCGAGCAGCGCCGTGAGCCGCTCGACGGTGGCGCGAGCCGACGCGACCGCGAGGCGTTGTGGCTCCCCGTCGAGTTCTGCCAGCACCTGGCCTTTCTTCACTGAACTGCCACCGTCCACGAGCAGACGCACGACGCGTCCCGAGGTCTCGGCGGAGAGGGCAGGCGAGGCGAGGGCCTCGAGCCGGCCGACCGAGTTCTCGATGGCGTCCACCTGCTCGCGCGTTGCCTGCGCGACCGTCACGGGCGTCTTGCGCACCATGTCCTTTCCGTCCCCCGTATCCTTGCCACAGGCCGTGGCAAGCGCTGCCAGCGCAGCGAGAATGGCGAACCGGGCGATGCTTGATCGATTCATGGGTGTTTCCTGGAATCGGACGCCGGCCGCGGCGCGAGTCCGTGGTAGAGCAGCCGCGCGAGTTCGGCGGCGTAACCGTCCGCAGTAGCCGTGACGGCGAGGTCGGGGTGGCGCCGCGTGACAGCCGCGGTCTGGAATAGAAACCAGCTGGTGCACATCAGTACGAAGGCCGCGAGGCCCGGATCCGCGTCCGCCCGGACCTTGCCCGCGGCCTGGCCCCTGCGCAGCGCCTCGACCACCAGCGAGAAGTTGCGCGCCATCTCGCCGCTCCTCAGCACCTCGAGCGAACCGGGCGACCCTTCGAGCATCTCCCTCATGATCAACCGCATCGTGCCTCGCAGTCGGGCGAGCCGCTCGACGTGCGCTGCGGCGAACGCACTCAGGCCGGCCTCTGTCTCGCCCTCGGCGTCGAGCAACGGCACGACCTGCTCGCGAAAACCGATGACTGCGTCGGCGATCAGCGCCTGGTACAGCCCGCGCTTGTTGCCGAAGTGGTGGAACACCGTGGCCTTGCTGACGCCTGCCGCAGCGGCAATGTCCGCCATCGAGGTCCCGGCGTAGCCGCGCCTCGCAAAGAGCCTACGGGCTGCCGACGCGATGCGTCCCTTGCCCGGGGCCCGTGCCTGTCCGCGGCGTGCTGGAGTGGTCATTCGCGCAGCGTACCACTGACCGACCGATCGGTCAGTCCGGGTGCCTCGCAGCCGCCATCGGCCGCCCGCGCGGGGCGATTGCCGGTGGATCGGCATCTGGGCAAGGTAATGTTTGAAAAACAATCAGTTGGACGCAGCTGACTGTTTGCCACAAGCACGAATTGCGCCGCTGCCGGTGTGCGCGCAGCCTGCAGTCAGGTTCCACGAAAGCGGAGGTTGCCATGAGCCGATTCCGCATCCTCGTCGCCGATCAGGCCGAGGCGGTCTTCTACGACTCGTCATCCCTCGGCACTGTGCCACGGGAAGTGGCTCGCATCACCGATCCCGTGGCTCACCTGCACGATCGCGACCTCATGAGCGACCGCCCGGGACGCACCTATGAGAGCTTCGGCGGCGCCCGCCACGCGCTCGAGCGTGAGAACGACCCCCGCCAGCGCGAGGCCGCGCGCTTCGCTCGCCGCATCGCCCGCCGCCTCGACGAGGCGCGCCGCAAGGACGAGTTCGAACGACTGGTGGTCGTCGCTGGGCCGCCGTTCCTCGGGCTGCTCCGGGCGGCGATGTCGAAGCCGACCAAAGCCTGCGTCGAGCGCGAGATCCGCAAGGATCTCGTGCACGGCCCGATCACCGTGTTGCGCGAGCACCTGTCTGCAAGTGCGTAGCCGGGGCTCGGACGCCTGAAGACGCCCCGGCCGGCGGCACGGCCGCTGTTCTGTGACGCGCTTCCCCGCCGGGGGTGGCCCCGTTGGTCCCGGCCGCGCGGCAGCGCATACTTGACGCGACATACGCGTTGAGACTAGCGGAGCGATGAGACCCGTACTGCTCGCCTACGAACGTGACCAGGACCTCGCGGCGATAGAGACGCTGCTGCAGTCCCGCGGGCATCGCATCCTCAAGGCGCACACCGGACTCGAGGCGCTCGAACTGGCGCGGCAGGAAACGCCGCACGCGGTGGTGAGCGACGTCCTGCTCCCGCTGCTCGACGGTTTCTCGCTGTGCCGCCGGCTCAAGGAAGACCCGGTGCTGCGCCACCTGCCCGTATTCCTGCTGTCGTTCCGCATCGAGGGACCGAAGTACGAGGCGTTCGCGGCCGAGGTGGGCGCGGAGCGCTTCTTCCCTCGCGGCTCGACGCTGGAGGAAATGGCGGTCGCCCTCGACGCGCACAAGACCGGCTCTGACACGATGCGCATCCCGGCCCTGGTGCCGGAACTGCTCGACAAGCGTGAGCATGACCGGCGCCACGTCGCCGAGCTCGAGCGACAGGTCAAGGAGCTCGAGACCACGAACCGCCTGCTCGCCATTGCCGAGCGCGTCGCGCGACAGAAGGCCGAGCTGGGCGCGCGCGAACGGGCCGATCACGCGGCGGCCGATTCGGTGAAGATCCGCGAACTGCAGGGCCGGCTGCAGGAACTCGAGGCAAGCCAGCAGCAGCTGTCGGCTGCGGAGTCGCAGGCGCGAGGCGCCGCGGAAGAGTCGCGCGTGGAGCTCGCGCGCATCGGGGTGCTTGAATCGCGGCTTGCCGAGCAGCAGGCGAGCCGTGCGAGCGCACAGGCGGCGTCCGCGGACGCCGAGCGGGCATTCCGGTCCCAGCCGGTACCCACGCTGATTTCGGACATGGAGACCCACCAGGTACGGGCAGCGAACGACGCGGCCGCGGCGATGCTTGGCATCGCTCCCGAGAGCCTGCAAGGCCGTTCGCTCGTGGAACTGCTGCCCGGCTACGTGCCAGGCGAGGATCCGTCCCGAGCCGTGGACCTCGCCTTCGCGAAGCCGGACGGGACGTCGGCCATGCTCGAGCTGCGGCGCGTGTCGGTCTCGTATGCGGGGCGCGCCTGCTGGCTCTCGACCGTGCGCGACGTGACGCTCGAATGTGCCGAACGCGCGGCCCAGCTGGTCTTAGGCACTCGCGCCAACGCGCTCGAGGAGGCGCCGATCGGCGCGTGCGTCGTGGATGCAACAGGCGACATCCAATACGCGAACGCCGCGTTCCACTCGCTGCTCGGGCTGGGCGCCGGCACGGCTGCCGGCCTGTCGCTGCAGCAGTTCGAACTTGGCGCAGGCGGTGAATCCACGATTCGCAGCGTCGCGATCGGGAGTTCCGGGCAGCTGACGCAGGAGACGCGCTGGCGCAGGTCGGACGGCTCGATATTCGATGTCGAAGTGGCGGCCACGGTCGTCGGCGGTACCGGCGGCAGCCGCGCACTGACCGTGCGCGACGTGTCGGCTCGCCGCCGCGCACAGGAGCGCGCCGACCGCGAATCGCGGCGTTCGACCGGGCTGCTGGACCTCGCGCAGCACGCCCACTCCTACACCGAGTCGGAGGCGCTGTCGCACGCGCTCGAACTCGTCCAGAAGCTCACAGGCAGCGAAGCAGGCTACGTTTTCCTCGCGACCTCCGATGCCGGGCAGTACGAGCTCGCGGCGCGACGCGACGGCAGTCCGGCCGCGCACGACCTGTCGGTGCTCACGCGCTGGCGCGGCCTGCCCCCGGCCGACACAGCGTTGTACGACTGCTTGAGCTCGCAGCGGGCCGTGGTTCGAGACGGAGTCGAGGGCACCGGCGGCCTGCGGCAGGCGGGTCTGCCCGGCTCCCTGCATCGCCAGTTGGCCGCGCCGATGCTCGACGGCGGACGCCTTGCGGGCGTGCTGCTGCTCGCCAACAAGAAGGAATCGTTCGACGAGGAAGACGAGCGCCACGCGACGCAGGTCGCCGACGCCGTGAGCCGGCTGCTGCGACGACGGCGTTCGGACGCCGAAGTCGTGAGCGCCATGGATCACATGGAGCGGGTGATGCTCGGCGCGGTCGAGGCGATGGGCGCGCTGTCGGAAACCCAGGACGCCTGCAAGACAGGTCGCGCGAGGCGCGTCGCCGAACTGGCCGCCGGCATCGGCACGGCACTCGGTTTGCCAGGGCACTCGGTGCGTGGGTTGCGGGTCATGGGCCAGGTGATCGACGTCGGGATGTTGCATATCCCGCGCGAGATACTCTGGCGGCCGGGCCCGCTCGGCGCCGCCGAGTTCGAACTGGTGAAGACGCATGCCGAGCGGGGACACGAGATCCTGTCCCGCATCGAGTTCCCCTGGCCGGTCGCCGAGGCCGTGCGCCAGCACCATGAGCGCCTCGACGGCTCGGGCTATCCGCGCGGCTTGAAGGGCGAGGAGATCTTGCTCGAGGCAAGGATCCTGGCGGTCGCGGACGTCGTCGAGGCGATGCTCTCGCCGCGTCCGCAGCGCGCGGCCCTCGCGCTCGGTGCCTGTATCGAGGAGCTGCAGTCGCAGGCTGGCCGCCGCTACGACGCGCGGGTGGTCAAGGCCTGCGCGAAGCTGCTTCGGGAGCGGCCGGCCCCGCTGGAAGCCGAAGTCCCGGTCGGCCAGCGCATCGCCTGAGGCGACCCGATGCACCTGCAGTTCTTCGGCGCGGCCGGTGAAGTCACCGGCTCGTGTCACATCGTGGACGTCGGCGGTCGCCGACTGCTGCTCGACTGCGGGTTGATCCAGGGAGGGGCCACTCCCGACGAGCGCAATCGCGCTCAGTTTCCGTTCGACGCTGCCGGCATCGACGCTGTCATCCTGAGCCATGCGCACATCGACCACTGCGGCCGGCTGCCGCTATTGCACCGGCGCGGCTTCCGGGGCGTCGTCTACGCGACTGCGGCCTGTCGCGACCTCGCTCGCATCCTGCTCATGGACGGCGCCGCCATGCAGCAGAGGGACGCCGAACGCGAGAACCGAAGGCGGGCACGCGACGGCCGCAAGGGCAGGGCCGAGCCGCTCTACACCGAGGACGACGCGGAGGCGGCGCTGGGACTCATCAGGTCCGTCGACTACGGGCGCGCCTTCGAGGTGCTGCCGGGCGTCGAACTCACGTTCCGCGATGCGGGCCACATCCTGGGCTCGGCGAGCGTGTGGCTGCGTCTCAGCGAAGGCGATCTCGAGCGGCGCATCGTGTTCAGCGGCGACCTCGGCCAGTACGACTCACCCATCCTGCGCGACCCCGAGCCGGGACCCGCCGCCGACCTCGTCGTCATGGAGAGCACCTACGGCGACCGCATGCACAAGGATCGCGGCGCGACACTGGTCGAGCTCGGCGAAATCCTGCTTCATGCGCGCTCAGGTGGCGGCAACGTCCTCATCCCGGCATTCGCGGTGGGACGCAGCCAGGACCTGCTCTACGAGTTCGGCACCAATTTCGAAGCGTGGGACCTGGGCGCATGGCGTATCTTCCTCGACAGTCCGATGGCGATCGAGGCGTCGCAGGTGTACTGGCGCCATCCCGAACTCTACGATGAAGAGGCGCGGGAACTGCGTGCCCGGACGGGCGACCTGCCGCCGCTGCCGAATCTCGCTCTGTGCCGTACGGCCGAGGAATCCATGGCGATCAATCGCATTCCGGGTGGCGCAATCGTGATCGCGGGCAGCGGCATGTGCACCGGCGGACGCATCGTGCATCACCTCAAGCACAACCTCCCGCGGCCGGAGTGCGACGTGGTCTTCACCGGTTTCCAGGCCGAGGGCACGCTCGGCCGGGCGATCGTGGACGGCCGGGACGAAGTCCGCATCCACGGTTCGCCGGTTCGCGTCGCCGCACGCGTGCACACGCTCGGCGGTTTTTCCGCCCATGGCGACCGGGCGGACCTGCGGCGATGGTACTCGGCGCTGCCGGGCAAGCCGCCCGTGTGGCTGGTGCACGGCGAGAAGAGTGCGTCCGCGGCATTCCGCGAATCGCTGCGAGGTGAGGGCGTGCGGGCCGAGGTGGCAGCTCCTGGGGTCAGGCTCGACCTTGGAACGACGGCATGACCGGCGCTCTTGCGGGTGCGATCAATGCGAAGCCGCGCGAACTCCCTGGCGCGCTGGCGGCGTTCTTCTGCGCGTTCTTCATGTTCTCCGCCTACGCGATCCTGCGACCGATCCGCGAGACGATGGGACTGACGTCCGGGCTCGAGACCTTGCCGGCGCTTTTCTGGGGCACGTTCGCCGGCATGCTGCTGGTGCAGCCGGTGTACGGCTGGCTCACTTCCCGCTACCGCCGCTCGGTGTTCCTGCCCTGGGTGTACGTTTTCTTCGTGCTGAACATCCTCTGCTTCTACGCCTGGTTCAACCTGCAGGCCGACCACACGTGGATCGCGCGCGCCTACTTCATCTGGCTCAGCGTCTTCGTGCTGTTCGTGGTGGCCGTGTTCTGGAGCCTGATGGCGGACGTCTTCACGCGCGAGCAGGCTGGCCGGCTGTTCGGCTTCATCGCCGCCGGCCTGAGCCTCGGCGGTTTGAACGGCCCCTTTCTCGGCAAGCGCCTGGCGGAGCCGCTCGGCACGATCAACCTGCTGCTGGTGTCCGCTGCGCTGCTCGCGGTCTCGATCGTCTTCATGCTGCTGGTGCTGCGCTGGCATCGACGCGACGGCGAGAACTCCGCGCAGGGCATAGACCGGGACGAGCGGCTCGGCGGAACGGCGCTCGCGGCCTTCCGCCAGGTGGTGCAGTCGCCCTACCTCGCTCTCATCGCGCTGTTCGTGTTCCTGCTGACCTGGGTGTCCACCTTCCTGTACCTCGAGCAGCAGGCGATGGTCGCGGAGGCGTTCTCGGACCGGGACGCGCGCACCGCATTCTTCAGCACCATCGACTTCTGGACGCAGGCCGGGTCGCTCGTCATGCAGCTGTTCCTGTTCGGGCGCCTGTACCGCTGGTTCGGTTTCCGTTCGCTGATCGTGAGCATCCCGGTGCTGATGACCGCCGGCTTCGCGGTTCTGGCCGCGTTCCCGACGTTCGCGGTGCTGATCGGCGTCATGATGGTCCGCCGCATCGGCGAGTACTCGATCACGCGCCCGTCACGGGATGCGCTCTACACCGTCGTCACGCGCGAAGAGAAGTACAAGGCCAAGAGCCTGATCGATACGTTTGTGTATCGCGGCGGCGATGCGACGGCGGCTTCCGTGCACGCGCTCGTGAAGTCGACGTTCGGGCTCGGGGTCAGCGGCGTTGCCTGGTGCGGCGCTGCGATCGCAGCGATCTGGGCGCTGGTCGCGTGGGCCCTCGGCAGTCGCCACGTCGATCTCAGCCGTCGGGCGCCGCAGGTTTTGCAACAATCGGTCCCGGGTAGGAATCCCTGACGTAACCGGCAATCGGCAGCCCGGGGACCGGTGCGCCGGGGATCATCGTGCCGTTGCGTCGCCGGGCCGCGGCGGCAGCAGCTGGGCTGAGTTTTCCGGCGTTGCTGTACCGCGGCGTCAGCGGGTCGCGAACGATCGTCGGCGGGGTCACAGCAACGGTTGACGGAACTGATGTATCGGCTGCGGGCGTCGATGTGGCGGCTGAGGGCAGCGATGCAAGTGTCGCCGGCGGCGAGGATGGCACAGGCAAGGCGCGCGACACCGGCGGCGGTTCAGGAAGGTTGACGGCCGGCGGCGGGGCGAGCAGCGCGGCGAGTCGCACGGTTGCGGGATTGCCTGGGGCCACGGCCTGCAATCGCTCGAGCAGGCGTTGCGCCTCGACTTGCCCGCCTGACGCGGCAGCCGTCCGCGCCTGCGCAACCACCTTGGCCGCAGTCCTGTCGAGCCCATCGCGCGCCTCGGGCTGCGACTGGTCGGCGAGCAGCACGGCCGCATACAGGTCGAGAGCGTTCCGCCCGGCGGGAGATTCGTAGCGCCCCGCCTGGAAAGCCGCCCTGGCCCGCGACAGCACCGGATCGGCCTGCGGCCGCGAACCGACGACGGCCGGCGCGGGCCGGATGGGCGTGACCACAGCCGATTTCGCGGTTCGATCGCTGCGGCTCCCCGGCAGCAGCCCGATCAACCCGGCGAACAGGGCAACGCCGACCGCGACGAACAGCCATTTGCGCAGGTCGGTGCGCGTCGGCAGCGAGCCCGAGAGCGGCAGCAGCGGTCGCCGTTTCGCACTCGAATCCCGCCGTTCGACGTGGCAGCGCGTTGCCGCGTGCAGGAACATGCCCGCGCGCTTCGCCGACAGCGGCTTGTGCATGAAGCGGTAGACGAGCCCCTCGCTGATCAGCTGTGCAAGCAGCGCTTCGTCCTCGCGACGTCCTGCCACGACGACGACGACGTCCGGGAATTGCTCGACGATCTGCTCGACCAGCGTCGCCGGCTGAGTCGAGACCGCGGCGAGGTCGACGAGCAGCACGCCGCAGCGACCGGTCAGCAGCATGTCCACCGATTCCTCGGCGGAGCGGGCGCGCCAGACGGGGTTGCGCTCGCCGACCGCGGCCCGGATCGCATCGAACAGCAGCGTGTCCGTCGACAGCACGACGACGTCGACCAGGACCGCCTGATCGCGGGCCTCGGTCGAGGATTCGTGCTGGCGGGGCAGGGCTGTTCCGGGCATCAGCGTGATTGCGCACCAGCCGGCGCATAAGGTCTACCGCCGGGTACGAAAAACCTGAGGCAATTCAAAGTTCAGGCAGAAAACGGCGGGCTGGATGGACCAAGTCCAGAGCCACTGCGGGCCAGGCTTTGGGGTTGCTCCGGACTCGACACCGGGCCGGCCCGCGAGCATGATCGCCGCGGGTCCAGCAGAAGGCCGGTACACCGGTCCACACAGAGCATGAAGACGCCGGTCAGTTACACGTCGCGGATCGCGGCCGAGCATCGCGCTACGCTCGAGCAGCTGCTGTTTTTCAACGGCTGCCAGGATCGCGTCGCGAGCGGCATCGTCGATGCCATCGACAAGTTCGGTCCGCCGGAGATCCACGGTGACGACGGCTGGCTCCGGGTGAAGGTCGCGGGGCCGTCCGAGGTCCAGTCGCTGTTCGTCGTGGAAGAGCCGACCGGCAAGCCGATCGGCGTGGCGGTCTACACTCGCGCGGATCTCGAGCACGTGACGGTGCTGCACATCGGGCTGGCCGAGGAGTACTGCGCGGGCGGGGAGCGCGAGAGCCTGAACCTGCTGCTCAGGCTCATGAAGGAGATTCGCCGCTCATCGAAGCGCGTGAAGGGCGTGCGTCGGTTGAGCGTCCACTACGGCACGCAGCGCGCCCGCGTGCCGGCCTGATCAGCCGCGCGGCTCGCCGAGCAGGTCTGCGATCATCAGCCGGACTGCCTTGATCTGCGGGCCGTCCTTGACCGCATAGTTTTCGCCTTCGTATCCCCACCAGTCCCAGCAGCCCATCGGGTTCAGCGGCCTGTAGCTGGCCTCGATCTGCGGGAACAGCAGCACGATGTCATTCCCGGCGGCGGCCTCAAGGTAGCCGGACCCGAGCACGAACTCACGGCCCACCAGCGATGCGCCCTGCTTGCAGCCGTGGAACACGACGTGCAGCCGGCATTTCGGCTTGTCCCCGCTGCTGCAGGACTTCGGCACGAACAGCAGTCCGCGATCGGCGAGGCCGGCGCTGCCGGAAGCCTTCGCATACGGCTTCTGGTCGAACTCGCGCAGTTCACCGTCCTCGGGCGGCCGGCCGGCGCCGAGCTTGCCGTACATCTGTCCGAGCAGCGTGCCGGCGCCGTCGAAATCGCACCTGCCGACGAACGGCGGCTCGGTCACGTCGCACGGCTTTGCGTCGGCACGCGCGCTCGGAAACGTGTGTCCGGCACGATCGAGCTCAACGCGGGCGACGTTCGCCGGACTCACCAGCGCCTGGTAATAGCTCTCCACCGCGTCCGCCACGGGCTTCTGCACGTAGGGGTCGAGCGCGCCGCGAAATATCCAGACGCGGTCGTTCGCGAGCCCGGCGATCGGATCGATCGAGCCTTCGAGCGCGAGCCGGCTCGTGAGCTCGACGAGCTCGGCCGTCGGGATCGGCTCGTCGCCCTTCATGCAACGCCCGAGCGATTTGCTGATCGACCCGGCCGAGCAGTAGTACGGCGCTCCCGCGATCAGCGCCGCGCCATTGACGAGGCTGGAGTGGGCGACGTGAAACTGCGTTGCCATGCTGGCGCCTGCTGACAGGCCGGAAACGGTCACCGAGGCCGGGTCGAGCGGCAGTGCCGCGAGCCGGTTCGTCTCGGCCGACGGCTTGCCGCAGGCGGCAGTCATCGCGCATGCGCCCACCAGCGCCATGCCGATGGACGCGCCACGGTCCCTTCTTCCCAATAACCGCGATCCGCTGGTCACTGATCACTCTCCTTATTGGCTCGTCCAGCCGCCGTCCACGGCGATCCACTGTCCGGTAATGTTGCGCGCAACGTCGCTGGCCAGGAACTCGACGATCCCGCCGAGCTCCTCGATCGTGACGAACGCGTGCTTTGGCATTGGCCGCAGCATGACCTCGTCGATGACGCTCTGCTCGGGAATGCCGTGCGCGCGCGCCTGCGCGGCGATCTGCGCATCCACCAGCGGCGTGCGCACGTAACTCGGGCAGATCGTGTTGATGGTGATGTCCGTGTCCGCCGTCTCGAGGGCCACCGTCTTCGCGAATCCGATCAGGCCGTGCTTGGCCGCGACATAGGCGCTCTTGAACGGCGAGGCGACCAGCGAATGGATCGAGCCCACGTTCACGATGCGCCCGAAGCCGCGGCTGCGCATGCCGGGAAGCACGGCACGCGTGAGCATTGCGCTGCCTGTCAGCATCACGGCGATCAGCGTTTCCCAGCGCTCGCGCGGGAACTCCTCGAGCGGCGCGACGTGCTGCAGCCCCGCGTTGTTGACCAGCAGGTCCGGCCCATCCGGCCCGAGCGCGGCGATTGCGGCATCGATGCTCTGTTGCGAGGTGACGTCGAGGCCGAGCGACGTCGCGACGAATCCGTGGGCGCATAGGTTGGTCGCGGCACGCGCCGCCGCGACGGGGTCAACGTCCGTCAGGTACACCGCGCAGCCGCGCTCGGCGAGGTATCCGGCGACGCCGAGCCCGATACCGCTCGCTGCTCCTGTGACCAGCACCCGCAGCGCCCCGGCGGGACGGCTCAACGGGCTGTCCTCGTCGGCCGCCGCGTCGGCTTCCTGCACGCGCCGCCGGAACAGAGCGCGCGGAACCCGGCTGCGCAGTAAGGCACGAGCCGCTGGTGAACGCTCTCGAGGTCGTTCGAGCGGCACACACCGCCGGAGAGCTTGTCGATACGGCCGGTCTCGGCAAACGTGAGTGTGAGTGCGCCCGAAAGGAAATGGTATGCCCAGAAAAGGTCGCGTTCGTCACAGCCCGGCAGCGCGAGGCGCATGGCCTCGATGAAGCGCTGAACGACCGGATCGAAGTGCTTCGTCATCAGCACGCCGCCGAACTCGGGCGAGTTGTTCACTTCGGCGATCAGCGCGAAATAGCTCTTCCAGCCAGGCCCGCCGCGCGCCGAACGATCCAGCAGCGGATGCGTGAACGCGTCGATGATGGCTTCGAGGTCCGGCGTGCGGCGCCCACTCGCAGCCAGCACGGCGTCGAGACGCGCCAGACGCTCCGAATTGAGATCGGCTGCCCGCCGCAGGAACACGGCCTCGAGAAGCCCCTGCTTGCTGCCGAAGTGATAGTTCGCCAGTGCGACATCCACGTCCGCGGCACCGGTGATGTCACGCACCGAAACACCGTGAAAACCCCTTCTTGCGAAGAGTCTTTCCGCGGCGTCGAGGATCCGGTCGCGCGTCGGCCGCGAGCGCTGCGTGCCACCACGCTTGCGGGTGGGCGGAGTGCTGCGTCGCTTGCTCGTCGTCGCCATGTCTTGTTGCACCGCGGCAGAAAAGGGCCGCATCGCGGCGGTCCCGCAGCGCGATTCTGTCCAAGCGGAGCCAAGTCTGCAACGACTGTTGAATTTCAACGAGCGTTCAACTAGATTTCAGCACGCGTTGAATCCAGGCGCCGTTGACGCGCCACCCAGGGGGACACATGAGCAAGCTGATTACCCGTTCGGTGCAGTGCGGCCTTGCCGCGGCCGCCGCGATGCTGTCGATGCCGGCTGCGCAGGCGCAGCAGGCTCCTGCGGTGATGGCACCCGCCGCCGCCGGGTCGCTCGAGGAGGTCATTGTCACCGCACGGCGACGCGAGGAGAGCATGCAGGATGTGCCGATCGCGGTCTCCGCCTTCTCGGCGGACGAGCTGCGCATGCTGCAGGCCGAAGACCTCGCCGGCCTGCAGGGCTCGGTGCCGAACCTGAACCTCGTGCAGGGGCGCGGTTCGGCCAACAGCGCCAACATCTACATTCGCGGCATCGGCCAGCCGGACGCACTGCAGACCTTCGACCCCGGCGTCGGCGTATATCTCGACGACGTGTACGTGGCGCGCATCCAGGGCGCACTGTTCAATCTCTACGACGTGCAGCGCGTCGAGGTGCTGCGCGGTCCGCAGGGCACGCTCTACGGCAAGAACACGATCGCGGGCGCCATCAAGCTCATCTCGAAGAAGCCGCCGGAGGAGCTGGCCGGCCAGGCCGAGCTTGGCTATGGCGACTACAATCTCTTTTCGGCCAAGGCCTACGTCGGCGGTCCCGTGACCGACAATCTGGGTGCCAGCGTCGCGGGCGTGTACGTGACGCGCGACGGCATCAACCACGACCCCACGCTCAACCGTGACTACAACGACATCGACACGGCCGCCGGTCGCGTCATCCTCGCGTGGGATCCCACCGAGGACGTCAACGTCAACTTCGCGGCCGACTACACGCGCAGCCGCAACGCACTGAACCTGGGACGCGCGGAGGCGCCGCTGATCCAGGTGAACCTGGCGCCCGGCGTGCCGCCGAAGGTGCTGCAGCCCGCACCGACGACGCCGTGGAACAATACGGTCGCGACTTCGTTCACCGGCAACGAAGGCCAGCAGATGGACAACTGGGGCACGGCCCTGACGGTCGGCTGGCAGATCAACGACGCCTGGCTCTTCAAGTCCATCACGGCCTATCGCAGCCTCGAACCCGACAACTACATCGACATCGACGCGAGCGCATACGAGCTTGGCGACGTCTTCGTCGGCGTGGACCAGGACCAGACCTCGCAGGAGTTCCAGCTGCTTTACTCGAGCGACAGGCTCGTGGCGGTCATGGGCCTCTATTACTTCGGCGAGGACATCACGTCCGATCAGACGGCCTGGGCGGACAACTTCCTGGCCTACGGGCCACTCCCGATCTCCTTCACACGCACCGTAAACGACAAGCTGAACACCGACAGCTACGCGGTCTTCGGCCAGGCGACCTGGAGCTTCACCGACCGCTGGTCCGCAACGCTCGGCATCCGCTACACGGACGAGAGCAAGGACTACTTCCGGACGACGTCGACCTTCTTCGGCGCGCCGTTTGCCGGCCTCAACTCGACATTCGTCTACACGGATGACAACAGCTGGACCGCATGGACCCCCACCTTCGCGCTGGACTACAAGCTGACGGACGACACGCTGCTCTACGCCAGTGCGACCGAAGGATTCAAGAGCGGTGGCTTCAACGGCCGCGCGAACACGCCGGGTGAAACGGGCTCGTACGATCCCGAGTACGTCTGGACGTACGAGATCGGCGCGAAGAACACGCTTGCCGACGGCAGGCTGCGACTGAACGCAGACGTCTTCTACAGCGACTATACGGATTTCCAGGCGCGCGTCTCGGAGGTCATCAACCCGGATGCGCCGGTGCCGACATTCAGCTTCCCGGTGCTGAACGCGGGCTCG
>Ga0315278_10002943_pt1 | contig 15202 bp, 9 predicted proteins | sample YL17G06_0_MG_FD_203880 | JGI IMG/M metagenome (GOLD analysis project Ga0315278, IMG submission 203880) | Sediment microbial communities from Yellowstone Lake, YNP, Wyoming, USA - YL17G06_0 | ecosystem: Environmental > Aquatic > Freshwater > Lake > Sediment | place: USA: Wyoming | collected... | reverse complement strand
AGAGTTTAAAGGAGCTTCGAAACCTGTTAATACTTTGGTTTTCTTCATGTTCCTCTCATACCTGGCAGGATTGGCTTTATTGGTATATGCAGGTGCCTAGCGCCATACTCCTTCAACACTCAGATAACTATCTCCTGCATATATAATTGAACACAAATTACATAAGATCTGTTTCAAATGCCTTTTTATTGAATTTATACTTATTTCCAAGAAACTCCATGATCTTTGAAGTATCAGCATAAGCATTTCCTAAACAGGTAGAAGCCCCCGGTGATGGAGTTATATTAAAGATGATTTTATCCCCTGAAAGCTTTGCCTCTCCCATTTCAAGTTTCCTGGTGGTATTATTAACGATTTGTGGTCTTGTACCTCCTATTCCTCTGGCAAATTTGAGCTCATTTAATTTGATTTCAGGTACTATCATCCGAATTTGCTTAATAAACAATCGCTTCCCGACAAAAGGCAAGTCGTACAGGAAATTTATAAGGAGATAGCTAAAGAGTACCTTATCAAATATAATTTTAAATAAGCTTATTATTGGACTTAACCCCAGTCCGAAGGTTTTCCAATATTCAAAAAAGGTTGATCCATTATGTCTTTCTAACAGGAATATAGGTTTTGCGGTTGGACCGAATCTGGTTATTTTTTCGTTGTGCACCTCCGGGTCACCATGAATTGCAGCAAAAGGCAGTTTTTCAACCTGGATTGTATATACCTTACCATTAAGCACTTTAGGAGCTGTATAAAAACTTCCTGCCATTGATAATACCGATAAGTTCTTCCCATAACCAAGAGATTTTGCAATCATCAGGCTATGACCTCCTGCAGCAATAACAATAGCTGTTGCCTGAATTTCTACATTATCAGTTTTAACAACGTAGTGATCATTATTTTTTGAGATTTCTAAGAGCTTTGTATTAAGATGAATACTTATTCCCGGATTTTCTTTTTTTGCATTATCCACAAATGAATGACAAAGTCTTTTAAAATCAACAGTATAGCCATCTTCAGTAACTAAAGCGAGAATTTCCTGAGCCGGATCCCTCCCTACAACAACTCTTGGCTCGATTTTACCTATTTCATCCCTTTTAATTACTCTTAAATTAGGAAATAGCTGGCTGAATATTGAAAACCGTTTACTCAGTTCTTCAACTTGATTCTTGCCAACCGCAAGAACCATCTTTGAGTATTTACTGAACAGTTTTATATCATTGCCCGACAGTTTTTCATTTTCAAGGTACTTCATAACCATATCGGCATATAGCTTTACGCTTTTAGCCTTCTCAAAAGAATAGTTGGTTTCAATGTCTCCGAAATGAAGCGTCTGACTGTTTTTAGTTGAAGCGGAATTTACCAGACCAAAGTCGGAATATTTTTCTATCAAGCCAATCTTTTTGGTATCCGTATATTTACTTAAGGTATATAGTAAGGCTGTACCGACCACACCCCCTCCTACAATAAGGACATCATAATTGGCATCTATCTCGTTCAATTTAAATTATCTATAAACGCTCATTTATTGGAATATATTCGTGTTTGCTATAAACATTTTTAAATGCAGGCCGAATGATTCTTTTTGCCGAGAATGTAAGCTCTTCAATACGGTGAGTACACCATCCAGAAACCCGCGCAAGTGCAAAAATAGGTGTATATAACTCCTTTGGAATACCAATGCAGGAATATACAAAACCAGAGTAATAATCAACATTAATACAAACCACCTTTGTTGATTTTTCACCTTTAAATAATCTAAAAACTTCAGGTGTCAGTTTTTCAACTAAAGCATATAGTTCGAATTCTTCAAGACGGCCCTTCTCTATAGCAAGTTCTCTTGCCTTCGCTTTTAGAAGTGTGGCTCTTGGATCAGAAATAGTATAAACGGGATGTCCGATTCCATAAATTTTACCTGAGAAATCGTTTGCTTTTTTGTTGAGAATTTTCAGGAGATATTCCTCAACTTCTTTTTCAGTGCTCCAATTCTTAACCTTCCTTTTCATATCTTCCATCATTTCCAGAACTTTAATATTTGCTCCTCCGTGTAAAGGTCCTTTTAAGGATCCTATAGCAGATGTAACGGCAGAATAAATATCTGTTTCTGTTGAGCTGGTTACCCGCATGGTAAAAGTTGAGTTATTACCTCCACCATGTTCAGCATGAAGCACAAGTGCAAGATCAAGAAGATCAGCTTCCAGTTTGGTATAAGCGGCACAATCACCTCTTATTAAATAGAGAAAATTCTCAGCTGTACTCAAGTTTCCCTGAGGATGACGTATAGACAATGTCTTTCCCTGGTATGCATGCTTTAAAGCCTGGTACGAATATGCAATAATTGTTGGGAATTTGGCAATAAGATTTAAAGTTTGTTTTATCATATTATCAAGGCTAATATCATCAGGATTTTCATCAAGAGTATATAATCCCAAAACAGACCTGGCAAGCATATTGAGAACATCCTTGCCTTTCATTGATAATATCATATCTTTAACGAAATGATCGGGCAATGGCCTGAGCGATGCCATATGTACCGAAAACTCCTCCATCTCCTTTTTATTTGGAAGATGTCCCGTCAATAGCAGGAATACAGTTTCATCAAAGCCATGCCGGTTGTCTTTCTGAAATCCCTGGGTAATATCCTCAATATCAATCCCTCTGTATACTAGTCTTCCGGGAACGGCAACAACCTTGTCGTCCTCTTTTTTATAACCGACGACGTCACCAATATTTGTCAATCCGACTAAAACGCCTGTCTGGTCTTTATTTCTCAGACCACGCTTCACATCAAACTTCTCAAATAATTCATTATCAATCTGGAATGATTTTCTTACCGATTCCTCCAACTTTGCAAAGAAATTCTTGTCTCCCATAAGAATTAAATTTTTTATGATTAATAAGTTTAAATGTTTGAGATTATTGCATCCGCAAATTCAGATGTCTTTAACAAGGTGGCATTCTCCATCAACCGATGAAAATCATAGGTAACTCTTTTACTTTGTATAGTAAGTTCCAATCCGTTATAGATGCTTTCAGCAACTTTGTCCCATCCCAGGTAATCAAACATAAGTGCACCTGAGAGGATCACAGAACCCGGATTGACTTTATCCTGATCTGCATATTTGGGTGCAGTACCGTGGGTTGCCTCAAATATGGCATGGCCACTTTCATAGTTGATATTTGCACCCGGAGCAATACCAATTCCTCCAACGATGGCTGCAAGTGCATCTGAGATATAGTCTCCGTTCAGATTTAATGTTGCGATAACAGAATATTCAGCAGGTCGTGTAAGAATCTGCTGCAGAAAAGCATCGGCAATTACATCTTTTATAATCACCTTTCCGTCAGATTCCGCCTGACTCTGCAACTTATTCGCAACTTCCTCACCCTGGGCCAGTGCAATTCGCTTATGCTGTGCCCAGGTAAAGACATTATCCGCAAACTCTCTTTCTGCCAGAGCATATCCCCATTTCATAAAAGAACCCTCAGTAAACTTCATTATGTTCCCTTTATGAACAAGTGTAACTGATGGTAATTTTTTATCAACTGCATATTTAATTGCCTGCCTTACCAGACGCTCAGTACCTTCTAATGAGACAGGTTTGATGCCAATAGAGGAGGTAGCTGGAAACCGGATCGATTTAACACCCATTTCGTCTATTAAAAATCTTTTTATTTTTTCCGTTTCCGGTTTCCCATTCATGAATTCAATGCCTGCATATATATCTTCGGTATTTTCCCTGAAAATGTGCATGTCAACTATCTCCGGTCGCTTAACAGGACTGGGAACACCTTTGAAATACCTCACCGGCCTGTAACAGGTATAGAGATCTAAAATCTGACGTAAGGCAACGTTTAATGAACGCATCCCTTCCCCAATGGGTGTGGTAAGCGGCCCTTTAATCCCAACCAGGTATTCCCTGAAACTTGTCAGTGTATCTTCCGGCAACCAGTTGCCGGTTTGTTTAAAGGCTTTTTCACCGGCAAGAACCTCTTTCCAGGCTATTTTCCTTTTCCCATTATAGACTTTACTGACTGCAGCATCAAAAACACGTACTGATGCTTTCCAGATATCAGGCCCGGTTCCATCACCCTCTATGAAAGGAATAACCGGATTCTCGGGAACACTTAATTTCCCGTTGATTAATTTGATTTTTTCAGGTATCATATTTTTGGTTTGATTTTTTAATAATATTTAATGCACTTCCTGCTTTAAACCATCCTATCTGTGGTTCATTATAAGAATGTTTTGCTATTATGTTTTCCTGCTTGCCGTCTGAATGATTCAAAACAATGGTTATTTGTTTGCCCGGAGTGAATTCTTTTAATCCGACTATGTCAATTTTGTCGTCTTCCAATATTTTACTGTAATCCTCATTATTTGAGAATGTTAATGTTAAAACTCCTTGTTTCTTAAGGTTAGTTTCATGTATACGCGCAAAGGATTTTACGATTACTGCTTTAACATTCAGGTATCTTGGTTCCATAGCTGCATGCTCGCGTGATGATCCTTCTCCAAAGTTTTCTTCTCCAACCACAACAGAACCGTTACCTGCGGTTTTATAAGCTTTTGCAACAGAGGGAACTGTATCATACTGACAGGTCAACTGATTAAGAATCAGATTGGTTTTATCATTGAAATAATTTATAGCGCCAATCATGTAATTATTTGAGATGTTTTCTAGATGTCCACGGTATTTTAACCAGAATCCGGCCATTGAAATATGGTCGGTGGTGCATTTTCCTTTGGCTTTAATGAGCAAAGGGAGATCAGAAAAATCGACTCCATCCCATTCCTTAAAAGGGGTCAATGATTGCAACCTGTCTGAATCAGCAGCAATAATAATATCTGACTTATTTCCTGATTTTTCAGGTTGCTGGTAGCCGTTATCTATGTTTCCGAATCCCTGGGGTGGGAGTTCAATCCCTTTCGGTTCGGCGATTTTCACATCTTTACCCTCGGAATTGAGTAATGTATCGGTAATGGGGTTAAATGTAAGTTTTCCGGATATTGCAATAGCAGTAACAATCTCAGGGGAGGCTACGAAGGCATAGGTATTTGGATTCCCATCAGCGCGTTTTGCAAAGTTGCGGTTAAAGGAATGTATCACCGTGTTAACCAGGTTTTTATCAGATCCTTTGCGATCCCACTGACCTATACAAGGGCCACATGCATTGGCAAAAACTTCACCTCCTATTTTTTTAAACAGGTCAAAATAACCATCACGTTCTGCAATGAATCGGATTTGTTCGGAACCAGGTGTAATTTTAAACTCAGATTTGGCAGTCAGTTTTACACTCAGGGCATTTTTCACAACAGATGCTGCACGTGACATATCTTCATAAGATGAATTTGTACACGATCCTATAAGACCAACTTCAACGTTTACAGGCCAACCGTTTTTTTCAGCTACTGTTTTCATCTTCGAAATGGGAGTGGCAAGATCGGGAGTGAAAGGGCCATTAATATATGGTTCCAGTTCCGATAGATTTATTTCGATATACTGGTCATAGTATTTCGTTGGTTCTGCAGAAATTTCGATGTCAGCAGTAAGATGTTCCCTGTTTTTTCCAGCCATTTCGGCCACCTCGCTTCTTCCGGTGGCTATAAGGTATTTTGCCATAGCATTATCGTAGCCAAAAATGGAAGAGGTGGCACCAATTTCTGCCCCCATGTTGCAGATTGTTGCCTTACCGGTACATGAAAGCGATTCAGCACCTTCACCGAAATATTCAACAATGCATCCGGTTCCTCCGCTTACAGTCAATAAACCTGCTACTTTTAGTATTATATCTTTTGCAGAAGCCCATCCATTGAGCCTTCCATTTAATTTTATACCTATGAGCCTGGGCAGTTTTAGTTCCCAAGCCATGCCTGTCATTACATCAACGGCATCAGCTCCTCCGACCCCGATTGCGATCATTCCAAGGCCTCCTGCATTCGGGGTGTGCGAGTCTGTACCTATCATCATACCGCCGGGGAATGCATAATTTTCTAAAATTATCTGGTGAATAATTCCTGCTCCCGGTTTCCAAAATCCAATATCATACTTATTGCAGACAGAACTTAAGAAATCATAAACTTCTTTATTGGTAAATACCGCTGATTTCATGTCTTCAGCAGCCCCTGATTTTGCCATAATAAGATGATCGCAATGGACAGAAGAAGGAACTGCAGTATGCTCTTTGCCTGCCATCATGAACTGCAAAAGCGCCATTTGAGCTGTGGCATCCTGCATTGCCACCCTGTCTGGTGCAAAATCGACATAATCAACTCCTCTGTTAGATGCACCTATCTGAAATTTTTGATAAAGATGGCTATACAGAATTTTCTCACTTAAGGTTAAAGGACGCCCCAGGTTTTTCCTGATTTCAGAAATCATTGAAGGCAGCGCCTTGTAAAATGCATTGATCATTTGAAAATCAAATATCATATATCACTTATTTTTAACTGTTTATGTTCTCACTTGTCCGTTTCCTTCAATAATCCATTTGTAAGTAGTTAGTGCCTCCAATGCCATTGGTCCTCTGGCATGTAGTTTCTGAGTAGAGATACCAATTTCAGCTCCAAGCCCAAATTCTGCCCCATCTGTGAATGCAGTTGACGCATTTGCAAAGACTGAAGAAGCATCTACAAATTTATAAAAAAATTGAATTCGTTTAATGTTTTCAGAAATAATGGCTTCACTATGTTTTGAGCCGAATTCATTAATGTGTAATAAGGCTTCATCAAATGTATCAACTGTTTTAATGGCCATTTTATAAGAAAGGAATTCTGTGCCAAACGAATCGCTGGTAGTCTTTAGGAGCAGTTCAGACGGATATTTTCCCTTTAATGCCGTGTAAGCTTTTTCATCTGCATATATAATTACATTGTTTTCAGAGCAAAGACCAACAAGGTAATCAATATCCTCTAAGCGTTTTTCATGCACTATCAGGCAGTCAAGCGCATTACAAACGCTCACTCTGCGAGTCTTTGCATTATTAATGATAATCCGCCCCTTCTCTTTATCACCAAACTCATCAAAATAAGTGTGACAAATCCCCGCACCTGTCTCAATAACCGGAATGGAGGCATTTTCCCGAACAAAATCAATAAGGCTCCGGCTTCCCCGGGGAATTATCAGATCGACATATTCGCGGGCATTTAATAACTGTATGGTTTCATCACGGCCTGCAGGCAAAAGAGTCAGAACATTCAGGTCAATAGCATTTTTCTCAAGGACAGTCCTTATAACCTGTACAATAGCTGTGTTTGAGTTTATGGCATCACTTCCTCCCTTAAGAATACAGGCATTTCCCGATTTAAAGCATAGTGAAAAGACATCAAATGTAACATTAGGCCTCGCCTCATAAATAACTCCTATTACACCAAATGCCACGGATATTTTAGAAATTTTCAAACCATTTGGCCTTATGCTTTCCGATAGAATTTGACCAACAGGGCTCGATAATTCAACTACATTCCGTATATCAGAAGCAATCCCATCAATTCGTGCGGCAGTCAGCAACAAACGGTCATAACTTGGATTGGATTCATCCATTAAAACCAGATCCTTTTCATTCTCCGCAATAATGAATTTTGTATTTACAACAGCTGCTTCAGCAACCATTGAGAGAACCTTATTAATGGTATCACTATCCAAAACATTTAATGTCCGGCTGGCTCTAACTGCTTTTTTAAATAAAGGTATGCAATCCATCATTCCATCATTAAATTGTTGCGCGTTTCTGGTTCAAAGTTTCAGGTTTCAGGTTTAGCAATTTGCCTTTTGCCCTTTGTCTTTTGCCTTTTGCCTTTTGCCTTTATTGTTTACACCTGAATACTATTTTTGTTCTTCTCATTAATAACCAGATAGTCATAATGAATAAATGGTTTGCTTTGTTTTTCACCAACATTTTGCTCAGCCTTTTTCGAGTCGTATTGCGATTTCCCCAACCCAATATTATTTCCCTCTTCATCAAAGATTCGGACAATATCACCATTTTTAAAAAATCCATCAACTCTGGTAATACCGATCATAAGCAAGCTGGTTGCCTTTTCACCAAGCAGAGCCTCTTTAGCACCTCTATTGATTATAACTGCGCCCTTGGCAAAAGTATCGGAGTGGGAAAGCCATTTTTTAACACCGGTTTCCCTTTTGTTGCTGGCAACGAAGTGGGTGTAGGGGACCTCTTTTCCTCTCACGATATCAGTTATTATCGAGTCGCGGGTCCCATTAGCTATAAAAACATCGATACCCTGAGAAGCAATTTTCCGCGCAATTGAACATTTAGTGATCATCCCTCCCCTGCCGAATCCTGATTTTAAAGTTGAAATGTATTGATCAAGATCATCAGAATCATTGTCAATTTTGTCAATAAGTTCAGTCCCTGTGTGTCCGGGGAGACCATTATAAACACCATCAACATTCGAAAGGATAATAAGCGAATTGCAGTCCATCATTGATGAAATGAGGCCCGACAATTCATCGTTATCGGTGAACATAAGCTCATTTATCGATATAGTATCATTCTCATTAACAATTGGCAATACCTTGTTTTCAACCATCGCTAAAATGCAGTTCTTCATGTTCAGGTAATGCCTGCGGTCCCTGAAACTCTCTTTGGTTGCTAGTAACTGGCCTGCCTGAATTCCATATTTACCAAAGAGAAACTGGTAACTCGACATAAGTTTTACCTGCCCAATTGCTGCCCAAACCTGTTTGGCAGCTATTATATTTGTCTTTTTTGAAAGAGATATTTCACTACGACCTGCTGCCACTGCTCCCGATGTAATTAATACCACTTCAATCCCTTGCTTGTACAAAATAGCGATATCCTCAACAAGCCTTAATATTCTCCCGTCGTTGAGAGACCCATCGCTTTGAGTAATAACATTGCTCCCTACCTTGATTGCAATCCTGTTAAATTTAGGCTTACTGTTTTTCAATTTATTACCATTATTGCTTAATATACTACAGTTTGTTGCAAATTTAACATAAATTACGGATGGATTATAGTTAAATTGATTATTCCAGATGATGAATATATATACCAGCAACCACTACTAATCCAATCATCAATAAGGGATTTCCGGTATTATTATTGGCTCACAAGTTATTATGCCAGTTAAACGGAAAACAAAAAACTGACATTTATCATGTATCATCCATGACCAGGTATGCTCGAATGATTCATTGTACTAAAATATAAAAGCCAATCCAGCATTCCATCTGAAACCAGGGTAGGGCTCAATATTGCTTGTCAAAGCCTGTGTTACCTGAAAAAACAGTGATAATGGCACATTTCTTACTGATAAGGAGATCTTGGGAGAGATAAACAAGCCATCATTATCACCAGTGTAATTTATGTAGAAGAGCTGACAGTTAACAGATAAAAGAATGTTCTTCCAGAGAGCAATATCAGATCTGTCATAAACCAGGTTAATTAAATGGCCACTGATTGTTCCCTCTTCCAGTCCGTTGTCACTCCAATACATTAAAGCAATAGAGCTCGCAGATGAAAATTTATAAATTCCTGCTATCTCAAGGGCTATATATCGTTGTCCTTGCCAGACAGGATAATTCTCAGCATTATATTCACTGAAAAACATACTGATATCAATCCCGGTCCTGAGTTCAAAAGAGGGTTTATTTATCAATCTGTAATGCAACCAGTTATCAATTATCCAGGGTTTAAGCTCAAGACTATATGCAATCTGTGGATCATAGCTGAATCGGCCCTTGTTCAGAGCAAATGCCCCTATAACAGCAGGTTTCCCAAGTGAAAACGAAGGTATTGGTGCCATCCCATTACTGTTCAGGCTGATATTTCCATTAACTTTCAATCTTGTTTTTGTACTATCTGCTTTCTCCCTTGAAAAGCAAAGAATAAAAAATGAAAGAAACACTAAACAAAAAAATAGTCTCATTTTAATTAAGTATGGTGATATAACAGTGACTGCTCAAAAGAACATAATATTTATTTAATCTTCTGATCTGACCCTTCACTTTAGCGATTCCCTCTGTGCAACCCTTTTGTTAAATTCTTTTTCAAGATCAGGATCGAACTCAGCAAGTTTTTTCCATTCCCCGGAACCATAAACTCCGGCACGGGAATAATCGAACGGAATAAATCTGATCTTCCGGGCAACCGAAAGTTTCTTAAAATGAAAATTAAAAGCACCAGGGTCTGCAAAAAGCGGATCAGCAATTACCGAATGGTTATCCTTCCCGGATTTCTGCCACTCTTTAAATGACTCATCAGCAAAACGGATATCTTTCGTCCTGACATCCCAATAGCAGTTATAATCAGACAACAGGCTGAATTTATGCCAGTTACTGCTTAACAGAGCACCCTTGTCAAAATAGATAATGTTATTTGTAAAGCTGATGGACCTGTGCTCTTCCACCCGTGTTGCCTGGAGCTGTGACCTGATATTCAATGCAAAAATATTATTCCTGATTATATTCTCTTTGCCATAATGCTGATGAAATCCGGAGCTTTTGCAGGCATAAACCAGGTTATTTTCTTCAGTGATCCCAAATGATCCTTCATCTGTATAAAGGCCCCATCCTCCGTAGTCAAATGAATAGACATGATGGATTACATTATTTGATACTGTAGTTCCTTCTGAGGCACCAAGGGTATAGACTCCTCCCATATCACAGAGTTCTCCCCACCCCAGATGATGTATGTGATTGAACTCAACCATGTTTCGTTTTGAAGGGCTTGGTGTATATCCCCATACCCAACCCACCGATATCCCGGAATAGCGAAGATTTGCTATCTCGTTATGCGTTAATTTGTTATCGCTGGCATTGAATATGATTATTCCAACAGCGGAAGGGAAAACATTTCCGCCATCCCTGATTACATTATTATCAATGATAATATTGTTGGTGATTTCAGCTTCTCTGGGGCGAATAACTGTCTCCCCAATTTTAACTCCACCTGCCCCAAGATCGTGCAAATAAGATTGACTGACAGTGCATCTGCTGCAGGCCCTGCGAAACCAGAAAGCATAGTTGCCGGTATGGGCTACTTCACAATTTTGAAAGGAGACATTTTTAGCAAAGTCGAGCGTCACCGATGCTCCTATAGGAGACGCTGCCTGCATTGCTTCATTGCCCTGAGGCGGGAGCTGATATCCTGAGACCTCAAAACTTATGTTTTCAAAATGGATGTTTTCTACTCTTTTACCTGTAGCTGAATCGCCCCGGATAACAATGAATTCTTTTAACACAGGAGCAAAAAATGATGTTGTTTCAATTGTTTCTCCTTTCATAGGAATATAGTAAAGGTAACCTGACCTTTCCAGATACCATTCACCAGGAGAATCGAGGGCAGAACGGAAATTATCTATATAATATCTCGACTTGCTGTCAATTGTATTCCAGGGCTGCATTCCCGTCCCGACTGTGCGAATCGAATTAGCACTATCGTCAAAGCCAGCGATATGCTTCATAGTATTATCCCATTTGTGGTAAAACGTTACGACGGCGTCCCTGTAATCTTCACCTGTAAAGTGTCTGATACAGTTTGCCCCGGCGGAGTCAAGTTCAATTTCCTGGACGGCAAGCTGAGGCAGCAGTCCGTTCCCATTTATCAGCACAGATTCAGCAACTTGCTTTATGTTATAAAATCCGGCATTGGGAGTTCTGGCCCTGACAGCCCGTCTGTCATTAACAAAAAGCTGGTCAAAGTACGAGTCATACCACGCAACCTGGGGAATAAAAATACGCCAGAGTCCTTCGTTCACCATTTCAACTCCGGTCAGTTTTACTCCGCCCCTGAAGACAACCTTTGTTCCCTGCTCAGGTTTAAAGATCAAAGGAGAATCTGAAGTCCCGTTATCATCTGCTGTCAGCAATAAAGGCTGGAACATGAAATATTCTCCTTCGAGAGCAATTATCTCTATTGGCTGCGAAACCTTATTGCTCTCGCGGTATTCTCTTGCCCTGTCGCGTGCAGCTGTTATTGTGGCGAGCGGCTTTTCTATTGAACCGCTGTTATTATCATTCCCTGCTGGTGATAGGTAAATTTTTTGGCCATAAGCCAGATCCATACTAGACAATAACACCACAATCGACATATAAACAATTAGTTGCGCTTTCATAAAGTAAATATAAATTTAACTTTTAAGCTACTCATTTTTAGTCGTATAAGCAACAGGAAAGTATCAATATTTAATTACCAGTATAATTGTTCAAAATCACAAACGTTTTTTGTAGACGTTGCATGTAACGTCTCTATATTTTATCACATAATATGTATGGTTTAAATTTTAAAAAGATAAATTTACCTGAATAATAACAGTCTGCTCAGATGAAAACAAAAATACTCCTGTTATTAGCCTTCTGGCTGACTCAATCATGGGATTATATTGCACTTTGCCAGGTCATTCCTGAATATAAACAAATTGCCGTGGAATGGCAAAACAAGAAACCGTCAGGGTACATTGAAGTATTAAACGGAAAACTTGAAAATATTACTATCAGTAAGGGAAATGGTAAAATTAAAGATGATCATTTTGAATTCAGATCTGAAGGCATAAACCGGCTTGAAATATCCCTGAATGATGTAAAGATGAATTATGGCAGTGGCACAACAGTGATTTCTATATATGCAGGAGACAATTCATTTTCCTTTTTCCTCAGAGATGTAACAAATGACTTTCCTGTTTATATTCCTCAGTATAAGGTTATTGTCAGCCAGTCTGATGACAAACGAACTTACCAGCAAATCGAAAGCGAAATAAAAGGGCGCCGGCTTCAGACAAATATACAGAGAATTGAAACTGAACCCGAAGAATCATTTGATTCAGCATCAGTTCATACCCGAAACCAGGTTTGTCCCACATGGTTAGGGATAAGCCGCGATATAAGGATCTTCGAAATTGGCACACCCCAGGATATGGATCTCATCATTCCCAGGATGGCATCCTCCCCAATGAGTCTCCCGGAAAAAAACAACACAAACGTTACATACGGTTATATGGTTGGCCGAGGACAGAGCGTCGAAGATAATGCAGAGAGAAAGCTGGAAGAGGGGGTACTGCCAATTCTTAATACGACAATATCTGACGGTGGTATTGAATACAGAACCACAACCTTTGTCACACTTGAATATTCTGCTCTTGATAAAAAAACACCGATAGGCACCCATTATCTTATTGCCGATAGCAGCAGTTATGGTCACATGTTTACTCCGGTACAAAAAGAAAATCTAAAGCTAATTCTTCGCGATGATTCCGTAAAAACTGAAGAGACTGTATTGTTTTTCAGGGCTGTTGCAATAAATAAATCGGCGGTCCCCCGCTATGCATGGTTCAGGACCCTGAGGCCCGGTTCAGGATGGTGGGAAAAGCTTACTTATAAGTATAATCCTGAAAACGGGTTATCAAGCTACTCTTCCAACAGGGTTTTCGGGATCTCAAAGCTTAATGGGAGACCTTTACATGATGAAGAAATTGCTGTACTGCTGAAACCCAATGAGAAGGCTGTTTTTGAATTCCGTATTCCTCATAATCCTATTTCAGAAGAACGGGCATTAAGTCTAACTAAAAACTCCTTCGATGAAAAGTATACGGAATGCATAAACTTCTGGAAAGCTAAACTGTACAATGCTGCAACAATAAGACTGCCTGAAAAACGAATTGAAGAAATGATCGAGGCGGGCTTGTTGCATCTCGATTTGATAACTTACGGGAAAGAGCCCGAAGGAACATTGGCGCCATCAGTCGGGGTATATTCTCCGATTGGGACAGAAAGCTCACCGATTATACAGTTTTTCAGTTCGATGGGAATGCAGGATGTTGCAAAACGGTCGCTGATGTATTTCCTCGATAAGCAGCATGAAGATGGTATGATACAGAATTTCGGCGGATACATGGTTGAAACCGGTGCTGCACTCTGGAGCATGGGGGAATATTTCCGATATACCCACGATACAGCCTGGGTAAAGCAAATTGAACCTAAGCTTTTAAAAGCTTGTGAGTTCCTTCTGCAATGGCGCGAACGAAATAAAAAAGAGAACCTCATCGGAAAGGGCTACGGTATGATTGAAGGGAAAGTTGCAGATCCTGAAGATCAGTTTCACCAGTTCATGCTTAACGGGTATGCCTACCTGGGCATCAGCCGCGTTGCCGAGATGTTAAACAGTATTGATGGAGTGAACTCGGTTCGGATTAAAAATGAGGCAGCTGCATGGAAACAGGATATAAGGACATCGTTCTTTAAGTCAATGGCAGGTTCTCCCGTTGTCCCCCTGGGAGACGGAACATGGTGTCCGACAGTTCCGCCCTGGACTGAGGCAAAAGCCATGAGGCTTCTTTATCTTAATCCTGAAACTTTTATGTCTCATGGCACATTTACAGTTTCAGATGCAATGCTTGGCCCCCTATACCTGGTATTCTGTGAAGTACTTGATCCTGAAGAACAAGCATCCGGAATGTTGTTGAACTATCACAGCGAGTTGTTCTATCAGCGCAATGCAGCATTTAGTCAGCCATATTACAGCCGCCACAACTGGCTCCAGTTAAAACTGGGGATGGTAAAACCATTCTTAATGACATATTACAATACTTTTTCAGCTTTAGCTGATCGTGAAACATATACCTTCTGGGAGCATCTATATAAGGTAAGCGTGCATAAAACCCATGAAGAAGCCTGGTTTTTAATGGAAACTCGCTGGATGTTATATCTTGAAGATGGTCAAACACTTAAATTATTATCCGGAGTTCCCCGCAAATGGCTTGAAAATGGTAAAAAGATTGAGGTCAGAAATGCTGCAAGTTATTTTGGGCCGGTTTCTTTCTCAGTGCTATCAAATGTGGATAAGAATAACATTGTTGCATCCATTGAATGCGATTCGGATCGCAAACCGGAAGAAGTCAGAATCAGAATTCCTCATCCGGATGGTAAAACTCCATCAAATGTGACAGGAGGGGTTTTTGATAAAACAACCGAAACGGTAATCATTAAACCCTTTGGAGGCAAATCGGAGGTGAGAATTGAATACTGAAACAATATCCTATTAATAAGTAAACCTGAGTCTGCTGCGAAAATTATTTTTATTTACATCCCTGTCAAAATCAACTGTTCAATGATACGGGCATTTGCATCTTTCTCATTTTCAGCCACCTGTTTTCAGCGTAGCAACACCCTAAAATATTTATTACTAAAAAAAGTTAGTCATACTTGTTTTTAATCTATCATTTTTTTCTGCT
>Ga0315278_10002942_pt1 | contig 15203 bp, 10 predicted proteins | sample YL17G06_0_MG_FD_203880 | JGI IMG/M metagenome (GOLD analysis project Ga0315278, IMG submission 203880) | Sediment microbial communities from Yellowstone Lake, YNP, Wyoming, USA - YL17G06_0 | ecosystem: Environmental > Aquatic > Freshwater > Lake > Sediment | place: USA: Wyoming | collected... | reverse complement strand
GAGTTTCGCCTTGCACGGGATCGGCGTCTCGCGCGGCATCGCGATCGGGCGGGCGCAGCTCGTTTCGCACGCGACGTTCGAAGTCGCGCATTACGCGATCCCGCCGGGCGGTCTCGACGCCGAGATCACGCGCTTCGACCACGCGATCCGCGATGTCCAGCTGGAGCTGGAAAGCCTGCGTCACGTGGTGACCGCGGGCGATTCTCCGGCCGAGATCGGCGCGTTTCTCGACGTGCACTGGATGATCCTCAAGGATCCGACGCTGTGCGAGGTGCCGCGCAGGATCATCACCGAGCAGCGCTGCAACGCGGAATGGGCGCTGACGCAGCAGATGGCCGTGCTGGTCGAGCAGTTCGACCAGATCGAGGACCCGTATCTGCGCGAGCGCAAGGCGGACGTGGTGCAGGTGGTCGAGCGCGTGCTGAAGCGGCTCCTCGGCCGGCCCGGTCCGGCGGGGGCGCCGACCTCCGAGCATCAGACCATCCTCGTCGCGCACGACCTGTCGCCGGCCGACGTCATCCAGTTCAAGCAGCATCGCTTCGCGGCCTTCATCACCGATCTCGGCGGCGTCACCTCGCACACCGCCATCGTCGCCCGCAGCCTCAACGTGCCGGCGGTGGTCGCCACGCACAACGGCCGGCAGATGATCCGCGAGAACGAGCTGCTCATCGTCGACGGCACCAACAACGTCGTCATCATCAATCCCGACAAATCGGTGCTGGCCGAGTACCGGCTGAAGCAGGGCGAGCTGGGGCTGGAGCGCGCCAAGCTGCGGCGCCTGCGGACCAAGCCGGCGATGACGATCGACGGCCAGGAGGTGGAGCTTCTCGCCAACATCGAGCTGCCGGACGATCTCCCGCAGACGATCGAGAGCGGTGCCGGCGGCATCGGCCTCTTCCGGTCCGAATTCCTGTTCCTCAACCGCGAGGGCCTGCCGACGGAGGACGAACAGTTCGAGGCCTACCGCGAAGTCGCGCAGGGGATGGGCGGCAAGCCGGTGACCATCCGCACCTTCGACCTCGGCGCCGACAAGCAGCAGGTGGGATTGGGCGGCCTGTCGCGGGTGTCGCCGAATCCGGCGCTCGGCCTGCGCGCGGTGCGCTTCTGCCTCGCCGAACCGCGGCTCTTCCTCACCCAGCTCCGCGCGATCCTGCGGGCGACGCACTACGGCAACGTCCGCATCCTCATTCCGATGCTGGCGTCGGTCGCCGAGATCGACCAGACGCTGGTGATGATCGCGCAGGCCAAGGAGTCGCTGCGCGAGCGCGGCACGCCCTTCAACGCCGAGGTCGAGGTCGGCGGCATGATCGAGATCCCGGCCGCCGCGCTCGCGATCTCCTCGTTCCTCGCCAAGCTCGATTTCCTGTCGATCGGCACCAACGACCTGATCCAGTACACGCTGGCCATCGACCGCTCCGATGATGCCGTGTCGCACCTGTACGACCCGCTGCATCCGGCGGTGCTGAAGCTCATCGCCATGGCGATCACGGCGGCGAAGCGCGCCCATGTGCCGATCGCCGTCTGCGGCGAGATGGCGGGCGAGGTGCGCCTGACGCGGCTCCTGCTCGGCCTCGGCTTGCGCAGCTTTTCGATGCATCCGGCGCATGTCCCGGGCGTCAAGCAGCGCGTGCTGACGTCCGACGTCCCGCAGATCAGCGGCATCGTCGACCGGATGCGCCGCACCGACGATCCGGCCAAACTGATCGCGCTGCTCGACAGGTTGAACGTGTAACCGCAACGCCGGCCGGGTGCCTTGTCCGGACCCACCTGCCACGCACTTCGATGCCTTCGTTCTCCGCTACCGCCGGCAACGCCGCGGCGACCGACGCAGCAGCGTCCGGCACCGGACGTTCGGTCGGCGTCGTCGTCCCCCAGCGGGCCCGGTTCACGACGCCGCTCCCGCTCGCCTGCGGCAAGGTGCTGCCGGAGTACGAGTTGGCGTACGAGACCTACGGCACGCTGGCGGCGGACGCCGGCAACGCGGTGCTGATCTGCCACGCGCTCAATGCGTCCCACCATGTCGCCGGGCATTACGCGGACGATTCGGGCAACGTCGGCTGGTGGGACAACATGGTCGGCCCCGGCAAACCGCTCGACACCGACCGCTTCTTCGTCGTCGGCGTCAACAATCTGGGCAGCTGCTTCGGCTCGACCGGCCCGCTGTCGGGCAATCCCGCAACGGGCAAGCCATGGGGCGCCGATTTCCCGCTGATCACGGTCGAGGACTGGGTCGACGCGCAGGCGCGGCTCGCCGACCGGCTCGGGATCCGGCGGTTCGCCGCCGTGATGGGCGGCAGCCTCGGCGGGATGCAGGCCCTCGACTGGGCGATCCGCTATCCCGACCGCATCGGCCATGCGCTGGTGATCGCGGCGGCGCCCAATCTCTCGGCGCAGAACATCGCGTTCAACGAGGTCGCGCGGCAGGCGATCCTGACCGATCCGGATTTCCACGACGGGCGCTTCGACGAGCACGGCGTCAAGCCGCGCCGCGGGCTCATCGTCGCACGGATGATCGGGCACATCACCTATCTGTCCGACGAGCAGATGGAGGAGAAATTCGGCCGCGCGCTGCGCGAGGGACTCAAGTTCTCGTTCGCGCCCGAGTTCCAGATCGAGTCGTACCTGCGCTACCAGGGCGAGAAGTTCGCCGACTACTACGACGCCAACACGTACCTGCGGATCACCAAGGCGCTCGACTATTTCGACCCCGCGCAGGCATCCGGCGGCAGCCTTGCCCGCGCGCTGGCGCCGGCCGTGTGCCGCTTCCTGGTCATCGCGTTCACGACCGACTGGCGCTTTGCGCCGGCCCGCTCGCGCGAGATCGTCAAGGCGCTGGTCGACAACCACCGCGACGTTGACTACGCCGAAATCGTCGCGCCGCACGGGCATGACGCGTTCCTGCTCGAGGACCCACGGTATCTCGCCGCGGTCCGCGCGTACTTCGAACGCATCGCCGCCGAAATGGGGTCAGGTTCGGCAATGGAGTCAGGTCCGGCACTGGGGTCAGGTCCATTTTCGCCTCTGCAGCCGCGGCGCCAGATTGGAGTTCTCTCCCAGGCGAAAATGGACCTGACCCCAGTGCCAGACCTGCAGGCGAAATTGGATCTGACCCCATTTCGGCCATTTCCGAAATTGGATCTGACCCCATTGCCAAACCTGACCCCATTGCCGAACGCGCTGCCGGCCTACCTTCCCTCTGCGGCGGCGGCCGCCGGCCGCGCCGATTTCGCGACCATCGCCGCGTGGATCGCGCCGAATGCGCGGGTGCTCGATCTCGGCTGCGGCAATGGCAGCCTGCTCGCGTACCTCCAGCGCGAGCGCGGCGCTTCGGGTTACGGCATCGAGATCGACGACGCCGGCGTGCTGAGCTGCATCGCCAATGGCATCAGCGTGCTGCAGAGCGACCTCGAGTCGGGCCTTGCGGGGTTCGACGATGCATCGTTCGATTGCGTGATCCTGTCGCAGACGCTGCAGGCGATGCGTCACACGAGGGACATCGTCGACGAGATGCTGCGCGTCGGCCGCGAAGCGATCGTCACGTTCCCGAACTTCGGCCACTGGACGCACCGGCTGCAGATCCTGCGCGGCCGGATGCCGGTGTCGTCGTCTCTGCCGTACCAGTGGTACGACACGCCCAACATCCACCTGTGCACGGTCGCCGATTTCGACGCGTTCCTCGGCGAGCGCCGGTGCGCCGTGGAGAATCGCGTGGTGCTCTCCGGCGGCAAGCCGGTGTCCGTGCTGCCCAACCTGCTCGGCGAACTCGCGATCTATCGATTCCGACGCGCGTAGCCCGGGTACCCTCTCCCGATGTCACTCGCGCAATACACCGCGATCTTCACCAACCGGCGCGTCGCGGTCATGCTGCTGCTGGGCTTTTCCTCGGGGCTGCCGCTCGCCCTCACCACCGGGACGCTGCAGGCCTGGGCCACGGCCGATGGCCTCGACATCAGGACCATCGGCTTTCTCACGCTGGTCGGCAGCGCATATACGCTCAAGTTCCTGTGGGCGCCGCTGATGGACCGCTTCGTGCCGCCGCTCCTGGGCCGGCGCCGCGGCTGGATGCTGGTGACGCAGTGCCTGCTGATCGCCGCGATTGCCGCGATGGGGGCGTTCTCGCCCGTCCGCGCGATCGTTGCGTTGGCTCTGGTGGCGGTCATTGTCGCGTTCTGCTCGGCCTCGCAGGACATCGCGTTCGATGCCTACCGCACCGACGTGTTGCGCAAGGAGGAGCGCGGCGCCGGCGCCGCCGTTTCGGTGCTCGGCTATCGGCTGGCCATGCTGGTGTCGGGCGGGCTCGCGCTGGTGCTGGCCGACAGTTATCTCGGCTGGCAGGCCACCTACTGGCTGATGGCCGCGCTGATGCTGATCGGCGTCGCCGCCACATGGTTCGCCGCCGAGCCGGAGGTCGACGTGCGGCCGCCGCGCACCCTCGGCGAGGCGGTGACGGGCCCGCTGCGGGATTTCTTCTCGCGTGAAGGCGCGCTCCTCGCGCTGCTCCTGATCGTGCTCTACAAGCTGGGGGACGCGTTCGCGGGCAGCCTCACGACCGCGTTCCTCATCCGCGGCGTCGGCTTCTCGGTCACCGAAGTCGGCGCGATCAACAAGGTTCTCGGTCTCATTGCCACCATTGTCGGCGCGCTGGCGGGTGGCGCGCTGATGACGCGGCTTTCGTTGTACGGCGCGCTGATGCTGTTCGGCATCCTGCAGGCGGTCACCAACCTCGGCTTCTGGTTTCTGGCGGTCACGCCGAAAGCGTACTGGTCGATGGCGACGGTGGTGGGTCTCGAGAACCTCTGCGGCGGCATGGGCACGGCGGCGTTCGTCGCCTTCCTCATGGCGCTATGCCGCGTGCGGTACTCGGCGACACAATTCGCGCTGCTGTCCGCGCTGGCAGCCGTGGGACGCACCTATCTCGCCGGGCCGCTGTCGGGCGTGATGGTGGAATCGTTCGGATGGCCGGTGTTCTTTCTGTGCACGTTCGCGATCGCCTTGCCGGGACTAGGATTGCTGTGGGCGCAGCGCGAGCAGGTGCGCGCGCTCGATAAATCGGAGCGATAAATCGGGGCAACCGCGACCCTTTGCCGCATCCACCCGGGTTTTGCGCCTGCGGTGCAACCCGGGCTACGCGCAGCGCGAGCAGGTGCCCGGGCTCGATTCTGGATTGGGTAACCGCTGCCGCCGCCCGGTTTGGCTCAGGCGATCGATGGCGACTGTTCGATTGTTACGTATCCGACCCCGCTTTTTCCAGCGCGTCGTTCAGCGCCAGCCACTCAGCTTCGAGGCGCGCCAGGTCCCACGCGAGATCACCCTGGCGGGCGAGCTTCGCCTTGAGCTCGTGCTTGCTCGGCTCGGCATACGCGTCGGGCGCCGTGAGCCACGCCTCCAGTGCGGTCTTCTCCGCGGCCAGCGCAGCGAGATCGCGCTCGACCTGCGCGAGCTTCGTCGCGAGCGGCTTGCGCTGCGCGTAGGAGCGCTGTCGCGACGCGGCCTCGGCGCGCTTCTGCGCCTTGCGGTCGGGCGGAGCCGCGACCGCGGCCGCGGCTGGGGGCGCGCTGCCGGCCGCGCGGCGGCCCGCGCCCAGCACCCAGTCGCGGTAGTCGTCCAGGTCGCCGTCGAACGGCGCGACCTTGCCGTCGGCGACGAGCCATAATACGTCGGTGGTCGCGCGCAGCAGATGGCGATCGTGCGCGACGACGATCAGCGCGCCGCAGTAATCCTGCAGCGCTTCGGCCAGCGCTTCGCGCATCTCGATGTCGAGGTGGTTGGTCGGCTCGTCGAGGATCAGCAGGTTCGGCTTCTGCCTCACCAGCAGCGCCAGCGTGAGCCGCGCCTTCTCCCCGCCCGAGAAGCGCGCGACCGGTGCGCTCGCCATGTCGCCGCGGAAGTCGAAGCCGCCGAGGAAGCCGCGCATCTCCTGCTCGCGCGCGCCCGGGTCGACACGCGCGAGATGCCACAGCGGTGACTCCTCCTCGCGCAACTGTTCGACCTGGTGCTGCGCGAAATAGCCGATCTTCAACGCCTGCGCGGTCAGCCGTTCGCCGGCGCGCGGCGCAAGCGTTCCGGCAACCGCCTTCAGCAGCGTCGACTTGCCGGCGCCGTTGGGGCCGAGCAGCCCGATGCGGTCGCCGGCGAGGATCGACCACTCCAGGTTCGCCAGGACCGGCGGGCTGGTCGCCGGATCGCCGTATCCCAGCGTGACGTGCTCGAGGCGGACGAGCTGCCGCGCGGTGATCGGCGTGGCCGCGAAGGTGAACTCGAACGGGCTGTCCACGTGCGCGGCAGCGATGCGTTCCATGCGCTCCAGCGCCTTGACCCGGCTCTGCGCCTGTTTGGCTTTCGTGGCCTTGGCGCGGAAGCGGTCGACGAACGCCTGCAGGTGCGCGATCTGCTTCTGCTGCTTCGCAAAGCTCGCCTGCTGCAGCGACAGCTGCAGCGCGCGCTCCTGCTCGAACTGCGAGTAGTTGCCACCGTAGGTCTTCAACTTCTGCGCGTCGACATGGACGATCATCCCGACCACAGCGTCGAGAAAATCGCGGTCGTGCGTGATCAGCAGCAGCGTGCCGGGATAGCGGGCGAGCCAGTCCTCGAGCCAGAGCACCGCGTCGAGGTCGAGGTGGTTGGTCGGCTCGTCGAGCAGCAGCAGATCCGAGCGGCACATCAGCGCCTGCGCGAGATTGAGCCGCATCCGCCAGCCGCCGGAAAAGCTCGCCACGGCATCGCCGTGCCGCGCATCGGGAAAGCCGAGGCCGGACAGCAACGTGGCGGCGCGGGCACGCGCGGCGTACCCGCCGATCACGTCGAAGCGGTGGTGCAGCTCGGCCAGCGCCTCGCCGCCCGCGTGCGGATCGGCATCGTGGGCCGCATCGGCAGCGGCCAGTGCCGCCTCGACGTCGCGCAGTTCGCGATCGCCGTCGAGCACGAAGTCGATGGCCGGAGTCGGCGCAGCCGGCGTTTCCTGCGCGACATGCGCAATGGTCCACGCCGCCGGCAGCTGGACATCGCCGGCATCGGGCAGCAGTTCGCCGCGGATGAGCGCGAACAGGCTCGATTTGCCGCAGCCGTTGGGGCCGATGAGCCCGGCCTTGTGCCCGGGGTGGACCGTCAGCGCCGCGCTTTCGAGCAGGCGTTTCGCGCCGCGGGCGAGCGTGAGGTTGGTGAGGCGGAGCATGAGCGGTCGGCTACGCCGTCAGTTCGTGGTCGTAGTCGATGATCAACGGCGCATGGTCGGAAAAACGCCGGTTGGTGTAGATCTTCGCCGCCGTCGCCGTCGCGGCGATGCCGGGCGTCGCGATCTGGTAGTCGATCCGCCAGCCGACGTTGTTCGCCCACGCCTGCCCGCGGTTCGACCACCACGTGTACTGTTCCGGCCGCGGATCCACGCGCCGGAAGACGTCGACGAAACCGAGGTCGTCGAACACGTGGGTGAGCCACGCGCGCTCCTCGGGCAGAAAGCCGGAATTCTTCTGGTTGCTGCGCCAGTTCTTGAGGTCGATCGGCTGGTGCGCGATATTCCAGTCGCCGCACAGAATGACCTCGCGCCCCGCCGCGCGCAATTGCGCGAGCCGGGGCAGGAATGCCTCCAGGAAACGGAATTTCGAGGCCTGCCGGTGGGGTCCGCTCGAGCCCGAAGGCAGGTAGAGGCTGATCACCGTGAGGTCGCGGAACGTCGCTTCGACGTAGCGCCCTTCGGCATCGAATTCCGGGTGGCCGAAACCGATCGCCACCCGGGGTGGCGTCTTCGCGTAGAGCGCGACGCCGCTGTAGCCCTTCTTTTGCGCCGGGGCGAAGGTCGCGTGCGCCTTGCGCGGGGCGACGAGCGGCCGCGGAATGTCATCCGGGCCCGCCTTGATTTCCTGCAGGCAGACGACATCCCACGGTTCGGCCCGGGCGAGCCAGCGGGCGAAGCCCTTGCGCTCGGCGGAGCGGATGCCGTTGACGTTGAGCGTGATGACTCGCAAGCGGTCTCCGGGGAGCGCGCGAAGGCGCGCGAAGGCAGGAAAAGCGGGCGAGTGTACACGACGCCCCGGCGTTTTCGCGCACGCGCATGGACGCGGGTGCGGGCATCCCGCCGGGCCGGAGGTGCCGGCGCGGTATACTCGCAGAGACCTCACCTTGCTCGCAGATGACCGATTTCCGCCAGGACTTCCTCGCTTTCGCGCTGGCACGCGACGTGCTGCGGTTTGGCGACTTCATCACCAAGGCCGGCCGCAGGAGCCCATATTTCTTCAACGCCGGGCTGTTCTGCGATGGCGCGAGCCTGCGCGACCTCGGGCGCTTCTATGCCGATGCGTGGCTGGCCTCCGGCATCGACTGCGACCAGCTGTTCGGACCGGCGTACAAGGGCATCACGCTGGCCGCGGCCACGGCCATCGCGCTGGCCGAAAAAGGACGGAATCTGCCGTACAGTTTCAATCGCAAGGAGGCGAAAGACCACGGGGAGGGCGGCGTCGTGGTCGGCGCGCCGCTCGCCGGGCGCGTCCTGATTGTCGACGACGTGATCACCGCGGGAACGTCGGTGCGCGAATCGGTGGAGCTGATCCGGTCGCAGGGGGGTGAGCCGGCCGGCGTGCTGATCGCACTCGACCGGATGGAGCGCGGGCAGGGCGCGGCCTCCGCGGTGCAGGAAGTGCGCGACGCCTACGGCATCCCGGTCGTGGCGATTGCCACGCTGGATGACGTGATGCGCTTCATCGCCGGCCGGCCCGACCTCGAACGCTGGCGGCCCGCGGTGAGCGCGTACCGCGAGCAGTACGGTGCGCGGTAACGTGTCGCCGGGGCCTGTGCGCGTCGGCGAGCGCAGGAACCGACCGCGAAGTGCAGGGTTCTAACGGAATCAGGTGGCTGGAGGTGGACTTGGGCAATGCAATCCGCGGGCGCTCGCCCGCACCGGATGGAAAGGCAAGCGGTGGCTGGCGGCCGGTCGCGGCGGTCGTGCTGCTGGCCGGTTTGGCGCTCGGCTCCGGCGCTGTTCAGGCGGCGATGTACAAGTGGGTCGACGAAAAGGGCGTCACGCACTACACCGACACGATGCCGCCGGACGCCGTCAACAAGGCGAACACCCAGTTGAGCCCGCAGGGCATCCCGCTCAGGAAGACCGATCCGGCGATCACGCCGGAGCAGCGCAAGGCACGCGAAACCGAGGTGGAGCGGCAGCGCGAGGCGGCCAAGGTGCAGGAGGAGACGGCGCGCAAGGATCGGGCGCTGCTCGACTCGTACACGACGGACAGCGACATCGATCTCGCCAAGAACCGCTCGCTGCGCACGGTAGAGATGGCCCTCAAGTCGGCGCAGGCCTACAGCGCCCAGCTGACCAAGCGCAAGGCGGATCTGATCGCGAGCAAGGCGGGGCTGGCGGGCAAGCCGGTCCCGGTGAGCCTCGAACGCGAGCTGGCCTCCACCGACGCCGAACTCGCGCGGCAGGTCGACTTCATCGCGCTGAAGCAGAAGGAGTTGGTCACGATCGCGGCCCGGTACGACGCCGACAAGGTGCGGTGGGATGCGCTCAAGGGCGGCAGCGTGTCGCCGCCCCCGCCGGCCGCGCAGGCCGGATCGGCGAAGAAATAGCCGGCGGCGCCCCCCCGCAAACCGGGGACAGACCACGGTTCCCCCGCAAACCGTGGTCTGTCCCCGGTTTGCGGGGGCGCGCCCGATAGCTGCGATAATCGCGTCCCTCCAACCTTTTCCGCGGCGACCGAGCGATGGCTCAATACGTTTACACGATGAACCGGGTGGGCAAGATCGTGCCCCCCAAGCGCGTCATCCTCAAGGACATTTCGCTGTCCTTTTTCCCGGGCGCCAAGATCGGCGTGCTGGGTTTGAACGGCTCGGGCAAGTCGACGCTGCTGCGCATCATGGCGGGCGAGGACAAGGAGTTCGAAGGCGAGGCGGTGCCGATGCCGAACATGCGCATCGGCTTCCTGCCGCAGGAGCCCCAGCTCGACCCTGGCCAGAGCGTGCGCGAGGCGGTGCAGCAGGGCATGTCCGACGTGCTCGACGCCAAGAAGCGCCTCGACGAGATCTACGCGGCGTACGCGGAGCCCGACGCCGACTTCGACCAGCTCGCGACCGACCAGGCGAAATACGAGTCGATCATCGCCGCCTCCGGCGCCGACAGCGACGTGCAGATGGAGGTCGCGGGCGATGCGCTGCGGCTGCCGCCCTGGGACGCGAAGGTCGCCACGCTGTCGGGCGGCGAAAAGCGCCGCGTCGCGCTGTGCCGGCTGCTGCTGTCGCGGCCCGACATGCTGCTGCTCGACGAGCCGACCAACCATCTCGACGCCGAGAGTGTGGACTGGCTCGAGCAGTTTCTGCAGAAATTCCCGGGCACCGTGATCGCGGTGACGCACGACCGGTACTTCCTCGACAATGCGGCCGAGTGGATTCTCGAGCTCGACCGCGGCTACGGCATCCCGTGGAAGGGCAACTACAGCTCGTGGCTGGAGCAGAAGGAGGCGCGGCTCGCGACCGAGGCCAAGCAGGATGTGGCGCGGATCAAGGCGATGAAGCTGGAGCTCGAATGGGTGCGGCAGAACCCCAAGGGCCGGCAGGCCAAGAGCAAGGCCCGCATCGCGCGCTTCAACGACCTCGCTTCCTACGAGCACCAGCAGCGCAACGAGACCTCCGAGATCTTCATCCCCGTCGCCGAGCGGCTCGGCAACGAAGTCATCGAGTTCAACGGCGTGTCGAAGGGCTACGGCGACCGGCTGCTGATCGACGATCTGTCGTTCCGGGTCCCGCCCGGCGCGATCGTCGGCGTGATCGGGCCGAACGGCGCCGGCAAGTCGACGCTGTTCCGGATGATCACCGGCAAGGAAAAGCCGGACAGCGGCGAAGTCGTGATCGGCCACACGGCGCAGCTCGCCGTCGTCGACCAGCTGCGCGATGCACTGCCGAACGAAAAGACCGCGTGGGAGGCCATCTCGGGCGGGCTCGACATCCTGACCGTGGGCAGGTTCGAGATGCCCTCGCGGGCGTACCTCGGACGGTTCAATTTCAAGGGGCAGGATCAGCAGAAGCTGGTCGGAGCGCTGTCGGGCGGCGAGCGCGGCCGGCTGCATCTCGCGGCCACGCTGCTCGAGGGCGGCAACGTGCTGCTGCTGGACGAGCCGTCGAACGATCTCGACGTCGAGACGCTGCGCGCGCTGGAGGAGGCGCTGCTGGAATTCGCGGGCAGCGTGATGGTGATCTCGCACGATCGCTGGTTCCTCGACCGGATCGCGACGCACATCCTCGCCGCGGAGGACGACTCGAAGTGGGTGTTCTTCGAGGGCAACTACCGCGAATACGAGGACGACAAGCGGAAGCGTCTCGGCGAGGAAGGCGCCCGGCCGCACCGGCCGCGGTACAAGCCGCTCATGCACTGAAAGCCGAAAGCCGGGTCAGGTCCGGAAATGGGGTCAGGTCCATTTTAGGGAATGGGGTCAAGGGAATGGGGTCAGGGTCCTAAAATGGACCTGACCCCATTTCCGCCAGCTTCTGGCGCAGGATCGCGTTGACCTGCGCCGGGTTGGCCTTGCCCTTGGTGGCTTTCATGGTCTGGCCGACGAGCGAGTTGAACGCCTTTTCCTTGCCGGCCCTGAACTCGGCGACGATTCCCGCGTTGGCGGCGAGCACGTCGTCGACGATCTTGCCGATCGCGCCTTCGTCGGAGATCTGCGTCAAGCCGCGGCTGCCGATGATCGCGTCGGCGTCGCCTTCGCCGGCCCACATCGCGTCGAACACGTCCTTCGCGATCTTGCCGGAGATGGTGCCGTCGGCAATGCGCCGGATGAGCCCTGCGAGCCGCGGCGCGGAGACCGGCGAACGTGCAATGTCGACGTCGGCCTTGTTGAGCGCTGCGGACAGTTCGCCTTGCACCCAGTTGGCCGCGCTTTTCGGATCGCCGCCGAACGTCCGCACGGTCTCCTCGAAGTAGCTCGCGAGTTCGCGGTGGCCAGTGAGCGCTGCCGCGTCGGCGGCCGGCAGGCCGTACGTCGCGCCGAACCGCGCCTTCATCGCGGCGGGCAGTTCCGGCATTTCGGCGCGCACGCGCTCGATCCACGCCTCGCCGATCACCAGCGGCGGCAGGTCGGGATCCGGGAAGTAGCGGTAGTCCTGCGCGTCTTCCTTGCTCCTCATCGGGCGTGTTTCGTTGCGTTCGGGGTCGTAGAGCCGCGTTTCCTGGACCACGGTGCCGCCGTCCTGGATCAGCTCGATCTGCCGCCGGACCTCGAACTCGATCGCCTGCTGCATGAAACGGAAGCTGTTCAGGTTCTTGATCTCGCAGCGGGTGCCGAGCTTGTCGCTGCCCAGCGGGCGCACCGAAACGTTGGCGTCGCAACGGAAGCTGCCTTCCTGCATGTTGCCGTCGCAGATGCCGATCCAGCGCACCAGCGAGTGCAACACCTTGGCGTAGGCGACCGCCTCGTCGCTGCTGCGCAGATCCGGTTCCGACACGATCTCGAGCAGCGGCGTGCCCGCACGGTTGAGATCGATGCCCGTCATGCCGTGGTAGTCCTCGTGCAGCGACTTGCCCGCATCCTCTTCCAGATGCGCGCGGGTCAGGCGTACCGTCCGCTCGCCCTGGTCGGTGACGATCGTCAGCGTCCCCCCCTGCACGACCGGGATCTCGAACTGGCTGATCTGGTAGCCCTTGGGGAGGTCCGGGTAGAAATAGTTTTTCCGCGCGAACACGCTCGTCCGGTTGATCTTTGCGCCGACGGCGAGGCCGAAACGGATCGCGCGCTCGACGGCGCCCCGGTTCGGCACCGGCAGCACGCCCGGAAGCGCCAGGTCGATCGCGGAGGCCTGCGTGTTCGGCGCGGCGCCGAACGCGGTCGCGGCGCCGGAGAAGATCTTCGACACGGTCGACAGTTGCGCGTGCGTCTCGAGCCCGATGACGGTTTCCCACTTCATGTCAGATCCGTTTGGGTGTTGGCGTTCGGCATCGGCATCGGCATCGGCATTGCCGCGTTGCACCGTCACGTCGTTACGCCGGGCGGCACGCGCCGGTGCCAGTCCGTCGCCTGCTGGAACCGGTGCGCGACGTTCACCATCGCCGCCTCGGCGAAATAGTTGCCCTGGATCTGCAGCCCGATCGGCAGCCCGTTGCGGTCGAAGCCGCACGGAATCGACATCGCCGGCGCACCGGTGAGGTTGGCGGCCACCGTGTAGATGTCGTTGAGGTACATCTGCACCGGGTCGTCGGTCTTGGCGCCGATCCGGAACGCGGTCGACGGCGCGGTCGGGCCCATGATCACGTCGCAGCGTTCGTAGGCGCGCCGGAAATCGTCGGCGATCAGCCGGCGCACCTGCTGCGCCTTGAGGTAGTAGGCGTCGTAATAGCCGTGCGACAGCACGTAGGTGCCGATGAGGATGCGCCGCTTCACTTCGGCGCCGAAGCCTTCGGCGCGGGATTTCTTGTACATGTCGGCAAGGTCGCCGTACTTCGCGGCGCGGTGGCCATAGCGCACGCCGTCGAAGCGCGACAGGTTGGACGACGCTTCGGCCGGCGCGATCACGTAGTAGACCGGGATGGCAAGGTTGACGTTCGGGAGCGCGATGTCGACGGTCGCGGCGCCCAGCGTGCGAAATTCGTCGATTGCCCCGGCCAGCGCCGCGTCCACGTCCGGATCATTGCCGCCGCCGAAGTACTCCCTGGGCAGGCCGATGCGCAGTCCGGCGAGGGGCTGCGTGGCGTCAGGCGCCGCCCGCCCGGCGGCAATCAGCCGCGTGTAGTCCTCGCGCGGCCGTTCGAGCGAGGTCGCATCGCGCGGATCGTGGCCGGCCATCGCGTTCAGCAGCAGCGCGCAATCCTCGGCCGTCTGCGCGAATGCGCCGGCCTGATCGAGGCTCGACGCGAACGCGACGAGGCCGTAGCGCGAGCAGATGCCGTACGTGGGCTTCAGCCCGGTGATGCCGGAGAACGAGGCCGGCTGCCGGATCGAGCCGCCGGTGTCGGTGCCGGTGGCGCCGGCGACCAGGCGGGCGGCGACGGCCGCCGCCGAGCCGCCCGAGCTGCCGCCGGGAACGCACCGCACGTCCCACGGGTTCCGCGCGGGGCCGAAATGCGACGTCTCGGTCGACGAGCCCATCGCGAACTCGTCCATGTTGGTCTTGCCGACGAGCACGGTGCCCGCCTGCTTCAGACCGGTCACCACGTGCGCGTCGTACGGCGCGATGAAATCAGCGAGCATCCGCGAGCCGCAGGTGGTCCGCAGCCCGGCCGTCATCAGGACATCCTTGTGCGCGATCGGGATGCCGACGAGCGGGCCCGCATCACCGCTCGCCCGTCGCGCATCGGCCGCCCGGGCGGCCGCCAGCGCGCGCTCGGCGTCGAGCGTCACAAACGCGTTCAGGGCCGGATTGATCCGGGCGATCCGGTCGAGGAGCCCCGTCGTCAGCTCGACGCTGGAAACACTGCGTCCGGCGAGCAAGCGAGCGAGTTCGGCGATGGAGGCGGACAGCATGATTCGGTCAGGTGTCGGCGGGGAGCGTTGAGGGAAAGCGTCGGTTCGGCCGGTGGGAGGCCAGCGTCGCCAGGCGCGAGGCCCGGCCGGCCTTCCCGCCCGCCCTACTCGATGACCTTCGGCACCAGGTACAGGCCATCCTCGACGGCCGGGGCAACGCTCTGGTAGAGCGCGCGGCTGTCGGTTTCGGTGACGCGGTCCTCGCGCAGCGGCAGCGGCACATCCTGCGCGTGCGCCATCGGGACCACACCCGTGGTGTCGATGGCCTGCAGCTCATTGATGAGGCCGAAGATCGCGTCGAGCTTGATGCGCACGTCGTCGGCTTCGGCGCCGGTGATCTCGATGCGAGCGAGGTGGGCGATGCGCTCTACGTCGGCGAGAGAAATCGTCATGGCTTTGCGAGGAGAACGGTGGGCGCGTCGTGCCGGGCAGCGCGGTCGGTCCGAAGCTGCAGCTTGCCGGCCGCAGCGGTCGGTCTTCCGGGGGCGCCACGCGGGTTCTGCGGGCGCCCGTCCGTCCGCCCGGCGGCGGGCCCGAATTCGTGCCGGATTTTCAGGCAGCGTTAATACGGGAGCATAACGCGTTAGGGTATCATATCGGCAAGTTTCCGAGCTGCGCCGCGCGCGTCCCGCCGCGCCCGGTCGCCCGCTCCTCTTCCTCCGCACGCTTACGCCGCAGGTTACGCTTTTCATGTTCCGGTTTTTCAAAGGCTATTTCTCCAGCGACCTCGCAATCGACCTTGGGACCGCCAAC
>Ga0315278_10002941_pt1 | contig 15208 bp, 16 predicted proteins | sample YL17G06_0_MG_FD_203880 | JGI IMG/M metagenome (GOLD analysis project Ga0315278, IMG submission 203880) | Sediment microbial communities from Yellowstone Lake, YNP, Wyoming, USA - YL17G06_0 | ecosystem: Environmental > Aquatic > Freshwater > Lake > Sediment | place: USA: Wyoming | collected... | reverse complement strand
GCTATGACGAGGCCGAGTGGGCGCGCCGCTTCGACTACCACAAGCACCCGCTGGAGCCGGCCCTCACCCTCGTCGAAGCCGTCAGGGCCAATACCGCGGCCCTGCTGGTCCGGATGCCGGAGGAAGCCTGGCAGCGCGTCGGCCGGCACACCGAATCCGGCCGCTATGCCGCGGAAGACTGGCTCACGATCTACGCGGAGCACCTCGAAGGGCACGCGCGCCAGATAGAGGCCAATGTCACGGCCTGGCGGGCGGCGCGCGGTCGCGCTACTTGACCGGGGTCACGTAGACGTACCAGCCGCCGAAATCCGGAGTCATAGTGATGGCCTTGCCGCTCGGCCCGTCGTAGTAGAGAAGCTGGCCGCTCGTGATGTGATCCAGCTCGAAACGGGCCTGGAGCCGATTCAGCATGATCCTGCCCCACTGCCAGTTCGCCCCCCAGGTCGCGACGATCGTGCCGTCAGGATTGATGGTGAGGTAGTAGAACTGCGGGGGGCCGTGGCCGACGGCAATCGTGCCATTCCACTTGCCCACGATGGGCTGCACGCTCGTGAGCGGCTTCCCGGACGCCGAGGCGCATCCAGTGACGAGAGCCACGATCACCACGGCGAGCGCCCGCCGGAAGCCGAGGGATCCGCTCATCGCGATGCGCTCTGCCAGATGGCGTGGCCGACGAAGAACGGGCCGAGGCTCGCCATGTATTCCGAGGTCTGGACCGTCTTGCGCATGGTCTGCACGAGATGCGAGAGCGGCTGGAGCTCCTTGCCGACGAGGCCGATCAGGAAGTCATTGTCGTGGGCGTCGAGACCATGGCAGGCGAGCCGGATATCGTGGGCCAGGTCGGCGTCACCGTAGGCGCGCCCGATGGTACCGTGCTCGCGCAGAATCGCCCCCTGTTCCTGAGCCGGCAGCTTCGAGAAGGCGCCCGTCCGTCTCAGTGGGTACCACACGGCCCACGGCCAGGCGGGATTGAGCACCGTGCGGCGCGGGCGGCGGAGCAGCCAGTCCTCGAGATCCTGCTCGAAGCCGCTCGAATAGCTCCTGCCGATCATCGCGAATTCCGGCTTGTGGTCTAGGGACGCGAAAGGCTCGGCGGCCAGGACCTCGCGCAGCCGTGTCACGAAGAAGGCCGGGTCCTCGGAGAAGCTGAGCACGCCGACACCGCGAGCGTCCTGGAGATCGGCGTACAGCACGGCCTCGATCTGGCTCCTCTCGAGGGCGCCTGCCAGGGCCTTGGGCTCCGAACAGCCGCCAAAAACCTGGAGCAGCATGAAGAGACGGCGGTCCGAGCTCTGCCCATTGGCGCCGCGCTCGGCGACGTCTACCTTCGCTTCCTGGGACCCGCCATGCGCGGAGGCGCTCATGCGAAGTGGCTACCCTCCCCGCGTGTGCATCTCAAGGTGTGGCTTGGCCTTGAGCTCGGTGATCTGGACCAGCGGCTGTCTGTCCTTGAGCAGGAGGCGCTCCTCGGCTCCCCGGTCACGGCGGACTTGCCAAGCCGAGCGGATGAGCGATGTCAGATCGTCCTGTGAGGCTCCCTCCCGCAAGTATTTCCTCAGGTCCATGCCGCCCGTGGCATAGAGACAGAGAAGCCACTGGCCGTCGGCGGTGAGCCGGCTCCTGTCGCAAGAGTTGCAGAAGGGTGCCGTGGTCGATGAAATGATCCCGAAAGTCAGACCGTCCGGGAGCCTGAACCGGTCGGCCGGCGCCGAAGACTCCTCGGCGATGGCCTCGATCCGTCCGTAGCGCGCGCCCAGCCGATCGAGCATCTCGGCCCGGGAGACGACCTTGTCCATGGACCAGCGGGTTGCGCCGCCCACGTCCATGTACTCGATGAAGCGGATCTCCGCCCCCGCGGTCCGCGCGAACTCGACCAGGTCCGCGATCTCGTCGTCGTTGACGCCGCGCATGACCACGGTGTCGAGCTTGAGCCCCGGCCAGCCCATGCGCCGAACGGCCTCGATACCCTCGAGAACCTGGGCATGCGCGTCACGGCGGGTCAGAGCCTGGAAGCGGTCGGGCTTGAGCGTGTCCAGGCTCACGGTGACCCGATGGATGCCCGCGTCGCGAAGCGCCTGGGCCTCCTGGGCCAGCAGGATGCCGTTCGTGGTGATCGCCAGATCGCGGATGCTAGGCTCGGCGGCTATCATCTTGACGAGTCGAGCCAGGTCCTTGCGAAGGAGCGGCTCTCCGCCGGTGAAGCGCACCTTGTCGACTCCAAGGCCGGCGAAGGCATCAATGACCCGCGCCGTCTCCTCGAAGGTCAGGATATCGGCGCGGGGCAGCCAGGCATACTCTTCCTCGGGCATGCAGTAGGAGCAGCGGAGATTGCACCGGTCGGTGACCGAGAGACGCAGGTTGCGGAGCGGTCGCGCGAAGGCGTCCTTGATCACGGCAGCTCCACGAACACGCTGCCGCCGTCCAGCGCCACCGGGAAGCACGCCATCTTCACAGCGGGGTTATTGACGTTGGCGCCCGTCTTCACGTCCCAGCGCCAGGCATGCCACGGGCACACCACCACCGCACCCTCGATCTCACCCTCGCCCAGCGGCCCGCCTCGGTGGGGGCAGGCATTGTCGAGGGCATAAAACGTCCCGTCCACGTTGAAGAGAGCGAGGGCCTTGCCGTCGGCCTCCACGGCCCGCCCCTCGCCGGCCGGGACGTCCGTGACCTGTCCTACGCGGACGCGGCGGCTCATGCCGTCACCGGCTCGCCCAGCCCCGCGCGCTGCCACTCCCGGAGGAGGCCCGCCTTCTTCACGCCCACGTCGAAATGGTCCCACGGCATGATCTCGCCCGGGGCGCGCTCGCGCCGCGTGTAGAAGGCCGGATCACCGGTCCACTCACGCAGCGCCCGGCGCCAGTCGCCGTCCATCCGCGCGGCGATCTCGAGGAAGTCCGCAACGCGGCGATCCCCTCGCGCCAGGAGCGCCTGGAGCCCCGCCTCACGCGGGTTCTCGTGAACCACGCGCACCTGGATGCGGCGCGCCCCGCTCTTGATCACCTCCAGCTTCGCTTCGAGGTCACGCGGCTCGTCGAAGGGCGCCCACTGGAAAGGCGTCCACGGCTTGGGCACGAAGGACGACACAGACAGTGTCAGCTTCCCGAACGGGTGGCCGTCTGGTCCGGGCACGCGGAGCCGCTCGAGCATTCGGCGCGCGAGGTCGGGGATTGCCTCGACGTCCTCCATGGTCTCCGTGGGCTGGCCGATCATGAAGTAGCACTTGAGGTTCGGGATGCCGTACTTGCGCAGGAGATCGCAGGCGGCGTAGATCTGCTCATCGGTGATCACCTTCCTGACGACCCTGCGCAGGCGCTCCGTGCCCGCCTCGGGCGCCATGGTGAGCGTCCGGTGGCCGCCCCGTTGGAGCGAGGCGACCAGGTCCTCCGTCAGGCTGTCGGCTCGAAGCGACGAGATCGAGACCTCCACGCCGTACTCCTCGAGCATCTTCATGAGCTCGCCGATCCATGGATAGTCCGAGACACAGGCGCCGACCAGGCCGACGCGCTTGGACTCCTTGGCGATCTGGGCGACGGATTCACGGAGCGCCTCGAGGCTCCGGTGGCGCACGGGTCTATACACCTGGCCCTCGAGGCAGAAGCGGCATCCCCTTCCGCAGCCCTTGCCGACCTCGAGGAGCGCCATGTGGCCGTACTCCGCCTTCGGCGTCTTCAGGATGGAACGGGTCTCGAAGAGGTTGACGTCGCGCAGCCGCCGCTTGACCACGAGCGCCGGGACAGCGGGCTCCCGCGGCGTCACGGCCTCAATGGTCCCGTCGGACGCGTAACTCACCTCATACGCGGCAGGCACGTAGATCCCCTGGAGCGACTTGAGCCTTTCGATCACCGCCGGCCTCAACCCCTCCCGCCCGGAGGCGCGGCAGGCGGTGTACGCCGCGACAATCTCGCCGACCAGCTCCTCTCCCTCGCCGACGGCGATGGCGTCCATGAATGGGGCCATCGGCTCGGGATTGGAGAAAGCGCAGACTCCGCCCATGAGCACGAGTGGATCGCCCGGCCCGCGATCGGCGGCGCGCACGGGGATGGCCGCCATGCGCAGGAGACGCAGCACATTGATGTAGTCCCCCTCGTAGGTGACCGAGAACCCGACGACGTCGAACTCCCGCAACGGGCGCAGCGATTCCAGCGAGAAGGGCTCGGTGCCGGTGCGGGAGAACTCGTCCGCGTCCTCAGGATCCGGGAAAAAGACGCGCTCGCAGAGGGCGTCGGGCAGGGCGTTCAGCCGCTCGTAGACCGTCTGGAAACCCAGGTTCGACATGCCGACGGCATAGGTATTGGGGTAGACCAGCGCCACGGAGACACGCCCGCCCCAGTCCTTGCGGACCACACCCTCTTCACCGGCGACGAGGGATTGGGCTTTCTTCTTGAGTTTCCAGGACACGGCACGAGTTTACCACGGAGCCTCGCGCGCTACGGCCGCGGCGGGCGGCGTGGACTGCGCGCGATACGGAGCGCTACGCGTGCTCTGCGCTAGACGCCCATGATCTGGACGTCGATGCTCCGCGGGCGCGGTCCGTCCAGCTCGGCGAAGAGTATGGACTGGAAGCGGCCGAGCGACAGCTCCCCGCCGCTGATGCCGACGGCCACGCTTCGGCCCAGGAGGGCCGCGCGAAGGTGGGAGTGCGCATTGCCGCGCTCGCAGTCCGAGTAGCGGGGGTCGTCGTGCCGATAGCCGTCATTTTCCGCTACCAGCGACTCGATCATGGACTTGAGGTCTTCGACGAGCGCGCCCTGGAACTCGTTGACGAACAGCGCGCAGGTCGTGTGCAACGAGTTCACGAGGAGGATACCCTCCTTGATGTCGGCACTCAGCATGACGTCGCGAATTGTCTTCGTGATGTCGAGGATCTGGGTCCGGTGCTCGCTCAACATCGTGAACGTCTTGCGCGCGACCTTGAGGGTCTGCACCGTTGTCTCCCCCGTTATCCCGGGCTCTCCGTGCTCCGGCGCCCGCGTTGAAGTTCACCGCGCTGCTGGTGCCGAGGGAGGGAATCGAACCCCCACGGCCCGGCAGGGCCAGCGGATTTTAAGTCCGCTGCGTCTCCCAGTTCCGCCACCCCGGCACCTGCAACGCTCGCCCACCTGCGATGGAGGCGGCGAGCGGATTCGAACCGCTGAATAGAGGTTTTGCAGACCTCCGCCTTAGCCACTTGGCTACGCCGCCACATAGTTCAACAGGGGCCCATCCTACCCCGAGCCCCCGCCTGGAGATAATGGAGCGGGAAACGGGATTCGAACCCGCGACCCCAACCTTGGCAAGGTTGTGCTCTACCACTGAGCTATTCCCGCAAATAATGCACCTGTCTCAAGTACCCGAGGGAGTGTAACAAAGGGCCTACGGGGTGTCAACTTACGTCGCCCTGGGTGGCCACTCGCGAAGATACCTTGCGGCCTCTTCCGGGGGTGTCGGGTTGATAAAAAAGCCCGTACCCCATTCGAAACCCGCCACTTTCGTCAATTTCGGGATGATCTCGAGGTGCCAGTGGAAGTGGTCGAGCGTCGGCGTCTTGAGCGGGGCCGAATGCAGGCTCAGGTTCCAGGCTGGGCTGCCCAAAACACCATCCATTCGCCTCAACAGTTCCCTCAGCACATGGGCCAGGGCGCCAGGATCGACACCATCCACATCCTCGTAGCTGGAGCGGTGCGCCTCGGGCAGTATCCAGGTCTCGAAGGGAAACCGTGGGGCATAGGGGCAGAGCGCCACGAAGCCGTCCTCAGCCAAGATGAGCCGGCCGCTCCCACGAGCCCTGCCCTGCATCTCCTGCCGGATCACGTCGCACCAGATACAGCGCTTCTTGATGCGGAAGTGGCGCAGGGCTCCCCCGAGCTCCTGCTCGACCATCATGGGCACGATGGGCGTCGCGATGAGCTGGGAGTGCGGGTGCTCCAGCGACGCGCCGGCAGCCTCCCCATGGTTCTTGAAGACGCTGACGTATTCGAAGCGCGTGTCCTTCTCAAGATCGACCATGCGCTGGCGCCAGGCCTCGAGCACGGCGGAGATGTGACTGGAGGGCAAGTCCGACAGCGAAGCTGTATGGTCCGGGGTCTCGACGATGACCTCGTGCGCCCCGATGCCGTTCATTCTGTCATAGACTCCGTCACCGGCAGGCTCGAGCTCCCCTTCGATCCTGAGCGCCGGAAACTTGTTCGGCACCACGCGAACCTGCCATCCGGGCCCATTGGGCAGGCTGCCGGGCTCCCGCACGGCGAGGATCTCCTCGGGGGTGCGCGATTCCTGCCCCGGGCAGAACACGCAGGGACCGGCGCTCTGCGGGCGCACCGGCGGGGACGAGAAATCAGATGGCCGCCGGGAGCGCTCGGTGGAAATAATCACCCAGCGGCCAACCACGGGATCCCGTCTCAGCTCAGGCACGGGCGGCGTACTCCTCTTCGGGACGCGGCTCCCGTGCCAGGAGAGAAGCCAATGCGTCCCGCACCGGCTTGCCCTCGAAGAGCACCGCCGAGACTTCGTCGCAGATGGGCATGCTGACACCGGCCCGCCCAGCGAGCGCGCGCGCCGAGGCGACGGTGCGCACACCCTCGGCGACCATTGGCGTCGAGGCCTCCGCCTGGGCCAGTGTCTGCCCTTGCGCAACGGCAAGCCCCAGCCTGTGATTGCGGCTCTGCGAGCCGGTGCACGTGAGCACAAGGTCGCCGAGCCCAGCCAGCCCGGCGAGGGTCGCTGCTTGCCCGCCCAGTGCCAAGGCCAGCCGCCCGATCTCGGCGAGCCCCCGCGTGATCAGGGCCGCGCGCGCGTTCTCGCCAAGGCCGAGCCCGTCGGAGAGACCCGTGGCGATGGCCATGACGTTCTTGAGCGCGCCCCCGATCTCGACGCCGACGAGGTCGCGGTTCGTGTAGACGCGGAATGCGGGAGCGGTCAGGCGCGCCTGAAGCCTCCGCGCCACCCCCGCGTCCGCCGAGGCCACGACGATCGCGGTGGGCTTGCCGAGGGCCACCTCGCGCGCGAAGGACGGGCCGGACAGCGCTGCCGCGGCATGCGCGGGCAGCACTTGAGAGAGGAGCTCGGACATGCGCAGCGCGGTCCCGGGCTCGAGGCCCTTCGTCGCGGAGAGCATCGCCGCGCCGCGCGCAAGTCCGGCCGCCATTGGCTCGAGCGTGCCGCGGACAAAATGCGACGGCACCGCGAGGATGACGAGGTCGGCGCCCCGGAGCGCCGCGGCGTGATCGGCCGTGACGAGGACGCCGGCGGGAAGACTGAACCCCGGGAGATAGCGCGGATTCTCGCGCGTGGTAGCGATGGTGGCGGCGAGCGCCGGGTCGCGGACCCAGAGCCGCACCACGCCGCCGGCTCGGCCGATCTGGATCGCGAGCGCCGTGCCCCAGCTGCCCGCTCCAAGGACCGCCACCGCGGCGCCGCTTGCGATCATGCGACCGGCGCCCGCCCCCCCAGCCGGGGCTCCGTGCCAGACAGCAGCCGCTTCACATTAGCTTTGTGGCGCCACACGATGAGCGCGGCGACGCAGACGGACGAGGCCGCGTAGACCTGGGGGTAGCCGAAAAGCCACACGCCGATGGCCAGAGCCACACAGCCAATGATCGAGGCGAGCGAGACGTAGCGAAAGGCCACGGCGAGGATGAGCCACGCAGCCGCCGCCGGCAAGACGGCCTTGGGTGCCAAGGCGAGGAATGCGCCCAATCCCGTAGCCACGCCCTTGCCTCCCGTGAATCGAAGGAAGACGGGCCAGCAATTGCCGACGATGGCGACCGCAGCTCCCGCCGCGCCCCACGCGGGCTCAGGGCCGAGCACTTCGGCTGCGCGCACCGCGACATAGCCTTTCAGGATGTCGCCCAGCAGCGTCGCGATCGCCGGCACGGGGCCCACGGTCCGCAGCACATTCGTGGCGCCGATATTGCCGCTGCCCTTTCCGCGGATGTCGAAGCCGCCCGCGATACGGGTAATCAGGAAGCCCACGGGGATGGAGCCGATCAGGTAGACGACGAGGAGGCCCAGGACCCTCACGGCCAGCGTTCCTGGTCCTTGATGATCGCCCGCGGCCCCGCCTTCAAGAAGAACCGGTAGAAGTAGTCGGCACCCGAGAGCACCGTGAGCCCGAGCATGACCCAGAGTGCCGCCCTGGAGAGGAGGTGAAAGGGCACGGACTCGGGTGGCACCCCCCGCTCGAGGATGAGCAGGGTGATGGCGACGTACTGGGAGACCGTCTTGAGCTTGCCGAAGGACGAGGCGGGCACCACCACGCCCATGGACAGTGCGACTCCCCGCAGCCCCGTCACCGCCAGCTCCCGGCCGATGACGACCATGGCGACCCAGGCGCTCACCATGTCGACCTGCACGAGGGCGACGAGCGCCGCGGCCACGAGGAGCTTGTCCGCCACGGGGTCGAGAAGTGTGCCGAACCGCGTGACCTGGTTGCGGCGCCGCGCCACCGTCCCGTCGAGCCAGTCGGTGAGCGAGGCGGCGACGAAGATCACGGCCGCGATCAGTACCCTGACGCGATCAGAGGAAATCACGAAGACGATGATGAGCGGGACCAGAACGATCCGGAAGAGCGTCAGCGCGATGGGAAGGTTCATCGGTTCGCATCCGCGCCCGGGGCACGGACCGTTCGAGTATCGGCCGCGCCGACGGGCCAAGTCAAGGAATCGCCCCCGAGCCTGACGGCGCCGGCGACAATCTCGGGCACCAGTAACGACGTGTCGATGCGGAGGCAGGCGTCGAGATCGGCCGCCCGCCCACGCTTCTCGAGGTGCCGTGCCCACGTCGCGTCCAGCCTCAGCCTGTCGGGTCGCGGGCCATAGAGGAGCCCGAGACAGTGCGCAGCCTGCGCGGCGTCGCTCAGCCGCGCCGCCGAGTCCTCTCGCCTTAACCCTTCGACAAGAAGACCCGCGCAGACGGCGTCCTCGAGCGAGAAGCGCCCTTGCTCGCCCGCGCAGAGCACCGTGACATCACCGCCGCGGGTCGCCGCCCAGCGCGCGGCCGCGCTGACATTGGTCAGCGCGGCCAGCGCCGCCGCGCCGGCCTCCGAGGCCTTGAGCATGGCGACCGTGCCATTGGTCGTGGTCAGGATGAGGGTGCGCCCTCCGACCCGCTCGGGCGTGCAATCGAGAGGGGAATTGCCGAGGTCGAAGCCTTCGATCTGGTCGCCGCCGCGCTCGCCGGCCAGCAAGACGGGCTCGGGGGCCATGGCCGCCGCCTTCTCCAGAGCCGCGGCAGCGCTCGCCACCGGGATGACGCGGGCGCAGCCCGCGCCGAAGGCTGCGATGACCATGCTCGTCGCCCGGAACACATCCACAACCAGGGCGACGCGGCCCTCGAGCCCGAGGTCCGGGAACTCGCCAGGCATGAGCGCCACGTGCACCCGCATGGCCCGTGGCGGCCTACCGGCTGTGGTCGCGGAGAGCGCGGATCTTGAGGCGGAGCGCGTTGAGGTTGATGAAGCCCTCGGCGTCTCTTTGCCGGTACACGCGGTCGGCTTCGAAGGTGACGAAGTCCGTGCGGTAGAGCGAGCGTGGCGACTGGCGGCCGGCGATCGTCACCGTGCCCTTGTAGAGCTTGAGCCTCACCGTGCCGGTGACGTCCCGCTGGACTTGATCCATGAGGCCCTGGAGCGCCTCGCGCTCCGGGGCAAACCAGAAACCGTAGTAGATCATCTCGGCGTAGCGCGGCACCAGGGAGTCGCGAAGGTGCAGCAGCTCGCGGTCGAGGGTCAGGGACTCGAGCGCGCGGTGGGCGGCGTGGAGGATGGTGCCGCCCGGCGTCTCGTAGACGCCGCGCGACTTCATGCCGACGTACCGGTTCTCGACGAGATCCACCCGTCCGATGCCGTGCTCCCCTCCCACGCGGTTGAGCGCCTCCAGGAGCGCCACGGGGCCGAGCCTCTTGCCGTCCACCGACACCGGGTCGCCGCCCTCATACCCGATCTCGATGTACACCGGCACGTCCGGGGCGGACTCCGGCGAATTGGTCAGCAGGAACATTTTGGGCGGCGGCTCGACCCACGGGTCCTCGAGAATTCCTCCCTCGAAGGAGATGTGGAAGAGGTTGCGATCCGTGGAGTATGGGCGCTCCGCCGTCACCGGCACGGGGATATCGTGCTGTCTGGCGAACTCCATGAGCGCCGTCCGCGAGTTGAGGTCCCACTCCCGCCACGGCGCGATCACGGTCAGGTCCGGGGCGAGCGCGGCATAGGTCAACTCGAAGCGGACCTGGTCATTGCCCTTGCCGGTGGCGCCGTGGCTGACGGCGTCCGCCCCCTCCGCCAGTGCGATCTCGACCTGCGCCTTGGCGATGAGCGGGCGCGCGATCGACGTGCCCATGAGGTACGACCCCTCGTAGATCGCATTGGCCCGCAGCATCGGGAAGACAAAGTCCTTCACGAACTCCTCGCGGAGATCCCGGATATGCACCGACGAGGCGCCCGTCCGGAGCGCCTTGTCGCGCACCGGGATCAGCTCCTCCCCCTGCCCCAGGTCCGCGCAGTACGCGATGACCTCGCAGTGGTAGGTCTCGATGAGCCAGCGGAGAATGACCGAGGTGTCGAGCCCCCCGGAGTAGGCCAGCACCACCTTCTTGGCGGAGGCGGTCACAGGCTCATCCCGAGAAGATCCATGACGATTCCCTTTTGAACGTGCAAGCGATTTTCGGCCTGGTCGAGGACTATGCTCTGCGGTCCGTCGAGCACCGCGTCCGTGATCTCCTCGCCGCGATGGGCCGGGAGGCAGTGCATGACGAGCGCCCCGGGAGGGGCGAAGCGGAGCAGCGTCTCGTTCAGCTGGTAGCGCTGGAAGGCCTCGAGGCGATTCTCGCGCTCGGCTTCCTGCCCCATGCTGATCCAGACGTCGGTGTAGACCACCTGTGCCCCTTCCACCGCCTCCTTGGCGTCGGTCGTGAGGCGCACCTGGCCACCCAGATCCCGGCAGGCCTTCAGCACTCCGGGATCGGGAGCGTAGCCGGGTGGACACGCCACGCGCATCCTCACGCCCGTGAGCGCGGCCAGCAGAAGCAGCGAGTGGCACATGTTGTTCCCGTCGCCCACCCACGCCAGCTCGAGCCCGCGGAGCTCGACCCCGCGCTCCCAGAGCGTGAAGAAGTCGGCCATGGCCTGACACGGATGCTCAAGGTCGCTCAGCGCGTTGATCACCGGAACGGTCGCATGCTGCGCCAGCTCCACCAGGGTCTGGTGGGAGAAGACCCGAGCCGTGATGCCGTCGACCCAGCGGGAGAGGTTGCGCGCGACGTCGGGCACCGACTCACGCTTGCCCAAGCCGATCTCCTGGGCCGAAAGATAGACCGCCGCGCCACCCAGCTGGACCATGCCCACTTCGAAGGTGACACGCGTGCGCAACGAGGGCTTCTCGAAAATGAGCGCGAGCGTGCGGCCCCCGAGCGGGGTGATCCGGTCCCGCGCCTTGACCCGGGCCTTGAGCTCAGCGGTCATCTTGAAGAGCCGCGCGATGTCGTCGCGATCCAGGTCGTGAATCGACAGGAAATGCATCATTGCTTCAAGGCCCCGAGCGCCTGATCGATGATGGCGCACGCCTCGGCGATCTCCTTTTCGCTGACGATGAGGGCCGGCGCGAGTCTCAGCGCATTGTCCCCCGCGGTGAGCGCCAGGAGACCGCGCTCCCGGCAGGCCGTCACGACATCGCCCACGGGCGGCGCCATATCCATGCCGACCAGGAGCCCGCGGCCCCGGACCTCCTTGATCGCCTTCGGGTACCTGGCCCGGATCGCCTCGAGCCCCTGCAGCAAGAGCTTGCCCATGCGCCCCGCCCGCTCGGACAGCTTGTCTTCGAGGAGGGTGCCGAAGACCGTCAGTCCCACGGCCGTCGCCAGCGGATTGCCTCCGAAGGTCGAGCCGTGGCTGCCGGGCGTGAAGGCGCTGGCCACGCCCTCGGTGGCCAGCGTCGCGCCGATCGGTACCCCATTGGCGAGGGCCTTGGCCAGCGTCATGATGTCCGGAGCCACGCCGGAATGCTCGTAGGCCCAGAGCCGGCCCGTGCGCCCCATGCCGGTCTGGATCTCGTCCAGGATGAGGAGGATGCCCGCCTCGTCGCAGAGCTTGCGCAGCCCCGGCAGGTAGCCGTCGTCGGGCACGATGACGCCGCCCTCGCCCTGGATGGGCTCCACCAGCACGGCCGCGGTCCGGCTGTCGATGGCGCGCTCGAGCATCTTGAGATCGTTGTAGGCGACGTACTTGAATCCTCCCGGCAGGGGCTCGTACCCGTGGTGGTACTTCTCCTGCGCGGTGGCGGTGACGGTCGCGAGCGTGCGTCCATGAAAGCCCCCCCGCATGCTGATGATGTCGCCGCGGTCGCTCGAGCCGTGCTCCTTGGCCCACTTGCGCGCGAGCTTGATGGCGGTCTCATTGGCCTCGGCGCCGGAGTTGGAGAAGAAGACGCGGTCGGCGAAGGAGTGCTCGCAGAGCAGCTGGGCGAGCTGGGCCTGCTGGGGGATGTGGAAGATGTTCGACACGTGCAGCAGGGTCGCCGCCTGCTCGCGCAGCGTGCCAACGACCTTGGGATGGCTGTGGCCGAGCGCCGTCACGGAGATGCCGCCGGTGAAGTCGAGGTACTCCTTGCCGTCCGAGTCCCAGACTCGCGAGCCCTCACCGCGCACCAGCGCGATCGGCTGCCGCTTCGTGAAAGCCATCAGGTGCTTGTCGGCCAGCTCGAACATCCGCTTCGTGTCCACCTGGATTCCCCCTCTGCGAAGTGATTCCGTGCTCTAGAGAACGATCTCCGTGCCGATCCCTTCCTTGGTCAGCACCTCGAGAAGGATGGCGTGCGGCACGCGTCCGTCGATGATATGCGCCTTCTGCGCTCCGCCGGACAGCGCCCGGATGGCCGACTCGACCTTGGGCAGCATGCCGCCGTCGATCACGTTGCTCTTGATCAGTCGCTCCGCTTCGCGCTTGGTCAGGGTCGAGATGTGCTTGCCATCCTCGCCCTTGATACCGTGGACGTCCGTGAGGTGGATGAGCTTCTCCGCGAAGAGCGCCGCGGCGATGTCGCCCGCCACGAGGTCGGCGTTGATATTGTACGTTTCCCCGTCCACACCGACACCGACGGGGGCGATGACGGGGATAAAGCCGCCCTCCTCGAGAACGCGGATCGGCTCCGGGTTGACCGCCTCGACTTCACCGACCAGACCGATATCGACCATGGTGCCGTCGGCCTGGCGGTGCATGCGCTTGCGGGCACGGATGAGGCTTCCGTCCTTGCCGGACAGCCCGACGGCCCGGCCTCCATGGAGATTGATGAGGCCGACGATCTCCTTGTTGATCTTGCCGACGAGCACCATCTCGACAATCTCGACGGTCTCCGCGTCAGTCACCCGCATGCCACCGACGAACACCGGGGTCTTGCCGAGTCGCTTCATCATGGCGCCGATCTGGGGGCCGCCGCCGTGCACGATGACGGGCAGCATGCCGACGAGCTTGAGCAGGAGCACATCCTTGGCGAACTGCTCCTTGAGGTCGGCCTGCTCCATCGCGGCGCCGCCATACTTGATGACGAGCGTCTTGCCCTGGAAGGCGCGTATATACGGCAGCGCCTCGAGCAACACTTCCGCCCGCTGGACCATCGCCCTCGTGTCGGTGTCCACCCAGTACCCCCGGCGGCTCTAGAGGATGTACCGCGAGAGGTCCTCGTCCTTGAGGACGGGGGCCAGGCGCGTGCGGACATAGTCGGCGTCGATCATGACCTGCTGGCCGCGCATGTCGGGCGCCCCGAAGGACACCTCCTCGAGCAGCTTCTCCATCACCGTGTAGAGCCTCCGCGCCCCGATATTCTCGGCGCGCTGGTTGACCATCGAGGCGATATCCGCCACCGCCTCCACCGCGTCCTGCCCGAACGTCAGCGTGACGTCCTCGGTCTTCAGTAGCTCCACGTACTGGCGGATGAGGGCGTTCCGAGGCTCGCTCAGGATGCGGACAAAATCCTCCCGCGTCAAGGGCTCCAGCTCGACCCGGATGGGGAAGCGCCCCTGCAGCTCGGGGATCAGATCCGAGGGCTTGGAGACGTGGAAGGCCCCGGCCGCGATGAAGAGAATATGGTCGGTCCTGACCATGCCGTACTTGGTCGCCACCGTCGAGCCCTCGACGATGGGCAGGAGATCGCGCTGCACCCCCTCCCGGGAGACGTCGGGCCCATGGGTCCCCTCCCGCCCCGCGACCTTGTCGAGCTCGTCGAGGAAGATGATGCCCGAGTCCTCGACCCGTCGAATAGCCTGGCTGACGGCCTCGTCCACGTCCACCAGCTTCTGCGCCTCTTCCTGGGCCAGGAGTCGCCGCGCCTCGCCGACCTTGAGCCGCCGGCGGCGGGTTTTCCCCGGCATGAGGTTGGCCAGCATGTCCTTGATGTTGATGCCGACCTCCTCCATGCCCTGACCGGAGAAGACCTCGAACATGGGCCCGGCCTGGGCCTGGACGTCGATCTCGATCTGGCGCTCATCGAGCTTGGCTGCTCGGAGCTGGGCGCGGAGCTTGTCTCGCGTCGCGTCCCGGGAGGCGTCGGGCGACACTTCCTCGAGCGTGCCGCTCGAGAACGACTCCCCCGGGCGGCGCGGCAGCAGGAGGTCGAGCACCCGCTCCTCGGCCAGGGCCTCGGCGCGCTCGCGCACAGCCGTCGCCATCTCGCCCTTGACCATATTGACCGACAGCTCGGTCAGGTCGCGGATCATGGACTCGACGTCGCGCCCGACGTATCCGACCTCGGTGTACTTGGAGGCCTCGACCTTGAGGAAGGGCGCCTGCGCCAGCTTGGCCAGCCTGCGCGCGATCTCGGTTTTCCCGACGCCGGTCGGGCCGATCATGATGATGTTCTTCGGCGCCACTTCGTCGCGCAGCTCCGGTGGCAGATTCTGGCGCCGCCAGCGATTCCGGAGCGCGATCGCCACGGCCTTCTTGGCCAGGTGCTGGCCGACGATATAGCGGTCGAGCTCGGCGACGATCTCCGCCGGAGTCAAGCCGTTCATTCGAGCGTCTCGACGGTGATGTGATCATTCGTATAGACGCAGATGCCGGCGGCGATCCTGAGGGCCTGCTCGGCGATTTGCTCGGCCGACAGGCTCGAATGGGCACAGAGCGCCCGCGCGGCCGCAAGCGCGTACGGCCCGCCAGACCCGATACCGATCAAGCCGTCGTCCGGCTCGATGACGTCGCCCGTGCCTGAGATGATGAACGAGGTCCCGGCGTCGGCCACGGCGA
>Ga0315278_10002939_pt1 | contig 15215 bp, 11 predicted proteins | sample YL17G06_0_MG_FD_203880 | JGI IMG/M metagenome (GOLD analysis project Ga0315278, IMG submission 203880) | Sediment microbial communities from Yellowstone Lake, YNP, Wyoming, USA - YL17G06_0 | ecosystem: Environmental > Aquatic > Freshwater > Lake > Sediment | place: USA: Wyoming | collected... | reverse complement strand
CCAGCCCGACGACTACCGCCTCCACTTCCCCTCGTCGGCCGACCTGAGAGCGCCCACGCTCTGGGAGCGCGCAGCAGCCGACGGCCTCCGCTCGGTCGTCGTCAACCTCCCGGGGACGTATCCAGCGCGACCCATGAAGGGTTCTCTGGTGGCGGGCTTCGTGGCCCCCGACATCGAGCGCGCCTGTCACCCTCCCGGGCTGGCAGCGCGACTGGTGGCGGATGGGTACACCGTCGACGTCGATGTGACTCGGGCGCATCACGGCGAGGCGGCCTTCGCCGGCCACCTGCTTGACGTCCTCGATCATCGCATCGCGGCCATGGAACGCCTCCTGGCCGAAGGGCGCTGGTCGCTGGCCATCCTCACGTTCACGGAAGCCGATCGGCTGCAGCACGTCGCCTACCGCCGTGCGCATCGTCCCGAGGGCCCGCTCCGCGACGCCTTCGACGCCTGGTTCGTCCGCATCGACGCCCTCCTGGGCCGGATCCTGGCTCAGCACCCCGATGCGTCCATCGTCGGGCTGTCCGACCATGGCTTCGGACCGCTCGACCGCTACATGAACATCGATGCCTGGCTCGGTGAGCACGGATACCTTGGGCGCGGCGCAGCCGCTGCGCCCGATAGCCGCGCGTTCTCGCTCGACCCTGGTCGCATCTATGTCAACAGCTCCGACGACTTCCCCGGCGGGCCCGTCGATCCGGGCGAAGCTCGAGACCTGGCTGCGGAGATCTCCGGGGGACTGCGCGAGGTGGTCGACCCGCAGACCCAGCGCACGGCCATCGTCGGCGCCGTCCTGCGCCGCGACGCGTACAAGGGCGCCCGCAGGCGGCTCGCTCCGAGCCTGGTCTGCCTGCCCGAGCGCGGGTACGAGCTCAAGAGCTCCCGCCGTCTGCCGCTCTTCTCGGACGTGACGGATTTCGAGGGCACGCATACCTATGACGACGCCCTGTTCCTGTGCGACGTGCCGGCGACGGCCATCGAGGGCAGCATCGAGGACGTCGGTGCCACGGTGCTTGACCGGCTGAGCCTGCATCATGAGGATGTCGATGGTCGGAGTCTCGTGGCGTGAGCGACGGCCGGCCCGAGGACCCATCCGAGGAGGACGATCAGCTCGAGCGCCTTGCCATCTGGGGGGACCTCGACGCGACCCCGATCGCACGTCGAGAGCAGGCGGAAGAGGCCCAGCCGAAGTCGCCGAAGACCCGCCTCGATCGCCGAGGACTCGCTCTCAAGATCGCCCTCGCCTTCGTCGGCGTGTGGGTCTTCCTGGTGGCCCTTGCCTTCATGAAGGACGGAGCACGCGGGCTCGCGCCGGCGCTCAGCGCCGCCGTCGACTCGCCACTCAACGCCCTCGGACTGGGCTGGCTCGGCGCCCTCCTGGTGCTCTCCGGCTCGCCGGTCGCCGCGTCGTCCCTGGCGCTCTTCGACGGCGGCTCGCTGACGCTCGAACAGAGCTACGCCATGATCGTCGGCTCGCGCCTCGGGGCATCGTTCGTCGTCCTCGTCATCGGCACCATCTACGCGTTGCGTCGCACGCGGACCGGTCGTCGAGCGCCCGTTTCGATCGGGGTGGTGGCCCTCACGATGACCTTCATCACGTACATTCCCGGAAGTCTGCTCGGCTGGGGCATCCTCGCATCGGGTGTCCCGGCCTCCCTGCCCCTGACCCCGCCGACCGTGATCCTCGACGCCGCCGAGGCCCTCACGGCGCCGGTCGTCGGCCTCGTTGAGCTGGTCCTGCGACCGGATGCGGCGCTTCCCTCAGCACTGCTCTTTTTGGTCGGCGTGGGCCTCCTCCTGGCCAGCTTTCGGGTCGTCGATGCCTTCCTGCCGGATCTCGGCGCGGGTCGCGACTCCGAGCGCGCGCGCTGGCATGTCGGTACGTGGACGATGTTCGGGATCGGGCTTGCGACGGCATTGGCGACGCTGTCCGTCGCCGTCGCGCTCAGCCTTCTCGTTCCGGTCGTCGCCAAGGGCTACGTGAAGCGTGAGCAGATCCTGCCCTACATCGCAGGGGCGAACATCACTACGCTCTTCGACACGCTGGTGGTGGCCGTCCTGCTGGGTGGCGTCCTGGGGCCGGCCATGGTCCTGTCCCTTGCAGCCGGCGTGACCGCCTGGACCATGGTTCTGCTGCTCCTGGTCTATCGGCCGATGCGCGATGCCGTCTTCCGGTTCCAAGCCATCGTCCTTCACACGCGCGCGCGACTGCTCGTCTTCGTCGTCGTCTTGTTCGCGATCCCGACCGCCATGCTGCTGGCCGGACATTGAGGAGGCTTGGATGGACCTGAGGGCACGCGAGGATGGACGAGCGTTGTCAGGCGCGCGGCCGATCCTGGTCATCGGCCTTGATGGCGCCGAGCCGAGCCTCGTCTTCGACCGTTGGCGGGCCGACCTGCCGACGCTCGACCGGCTCATCCGGTCGGGGGCTCACGCGCGCCTCGAGAGCACCATCCCGGCCATCACGGTGCCTGCCTGGGCATCGATGATGTCCGGACTCGACCCGGGTCAGCTGGGCTTCTACGGGTTCCGGAACCGCCTCGATCGCTCCTACGACAACCTCGCCATCGCCACCGCGGCGTCCGTCAAGCACCGCCGCGTCTGGGACCATGTGAGCGCCGCCGGCGGCCGTGTCGGCCTCGTCAGCGTGCCCCAGACCTACCCCATCCGGCCGATCGATGGCGACGTCGTGAGTTGCTTCCTGACGCCCGGCCCACAGAGCGAGTATGCGCATCCGCCTTCGCTCAAGGCTGAGATCGAAGGCTGGATAGAGGGCGAGTATCTCGTCGACGTGCCGGATTTCCGCTCCGAGGACAAGGCCCGTATCCTGCGCGACATCTACCGCATGGCAGGCCAGCACTACGAGATCTGCCGCCGTCTGCTCGGTCGACAGCGCTACGACTTCTTCATGACCGTGGACATGGGCATCGACCGTATCCAGCATGCCTTCTGGAAGTACATGGATCCCCTGCACCCCAAGCACGAGCCCGGCCATCCGTTCGCGAACGCCATCCATGACTACTACGTCCACGTGGACGCCCGCATCGCCGAGCTCCTCGAGCTGGTGCCGGCGGAGACGATCGTGGTCGTGGTCTCCGACCACGGGGCGCAGGCCATGCAGGGCGGCATCTGCATCAACGAGTGGCTCGTCCAGGAAGGCTACCTCGCCGTGGACTCCTATCCTGAGACCGTCTCACGGCTTGAATCGGTCGGCGTCACCTGGCGGGACACACGTGCCTGGGGGGAGGGCGGATACCACGGCCGGCTTTCGCTCAACGTCGCCGGGCGCGAGCCGGCAGGGGTCATCCGGGCGGACCGCTACGAAGCGGAGCTCGCCGACATCGCGGCCCGCCTGGAGGCGATCCCGGACGCCAGTGGGCAGGCCATCGGTTCGACCGCCTTCCGGCCAGACGTGATCTACCGCGAGGTCCGCAACGTGGCGCCCGACCTGATCGTCTATTTCGGCCCCCTGACGTGGCGCTCCGTCGGGAGCCTTGGCCTGCGGACGGTCTGGACATTCGAGAACGACATCGGCCCTGACGATGCCAACCACGGGCAGCACGGCATCTTCATCGTGCACGATCCCGAACGCCCAGGAGGCGGACGCCTTCATGCGGACCAGCAGATCTACGATGTCGCACCGACGCTCCTCGAGTGGCTCGGCCAGCCGCTTCCCGAGGGGCTGCGCGGACGGCCCATGGAGCTGCGAACATGACGCTGGGCTTCACCGTCTGGCTGACCGGCCTGTCGGGCAGTGGCAAGTCGACCATCGCTGGTCATCTCGCCATGTCCATCCGCGCGGCCGGCCTGCCCGTGGTCATCCTGGACGGGGACGAGATCCGCAGCGGACTGAGCTCGGACCTCGGCTTCAGCCGTCCCGATCGCGACACCCAGGTGCGACGCGTGGGTTGGATCTGCGACCTCCTGACGAGGAACGGCGTGGTGGCCATCGCCGCCCTGGTCTCGCCGTACGAGGCCAGCAGAGCGGAGGTTCGCGCGGCCATCGGTCGCTGCCTGATGGTCTTCGTGGAGGCTCCCATCGCGACCCTCAAGGCTCGGGACACGAAGGGCCTCTACCGCGAGGCCGACGCCGGCCGCTTGACGGATCTGACCGGGCTGGGCGATCCCTATGAGCCGCCCGCCGAGCCGGATGTGCACTGCGTCAGCGACGGGCGGGAGACGGCGGAGTCCTGCGCCGATCGGATCCTCGAGCGGCTGCGGGCGGTGGGTTACCTGGCGGACACCTCCGTCGATGACGAGCGCCCGTCGTCCGGAGCGGGCTACTCGCCAGACGAGGAGGGCGAGGTGCGCGCTCGCCTCACCGAGTTGGGCTACATCGAGTGATCGGCGACCAGGTGGTGTCATGGAGCACCATCGTGCGCCCTCCGAGCCTTGACCCGGTACCTTGGTACTGCCAACATCGATACCCACTGTGTCACCCCCCGCGGCATGCGGTCGAGAGCGGGACCGCATCCCGCTCGGGTATCGCGACCGATCGCCGGCCGCGACCCAAGGTCGATCCCGCCGACGACTCGAACGTTCGCTATCCGTTGCACGAGGAGCGCTGAGCGCCATGGAGATCAGGCAGGTCCTCAGCACCCTCGTTCGGAGGCGCTGGCTGGTCCTGGCCGTCTTCGTGCCGGCCCTGCTGTTGACGGAGCTGTTCACGTTGACCCAGTCGCCGGTCTACGAGGCGACAGGCACCTACGTCCTGAAGCTGACGGCCGGTCAGGATCCCGTGACCGCCATCGACATCCTCAGCCGCAGACCTGAGATCGCGACGACCTTCGCGGAGGCAGCAGGCAGCAGGCTGCTGCGGCGTCGGACCGTGGATGCGCTCGGTCTGACGCCTGGACAGGCGGGAGATCTCGCCGTTTCGAGTCGCCTGATCGCGGGTACGAATATCCTCGAGATCTCCGCCCAGGGCGCGGACCCGAAACAGCTGGCGTCGTTCATCGACGTGCTCGGGCGGCAGACCATCGACTATGTCGAGGGACTCTACGGTGCCTTCAGCCTCGAGCCCCTCGACGATGCCCTCGTGCCAAAGAGCCCCATCCGGCCCAATACGCTGCTCAACCTCGCCCTGGGTGGCCTGGTCGGTCTGGCCCTCGGGGTCGTCCTCGCTTTCGCCTCCGGGGCCCTGGAGCCGACGGTAGCGCCGCAGCGAACGACCCTGGTCGATGACGAGAGCGGCGCCTACAGCGGTGAGTTCTACGCCGAACGCCTGCGCCAGGAGGCGGCTCGCGCCAAACGCCGGCGGACCAAGGTGACGGTGGTCGCGGTCGAGGTCGATCGCGACCACGCCCTGGAGAAGGCCGCCCTCGACGATCGAACGGCCGTCCTCCGGCGCGTCAACGCGTTGGCCCTGTCGATCCTCCGGGACGACGACGTGGTCGCTCGTGACGGGGAGACGAGCTTCATGTGTCTCCTGACCGACCGGACCGTGAAGTCCGCCCGCACGGACGTCGAGCGCCTCTGCAAGGCCATCGAATCCACGAGCATGGACCTCGAAGCCGCCGGCCTGACGATCCACCTGCGGACCGCCGCCGGCGTGGCCGAGGGGACCGTCACCGACACCCTCGTGGCAGAGGCGCGCCAGGCGCTCGAGGCCGCGCTTGAAGATCCCAGCCAGCGGATCCGATCCTTCGCCGAACTCGCTCCGGCCACCTGAATCGGGCGGCAGCGCGAATGACCCGGACCGACGCGGTGGCTATGCGCCCCACGGCCGACGTCGAACATCTGCCCTCGGCCGCCGGTGATCAGGGCGACGCATCCGTCTCCGATCGAGGCATCGCCGCGCGGGCGGTCTCCACGACGGCCAGCAGCGGCGCGCTGCTGTTCGTCGGGAAGCTGTTCTCATACGGCAGCCGGCTCATCATCACGGTCTTGCTGGCGCGTGCCCTCGGGAGTGCCGAGTACGGCGCCTACAACTTGGCGCTGACCGTGAGCGAGCTGGCGGTGGGGGTCGCCGTCCTCGGCCTCGACACGGGCATCCTGCGCTACGTCGCGATCTTCCGAAGCCGGCAGCAGTCGAACCACATCTGGAGCGTCCTCCAGGTCGGCATCGGAGTGCCGATGGCGCTCGGGCTCGTCCTTGCCGCGGGCACCTACGTTCTGGCGGAGCCCATCTCGATCCTCATCTTCGACGATCCGGCCTTGATCATCCCGCTGCAGGTGGCGAGCCTGATCATCCCCGTGATGGTCCTCCTCAACCAGCTCGACGTCGCCGTCCGGGGCCTGAACCACATGGACTATGCCGTGCTCGCCCAGCAGTTCGTGGCCCCGAGCGTGCGCTTCGCCCTCCTGCTGGGCCTCTTCGTCGTGGGCATGACGGCACCGCTCGCCATCGGCGCCTACATCTTCTCTACGGCCATCGCCGCGATCCTGCTCCTCGCGCTGCTTGACCGGGCGTTCCACCTGCGGCGACCCCTGGGCACCATGCCTGGGGATACGAGTCAGCTCATCCGGTTCTCGGCGCCTGTCTACTTCTCGAACCTGGTCCAGATCTTCGGAGCCAGCATCCAGAAGATCGTGCTCGGCGTGACGGGCGCCATCGCATCGGTCGGCGTCTTCGGCATCGCTTCACAGCTGGTGCTGGTCGGGACCGTCTTCCACGGGTCGGTCACGACGGCCGCGATGCCGATCATCGCGGCGCTCAACGACGGCGGTCACAACGTGGCGCTCGGTCGGCTGTATCGCACGACGACGAAGTGGGCCGTGACCGTCAACCTGCCGATCTTCCTCATCCTCGTCCTGCTGGCGGAGCCGATCATGGGCATCTTCGGCAAGGACTTCCAGGTCGGGGCCCCGGCGCTCGTCATCCTGGCCTTTGCCAACCTGGTCAACGTCGGCACGGGTCCCTGCGGGGCGATGTTGGACATGACCGGCAACACGGTGGCGAAGCTCATCAACTCGATCATCGTGGTCGAGGTCTCCCTGCTGGCCAGCGTCCTGCTCATCCCCCCGTTGGGTCTTGTCGGCGCAGCCATCGCGGCGCTCGTCGTGTCCCTCACCCTCAACGTGCTGCGTGTCGTGGAGGTCTTTGCCTACAGCGGCCTGCTGCCCTACGATCGAGGGATCCTGAAGCCGGCTCTGGCGGCTGTCGCGGCGGCAGCCGCTGCCCTCGTCCTGCGCGCAGCTGATCTCGAGTGGGGGCCGCTCCTGCTGACCGTCGTGACGGCTCTCGTCATCTGCATCGTCTTCACGGGCGTGGTCCTGGCGCTCGGCCTGTCCGAGGACGATCGAGATCTTCTGGCCAGGGTGCGCGGCCGGGTCGGACGCAAGATGGGTCGCCGATGATCGTCAGCGACCTTCATCGGTACGTGTTCGTGGAATTGCCGCGGACCGGCTCATCGGCCGTCGCCGTCGAGCTGCGCCTGCGATATGCCGGCCGACAGATCCTCCAGAAGCACAGTTCGCTTCGGGACTTCCGGGCCGTTGCCACGCCGGAGCAGCGGACGTACTTCGTCTTCACGGCCGTCCGCAACCCGCTCGACGACGCGGTCAGCGACTACTTCAAGTATGTGACCGACCATCGCGCGCGCTACAGCCGGCCGCTGCCCACCGGTCGCTGGCGGATCGTTGCCTTGGCCCAGCGATGGTCCTGGCAGCGCGTGACCCGCGGTGAGATGGACTTTTCGTCCTTCTTGCGCCGCACACACTTCCTGCCCTACGACACCCTGGCCAGTGACGACCGAGCGTCGATCGACCTCGTGATGCGATTCGAGCGTTTGGCGGCGGACTTCGACGGGGCCTTGCGGCGCATCGGCATCGATCCAGTCCGGCCGCTGCCCGTGCTGAATCCGACGCGCGGTCGGTCGCGCGACTACCTCAGCTACTACACCCCGGAGACGATCGCCCGCGCCAGATGGGTCTTCGGACCGTACATGCGCCGCTGGGGGTATCCGTTCCCCGAAGCATGGGGCGACGTGACGATCCCCCGAAGTGCCGAGATCCAGTTCAGCCTGGTCGGCATGCTGCGCAAGGTCTACTGGCGACACCTGCGCTTCCGTCTGAGGGGTGACCGAGCGTGACCAGTGAGACCCGCGTCCTGGTCATCGGCCTCGACGGCGCGACCTGGAGCGTGCTCGACCCCTGGATCCGCGACGGCACGCTGGCCCACCTGGGTCGCCTACGCGACCGTGGCACGTGGGGACCGCTGCGCTCGACGTTCCCACCGATCACACCGGCGGCCTGGGGCACCTTCATGACCGGCAAGCGCCCCGGCAAGCACGGTGTCTTCCACTTCGTGCCCCTCTTCGAGTCGTCGGGCGCCGCCTCGGCGGACGCGGGGCGTCAGGCGATCGTGAGCGCCAACAGCCTTCGCTCGGCCACGCTCTGGGACCAGCTCGCCCACCATGGGCGGCGCGTCGGCATGGTCAACATCCCGCTGACCTATCCGCCGCGCGCCGTCAACGGGATCATGGTCACGGGCATGCTGACGCCGCCCGGCGCCGCGGTCTTCACCTACCCGCCGGAGCTGGGCGCTCGCCTGGATGGCTACATGATCGACCTCAGTCGGTACGCCGACAAGGTGCCCTTCGTCGATGCCATCGAGGGCGAGGACGCAGCCCCGAGTCTCTCGCTCATCGCCGAGTACCGCGAGATGCTCGAGCAGCGTGCGCTGACGCTCGAGCGGCTGATGCTCGAGGAGCCCTGGGACTTCTTCATGGCTGTCTTCATGGATACCGATCGCCTCGGGCACTACCTGTGGGGCTTCCATGGCGGCGGCGGGTCGGGCGATCCCGCCCTGGACGACGCCATCCGTGCCCACTACGTTCGGCTCGACGAGATCATCGGCAGACTCGTGGAGCTGGCCGGGCCCGATGTCGCCACCTTCATCGTCTCGGACCACGGCATGGGGCCCCGGAACTCGCGACGCTTCCATGTCAACGCCTGGCTGCGCGAGCAGGGGTGGCTGAAGACCGCCGGGTCCGCCGCAGGCGGCCAGACGTCGGCGCGCGCCGACAGCCTCCTGCAGCGGCTGCGTATCCCGCGCGATCGAGTGGGACGGATCGCGCTGGCGTTACCGGTGGTGCGGAGCAGCCGCCTGGTCAAGTCGGCATCGAAGGGCTCCGGGCGACCGGTCGACGAGGCCGGGTCGCGAGCGATCGGGGTACCGCTCTTCAACCACGTGTTCGGCATCCGGCTGACGGACCTCGAGCCGGAGCGAAGCCGCGTGCGCGACGCGATCATCGCCGCTCTGCTGGCCCTCCGCGACCCCGAGACCGGCCGACCGGTCGTCGACCGCATCACGCTCGGCGCCGACTACTACCAGGGTCCCTACGCGGTCGGCACGCCGGACCTCATCGTGGAGGCCGATCCGGACTACGCGGCGAACTTCCAGGTCCAGTACTACAGCGCTCCGGTGACGCGGCTCCAGGTCGTCTCTGCGCGTGGCCACCATCGCATGGACGGCATCCTGATCGCTGCCGGGCCAGGCATCGATGCGGCGCCAAGCCCGCTCGAAGGCGCGCGAATCGAGGACCTTGCCCCGACGATCCTGCGGCTGCTCGGGGTGCCGATCCCCGACGACGTCGACGGGCTTCCGTTGGAAGGCCTGTTCGACCCGACAGCGGCTAGCGTCGGGCCCGCCAGGTACGAACCTCCACGCGGCCGCTGGGAAGGTGGTCCGACAGCCGGTCCCTCCCACGAGATCTCGGCGGAGGAAGCCGCGGAGCTGACGTTGCGCCTCGAGGCGCTGGGATACTTGGACTGACTCCGATGCAGCCTGCCGTCTTCCCGCGCCCGCCCGCTCCGACGCCGTTGCCCTCGGCCGGCCCGACGTACGCCTCGGTGCAGACGGCGTCGTACTCCGGGGCCACGCTCCTGTGCTTCCTACTTGCGACCCACCCCGACGTGGCCAGTGTCGGTGAACTGGATGGTCTCATCCCGTCGGAGGATCCCGACGAGTACCGATGCTCGTGCGGTGACCTGGTTCGAGCCTGCGGCTTCTGGCGGGCCGTCGCCGTCGAGATGGAGGATCGGGGCGAGCCCTTCGATCCTGGTCGCTTCGAGACGCGCCTCGAGTTCGCCGGGCCACGACTGCTGCGCCGCCTGCGGGCGGGCTCGCTGGGGACCGGGACGGTCAACGCCGCTCGCGACCACATCTTCCAGGCCCTGCCATGGGAGCGGCCACAGTGGCAGCGGCTTACCCGTCGCAATGCGGCGCTCGTGAGATCCATCGCCTCGGTGACTGGCAAGCAAGTACTCGTGGACAGCTCGAAGGACGGGCTTCGGTTGTCTGCCTTCCGTGATCTGACCACCGTGCCGGTGGCCGCGATCCATCTCGTCCGCGATGTGCGTGGCGTGGTGGCGTCGCGCCTGCGCAGGGGTGTTTCGATCTCGCCAGCCGAGGGCGCACGCCAGTGGCAACGGCTCAACCGACGCATCGAGGCCAACCTCTCGACCCTGCCGCCGGGTTCGACGGTGCGCATCCGCTACGAGGACCTGTGTGCAGATCCGGACGCCACGCTCGCCGTCGTGCAGCGCGCCCTCGGCGTGGTCCCGTCGCCCCTGCCTGCCGACTTCCGAGCCACGCCGCATCACGTCATCGGGAATGCGATGCGGCTGTCCGACATGCGCTCGATCGTGGCCGACGAGAGCTGGAGACGATCGCTGACGCCGGCACAGATCGCCGACGTCGAGTCCGTTGCGAGCGCTGCCCTCGAGCGGTACGGCTACCGGTGAACCAGCCCGACGTGCTCCGTCCGGTCGGTCCGCCCGCGGGTCTCGAGCCCCGTGGCGCCCGACGGCGTCCGTCGCCCGTCGGCTCGGTCGGCCCGTTGTCGTGGCTCATCGTGGCCCTGGTCCTCGCGGTCCTGGCTGCGGTCGTCGTGGTCGCGGGGGCCTGGATGCTCGTCCTGGCCGTGCCGATCGGCCTGGCGATCGCCATCCTCCTCTACCGCTACCCGTTCACGGCGGTCCTCATCTGGCTGCTCCTCTTCCCGTTCTTCCTGAGCGGGTCGCCGCTCCTCTACTGGGGCTTCCACCGGTTGCTGATCCCTGGCACGCTGGCTCTCGTCATCATCGCCCGCACGCGGCACCGAGGCCCGCAGGCGCGCATCTTCATCGAGCCGGCCGAGTGGGCGATGCCCGCCTTCGTCCTGATCGGCTTGGTGAGCATCGTCCTCTTGAGCCCGAACTACGCGGACGGCCTGGCCCACCTGTACGACCGGTTCTTCATCCCCTTCGCGATGTACTGGCTCATCCGGTTCATCGCACCGGGTCACCGGGAGCTCCGCCTGCTGGCGCTGGCGGCCGTGGCGGTCATCGCCGCCCAGGTCACGGTCGGGACCCTGAGCTGGGTGGCGCCCTCGGTGCTGCCCGCAGACTGGGTGGCCCTGGCCGGATTCCGCACGACCGGCTCCCTGGGTAACGTGGCGGTCTACTCGAGCACCCTCTTCGTGTGTGCCACGCTCCTGCTGGTCGACTGGGGCATGGCTAGCCCGGTGCGCCGCATCGCCTACGCGATCGCCATCGCCGCGGCAGCGGTCTTCATCGTGCTCACCTTCTCGCGCGGCAGTTGGCTGGCGGCGGCCGTCGTATCGGCTGTCTTCCTGCTCCTCTATCCGCGCCGGATCCTGCGCATCGCGATTCCCGTGGCCGTCGTCGCGGTGATCCTCGCCGCGACCGTCTTCTCGGCTCCGGTCGGGTTCGCCATGGAGCGCCTCGGCGACGAGGACACGGCCCAGTCGCGCATCGTCGGCGATGTCGCCTCGCTGCGGATGATCGAGCGCCAGCCGTTCATCGGGTTGGGCTACGACACCTACAACCTCAACTGGGAGAAGTTCAAGACGCGCGTCGAGGAGATTCCCGTCAAGACCGGGAGCACATCGCACAACACGTACCTGACGGTCATGGCGGAGCTGGGCATCCCGGCCTTCCTGTTGCTCATCACGCCGGTCGTCTACTGGCTCATCCAGACCTGGCGGATGCGTCGCCGGCTGGCCAGGGTGCGGCCCTTCGGACTCACATACGTGACCTTCCTCTGGGTGGCCATCCTCTTCCATTTCACGGTCAGCAATTTCATGGACATGTACCGGTTCAACTACTTCGGGACGACGGTCTTCTGGCTGATCGTGGGCCTCATCGCGGCCGCCGTGGCCCCCACTATGGGCCGGGTAGCGGCGACGAAGGATGAGCCGTGACCAGTCATCGCTCACCCGGGAACCTGGCTCGTCGGCTTGGCCGGTCGGTGATGCCCGAGAGAGCTCTCCGTGATATCCGCCGCCGCCGCCGCATCGACCCCTGGGCGCATGATCCCTGGGTCGGCGTCCGACCCCCCGATCTCGACGGCGGCATCGACATCTGGCCGCTCGTCTCGCCACTGCGCTACGACGTCCTCCTGCGCCGTAACCTCCTGGCCCGCCTGGCGCGTCAGACGCCGACCGCAGACGAAGAATCGGACTTCATCGACGAAGTCCGCAAGACCACCTACCACACGTGGTTCTTCGAGTCGGAGGTCGTCCGAACCGGCCTGCTCGGCCGTGATCAGGCCGTCCTCGAGGCGCTCTTCGATGATCGGGTCCGCCGCGTCGTGGCACTCTTCCGGCGCCTTGAGGCGGCAGGTGGATCGCTCGACGAGCCGATCGTCCTCAAGACGGCCGAGACGATCCTGCCGCCGACCACGGAGCGCCTCGGTCCGCCGACCGGCAAACCAGTTTCGTCGAGCTACTTCCTGGCCGACGGCTGCCACCGACTGGCCTATCTGATGCTGGCCGGCCGAATGCGGCTTGAGCGGAGCGAGTTCCGCGTCAGGGCCTACCGTGCCTTCAGCCCGTTCGACAGCACGAGTCTCCTCATGCCCCGGCTCCGACTCCCGACGGAGGACTACTTCGCGTACCTCTCGATGGGCTACACGTCGCCGGCGGTCTTCACGGACGGGGAGGCGCTGCTTGCGCACCTGCGGGCGAGACGACCGGACGTCGTGGAGGAGGTCGCCGCGGTCATCCGAGTCGACGGTTACCCAGCACCCGGAGCGTCCGGCCGCCCGTGAGCGCTTCGAGCGTGGCAGGGCGCCGAAGTCCCGACCGATGACCGGTCAGCGCCACCGGGTGCGGGCGCGCCTGACCAGCGTCCCACGCACGGCTTCGTACTTCGTCGCTCGCGGCCCCTCGTCGGCACAGGCATACCTGCGCTGGCGCCTGCGGCGCGTCGCCGACCGAATCGCGCCGCGTTCCTACGATGTCCACCCCTCGGACCTGGGGGCGCTCCTGGCAGGCCGCCTCCCCGGGTCCGTCGGTCGGCCCGGCGATGCTGCCATCGCCGCCCACTTCCGTGGGCGCACGACGCCGCGCTTCCGGTTCGGCGAGGGGGATCGCGAGGAGATCGTCGGGATCGTGTCCCGGGCGGACCGCTCCCGCACGGTGGCCGCGGCGACGGCCCTCGCCAACGGCCGGTTCGATTTCCGGGGGATGCCGTCGGTCGATCTGGCCTCGCCGATCGATTGGCTGCTGACGCCGGACGGGAACCTCGACTGGCGCTGGGACCTCAACCGGCACCGCTACTTCGAGACGCTCGGACGCGCCTACTGGTACGAGGGGGACGAGCGTCACGCTGACGCCCTGCGTCGGTTGCTCGTCGATTGGAGGGCAGCCAATCCAGCTTCCACGGATGCAGCCAACTGGAGCAGTGTCTTCGAGGTCGCCCTGCGTGTGGACAGCTGGCTGGCCGCATTCCACCTCGTCCGCCGATCGCCCTCGTTCGACGATGCGGCCCTCCTCACGATTGTCGCCGGGCTCCTCGCGCACGGACGATTCCTAGCAGCCAACCTCGAGCACCACGTGCCGAACAACCATCTCCTGTTGGAGGCCAAGGCGCTCGTCAGCCTGGGCGTCCTGATGCCTGAGTTCCCGCATGCGGACGCATGGCGGGCGAACGGGCGACGGATCCTGGATGAGGAGCTCCGAAGGCAGGTGTGCTCGGACGGAGGGCATGCGGAGCGAACGCCGCTCTACCACCGGATGGTGACCGGTGAACTCCTGGAGCTGGCCGTCATCCTGGAGGTGAACCAGCTGCCGATGCCCGAGTCACTGAGCCAGGCACTGCCGGCCATGGTCGACTTCGAGGTCTCCATGACCCGTCCGGACGGTGCCCTCTCCCTTTTCTCCGATTCCGTCCAGGGCGACAGCGGGGTCCGCTTCACCCCGGCGACCGCCGGCCCGGCCTGGCTGTCGGGTGTCGATGCCGGGAACCTGTCTGACATCGAGGTGGTCCCCGAGTCGGATGCGTGGTTGCTGGGGCTGCGCGCCACCGCTACCGCAGCCGGCGCACGTCAGCGGCCGACGTCGCGCGCGTTCCCCGTGACCGGCTACGCGACCATGCGCTCCGACCCCGACGCCGACGCCGACGCCGACGATGGTCCGAGCCTGCTGGTCTTCGATTGCGGGCCCTTCGGCTATCGGCCGATGCCGACCCACGGACATGCAGATGCGCTCAGCTTCGAGCTCTACGCTCGAGGCCGCCTATGGGTCACCGACGCCGGCGGCTACAACCTGCATCTCGGGTCCGGATGGCGTGAGTATTTCCGCTCGACACGAGCGCACAACACGGTCGTCGTGGACGGGGCGGATCAATCCTTGCTCCTGGATGGACGGCGCGTCTATCGGCCCGCCAACGCGGTGCTCCGGCGCTGGCTGAGCGAGCCGGATCTCGACCTAGCCGAGGCCGATCACGATGGCTACCGGCGACTTGACCAGCCTGTCATCCATGCCCGCAGCATCGTCGCCCTTCGAGACGGGGCCTGGCTCGTCATCGATGCCCTCCGCGGCGATGGGCGACACCAACTCGAGGTCCCGTTCCATCTGCCACCTGATCTGTCCGTCGACCTGGAGGCGGCGACTGGTAGGGCCCGCGCCGTCGACGTGTCGATGGGGGCAGCGCTATCGATCGTCCCGGCCGCCATGGACGGCTGGTCGGTCGATGTCGTCAGTGGCGCGACAGATCCGGTGCAAGGCTGGGTCTCGGTCGAGTCGGGCAGTCGGGAGGCGGCACCCGTCGTGCGCTACCGGCGCCAGGCGGTCCTGCCGATCCGCCTCGCCTTCCTGCTCGTCGTCGGGCCGGTCGACGCACCGCCATCACGGCTCGACCTGACTGACGAGCCGCAAGGCGCCACGCGACTACGGGTCGAGCGTGGCGCCTCGATCACGGGCATCACGATCGATGCCCTCGGGGCACGCATCGAGCGTGCGGAGACCGAGGAGGAAGCGCCGTGA
>Ga0315278_10002938_pt1 | contig 15215 bp, 12 predicted proteins | sample YL17G06_0_MG_FD_203880 | JGI IMG/M metagenome (GOLD analysis project Ga0315278, IMG submission 203880) | Sediment microbial communities from Yellowstone Lake, YNP, Wyoming, USA - YL17G06_0 | ecosystem: Environmental > Aquatic > Freshwater > Lake > Sediment | place: USA: Wyoming | collected... | reverse complement strand
AGTGTCACAGTTTTGGCCGCCTCCGCCAGCAAACCCTGGGCCGCCGGTGACAGGCGGCTGGTCGGGCGGACGCCCTCGTCGGCCGGCGGTTTGGTGGGCGCCTCCTCGCCTTTGCCGCCCCCTGGCGGGCGGACGGGTGCACGCGTGGTGGTGGCGGGGTCGGCGATGAAAGGGGCCGGGGTGACGGCGGCCACGCCGGTGGCCGGGGCAACCCCTAGGGCGCCCGCCGAGACGGCGGGCAGGGCGGACGAGCTCGCCGTCGAGGACGCGGGCGTGGCGGCATGCGCTGCTGCCGCACCCGCATTTTCAATCAGCAGGCGCCCCGAGCGGGTGGCAGACGGCGGCCGGCGCGGCCAGCTTAGGACGCAGATGACGAGCAGGACCGCGGCCAGGCAGAGGAAGGCCCGGACGCGGGCGGCAAGGGGCGCGTACACGCGGCCGCCGGCCATGTTGGTCGGCGGCGAAAGAGAGAATGAAAAGGAGAGAGAACAAATTTCCGACCCCGCCCCTGCCTATCGGGCGACCATCCTCACCACAAAGGTTTTTGGACTTGTCCGGTGAGTGTCGAGTGATCACTCTCTATGTCCGGGAAGTGGTTGGAGCGAGTCCGCCATGCCCAGACAGGCCACTGCCTTGCCAGCTCTCTATGAGATTCGGGTTGGAGCGGGTTGGAGCCGGGTTTGGGCGGTGGGCGCGCTCGGAACAAGAGTTGCAGGCAACTGCACGGAAACTCTCATCAAACATGGCCTTTTTTTTTTTCAACACCAAGTTCACCCGCCGTCCTCACGAACATGCTCGCCCTCCTCCTCCGCCGCGCCCACCCCTCCCTGGGTAGCGGCCTCCTGGCCGCCCGGCCCTTTTCCCACCCCGGCTATGGCGGCGAGCCCGCCCCCCCCGGCTTTGGCGGCCCCCCCGTCGGTGGCGAGCCTGCCTCAACCCCCGCCCCGCAAACTCGGCCCCCCACAACCCGGGGCGCGGCCGGCGGTGGCGAGTCTGGCGGCGGCGCGACGGGGCCGGAGGAGTCGTCGGCCGACGAGGATGACCGGTCCATGACCCAGAAGGCTGCGGACGCGATGCGGCGGGCGAAGGGCCACGTCAAGGCCGCGGCGGGTGAGAGTGATTGATTGACGGTGATGATTGGGAAATAGGAAAATGCACGGCTCCCCCCGCACCACTAACTCTCTCTCTCACACTCACACATTTAGGCAAAGCCGCCGCCAAGACTGGCCACGTCTTCACCAAAGAAGGCGCCATCGGCAAGGAGTTTGAGGCGGAAGGCGCGATCGGCGCGACCGCCGATGCTGCAGGCGGGCCCCTGGACGAGGCGGGCGCGGTCGGGCGCCAGTTCAAGAGCGACGGGTCCATTGGGGGCACTGTGGAGGCTGCAGCGGGGAGCGTGGAGGGGGCCGGCGAGAAGGCGGTCCGGCACGGCGAGCAGGACAAGCGGGCTGGGAAGGGGAAGGCGTAAGGCACAATGAAAAATGATGATGATGAGGTGGGTTGGGGATGGATAGAGCGAGAAGGAGAGAGCCCGCATCGCAGGGTGGGGTTGCCTGCGCGCGCCATTAAATGTGTGTGCGCGCGCACGAGCCTGGTTGGGGGGGGGGGAGGAGGGGGCGGGGACCTGTTTTGAGTGCTTGTGTTGCCTTATATTGTTGCCTCTTTCCTTTCCATCCATGGTAGCGGGGCGTGGATGAATGATATGAAGACGGGCCGGGTTGAGATAGACTTCACTCCCTCCTTGCCAAGGTGCGTGTTTCGTTTGAAAGAGGTCGCTTTCCATGGCTCCTCCACGGGCCCAGCCTATCACCCGTACTAGCCCCTGGGGCATGCGCGCAGGCGGGGGGGTGGCTCGCACGACTGGCATCGGCGTGGATAAAAACGCACAGGGATGCAGAGCCCGGCGGCGGCGTCAAGAACCTAGCCGCGCATGTGGGCTTTTCCCCTCTCTGCCCTCGCGTGCCGGGCTGAGACCGGCGTGTGCGGCACCCTGGCACCTCTCAACGACTGGCACTGTGGCGCCTGGTTGTGCTAGCTGGCAAGCCTGATGCCTGATTGAAGTCCCCCCCCCCCCCAAAGCAGCACCAAGCCCCCCCCTGCGACGTGCCCCCTCTTTTCGCTGTCTTCCCTGTTGTGCCCCGCCGCCGCGCGTCTGCGCTCCCAAACCCACGCTTCTCACCCTCTCACTCTCACTTCATCCTGACCACCGTTTCCGTATCCACAGCAATCGATCCAGGCTTCCTGTCACACCGTCCCATTTCCCCGCCTCAATCAACAACACAAAATGCAGTCGTCCGCGCTCTCCAACCCTCGCCCGGCGGCCACCACCCGCCCCGCCCGCCGGTCCGCCGTGTCCGTCCGCGCCGCCGCGCCTGCGGCCACGACTACCAGCCTGAACACCAAGAAGAGCGAGGAGGTGTGTGGAAATGAAGAGAGCGAGAGAGATGAGAGGCGAGGAGGCGCGAATCGATGCAAGCCCCGCCCGCGACGGCTCCGGACCCGGCCCCGACCCGACCCCCCCCGCGCGCTGACCCTCCCCCCCCCCTCCCTTATGACCCTCCCCCCCCCCCCTCCCTTATCCATTTCCGTCTCAGATCTTCGCCGAAGCCCAGAACCTCATGCCCGGCGGCGTCAACTCCCCCGTCCGCGCCTTCAAATCCGTGGGCGGCCAGCCCATCATCTTCGACAGGGTGGAGGGCGCCCACTGCGTCGACGTGGACGGCAACCGGTTCATTGACTACATCGGGTCATGGGGCCCGGCCATCGTCGGCCACGCCCACCCGGAGGTCCGGGACGCCCTGGTCGCCCAACTGGCGAAGGGGACCTCTTTCGGCGCACCGTGCGCCCTGGAGAACGAGATGGCCAAGGCTGTCATCGCCACGGTGCCGTCCGTCGAGATGGTGCGCATGGTCAACTCGGGCACGGAGGCCTGCCTGTCTGTCCTACGCCTGATGCGCGCCTTCACCGGCCGGGAGAAGGTGCTGAAATTCGTGGGCTGCTACCACGGCCACGGCGACGCCTTCCTGGTGCAGGCCGGGTCGGGCGTGGCGACGCTGGGCCTGCCGGACTCGCCGGGCGTGCCGGCGGGCGCGACCGCGGGCACGCTGACGGTCGAGTACAATGACATTGCGGCCTTGAAGGCCGCCTTCACGTCCAACCCGGGCCAGATTGCGGGCGTCATCCTGGAGCCCGTCGTCGGCAACTCGGGTTTCATCGCCCCCACCCAGGAATTCCTCCAAGCCTGCCGGGATGTAACGGCCGCGGACGGCGCCCTGCTGTGCTTTGACGAGGTCATGACAGGCTTCCGCGTGCACAAGCACTGCGCCCAGGGCCACTACGGCGTGACGCCCGACCTGACGACCATGGGCAAGGTCATCGGCGGGGGGCTGCCCGTGGGCGCGTACGGCGGGCGGCGGGAGATCATGGAGCTGGTCGCCCCCGCGGGCCCCATGTACCAGGCGGGCACCCTCAGCGGCAACCCGCTCGCGATGGTGGCCGGGCTGAAGACCCTGGAGATCCTTGGCCGCCCCGGCGCGTACGAGCACCTGACCGCCCGGTCCCGCCAGTTTGTGGAGGGGCTCAAGGCCGCCGCGGACGCGGCGGGCATCCCCGTCCAGGCGGACTACGTGGGCGGCATGTTTGGCTTCTTCTTCGCGGACGTGCCCATCCGCTCGTTTGCCGACGCGAAAGCGCACGGCGATGCCGCCCGGTTCGGCCGCTTCCACCGGGGCATGCTGGAGCGGGGCGTCTACCTGGCGCCCTCCGCCTACGAGGCCGGCTTTACGTCCCTGGCCCACACAGAGGCGGACATCGAGCAGACCATCGCGGCGGCCAAGGAGGTGCTCAAGGGGCTGAAATGAGATGATGAGAGTGTGATGGGGATGGATGGATGGTGAGAGGAAAGGGGGGGTGGAGAGGAGATGGAGGGGGCCATAAAAAAAGCGTCATCCGCATGTGCAAAACAAGCAAGCCGTAAGGAGCGTGTGCGCGTGCGTGCGGGCGTGAGTGTGTGCGGCGTCCGTCGTTCCCTGGCGATGGAGAATGGAACGCGAATGGAATGTGGGCAGGTTAAGCGAGAAAAACCAAGCACCCATGCATTTGTGGTCCGTGCCGTGCCTGGCACTTACACCCGTGCACTCTCTCTCTCTCTCTCTCTCTCTCTCTCTCTCCAGTCACGCTGCTGCCCCAGCCGCCGCCTGTGCCCGCATGGCGGCCATGAACTCCGGGTTCAGGTCCACAGCTGCCTCTCCCTCCTCACCATCCATCATCGCAACCACCACCCCGCCGCTCTCCAAGCACGCAATCCCGCCGCCGCCCACGAGCGGGTTGGGGTCGCCCGCCCCGACAACGACCCGGGCCACGGACGCAGCTAGGAGGGCACCCGCACAGGGCGGGGTCCGGCCGTGGTGGGCGCAGGGCTCCAAGGTGACGTAGGCGGTGCCGCCGGCGGCGGCCTGGCCTGGAGAAATGGGGGAGGGTTGATTGGGAATATAAGGGCGTGCGTGCGCTCTCTCTCAAACCACCCACACACCACCCACACCACGCTCACCGGCTGCCCGCAGGGCAAAGACTTCGGCGTGCGGCTCGCCAGCCCTCGGGTGGTACCCCTCGCCGACGACCTACGCGAAAAAAAAAAAAGAGAGGGGCAGGGGGTGAAGGTTGAGTCGAGCCGGAAGGGAGAGAGAGAGAGCCCGCCCATCTTTCATCTGCCTCACCTGCCCACCCGCATCCAGGACTACACACCCGACCGCCGGGTTGGGTGCCGTCTGGCCCAGGCCCAGGCGGGCGAGGTCCAGGGCCCGCCGCATGTGGGCCCTGTCTGCCAGGGTGATGGCAGAAGAGGAGGTTGGCGTGTCGTTGGCCCTGGCAGGTGGGACATTTCGGGCGTGCCTCCTGCGTAGGTGAGTCTGGTGAGTGTCTGGGCCGCCCGCCAAGGGGATGGCGGCGGGCCGGGAGGCGGAATGAGGGAGGCGGGCGAACATCGTCACACAAGTGAAGAAATGCGGCTAGGCGCGTTTCTCTCGCTCGCTCGCAGTGGCACGTTTCTTCTTTTATCTCTAGGTCTCCCGCTGTGGGGACGCCTCCCTGTGATACCATCTCGCTGATGGCAGGCGCACTCACCCCTCCTGCCCCACCTCCGACCGACCCGCCACCCGCTGCCGCCCCGGCGCAAGGCGAGGGGGCGGATGCGGGCGAAATGAGCGTGGCCAACTCCGTTGCTCCCTCTCCAGAGCCCTCCTTGCCCGCGGCGGAAGCTCTCAAGGCGGAGGGCAACGCCCTCTTCGTGGCCAGCGACTGGACTGGGGCGCTGGTGAGTTGAGAGGAGGAGAGAACAAGCGCGGTCGCCCACCCCGCTGGTACGTTTGTTTCTTCTCAACCCCTTTCCTCCCTCCCCCTCACATTTAAAAAACAAAACAAAACAGGCCAAGTATGACGCCGCCCTGGCCCTCACCCCACCCCCCGAACCCCCCGCTGCACCGTTGGTCGAAGGCTGCGTCATTGCTGAGAAGGGCGAGGGCGTGCAGCAGGGCCAGCGGCCCGACCCCCCGCCTCCCCCCCCGCCCACCCCACCAACCATCCCGGCCCGCCCAGCGGCCGCCACCTTGGCTGCCGCCTTGCACTGCAACCGGGCGGCCGCCCTGCTGCGCCTGGGGGAGGCCCGGGCGGCCGGCGGTGCGGCATCTGCCGCGCTGGCCCTGCACCCGTCCTACGCGAAAGCCTACCTGCGGCGGTCGGCCGCGGCGGAGGCGGCGGGTGGGGAGCGGCAGAGCGCGGCGGCCGCCCTGGCCGACGCCCGCCAGGCGGCCCACTTCGCGACTGCCGGCTCGGCGGAGGCGTCCGCGGCCGCGGCCGCGGTGGCCCGGCTAGAGCCCCTGGCGGCGGAGCAGGCCGAGCAGGCCAAGGCCGAGATGATAGGTGAGCGGTTGAGAGAGGGTGGGGGTTGAGAGAGAGACTGGGTGCCTCCACAAAACCTTTTCTATCAACCCTTCTCTCACCCGCATGCCCTCTAACTCTCTCCTCATCACAACACGCACAGGCAAGCTCAAGGACTTGGGCAACACCTTACTCGGCAAGGTCGGCCTGTCCCTGGACAACTTCAAGGCCGTCCAGGACCCGGGCACGGGCAGTTACTCAATTTCCTTCCAACAACAACAGCAACAGCAGCAGCAGCCAGGCGGGGAGGAGGGCGGGTAGGGGGTGGAGGGGCGGTGGAGGGGCCGGGCGTGTAAGGGACGCTCTCTCTTTCTCTCGCATTCCTCTTTGTTTCATGGTCCGCTGGTGTGCGTGTGCAGCTGCTGTGCGGGCGGGAGCGTCCGGTCTCTCTCTGTCAAATCAAAACCTAGCGGACACACCGAATACAAACAACAATCAACCTCTCCCTTTCTCTCGCTCCTCACCCCCAGAGCGTCCCGTAACTCCAGTACGCAAAGGCCAGGCCCGCCAGCGGGGCCGCCACGGAGGCCACGATCAGCCAGGTGAGGATGTTGTTGGAGGAGCCCACAAACTCGCTACCCTCCCAGGCCCCGCCCGCGGACGCGGTGTACAGGTCCTCCCTGTCCCGCTTGCGGCCGTTGGCCTCCCAGTTGGCCGCCTTGCGGCGGGCCAGCTCCTGGGCGACCGTCCGGCCCTGGGTCGGGTTCCTTGTGGCCTCATACCAGGAGGCACCGTAGGAGACGTTGGTTTCCTTGTTCGTGGTTTTCTTACCAGCAGCGGCCGGTTTTGGCTTGGCGGCCGCCGTGACCACGGCACGGCGTGCTGGCGCCGGCAAGCCCCTTCGCCGCCCATCAACGCGAGGGAGTGAGGCTGCGGGTGTCTCAGGGAGGTGCGTGTGTGTGAGGTGGGGTGGCATGGAGTCGCAGCGTAGGGCAGGAGAGAGCAAAAGGCGAACGCTATTGTGAATCGTTTTCCATGCCCAGGCACACATTATTTTTCAGTCCAACTGTAGCGCACCCGCACACACCCCGCACACCCCTCCCTCAATGACCATCATCTTGCGCTCAGTGCTCGGCCGGAGTACGCTGGCCGCCCCCAGGGTGGGCGGGCCGGGAATGTGCGTTCCGAGGGCGGGCGCGGGAGCAGAGAGCGCTGACGACGGCGCCGGGCGCGTGGACCCTCTCTCCAAACCTCATCACCCTTTCCTCATCTCCGCTCTCCCCCGTCCCCATCCCCATCCCCTCCACGCACACGCACACGCACACAGCCGCCCCGCACGCCGCCTGACCGCCCGCCCTGCTGAGCCCGAAACCAACAACAACAAGGACAGCAGCGCCCCCCCCTCAACCCCGCCCGGCACCCCGCCCCCCCCGCCCCCCCCGACCCCCGTCAAGTCGCCGCGGGAGGAAGGCTCGGTCACCGCCATCGTCACGGGCGCGATCTCCGTCGTCATCGGCATCGCCTACCTCGCCCTGGTGGCCGCCATGAACAACCGGGGCGAGCTGCTGCCGCCGCCGCCGGAAGCGTTCGGGCCTTGAGGAAGAGGAGGAGAGGAGGCGTGTAAGAGAGAGGGTTCCCCAGCCTTTCATTGTTTCGTTCAAGAAGACGTGGGCGCGCGCCGTCTGGTCTTCACTCTCTCTTCTCCCTCCTCCTCACACCATGAACGCAGACGCCGCCCAGCGGTACGCCTCCCGGGCGACTGCCTTGCGCGAGGTGGGACTAGACGCGTGCCGGCGGTCGGCGCTGGGCAGCTTGCGGGCGCGGACGGTGGTCAAGGTGTGTGTGTTGTGTTTTTTTTTAGGGGAGAGCAATGCGCTCTCTAGAGAGCGCATGCGTGCTGTGTCCGCGCGAGGTAGGGGTCGCCACCGCTCAAATCTACTTGCGATGGCAAGCTCATTGACTGAGAGTGGACACGGGGCGGTGGTAGTGACGCTCAGCCCGCCCAGGGTGCTCGCCTGCGGCCTCTCGTGCAGCCCACGCCGCACTTCTTGAGCTCACGTCGTCTCTCTTCTTTCTCTCAGGAATCTCACGCCACGCCCGTCACCGCCATGGCCTTCAACACGGTGGAGCCCGCCGCCTCAAACCTGTTTGCCAGCGTGGGTGGGGACCAGGTACAGGATGAAGCAGGGAAGAATGGAGAGAGAGAGAGAGACATCGGAGCTCTCCACCGACAGCCGGCGCCTTTTCAAACCTCGGCCTATCATCCATCATCCTCTCCCACCTTCCTCTCTCTCAGGCCACCATCTACGACGACTGCCACTTCGGCGACTTCATCGGCATCGTCGCCCAGTACACGCACGCCGAGGCCGGTGGCGGCGCCCCCGGCGCGCCCCCGCCGCCCCCGCTAAAGCCGGACGCGCCGCAAGCACTTACCGCGATCGGGTGGGTGGCAGCGCCGCCCGCCCCGGCCCCACACCCGCACGGCGACGCCTGGCTGGCGGTCGGCGGCGCCGACGGCGCGCTCTCCCTCATCTCCGCCTCGGAGGCCCGGGTCGCCTTCCGCATGGGCGGCGGAGAGGGCGGCGCCGGCCGGGTGCTGGCCGTGGCGGGGGCGGGCCAGGCGCGCCCCGGGCTGGCCGCGACCCTGCACGCTGGCGGCACGCTGGCGCTCTGGGCCGTCGCGGCGGAAGCGCACCTGGCGTCCTGGTCCGTCCCGGGCGGGACGACGGTCGTGGTGGACCCGGGCGCGCGTCTGCTGGCGGTAGGCGGCGAGGACGGGGCGGTGCGCCTGGTGGCGCTGCCGGCGGGGCGGAGTGAGGTTGAGGGCGTGGGCGTGTATGGCGGGGGCGAGGCGGAGGGGGCCCGCCCGCCTCCTGTCGCCCCTCCTGCCGCCCTGCCGCCCGACACGCCGACCCTGGCCAGACCGGACGCCTACGCCGCCGCCGTGGAGGCCCTGGCCTTCCTGGGGAGGGATGGCACCCGCCTGCTGGTCAAGCACGCGGACGGGCGGTGCGTGGTGTGGGGCGGGCTCGGCTCCCCCACCCCGTCCGTCCTCGCCTCCTGGCGCGTGCCCGGGCACGGGCCGGCGCCTGCGTCCACATCTTCGCCGGGCCCGTCCGCCTCCGCCCTGTCCGTCACCGCGGATGGCGCTCTCCTGGCGGTGGGGTCGCCCGGCGGCGAGGCGTTTGTTTTTGACCTCAGCCCTTACCTGACTGCCCGCGCCCAGCCTGCCGCCGCCGCCGCTGCCCCGCCCCCGGCCATCCTGGCCCGCGCCAAGCCGCCCCGCATCGCCGGCCCCATCCGGGCGGTCGCCCTGTCCGATGATGGGCGCCACCTGTCCGTCGCGGTGGGCGGCGGCTTTGTGTTTAGGTTTGAGGCGGGGCTGTTCGGGCCGAGCGAGGAGGTGGCGGCGGTCGAGAAGATGGGGGGGGTGGAATGAAGAAATGGAGTAAAAACTCGTCCAGCGCTCTCGCCATACGCACATTGACATTGATGCGTCGCCTTGTAACACGCGCACTCAAACTTGGCAACTCATTTCCCACCCGTAAAACCACCCCCCGTGACCACCCGCCGGGCCGCCCCCAACATGCCGCCCACCGCCTTTCGCGCCGCCCGGGCGGCCCGGGCGCCCCTCCCACCCCGGTCCGTCCACTCCGCGCCCTCCCCGTCGGGCGGCGGGGCGGCCTCCCCGCCGCCCAGCAGCCAGCAGACGCCCGGGATGGAGGTGAGCGCGACGTGCACGCCGTCGGCCAGCGTGGCCAGCCCCATCTTTTCCAGGGCTGCCCCAACGTCCGCGCTCGCCGCGCTCACCCATGGCGCGACCGCAGCGGCCGCGGGACGGACCAGGGCGCCGTACAGACGGGCCGCGCCACGGGTGCGGGGGGAGGTCAGCCACAAAATGAGGGCGAGGCGGGCGTGCGGGTAGGAGAGCTGGCTGGTGGAGGATGGAGGCGGAGGGGGCGGGCGAGAGGAAGCTCCGCCACTCAACATGCGCATTACAGCCGCCTCCAGTAGCCCGCACGCCGCCAGCGTCGCCCAGTACCGGCCCCATTTGCGGCGTTCCGCGTCGGCCGCGGGGGTGGAGGGCCCGTCCGCGGCGGCGGCGGTGTGATAGGCGGGGCGGACAATGCCAAGCACGAGCGACGCCGCATTCGCGGTCGCGGGCTGGAGCAGGAGCTGCAAGCCCGCCGCCTGGGCGGCCTGGGCGGCGAGCGGGGCGAGGGCTTGCATCTGCGGCGGGTTCCGCCACGCCGGCTTGTTAATCGGCTCAATTAGGTAGGTTGTCGGGAGAGAGAATGAAACATCCCCCGCATCCGCTCACTCCCTTTTTTTTTTTTTTTTTTTTTTTTGTTTGCGCCCCCCCCCCCGGCGGCTCGGCAGAGTAGCCGCTCGCGCATCTTTCTGCAGGCCTGCATTCTTGGTGAGGCACACGCACGAGCTCCAGCAGCACCGGGGCGAGGAGACGCGTTCTTCTCTATCTAAAACACGTATGCACCCCCTTTCCCCTCCGCTCGGGGGAAGGCTAGCCGTCGCTCTCGCGGCCCGTCCATCATCACCCACCCCTTCCGCACGGTCTTAAGATCGCACTCCCGCGGCAAAGGGGGCGCGCACGTCCTCCTGGCACGCGCGCCCCCTAGCCCTCTCTTCCCATGGAGTGTTTATTGAGTCATAACCGTGCCAGATTGATGCAAAGGCGAAACGTGCGGGGCGATGTGGCAGGTCATTCTGTTCTCGCCCTGCTCGTATTCTTTGTTCCCCCCAACTGAGGTACCGAAGCTGCCCGGGGGCCCGGCGAGAGACCGCGCCTCCTCTCTTGGACGGCGTGCCTCTCTCCTCTCTCAACACCCTGGCGCTCCTCAAAGCGGGGCTGACATGCGCTCACAGTAACCTCTCTCTACATATATATCGCAACAGGGCGGGGTCGGCGCGTCGGAGATCCAAGGTCCTGATGCGCGTGTAAAACAGAAAAAAACATTTCAATCCAGCATGATTTCGAGCGGCCAACCGCTCCACTCGCCGCCACCCCCGGCCGCCCGCCCCACCACCAGGCAGTGCGCCCTGCGCGGGTTGGCGTCCGAGTAAAACACGTCCTCCGGCAGGGCGGCCTCGGCGACCAGGGTCACGGAGGCGCCGGCCGGCAGCAGGCCGCCCGCCGGGGCCAGGTCCAGCCAATCGGGCAGCATGCCCGTCGTGGCGGCCGCCGCCCCCTCCCCTCCCTCCCCGCCCCACACCCGCCACGCCAGGGCCGCCCGCCCGGTGTTGGTGAGCGTGGCCGCCCCACAGGTCGTCCGGTTGAGGGTCAGGGTGGAGGGGGTCAGGGAAGCAGATGGAGGGGCAGCAACAGCGCTGCTGACGGCGGGCGTGGCCAGGGCGAGTGCGGCGGCGGCCGCGCCGCGCGCGGCTGCAGGCGGCGCGACCGCCAGCGCCACCTTGAGCGCCGCCCACACGGGCTTGTGGTCCGACTCCGTCACGTCGGGCAGGCAGCCATAGCCCGACGCATCCACGATGGCGGAGGGTGGAGCAGCAGGCGAGGACCTGGGCGTGCTTCCGGCGTCGGCGTCGTTGCTGTCGCCCGACCCGCGAAACAGGATGCGGTCTGTCCAGGCGGGGACCCGCTTCTTTTCGGAGGAATCGTAGGCGACCGGGCTGGGCGCGCCCTTGTCGAACTTGTAGGTGGGGCGGAAGCTGATGGGCGCCTCCCGGAACCCGATGAAAGCCTCCCCCGCCGCCCGGGCCCGGTTCAGCTGGTCGGCGGCGAGCAGGGAGGGGAGGGCGCCCGCGGACGCGGCCTCCACTGCGACCTCGTGCGGCAGGTCCAACCGGTAATTGAAGTCGCCGCCCCAGACGACCGCGTCGCAGGCGGCCAGGCCGGGGCCTTCCTCGGGCTGGGGCGGGGCAGCAGCCCCCCACTCGTCAGACGAGAGCGGGCCTTCGTCCCCGGAGGAGCTGTCATCCCACCGCCCACGCGCGGCGGCAGCGGCGGCGGCGGCGGCGGCCCCACAGGTGGCCCGTGCGGCCGCCGCCCCCCCCCCCCCCCCGCCCCGGGCGGCCGCCCCCCCGCCCCCCGCCCCGCCGCCTCCTCCGCCCTCCTCGCTGGTCAGGTCGTACCAGGCCTTGCCGTCAAAGGCCAGGCCCCGGGCGATCGCCGCCCAGTTGGCGTTGCGGGCGGCGACCGCGCCCTGGTGTGCGGCCAGGTGGGAGCAGACGGCGGCCACCCGCCGCCTGTGGATGGAGCAGGAGACGGCGACGCCACCCTTGTTGCCGCCCACGCCCAGCACACCCGTTGGCACGGCCGCCGTGCGGACGTCGCCGACGGACGGGGCCAGGTGGACGCGCGCGTAGACGAGGACGAGCATGCCGGACAGCTGCCTCAGCCCGACCCGCGCCCACGCGCCGGGGCCGCCCAGCGCGGCCTGCAGCGCGCCCGCCCACCACTGGGCGGTCGCATTGCCGCGCTCGTTGGAGGAGGGGAGGACGGCTTCCCGGGCGGCGGCCAGGGCGACGGAGGATCCGCCCATCTCGATCTCTTGCAGGCAGGCGACCGCCAAGTCCGCCCCCGACGCCAGGTCAGCGAGCGCCGCGAAAAAGGGTGACGACGGCGGCGGGCGGGCCTGGCCTACATTCCAGGTCAGGGCGAGGGCGGACAAGGCTTCGATGCGGGTGAGGCGAGGGAGGGCAGCCGCCAGGGAGGCCTGGGCGTCCGTGTCGGCGGGCGACGGGGAGGCCGCGCTCCAGGCCCTCAGCGTCCCGTCCGCCCCCAGCGAAAACACGAGCCCGCCCGCGGACGCCTCCTCATCGCATGCCAGGGCCACCACCGCCCCGCCCGGGTGGGCCCGCCAGGAGGATAGGAGTGCCGGGGTGGTAGGAGCGGACGAAGAAGAGGCGCGGAGGGGTGGCGGGTCCAGGACAGCCAGGCCGCCGTCCGCCAGCCCGGCCCACACCCGGACGGTGGAGGCCGGCGGGGCGACCACGCCCGCCAGGCTGGTCAGCCCCCGCCGCAGCTCCACGCCCCACAGGCGTTTCCCCACGGGGGTGAAGGCTTCGACCCGCCCTGCCTTGTGGCCGACCAGGACGGTGCCATCCGGGAGGACGGCCAGGCAGCGGGCGCCGCCGGACGGGGCGGCGACGCCCGCGGCAAGGGCCGCGCCCGGCCCGCCGTCCGAGACGTCCACAGCCGCCACGCCCGCCGTGGCCAGCGCCACGCCTGACGCCCGGTAGTGGTCGTCATCCTCGCCCAGGGCACGCAGGGGCGCGGCCGCGCCGTCGGCGTTGTCCCAGCTGCCGCCGCCGCCGCCGCCGCCGCCAAGGCCGCGCACGACGCGCGCGCCCAGGCGGCCGAGCAACCGGGCGGCCTTGCCCGCCGATTCGACGGCCTTCCCGCCCGCCGCCGCGACCGAACCCAGCAGCTCTGCCGACCGGGTGTCCGCCCCGGCCGCCCACGCCCGCTGGTCGGCCTCGATGCGGGGCCGGTCGATGGCGGGCGGGGCGGCCAGCGGGGCGCCCGTGGCTGGGTCGGCCTCCAGCCCCACCCCAGGGTCGATGCTCCCATTCGCGCGCCGGTCCGGCAGCGCCGCCGCCGCCGCGGCGCCCGAGCTGCCGTCGCCCCAGTCGTCATAATCCCAAGCGCCTGTGGCATCGCTGGCGGTGGCGGTGGTGGCTCCAACGCCCGGCGCGAGGGGGGGTGGGGCGGTGGTTGGCGGGGGGGCGCCGACGCCCCCAGGCCCCGCGGCCCCGCCCTCCGCCAGCACACCCAGCCACGCCCCCGACCGGGCGCACCACAGGCAGACGGACCGGCCACCGCCGACCGACCAGATGACAGAGCCGGGGGCGGGGGTGGCGATGGCCAGGACGGCCGACCCGTGCGGGCGGGCGCCGCCCAGGCGGCGCAGCTCGCGCGGGCGGTCCCGGTCGGCGGTCGTGGTCGAGGCGGAGAGGCCGCCGGACGGCGTGAAAGCACTGGCGTTCCCACCGGTGCTCGCACCGGGGGGGGGGGCGCCGCCGCTGCCGAGGGGACCGTCCACCCCCGCCCCTGCCGGCGGCCAGGCAGGGGCGGCCGGCGAGGAGGAGCAGGACGAAGGCGAGGAGGAGGAGGAGCAGGGGCGCCAGACGCGGATCGCGCCGCGCGCCGACCCCGTCCAGAGCTCGCCCCGGCCGCTGAGGGCAAGGGCCGTGACGGCGGCCCCCCGGTGGGCCAGCCACACCGCGGGCGGGGCGGCCCCGGCGTAGGCGCCGGCGCCGCCGAGGGCGTACCGGGCGACCCGGCCGTCCTCGAAGCCGAGCCAGAGCGCGCCGGCGGCGGAGGGAGGGAAAGGGGCGGGCGACGAGGCGGGGGTGGGCGGCGGCGGCGGAGGCGCAGGCTCAAACAGGGAGGCCGTCGCGGCGGGCCGGCCCGGGCCGCCGCTCCCGCCGCCGCCGCCGCCGCCGCCGCCACCCCGCCCCACGCCCGGCACTTCCGCGGCGGGCGCGGCGTCCGCGTCCTCTCCGGTAGCGGGCGTCGCGGACGGGGGCGCCCCCGCCGGAGCGCCCAGCCCGCCGCCCTCAAAGCCCTCACCGCCCGTAGCCGACAAAAAAACCCACTGGAGCGCGCCCCCACCCCAGGCGGGGGCAGCAAACAGGCAGCCCCCGCCCACGGCTAGTGTGGCCAGGCGGGCGCCTTCCTTGGGGCGCAGGGGCGTGCACCGCACATCCAGGGCCACGGGGTCCGCGGACAGGGCGCCCTCCATGCGGCCGGAGGCGGCCGTGGAGGCGTGGTGGAGGGTGGGGCGGGAGGGGGGAGGGTGGGGGGCAGTCGCTCCGGCCGCCGGTGGTGGCAGCGACGGCGGCAGCAGGACGAGGCCGGCCGACGCCGCCCAGGCATCGTCAACCAGCGTGCCTGCCCCGCCACCGGCCAGGTCTCCCACAGGCGCTGCGGCGGCGGCGCTGGCGCCGGCGGAGGAAGAGGTGCGGCGGCGGGCGCCGTCCCCCACCGTCGGCGCACGTGTGAGGGCCCGCGGCGAAGGGGCGGTCGCAGCCGCGGCCATCGTCAGCGCGGGCGGCGCCCCGGCCGTCCTACTCACCGCCCCTCCCACCTCTACCTTGCCGCCCGCCTGGGCGATGGCGGCCAGGCGCAGGGCGGCGGCAAATGCGGCCGGGCCCAGGCCCGGGCCAGGCGGGTCGGCGGGGCCGCCCGCGGCCACGGCCGCATCCCACACGCCCGCCAGGGTGGCGGGGGGCAGGCCCGTACGTTCAAAGAAGGCTTTGGCTTCCCCGCCCGCGACCCGGCCGTCCCCATCGGCGTCCGCGTCCGCAAAGAGGGACGCCTCGGCTGGGGTGGGGGTGATGAGGGGTGGAGGGGGAGGAGA
>Ga0315278_10002937_pt1 | contig 15217 bp, 12 predicted proteins | sample YL17G06_0_MG_FD_203880 | JGI IMG/M metagenome (GOLD analysis project Ga0315278, IMG submission 203880) | Sediment microbial communities from Yellowstone Lake, YNP, Wyoming, USA - YL17G06_0 | ecosystem: Environmental > Aquatic > Freshwater > Lake > Sediment | place: USA: Wyoming | collected... | reverse complement strand
CGGCGCGGATGATATCATTGTCGGCGCAGATATTTCGGATTTTTATGGCACGGAATCTCATCCTCTTTATATTTTTAAAGGCAGGGGGAATTTTTCCGGAAATGACCTGATCGATCTTGCCTCGGAAAACGCCGATGCGGTCATTTACGGCGAAACCGGGTCCATGGATTTTGCGAACAGCCTGGCTGGGGGCGATGTGAATAATGACGGAATCGCGGATCTCATCATGGCGGATTCCACTTTTTCTCCTTCAGGAAGAACGGGCGCGGGAGTGGTATATGTTCTTTTCGGTCGTGTGGATTTTTTTACGAATCCCACACGTAATTTCCAAAGCGGCGACTGGGACCTGAAAATCCTCGGGGCACAGGCAGGCAGCGACACGGGCGGCGCTGGCATGGCGCCTTTCGCCGGCGCAACATCCCACGCCCTTGCAACCGGCGATGTGAATCATGACGGAATTTGCGACATGGTGATAGGCGCACATTATACCACAGTCGGCACAAAGAACTATGCAGGTATTGTTTCTATCGTCTTTGGAAGACAGTCCTTCTCGCACGGCCAGACCATTGACCTCCTCTCCCAGGCAAGCGCAGTCATCCAGGGGAACGAACAGGATGCGGAACTGGGAACGGATATTGACACAGGGGATATAAACGGCGACGGGATTGAGGACATTGTGATGGGCGAGGGGCTTTCAAGCGAGGGGCTCTGGAGTTCTGAAGGGAAGGTATTTGCGGTTTGGGGAAGGGCATCTTTCCCCGCAACCATGAGCATTTCAAGCGCAAATCTCACGATCTGGGGAAAGACGAAAGGGGATGAACTGGGCGATGCAGTATGTGTATCGGATGTAAACGGCGACGGCATCGGGGATCTCATTGCCCTGGCAACCGGATGGGATCATACAAACAGTTCAAGCATTGACGAGGGCGGGATTTATGGATTTTTCGGAAGAACCGATTTCCCTGCCTCCATAGATCTTGGCTCCCGGAATGCCGATTTTTTTGTGGAAGGATATAATGTGGAAAATTCCTTGTACTGGGCGATCGATGGAGCGGATTTCAACGGAGACGGATTCGGGGATTTCATGTTCACATCCCGCGACGGGGAACGCCCCGGATATGACGCTGAAGGCCGCACCTTTCTGATTCTTGGCAAAACCCCTTTTCCCACAAGTTATTCGGTTGAGAGCGAGAACTTCGATTACATCTTAAGCGGCGGCGTGAATTACCTGCAATTGTGCGACACATTTTCTTCCGGCGATACGGACGGCGACGGCGCGGATGAGATTCTCCTGGGCGCGCCATTCGTGGATTCCAGCAAGGGAAGACTTTTTGTTTTCGACCTGAACCCGCGCCTTTCTGCCTCCCCTCTCTGGAATCTTTATGAATAATAATATCAAAATAATTAAATCGAGGATGGTAACATGAAGTTTGCTACGGAATATCTCTGGTTCAACACGAAGAATCACAGAGAGTATGTCAATATCACGGATACGGTGGAAGGGATCGTGCAAAAGAGCGGGGTGAAGGAGGGCATGGTCCTGGTCAGCGCCATGCACATCACAGCCGGAGTGTATGTGAATGACGCGGAGTCCGGGCTGATCCAGGATATTGACGAATGGCTGGAGAAGATCGCGCCGTTCCAGCGTGAGTATCGCCATCACAGAACAGGCGAGTCGAATGGCGACTCGCACCTGAAGAGCCTCCTTGTGCATCACGAGGTGATAGTGCCAATCACGGACGGCAGGCTGGACCTCGGTCCCTGGCAGCAGGTTTATTATGCAGAGTTCGACGGACAGCGAAAGAAACGCGTGATCGTCAAGGTCATGGGGGAATAGATTTCTTTTATAACATAAGATCGAAATCAAAAGTAAGATGAATGTCTTTAAAAAGGGGGAAAAAGATGCGAACACGCAGGGGTAATATTGTGATTCTTTTCATTCTCTTGATCAGCGCTTTTTGCCCTGTGGGAGGGTGTGCAACAACAAACCTTTCCAGCTCAAGAGAATCAAGGGGGGAGGAATTCATCGGCAAGGTATATCCGGGGATCGATGTGCTTGTGGAGGGAGGCTTCGAATCGGTCAAGGGGAAAAGGATCGGCCTGATCACGAATCATACCGGTCTTTCGCGGGAAGGGAAGAGCGATATTGATATTTTATTTGAAACGGAGAAGTGTAAGATCGTGGCGCTGTTCGGTCCTGAGCATGGGATTCGCGGAACAGCGGACGAAAAGGTGACCAATGGAAAGGATGAAAAAACCAGTCTCACAATTTACAGTCTTTATGGAAAAACACAGAAACCCACAAAAGAGATGCTCGAGGGCGTGGATGTCCTGGTTTTTGACATCCAGGATATCGGCACGCGATTTTATACTTATATCGGCACCATGGCAAAATGTATGCAGGCCGCCAAAGAACACGGAAAAAAATTTGTGGTTCTGGATCGGCCCAATCCGGTGGGCGGCATCAAGGTCGAAGGCGGCATCCCGCCCATGGATATGTGCGGGGGAAATACGTGCATCTATCCCATTCCCACAAGGCACGGCATGACCATCGGCGAGCTGGCGAAAATGTTCAACGAGCATTTCAAGATCGGTTGCGACCTTACCGTGGTTCCCATGAAGAACTGGAAGCGTTGGATGTATTTTGACGAGACCGGTCTTTTGTGGGTGAATCCCTCGCCTAATATGAAGACCTTGAACGGTGCGATTCTGTATCCGGGTCCCGGGTCTGGAGAGACCACACTGCTATCCTGCGGCCGCGGGCTTGATCGTCCGTTTGAAATGTACGGTGCGCCGTTTGCGGATGCGGACAAGGTGGCTCTCAATCTTTCTAAAAGAAATACTCCCGGGGTCAGGTTTGTTCCTTATTCCTTCATCCCCACAGCTCCCTATCACAGGTATAAGGACGAACTCTGTCATGGGGTGTTTGCCATCGTCTATGATCGGGAGGCGCTCGATTCCGTCACAGCCGGACTTCACATGGTCCAGGCGTTTTACGAATCCCATCCGGATCAGTACAGACAAGAAGGTGGATATAAAACCGAAACGGGCGATCCGGAAACATGGAATCTTTTAACAGTAGAGAAAAAAACGCCGGAAAAAATTGTCGTCAGATGGAAACCAGGAATCGAGGAATTCAAGAAACTGCGGGAGAAGTACCTCCTCTATTGAGGCGAGAACCGAAAATCCTTTTTGGTCCTTTTTGGTCCTTTTTGGCTTTTGGGGTCAGACTCACCCATAATCCCATATATTTATTGGTGCAAGGGGGGGCGCAAAGGGGTCAGACTTGCCCTTAAATCCACTTACTGCTTGACATTTTACGCCATCTTTTGCCAGGATTAAAACATGGCTAGACCAAAAAGAATAGATTTGCCTTTTTCTCTTTACCATGTTTTTTCCCGAACAAATACTGGTGACCTGGCTTTTAATGATGCAAGGGATGAACAAAAATTTCTTTCCTATGTTAATAAATATTCCGATATTTTTTCCTACAAGGTTCACGCCTGGTGCCTTATGCCCACCCATTTTCACCTCCTGTTGGAAAGCACCAACAGAGCGGCCCTTTCCGAATTCATGCGCCGTCTCCTGACGGCCTATACAGTCTTTTTTAATCGACGCCACAAGAGACATGGCCACCTCTTCCAGGGGCGCTTCAAAAGTTATATCGTCGAAAAAGCCAATTATCTTCTCGCCCTCTCCCGTTATATTCATCTGAATCCCGTGCATTCCAGAAGATCCGCGGAGCCGGTCAAATTCAGGGGATCCAGCTTGAGATACTATATTGATGGCGGCGAACCGGCCTTTCTATATACGAAAGAGATCCTAGGATATTTCAAGGGAAGCCGAAAATCTTATGAATTGTTTATTCGTGAAGGCCTCACTCAAGAAACAAAGATTCCCATTTTCGCCCAATCGTTTGTGGGAGATAACGAGTTCGCTCGAAGGATAAGAAAGAGATTGGGATATTTAGAGAAAAAAGGATCCCGCTCCCAAAAGGCGCAGGAAATGCAAAGATTGAAAATCGTGGAGCAAGATACCAGAAAAGCGGAAGAAATTGTCAAAAAGGTATCTGTCCATTTTGAAATGTCACCGGAGATAATCAAAAAAAGCCTCAAAGTACGAGGAAAAATCGGCAAGGCAAGGGCCGTTGCCGTTGTTTTGATGAGGGAACATATTACGTGGACCTGTATGAAAATTACTAAATATCTAGGTCTTAAGGGAAAAAGAGGGATCAGCTATTATGGAGTCAGGGTAAGAAGGGAAAAGGATTTAGATTATATTGTAAAGATTGTTGATGAAGAGATTAAGCGGGGGAAATAAGTGGGATTATTCGTGAGTCTGACCCCTTATATTCGCCTTATATTCTTTGCCGTTGTTTTATTGCGCGTTTTTATCAATTAATCCTTGATCCTGCCATGTCTTATCATTAAAGGAAAGAGTCATATTCTCTCAGTTTCTCATATCATCAAAAAACAGGAGGGAACGACGTGCAGATCCGAAAGGCGGTAATCACAGCTGCGGGGCGCGGTGTCAGGCTCTATCCCGCGTCGGACACGGTCCAGAAAGCCATGTTTCCCTTTATTGATAGAGACGGGCTGAACAAACCCGCGATCCAGATCATTGCCGAGGAGGCGCTGGACAGCGGCATTGAGGAGATCTGCGTGGTGTGCGCATCGGGCGATGAATCGCGCTACATGGAGCGATTCGAGGCGCTCAGGAAAAATCTCCTTGCCGCATACCAGGGTGTGGATTGGGCGCGCCGGCAGGAGGAACGGCTCAATAATCTTCTTCGGCGTCTTCATTTCGCGGTGCAGGAAAAACCCCTGGGGTACGGCGACGCGGTGTATTGCGCCCGCAAGTTTGTGGGAGAGGAACCCTTTCTCCTCCTTCTGGGAGATCATCTCTACATCTCCCTTGAGAAGGGCAAAAGGTGCGCGCAGCAGCTGATAGATCTCGCTGTGTCTGAGGATTGTTCCGTGGCTGCGGTCCAGGCTACGCCTGAACACCTGGTCAGGTATTATGGAACGGTGAGCGGCAAGCGCGAACAGTGGCACCAGGGCGCTTATCATATTGAAAAAATCCTCGAGAAACCCTCCCTCAGCACAGCCGAGCTTGAATTACACGTGCCCGGACTCCGAATGGGGCATTATCTGTGCTTCTTCGGCATGCATGTGCTTACCCATAGCTTATTTCATATCCTGGAGGAGAAGTTCCATTCCTCAGCTAAGGAGGAAGGGGAGTATCAGTTGACTCCAGCGCTTCAGGAGATTGCCTTGCGCGAGAAATATCTTGCCCTGGAGCTGAAAGGCTCGCGGTATGACATCGGCGCCCGGTTCGGACTTGTGAAGGCGCAGCTCGCTCTCTCCCTTGCAGGCCAGGATCGCGACCAGATCCTTACGGAACTTGTCGAACTTCTCGTGGAGACCAACCGGAGGAAGATGGAGGATAAGGGAAAATAACAATTCAGGGGAGACAAAGGTGGAGAATCTTTTAATCAAGACCATTACAAGCAGGGATCCGGAGGAGAGAAATCGTTCCTTTTCCGAAATATGCAGCACTGTTCAGGGAAGGGATCTCCTGGAAGCGTGCGAGGAACTGGAGAATTTCCGCCGCGGGGCGGATAATCTTTATGAACGGGTTCGCGCCACGCTTTTCCTCTATGCTGCGTACCGCTTTTTCCTCATGGAATCGGGCGATATTCTCCTTGTGGGGGAAATTCCGGCGGAAGGGTATGAGGATCTCCTTGCCCGGCGGTTTGAACAGGCCATCAGCTGTTTCCGGCGCGTGATGAAGACGCGGGGACCCAATGGCGCGATCCTGAGCGCCCTGGCGGAATGCTATCATCATCTCTCGTTCCAGACCCTTCTTGACCAGGTGCGCCGGAGCGTGCGCGCCAGCAGTGGCAACCAATGGATGTTCCGCGTGGGACATTCCGAGGATCATCCCGTGCGGATCAGGCGTGAACTCCTGGAACGCCCCGGTGAAAGCCTGCTCTATCCCATCCTGTCCGAGGCAACGCCCGTGCGGCTCGATCTTTCCCACAGCGGATGGTCGGACATCTTTTTTCTGGGCATGGATTATCCCGAGGGAGCGCGCGTGCTCAATATCTCCGTGGATCTCGGCGTGTATGGCCGCGACACGGACCTGAATCCGCCCGTGTCCACATACATGCGCGTCATTCCCGAACCGCTTCTGCGCCTGACCAGTGTGGATCTCCAGACCACAAAGGATATCACGGATCTCCGGGACCTTTTCAATTTCGGTAACGACTACCTGAGCCTCCTTAAGGCGGGCATTATTGCCTCGGGCGTAATCCCTCCATCCTTCGAGGGGACAAATCAGCCCATTGCGCAGATCCTGTCGCATATCGTGGGACCAGGGATGGGTTTGGAACTCGTAACCATGGTGAATGACATCCCGAAAGGATCGCGACTTGCAGTGTCAACAACACTCCTTGCCTCGATCGTGAGCGTTCTGATGCGCGCCACAGGTCAGACCGGAGCGCTCGAGGGCGGGCTGGGAGAATCGGAAAGGCGCCTGGCAGCCTCGCGCGCAATCCTGGGCGAATGGCTGGGCGGCTCAGGCGGCGGATGGCAGGATTCCGGAGGGCTCTGGCCCGGATTCAAGGTTATCAAGGGCGCACTGGCAAGAGAGGGCGATCCCGAATACGGCATCAGCAAGGGATGCCTCCTCCCCACTCATCGCATGCTGGGAGAAGAGGATCTTCACCCGGAAATCACCGAGAGACTCACCGGTTCCCTGGTTCCGATTCATGGCGGCATGGCTCAGAACGTGGGTCCAATCCTTGAGATGGTTACGGAAAAATACCTTCTCCGCCTGGAGGCGCAGTGGCAGGCCCGGCTCTCCATGCGGAAGATCTTTGATAATATCCTCGCCTCTCTGAAATCCGGTGACATCAGAACACTGGCAGCCAATACTTCGCTGAATTTTGCCCAGCCTCTTCGTACGGTGATTCCTTACGTGACGAATTATTTTACGGAAAGCATCATCGCACAGGCCAGGGAGAAGATTGGGAAAGATTATTGGGGTTTTCTGATGCTGGGCGGCATGTCCGGCGGCGGCATGGCCATGTTCGTGGCTCCCGAACGGAAAAAACGCTTTTGTGAAGAAATCCTTCAGATCATGCAATCCACAAAAAAACAAATGGAAGATGCCCTGCCTTATGCCATGGATCCGATTGTGTATGACTTCGGGATCAACCGGCACGGCACACGCGCCAAACTCTTGAAAGAGAAACAGGCGCTTCTTCCCAGCCGATATTACGCGCTCCAGGTGCCGGAGCTGGTGAGGCAGAAAACTGAGAATATCTCCTATCTGCGCCGGGCGGAACTGGACCATTTCACATCCCAATGCACCCAGCCTCCGGAATGCTTCAGCATGCTCCGCACCATTGTCTCGAACCTTTTCCGCGTGGCGGATCCCGCATCCCAGGAGGAACGCCACCTGTGGGACCATGAGGCGGAGCGGATCAAGGAGAAGAACGGATTTGACCGCGTGCAGCACGAGATGATCCGCGAGGATCTTCTGGCTGGCAGGATCGGTCTGGCGCGCAACCGCCTTCCCGTAAGTACGGATATCAAGGATGTCCGGGAGGGGGATGTGATGATTCCGACAGGGGATGCCAGGGCCCGGAGAAAAGGGGAAGACGCCCTGGACAAGACGCGCGTCTGCGTTCTGTCCCTTGCCGGAGGCATGGGAAGCCGCTGGACCACGGGCGCAGGCGTGGTCAAGGCTGTGAATCCCTTCGTGGAAATTGCGGGGAAACATCGCTCCTTTCTGGAGATCCACCTGGCAAAAACCCGGCGGATGGCAAGAACCTTCGGCAGGGAAATTCCCCATATTGTCTCCACCAGCTTTCTGACTCACCAACCGATTGAGAAGCATTTGGGGCTGAATGACAATTACGGATACACAGGACCTGTGTATCTCTCTCCGGGCCGCTCCATCTGCCAGCGGCTCATCCCCATGGTGCGGGATCTTGCCTTTCTCTGGGAGGAAATGCCCCAGGAAACGCTCGATGAGCAGAAGCAAAAGGTCCGGGACGCGGTGCGCAGGGCGCTTATGGACTGGGCGAAAAACAAGGGTGAGGGAACGGATTATACGGATAATGTGCCTGTTCAGCGCTTCAGCCCGCCCGGACACTGGTATGAACTGCCGAATTTGTTCAAAAACGGCGTGCTGGCAAAAGTCCTGTCCGAACATCCGGATGTGAAGACCCTCATGCTGCACAATATCGACACCCTGGGCGCGGACCTGGATCCGGAGTGCCTGGGTCTTCACCTGGAATCCGGAAATGCGCTGACGTTCGAGGTTGTTCCGCGCCGCATCTCGGACCGCGGCGGGGGTCTGGCGCGCGTGAACGGCCAGGTGCGGCTCCTTGAAGGACTTGCCCAGCCGCGCGAGGAGGATGAACTCAAGCTCCGGTATTACAACTCCCTGACCACGTGGAATGAGATCAATCCGCTTCTTGAGATCTTCGGTCTTTCGCGCGCGGATTTATCCGGTCCTGAGGAAATGATCGCGGAAGCCATCCGCCGGATGGCCCAGAGGGTGCCCACCTATATCACGATCAAGGATGTTAAAAGACGCTGGGGGCATGGCCAGGAGGATGTGTATCCTGTGGCGCAGTTTGAAAAGCTCTGGGGCGATATGACCTCCCTTGCGGACGTGCGGTGCGGCTTTCTCGCAGTTCCCCGTCTGCGGGGACAGCAGCTGAAAGAGCCGGACGAACTTGACCCCTGGGTCAATGACGGGTCCAGGGATCACGTGACCCGGATGTGCGAGTTCTCATAAAATGCGGCATCTCTCGAATGTTATGTCTGTTTCCTAGTTATTTTCGCGCTCGTGCCCGTCATCGGGCATTATTATCAATCATGGAGAATCATTTTCAAGAATGACTTTTTTTTCCGTAGTCATAACGTCATTGAATGGTGAAAAAGCGCTTCCTCCCTGCCTGAGCGCGCTTTTTAAAACCCGGTGGAGGGATTTTGAAGTCATACTGGTTGACAACGGCTCCACAGACGGAACGTCAGAGATGGTTCGTCAGGGATGGGGCGCGGTCAAGATCATACGAGCGGAAAAAAATCTGGGTTTTGCAGGCGGGAATAATCTCGGGATGCGGGCGGCAAAGGGAGACTGGATCGTTTTATTAAATGATGATACTGAGGTTCATCCCGGCTGGCTTCAGGCATTGGATGAGGTTGCAGCGCTCCATAAGGATGCCGGCATTCTTGGATGCAAACTTCTTTATCCTGATGGGAAAACAATCCAGCATGCAGGCGGCTGGATTGAACCAAACGGGTTGACGCATCATAAGGGATATGGGGAAGAGGATAAGGGGCAATATAATGAGCTGAAGGAATGTGAATATGTCACAGGCGCTGCATTTGCAATGAAGAGAGAGGCGATTCAAAAGATCGGACTTCTGGACGAGAAATTTTTTCCAATTTATTTTGAGGAGATAGATTTTTGCACAAGGGCTGTGAAGGAGGGATATAAAATCTATTATGTTCCCAGGGCTGTTGTGATCCATCATGAATCCAGAACCACCGGCAAATTCAGCCCCGGGTTTCTATTCAAATATAATAAAAACAGATGGCGGTACCTTTTTAAAAACAAGAGTTTTCCTGAATTGTTGAGAGCCGCCCGCCATGAATTGAAATGGCTCGTTAAAAATCGCCCGAAAGACATTTTTATTCCTCTGATCAAGTCCTATGCTGCTGTTTTGCCCCAGCTGCCCGGGATTTTTTGGGGGAGGATTTTTAAAAGAACACGGGGATGTTCCCGGGAATAGATGAGACAATAAAAGCCCCGGAAAATATCGGCGATTCCTTTCCTTCTTATTTATTCTTTATGAGAGAATATAATCTGTCGGCGCGCCGGACGGAATCTCAAAAATATTTTGCACATCACAAGAAAAGGTTTGAGCTTTGTCATTCGGATTCCGCAGCGTGAGGGTTCCCCCTCGCGGCGACCATGCAGCACATCCATAAACCTCCAATTTTTCCGGTGAACCGCCGATCCAATGCGTATCCGCCAAAATCGAGCCGCGGCTTCTTGCCCATTCTTCCTTAGGAGAGTTATGAGACTTTTAAAGTATTAAAAAAAAGATCAAAAAAGGACGCAGGTGTAACATTTCGGTAACAATCGCCAGGTAGGTAAAAAGACACAGTTTTCGAGAAAGGAAGGAGAAGGAACATGAAAAAAAGATTTCTGAAAGCGATTGTTATCCTGGCGGTTTTTGTATCAGCTTTTTTCTCTATTGCAGAAGAGTCCCTCTGTTCAACTCGAGAGGGGGATATATCTGGAGGAGACAAAAGGGGATCTGGATGCTGCGATCAATGTTTATCAGAAGATCCTGGAACAGGCGGAGCCGGAACGCTCAACTGCGGCACAAGCCCAGTACCGCCTGGGGATGTGCTTTCTGAAAAAGGGGAAGACCGGGGAGGCAACGAAGGCTTTTGAAGATCTGATTGCAAAATGTCCGGATGAGAAGGATCTGGTTGAAAAGGCTCGGGACCAACTCCCGCCCACAGCTATAGATGAGGAAGGGTGGTCAAAAATCGGGCAGGAGGCCATCGCAAAGGGGGATCTTATACTCGCCTGCGATGCGGAAATGGCCCGCGTCATGATCCGAAAAAAGGAAGGACATCAATATAAGGACAAGATCAGCCTGGATTCTGTTTATGAGGAATATGTGAGGGGGAAAAATCCTTCAAAAGAGCAGAAGGAGGGAAAACTGAAGGAGGCGATAGCCTATCTGGAAAAAAACAAGGGAGATTCCGAATATGAATGGAGGATCTGCCATCTCCTTTCCGCGATCGCAAAGGATCTGGGGAGGACTCAAGAGGCCGGAAAATATCTTGATCAGGCGCTTGCCGCGTATCCTGAGGTGAATTACGCAGACCCTTCAAAATTCAGCAAGTTTCACCATCTGGTGAATCAGAGGGCGGGGATGATCTGGGATACCCATGGCCCGGAGGCGGCGGAGAAATATTTCCTCCAAAGACTTAAGTCAGACAAAAAGTGCGAGTATTTTTTTAGTCCCTGGTGGAAAAAGAAGTACACGGAGACAAAAAAAGAAGACCGATATATTTCCCTGTTGAAGATTGTGCGAGCGGCTTATCAGGAACGCCTGAAAAATTTCCCGGAGAAGAAAAACCAGATCGATACGTATCTTGTCTGGATTGAAAAGGAGATCAAAAGCTTGGAAGGGAAGTAGAAAAATCATCTTCATTTGAAGAAATCTTGAGGCTTGACAATCACCCAGCCGGGGCAACACAAATACAATTCCATATCAAAAGGAAATACCATCTTTTTCAAAGAGGCGGAACATGGATAAAGATCTGAACCTTCAACAAACTCTTCGCCCCGGACTCGATATCCTGGCGAACGAGATCGTGATCTCACTCAAGAAAAGAAGCAGGTTCAAGCAGAACCTGGAAATCTATTCCCCAGGACTTGTCATTGGCCATACCGATCTTTCGCTGCTCCTTTATGAACTTGCGCGCGTGGAACAGCAGCATGCGGAACTCGGGCGTTATCTTTACGCCAACCAGGAGGCGTTTACCGATGTCCGGGGAATCGAGCAAATCATCCGGCGAAAATCCCCGGAAAGCCCGATCTGTAATTTTCCGACAAAACTCGGCAGGGAGGCGATTGATTATTATATTGAGTGGATCAAGAACTCCTGCGCTCCGGGCACGGATTCCGACACCTTCGGAGAAACCGTAACCGCCGATGTGAATGCCCTGCTCAATATATTTGAACGCATCAACCTCGGAAAATATGTGGCAGAGTCCAAGTTCAAGGAAAACCCGGAGGCATTCCGGAAATCCGGGGGAAATCCTGAGATCATCACAAATCTTATTGTGCAGGAAGAGCGGGAAAATAAGGTTTTGGAAATGGTGACAAGGCTTGCAGATCTGTATGAGTTCAGCCGTGAGCAGGCGCAAACGATCTTCCGCTGGATCATAGATACCACGGTCAAGGTGGAGATTCAATACATCCAAAGGCGATTGAAAGCATCAGAAACTTTCCGCGCTTGAACAGGATAAGCACTTCATAAGGAGAGGTTTCCCGAATGCCTGGAGAAAAAGTCCTGATCATCGAAGATGCCCCGGCCATGCTCATTGTTCTGGGGCTGAACATCGGAGCGGATGACTACGTCACAAAGCCGTTCAGCATCCGGGAGCTCCTTGCCCGCGCCCATGCCCTCCTTCGCCGGAGAAAACAGGAAGAAATAACGGTTTCCTCTTTTGGCGATTTTACATTGGATCTCAGCTCCCGCAAACTCCTTAAGACCGTTCGTGAAATCGGTTACAGGTTCGACATCCCTTCTTTTTAATTGAACAAAGAAACCTCGTATAGTAATCCTTATTTTTAATATCCAATGCGATAGTAACAGAATTTATCAATTCTGCCGAACAGGGATATTGAAATCTCGTTTGAAAAGGATTTCCGAAATGAATCCGGAGCAGCAATCCAGTATCATCGGCATTCTTATCTTCAGCGCCATAATCATATTTGTTGTGGGATTTGTTGTCTGGTTCCTATGGCGACTTCGGGAGCAGAAGCGCCGGGAGACGGAGGCTGAGCAAACCTTTTTACGGGAGTTTGAACGGGAATTTGTCGGACCGAATGTGGGAACCATCCAGGGGACGCCCTCTCTTGCTGCTACGACGCAATCCGTAGCGCAAACCCCGGAACAGGATTTTTATCCGCTGAAAGAGGCAACTCCCGAACCATCTCCCCTGGTTGCGTCTTTGGCACAGAAACCGCCACTTGAGCCATCCACCGCCGCATCCCCTTCAGATCAACTGATCTCCCGGCTCAAAGAGGCGGGCCTTTTTGAGTCGAACGAGGGAGCTTACTTTCCCCTCGATCCCTCGGGTTCCTGCATCCTGGTGCATGTGAAGCGCAGCAAAACCGCTCTCATCATTCCCCGGTTTGAGTCTGAGTATTTTATTTCCCAAGCCATCAAACGTTTTGATTATGTGTTCCTCATCCTGTCCAATCATGACATTCTTGTCTTGAACAAATATTCGGACTTTATTGCAGGTCATTTTGAAATGAAATGAGTTTCGATCAGCCCGGGGGATTCATGATAAATAATTTTGTGGAAAAGGTCTTGATCCAGGCAGGGTGCGAGAACCTTGCTTATACGCGCGAGATCCTGTCGCGGCTGCCGGGGGCGCCTGTGGAACTCTTCTCTTCGATTCGGGACATTCTCCCCGAGGCGCCGGATCTGCCGGCTGCGTTCTCCAGGGGAAAGCGGACACTGGTTTTGATGGAGAATAAAGGCAGGTTTTTGAAATCCTGCCCCGGAACCCGGGAGCATCTGTGCTGTCTTTACATGGTTCTGCATCACGCGGCCGGATGTCCCCTGGATTGCTCCTATTGCATCCTTCAGGCGTACCTGAACAATCCCTCTATTGTGTACCATGTGAATATTGAGGATATGATAAAGGAACTCCGCGAGGTATTCGGAAAGATGCGGGGGCGGATCCTGCGCCTGGGGACTGGGGAATACACGGACAGCCTTGCCCTGGAGAGGATTACGCAAACCATGCGGTTACTGGCGCCCCTGCTTGAGGAATTTCCCGATGTGTTTCTCGAGGTGAAAACAAAAACAGCGGATTTGGCGTCTGTCATGGGACTTCGCCCCAGCGAGCAAATCATTCTCGCCTGGTCGCTTAATCCCAAGGGGTGGATCGAGAGTGAGGAGAAAGGAGCAGCGCCTCTTGAGGAGAGGCTCCGCGCAGCCCGGAAGGCGCAGGCAGAAGGATACCCGGTTGCGTTTCACTTTGATCCCCTGCTTCGGTTCGGGGAATGGGAAGGGGCGTATCAGGAGGTTGTGGAACGTCTTGCCGAAACCGTGGATCTTTCCCGCGTTTTGTGGGTAAGCCTTGGATCGTTCCGGTTTCCGCCTCTCTTAAAAACGGTTATTCAGGAACGATTTCCAGAGACAGAACTTTTCCATGAGGAGTTTATCCCTGGCGAAGATGGAAAGATGCGTTATTTCAAACCCCTGAGAATGGAAATGTATTCCCGGATGGTCGGGTGGCTCAGGAAGGCGGCGCCGGATGTTTTTATTTACCTGTGCATGGAACGGGAGGATGTGTGGGATGCAGTGTTCGGTTTTCACCCTAGCGATGACCAGCATCTGAAAAACATGCTTGATGCCCGGTGCCGTACCCTGTAAAGGATACAAACATCATGAGCGATATTATGGATATTGGAATCGTTTGTTCCCATCCGCTGGAGACGCGGACCGTGGTTTCCCTCCTTAAAAATGCGCGGAAGGAGAGATGTTCTCTGTTTGCGGGTTACACCGGAAATTTATGCGGGCTTTCCTGCGCAATCCTGGAATCCGGCATGGGGGGAGATCGCGCGTATCTCGCAGCCAAACAGATGGCGCCGCTCTTCAAGCCTCGTGTGATTCTGGATTTTGGCGTGGCTGCCGGAGTGAATCCTGCGCTCTCGCCAGGCACGGTGTTCCTTGCGGAAAAGGCGCGGGACCTCACAAGTTTTGTTCGGTTGTGGGAGGCGCAGGATCCCTTCTTCAGTTCCACACATCATCTTCCCGGGAACATGGATTTTGAAGAAATTCCGACAAGTTCGGAGCTCCTGGTCCAGGCGATGAAGAAAAGTGATGTCAAGATTGGAACAGCAGGATCGGCGGACTTTTTCCTCCGAAGTTCCCTCGTGAGGGAAGAACTGGGCAGGGGGGGAATCGATATCTTCGATTATGAAACCTTTTCCGTTGTCAAGGCCGCGGCGGAATGCGGCATCCCCGTCTTGAGCATTCGCGGCGTCAGCGATTTGGGGAGCGAGAATGCGCAAGGGGAATTCCATGAAAATCTCAAAAAGGCCGTTGCGCGCGCCGCAGACTTTCTCCCCATCTCCTGCAGCATCCTTTCCGATTATATCGCAAACCTGATCAGATAAATATCCTGCGGCCCAGGATGTATGAGTCGCGGTATTTGCCCCCGCTCCAACCAGGATCGTCAATCCGGGATACCCGGATCCCGTCCTTGTATGTGGCATGAATAAACCGGTCACACCCGATCGAGATCCCCACATGAACGATACGCCCCTCCCGCCCCATGAAGAATAGAAGATCCCCGGGGAGAAGATCGCTGAAATCTCCGACCATTCCCACGAGCCGGGCTCCCCCGATCTGTTGATAGGCGTC
>Ga0315278_10002936_pt1 | contig 15220 bp, 6 predicted proteins | sample YL17G06_0_MG_FD_203880 | JGI IMG/M metagenome (GOLD analysis project Ga0315278, IMG submission 203880) | Sediment microbial communities from Yellowstone Lake, YNP, Wyoming, USA - YL17G06_0 | ecosystem: Environmental > Aquatic > Freshwater > Lake > Sediment | place: USA: Wyoming | collected... | reverse complement strand
AGACCCCGCTCGCGCATTCCCCGGAGTACGGTGATATCGCCTTCTCGGAACCGGGCACGGGGACCGGGACGATGGTCGTCTCGACCCGCGAGGGGGTGGAGGTGCGGCTCGCGACCTCGCCCGGGGGTGATCCCGTCGGAATCTACCGCGCGCCTGGATCGGTGAAGGGGATCGCGGTCCGGGGGGCCCGAGCCTATCTATTCCAGGGCGACCGCGGCATCACGGCCCTCGACCTTTCCGACCCTTCGAGCCCGGCCGTCACGGCGTCCATCGGCACGCCGAGTTCGGTTCGAATGGGCGCGATTCTCTCGGACGGCTCCTGCGTCGCCGCGAGCGATTCCTTCCTCCACGTCTATCGGCTCGAGAGCGGCGGCGAACTCACGCTCGCGCAGACTCTGTCCTACGGCGATGGCCGGCTGATCCGCCGCGTTCGCTGCCATGGCGATTCCATCCTCGTCGTCGCCGCTCGTCCCGGCGTCCTGGCGAGGCTCTTCGTAACGGTCTACCGCTTCCCGGCGGGCGTCACGGGGCTGACTCAACTCCACGAATGGATCTCGAACGGGAAGGGGGCCGACGACGCCGCATGGTCGCCTCCGATCGCCTTCATCGCAGACGGGAACTCGGGGATCTACGCACTGAACACCGCGACCGGGCTCTTCACGTCTACGACCCTCTACCAGGGCGGACTGTTCGTGCGCGCGCTCGACGTGACGCCGGCCGATCTCTTCGCGGTCGGCGAAACCGGCACTCTCCAGCGATTCTCACGCAGCGGCGCGCTTGGGGAAACGCTGCAGCCTCAGACGGGGGAAGCACTCGAACTGGAGCCGGTCGCCGTGGCCGCGGATGGCGCACGCGCCTACACGACGACACGCGACGTCTTGACCGCGTCGGATCCGGACGAGGTCGGCCGATCACAGATCGAATTTCCCATCTCGAGTTCGATCGCCCAAACACCGATTCCACCGATTCGCTCCCTGGGACGGTCACGGCGAATCGTCGTTCATTCCGGCCTCGCATACGTCGCCGACTACACCGGTGGACTTCGCATCTATCGCGCCGGCGGCGCCGACACGAGCCTCGTCGGCGCGCTTCCTCCGACGGCGAACGGCCGGCCGGTCGATCTCGCGCTCGACGTGGCGCAGTCGAGGCTCTACCTCGCGTCCGGGGCCGCGGGGCTCGAAGTCGTGGACGTGGCCGATCCGGCCGCGCCGCAGCGACTCGGAGCCCTCACTCTCCCGGGGAGCGCGAGCGCCGTAACGATCTTGAATGCGAACACGGTGGCGGTGGCGCGGAGCGGCAACTTCGGCGCGGGCGTCACGCTCGTCGACGTCTCGACACCGACTTCGCCATTCCCGCGAGGTTCGGTGAATTCGCCGTCCGTCCTCGATCCGCGTGCCCTCGCCGCCCGCGACACGATCCTCTTCGTCGCGGATCATCAGCTGGGGCTGCTCTCGATCGGCTTCGGGAATCCGGACACCCCCGAGGCCGTGGGAATTCCGACCGGCGCGGGCGCCCGCGATCTGGAACTCCAGGGCACGATCCTCCTCGTGGCCACCCGCTCGCTGGGGCTCCAAGTCGTGGATGTCTTCAACCCCGCCATTCCGATCTTCCGATCGGAAGTTCCCCTCCCGCCCGTCCTCGGCGTGGCCCGAAACGGATCGACGGCGATCGCTTGCCTCGGGGACGAAGGCGTGGCCATCGTCGATGTCTCCAACCCGGCGGCCGCGCGTCTTCTCTCGACCGTCGCGGCCGCGGGCGTTCCGCGAGACGCCGCTTGGGCGGGGGACTCGCTCCTGATCGCGGGGGGAACATCCATCGATCGGTTCCTGCTGGCCCCTTCGATCCCAGCGATGGGGGGGCTCTCCATCACGCTCGACCCCGAGTCGGCTCTCCCACGCGCTCGTCTCGCGTGGACCGTCGCGGCCACGGCGGGCCAGGTCGGTTGGAATCTCTACCGCGAGATCATTCCAGCCACCTCCGCGTCGCAGACCCCTGGAGGATCGCGCATCAACGGCGCCCTCATCGATCCAGGCGCCCAGAGCGCCACAGACAACGGAGTGGTCCCCGGCGTCGAAAACCGTTATCGGCTGGAAGCCGTCTTCGATGACGGCCGGCTCCTCACGGTCGCCGAAGGCTCCATCGTCGCCCCGGCCGAATCTCGTCTGGGCCGCCCCTACCCGAACCCCTTCCGGTCGACGGATGGGGAAGTCACGATCCCATTCCAGACGACGATCGCAAAGGCCACCGTAACCCTGGCCGTGGTCGACGTGAGAGGCCGATCAGTCCAGGAAATCAGCCGCCCCGGCCCGGTTTCCGGCGGTTTCGGCTCGATCGGGTGGGATGGGCGCGATCGCAACGGGCATCGCGTTCCAGGCGGCGTCTACTACTTATATGTGCGGGGAGCGGGGATCGACGATGCGCGCGCGGTCGTCCACATACCCTGAACCGGGCCGCGCCGGCCCGGCCTCACGCCTTCCGGGGCTAACCCTCGCGATCCTCCTCCTGACCCTTGGGCTGAGAGCCGGAACAGGGCAGGCCCAGTACGGCAACCCTGGGATGCCTGGTGGGTCGGATCCCGTGCCGGGAACGAGTATCGGCCGGCCCCGGTTCGCGATCGACGCAGCGCTTCAGCCTGGGGACGGCGCCTCGGAGGTCCGCATCGACTACCGCATGGGGCGCGACGAGCTCCTCTTCGAACGCACGGGAGGTGGCTACTCGGCGGCCTACGAGGTCCGGGTGATCTTCTACAAGGCGAAGGGGGGAGGGCAGGTCACGGGCGACGCCTTCGAGAAGAGCCTTCGGGTGAAGAACTACGCCGAGACGCGGCTCCGGGGCGCCGACATCATCGATCATGTTTCCATGCGCGTCCCGCCCGGCAAGTACAAGGTACAGGTGGTCATCACCGATCTCGTCGCCGACCGAATGTCGGGAGCCGAGATCCCGTTCGAAGTTCAGGAAGGGGCACAGAGCCCAATTTGGTTCAGCGATCTCTCGCTCGGCACCGTCACGGACTCCTCCGGCACCGGGGGCGATCCGAGGGATCGCTTCACCCCGGTGCCGGCCCGTCGTTTCGGCCTCGATCTTCCCCATATCGGCGTTCTCGGGGAAATCGTCGACGGGCGGCCCGTCCCGGCGGAGGGGGCGCAGGAGAGCTACCGGATTGGGGTGAGGGTCTCGAACGATCTCCAGGAGGAAGTCTGGAAAGGGGATACGACGCTGGTGCGTGCCGGTGCGCGGACCCCGTTCCTGCTCCGCCCGCGCTTGCGGGGGCTCGAGGCCGGTTCCTATAGAATCGCGCTCGAGCTGCTCCAACCCTCCGTCACGCTTGCAGGCAAGAAGAAGCCGGTGGCGATCCGCAGGGAGCGAAACTTCGACGTGGAGCAGACCTCCGAGAATCTCGCCTGGGATTCGCGCACGTCGCTCGAGGTGCTTCGCTATGTCGCGTCCGAAGGTGAGAAAGCCGAGATGGACCGGCTCGAGGGGCCCGATGCCCGGAAGGCGTTCTGGGAGTCGTTCTGGCGCCGGCGCGACCCGACTCCCGATACGGACCGGAACGAGCAACAGGAGGAGTTCTATCGCCGGGTCCAGTACTGCAATCAACACTTCAGCGCCGGTATCGCGGGATGGCGCACCGACATGGGACGTATTTACATTCGACTTGGCGCGCCCGACGAGGTCGTTCGGAATCCCTTCAACTTCGATCGACCGCCGGAAGAGATCTGGTACTACTACCAGAGCCAGCGGCGCTTCGTCTTCATCGATCGCGATGGATTCGGGCGATTCGAAAAGGACGACAAACTGAGCAGTGCGGAAGAATAGTCTCGTAAGTTGTTGATTCACAATAAATTGTGATTATATTCACAAGATTCTGTTTGACACGGTCCGCTGGTTCCCATACGGTCCGGCCGGATTTGGAAAGGGCGTCGCAACCCGAGGCGCAAGGCTCTGAAGGAGTTGTGCGCCACAGGATTGTGTGAACAGCCAGGGCAAAAAATAAACGGAAAGGGGGTGGGAAGCGGAAGGTCCAACGAGCGGGAAATGCTCCATCGGATCTCCCCGGGTCTCCGTACGCCATCGCAGTTCAAGTGACCCGGGCGCTAGGACCCCGGATGGGCTGGGGTCCAACCAACCAAGGAGGTTACAAAAGATGTTTCAGCGCAAGCTGATTGCGGTTCTCAGCGTCGTCGCCCTTCTCGCCGTGACGGCGGGTACGGGCCATGCGTCCCTCTCCCGTGTCGAGAGCATGGGGCTTGGCAGTCCGGCGCTCAGCCAGCTTACCGAAGACTACGTGAACATCTACGCGTTCCCGGCTTCGGTCGTTCGTCAGAACAACCTCGTCTTTGCGGAATTCGGCGCCAACGATCCGGACGGTGACGTTAACCCGGTCCGTCCGTTCGATCAGAGCTTCACGCTCGTCAGGAACTTCCCGAAGCTCGGCGTGATTTCGCTCCAGATGAAGCAGAGCGCGCAGAATCTCAATTCCGGCTCGTCCTCCTCGTCGAGCAACCTCCAGGACAACGCGAACAACGAGTGGTTCGACCTGATCTGGGGCAAGGCTTTCTCGAAGATGGACTTCGCGCTCCGCCTCGACGTGACGAACTCGTCCTTCGAAGAGACCGACGTCACGGGCGGTGTCACCAACAGCTACAAGGCCAAGGGTGCGGACTTCTCCTTTGATCCCTATCCGTTCGGCAGTGGCAACTACTTCCAGGACGCCATCGACGGCACGGGCGTCGAGCTGAACACGATGGGCATTACGCCGTCGATCGCGCTGCACATGGCGAACGACAACCGGCTCGACCTCGCGGCCACGTATCGCACGTATGACCTCAATCGCTCCAACAACGACACGCCGACGGCGCAAAAGTGGGAAGACAGCGGCAACGCGTCGTACTCCCTGAACGCCCGCTACTTCATCAACAAGAGCGACGCCAGCCAGTGGTACCTCGCCGGCTGGTATCGGAACGACGATCTCTCGTATAGCATCACGGGCTACGAGACGGCGGTCGTCACGGCCGACGAGACCTACAAGAGCTACGGGATCGGCGTCTCGAACAACTTGAAGGTCAACGACAACAACCTCCTCGTCTGGGGTCTCTCGGTGTGGGAGGCGAAGCACGACTACTCCCGCGGCGACACCCAGGGTGGCGCGTTCGACATCCGGGAAGAAAGCGACAAGACGACGATGCTTCCGGTTCTCTTCGCGGGCATCGAGACGCAGGCCACGAGCTGGTTGAAGCTCCGCATGGGCGGCACCAACTCGATCACGAGCTTCGAGCAGGATCAAAGCGATTTCATCACGCCGGCGAACTCGTTCAACGAGAAGGAAGACTTCACGAACTTCGAGCTGTCGCTCGGCGCGGGCATCAAGTTCAACAACCTCGACGTCGACATGACGCTGAACAACCAGTTCCCGCTTTCCGGTGGCTACATCCTGTCCGGAAACCAGGCGGCTCCGTTCAACCGCGTGTCGGCCACGTACCACTTCTAGAACCAGGCGAAAGACTCCCGGGGCCTTCGAGCCCCTACGAATCGAGGGCCGCTCGGCGAATCAGCCGGGCGGCCCTTCGCCATTTCCGGCGCAGATACCCTTGGCAGCCCATCGAGGCGTTCATACTCCGGCCCACAAAAGGGTGCAAGTCGCTGTGGCATAAGGGGGCTGCCCGCCTCTCTCGGAAGAGGGCCTCGACGCGAAGGAGGTTGGTAGAGAGCGAGAGATAAAGTTCTCGTGGATCAGAGCCGAATGAGGGGGCCAGGGATGGGGCGTCGAGCTGAACGGCGGGGACCGCCGCGAGGCGAAAGCCGTGAAACCAGGGAAGGAGTGACCCTCGAATGGCGCTTCCACAGCAGTTCCAGGGAGGGCGAACAATGAATCGACCTCGAGCGCGGCGTTGGCTAGGCGTCGCCATGATGTCCATGGCGGTCGCCTTTTTCATGACCGGCGTCGCCTGGGCGGGGACCACGGGGCAGATCTCCGGGACCGTCCGTGACGGGAAGACCGGCGACCCGCTCCCCATGGTGAGCATTTCAATCCCCGAATTGAAGCGGGGCGCGGTCTCGGACGCCCAGGGAAACTTCTTCATCGTCAACCTTCCGGCGGGGAAGTACAGCGTCCGGTCCTCCCTCCTCGGCTTCGTGCCGCAGATGCGGCAAGAGGTCCAGGTCTTCCCGGACTTCGTCACGAAGCTCGACTTCGCCATGGAATCGACCGTCCTCCAGAACGTGAAGGAAGTCGAGGTGAAGGCCGAGCGCCCCCTCATCCAGAAGGACGTCACCGGAACGACGAAGTTCATCGGCGGCGATGAGATCCGCAACCAACCCCTCCGCGGTTACCAGGACGCGGTCGCCCAGCAGTCGGGCGTCGTGAACTTCAAGCTCAACATCGACAACGAAGCGAACAACCAGAACACGCTCATCATCCGCGGCGGCCGCCCGAACGAAGTTGCCTACTTCGTCGACGGCTTCTCGCAGCAGGATCCGCTCACCGGCAATTCCACGACGAAGATCAACAATGACGCCATCGAGGAAGTCGTCGTCCAGGCGGGCGGCTTCAACGCCGAGTACGGCCGCATCAATTCGGGTGTCGTGAACGTCGTGACCAAGGAAGGGGCCCAGCAGTACTTCGGATCGGCGGAGGCGGTCTCCGATTTCCTTGGATTGGGATCCAAGAATCGCGACAACAACATCTATTCATTTTCGCTAGGCGGCCCCTTCGCGCCGAACTTCAAGAAGGGGAGTTTCTATTTCTCTGGCGAGCGGCAGTACAACGCCGACCGAAATCCGTCGTCCGTCACCGAGGACATGGTCTATTCGCTGGATCCGAATTCGATGTACGCCGACGGCGTCCTTCCGGGGAACAGCAGCAGCTCCTGGTCGACCGTGGGCAAACTGACCTACAAGCCCTCGCCGCTCCAGACCTTGAAGCTGGGCGGGACCTGGAACCACGAGGACTGGCAGCAATTCGTGAACTCGTACCGCTTCGATCTGAATCACACGCCGCGCTACGAGGACAACAACCAGTCGCTCTCTGCGACTTGGAATCATGGCCTGAACAGCTCGTCCTACTACGAGGTCAAGGGGAACTACTTCCTGACCGAGCGGAAGCGCGGTGACGGCGTCTATTTCGACAATCTCCAGGGATACTCCCGGCCCTCCAGCAACCCGGCCTACGATTCGAACGAGGCCCTCTTCTGGTACGGCGCGAACGATCTCGACTCGGACGGAAATCCGATCGGAGAGCACGTCTTCGACGACTATCTTCATCGCAAGTCGTCCTACATGGGCGTCGCGGTCAACTACGTGAACCAGACCTCGAAGGACTTCCAGTTGAAAGCGGGCGGCGATTATCAGAAACACAAGCTCCGCTACTACGACCACTATCGCCCGGTGAAGCTCTACGACGAGTACAACGGGACGTACGATCCGGGTGAGCCGTACGCGGACGACAATGGAAACGGGAAGTTCGATGCGGGCGAGACCTTCACCGACACCAACATCGACGATAGCCGTAACGCCGACCGCTACGGTTACGACGCGCTCGGAAACGAGATCGATGGAGGGGATACATTCACCGACACAAACGGAAACGGCAGCTACGACCCAGGCGAGCCGTTCACCGACCAGAACAAGAACGGAATCTACGACAACCCGCTCGACAAGCCCAAGACCCCCACGGTCGCCTCGCTCTACGTGCAGGGGAAGTACGAGCGGCTGGGGTTGGTCCTGAACGCGGGGCTCCGCTACGACTACCTGACGCCGGAGACCCAGGCGCTGAGGAGCGAGACGGAGCCACTCGACCCGGACAATGTGGACGACTCCCGGCTCCAGCTGACGGACCTTCAGGACTCGAAAGTCTACAACCGACTCAGCCCGCGCCTAGGCGTCGGCTTTCCGGTCAGCGACCAGACGCTCGTCCACGTCAACTACGGCCAGTTCTTCCAGCAGCCCAACCTACAAGATCTCTACGTCAGCTACGCGTTCCTGGAGCACAAGCTCCGCACCGGTGGCTACTTCGTTGGGTTCGGAAATCCCAATCTTCCGCCGGAGGAGACGACGGCGTACGAGCTCGGGATCAGCCACACCCCGACCGACCACTCGCGGATCGAGGCGACGGCGTACTACAAGGACGTGAAGGATCTCGTCGAGATCACGAACATCCCCTCGTCGCCGAACGCCTTCTCCTCATACCGGAACCGCGATTTCGCCACCATCAAGGGGTTAGACCTCGCCTACACGCTTCGGCGCGTCGGCCTCGTCTCGATGACCGCGAACTACAGCCTCTCGTGGGCGATGGGAACCGGCTCAGTCTCCCAGACCCAGCGAAACATCGCCTGGACCGCGAGCGAGCCACCCAAGATGTCCCAGCCGCTCGCCTTCGACCAGCGGCACAAGTTCGCGATGAACTTCGATTTCCGGTACGACAAGGGGCAGGGACCCGCGTGGGGCGGCACGAAGTTCCTCGAGAACGCGGGACTCAACATCCTCTTGAATGCCGCCAGCGGCACGCCGTACACCCCGACGGATGTCTACAACGAGGTCACGCTCGCGAACGTGGCGGCGCAGCCGATCGGCCCGATCAACAGCCGTTACGGCCCCTGGACCTTTCAGATCGACGCCAAACTCAACAAGACGGTTCCGCTGGCGGGACAGAATCTGGAGATCTACGTCTGGGCGCTCAACATCTTCAACCGCGACAACGTGACCAATGTCTACACGGGGAGCGGGAGCGCCGCGACGACGAATTTCATCAGCACACCGCTGGGGGAGGCCTTCTTGGCCCAGAACGCGGGGACCTACGGCGAGGACGTCGCGAAGGAACGCTATCGTCTCGCGGAGACGGACCCGACGCTCCACTCGATTCCGCGGATGGTTCGCTTCGGCGCCCGGGTCAACTTCTGACGACTGAACTCGCAGGCTAAGGAGGGCCGATAGGATGCACTCGATGATGTGGTGGGGAAGGTGGCTGGGCGTGGCCGTACTCGCTTTCACGCTCGCCGCCCCGGAAGCGATCGCGGCGCCGCGGAGCGGCTATGCGCACCGGGCTCGGATGCCAAAGCGGGCGGCCGCCCTGATCGACAACACGGGCCACATAGACGTGAACAACCTCGACATGGTCGTGACGAATCACGGTTCGATCGCGTACGACCTCATCAGCGAAGAGTCCGGCCTCATTTACCCGAAGGGCGGCACGCGCACCGCGGTCTTCGCCGCCGGACTCTGGGTTGGGGCCAAGGTTGGCGGCGAGACGTTGTTGGCGGTCGGGGAATACGATCAGGAATTCACGCCGGGCCCGATGGCCGACTCGACCTACCAGTCCGACAATCCCGAATTCAAGAACTTCCTCATCGTCCGCGGCGAGACCATGAGCCCGGCCGACACCACGCTCTACTTCGCGCAGGGGGGGCCTCGCGACAGCACCGGAAACCCGCTCCTCCTAGGCGACGCCACGATCTGGAGCGTCTTCAACGACGCTGACCCAGGCGTGCACACGAACCTAGCTGGGAGTACGGCGCCTCTCGGGTTGGAAGTCCAGCAGACGGTCTTCGCGTTCGACCGGCAGGGCAGCCTCGGGAACGTCATCTTCGTGAAGTGGAAATTCATCAACAAGGGCGGGAAGACACTCGACAACACGTACGCCTCGGTCTGGGTCGATCCCGATCTCGGAGGGTTTACGGATGACTTGGTCGGGTGTGACACGACGCTCAGCCTCGGGTACTGCTACAACGCCACCAACTCGGACGGGCAGTACGGAAGCAGCCCGCCGGCCGTGGGCTTCGACTTCCTGCGGGGGCCAATCGTCTTCAACGGTGCGACCTACGACACGCTGGGGATGAGTTCGTTCAATAAGTACATCAACGGCACCGACCCCGCTTCGCAAGACGAGACGTACAACTTCATGCAGGGCCTCCAGCGGGACGGCTCGCCGCTCCACGTGAACGACGATCCGCTTCAGCCCATAACCACCTATCAGGTGTCTGGGGATCCGGTCACCAACACTGGCTGGCTCGACTCCAATCCGAACGACCGGCGTCTGATGCTCTCCGCGGGGCCGTTCACGATGCTGCCAGGGGATTCGCAGGAGGTCGTTACGGCCATCATCATCGGCCAGGGCTCGGACCGACTCGCCTCGGTCACGCAGCTGAAGCAGGCCGACGACGCGGCTCAGAAGGTCTTCGACCTCAACTTCAAGATCTGCCCGCCGCCCCAGTCCCCCCTGGTCTACGCGCAGCCGCTCGACCGTGGCGTTCGGCTCGTCTGGGGATCGGAGCCCGTGGGATTCCAGTGCGCTCAGCCGGAGCTGAATCAGGATTACGCGTTCGAGGGGATTCGAGTCTGGCAGATGTCCTCAAACAATCCGAACGCCGATCCGAGGGAGATCGCCACGTACGATGAAACGAACGGCACGACGAACCTCTACTCGGACGAACTTGGCCCGACGGGGAACTTCGAGCGGCGTCTGAAGGTGGTCGGAACCGACGGAGGTCTTTCGTTTCAGCTCGACATCACGGACGATGCGATCCAGGGCGGCCGGCTCGTGAACAACAAGGATTACTTCTTCGCCGTGACCGCGTATGCGTACGACCACAACAAGGTCGATCCCTACATCACGGGAGGGGCCTCGGTGGGGCTCGTCACCGACGTCCTCGAGAGCGCGCGAAACGTCATCACGATCGCGCCCAAGACGAGTAGTGCGGTCTTCACCGTCTCCACGACGGCCATCGCGACGGGGCCGCTCAACCCCTCCGGCACGGTCGACGTGAATCAGTTGGTCCAGAACGACATCACCGGCGGTACCTATCGCGTGACGTTCGACGGCCAGGAACGCTGGTCGCTCTTTAACGTAACCGCCGACTCCACCGTGTTCCCCGAACCGCTCGTCGACACGAACTCGAACGGGACGTGGGACGATGCGGAGCCCTTCGTGGATTCGAACGGGAACGGCGTCTGGGACCTGAGCGAGCCCTACACCGACACGAACTTCAATAGCCAATACGATCCGGCGGAGACGTATCGCGACTTTTCCAAGAACGGTCGGTGGGACGATGTCCAGAGCAACGTGAGCGGTGATTTCGACAACCCTGTCTCGCAGGGAGTCATGGTCCGCCCGACTGCGCCCAGGGGCGTGTCGACGTTCGGAGAGGCGACATCCGACACGACCCAAACGGACATGACGGCGGGACAAACTGACGGCACCGGCTCGTGGCACTTCCGCGATCGCGGAGGAGTCGATGCCTACACCTTCGTCGCGACGACGAATCATGACTACGAGATTCGAGTGCTCGCGGACACGACGACGGAGTACGCCTGGGCCTTTGGGAGCGGCGAGGTCTCGTTCGTGGCGAGCTACAAGGTACCGTTCGAAGTCTGGGACCTTGGGCTCAACTCACTCACGAACACGGGCGACGACGTGAAGATGAGCGTCATGGTGCGCGACCGCGATATCTCCGGCACGTGGAACTGGGGTGACCAACTCTATATCCGCAACATTCCGTACGCGTCCATCGACTGGGACACGACGATATCCCTGGTGACTCTCCCCAATCCCCTCACGAAGTCCATCGACTACGTTCCCGACGGCTCCGATCAGGTCTGGGGTGGGTTCCGTCCCGACAACGACACGTATGGAGCCGGGATCGATTGGCCGGCGCCGACGACGATCCGGGTCATTTCGCAGCGATTCTCCAGCGCGGACGAGTACGAGTTCTCGACCGTGGTGGTCGGGGCGACGCCAGGCGACGTGGTCGGTCGCGACGTGAGCAAAATCCTCGCCGTTCCGAACCCCTACTACGGGCATTCAAAGTACGAGCTGACACAGTTCGACCGGGTGATGAAGTTCACGAACATCCCGGCATCGCACAAGGTCACTATCCGGATCTTCAACCTGGGCGGCGACCTGGTGCGCGTGATCTCCCGCGAGGCCTCGACACCCGATGAACAGGCCGTCGCGACCATCAACTGGGACCTCAACACCGACCGTAGCCTGCCGGTCGCGAGCGGAGTCTACATCTACCGAGTGGATGTGGACGGCGTCGGGACCAAGACCGACCGCCTCGCGGTCTTCGTCGAGCAGGAACGGCTCGACAACTTCTAAGGAGGGGAGCCGCCATGAGAACGAATCATCGGATTCCTTCCAACGGACGGAGGCGCAGGGTGATGAAGTCGTGGGTGACGTGGGTCCTGGTAGCGGCTGCCCTCTCGGGCTTCGCCGTCGACGCGGCGGCGGGCGGGCTCGATCGGGTCGGGACCGCGGGCGCGCAGGAACTCCGCATTCCGGTCGGGGCCGCGGGGATCGCGACCGGCGGCTCGACGGTTGCATTGGGATCTGGGCTGTCCAACATTTTCTACAATCCGGCGTCGCTCGCCTCGACGGACGAGTCCGAGGCGCTGGTGTCGTACAGCAGCTACATCGCGGACACGAAGGTGAATTACGTCGCCGTCGCGAGCCATCTCGGCTCGCAGGGCGAATTTGCGTTCCATGCCAAGGTCTACAGCCTCGGCGACATCACCGTCACGACCGAGGCCGCGCCCGAGGGAACCGGGCAGATCCTGAGCCCCAGCTATGCGGTCGTCGGAATGACGTACGGGCGGCGGATGACGGATCGAGTGCTTCTCGGCTTCACCGGCTCCTACGTGGCCGAGAAGGTCGCCGACATGAAGGCATCCGGCTTCGCGGTCGATCTCGGCGTGCAGTACGACACGGGATGGCGCGGGCTTCGGTTCGGATTCGCCATGAAGAATGTCGGACCGACCATGCACTTCGACGGCCCGAACCTGGAAGAGCGCGTGGCGCTGCCGGGAGACGATCCCGCCGCCCAGCCACACGTCGTCCGCCTCCAGACGGCGGAATTCGAACTGCCGAGTTATCTGCAGATCGGCGTTGCGTATGACCTCGCGATCTCCGAGAATCGGCACGTGGGCCTTTACGGCACGTTTCAGGGAAACAACTTCTCGACCGACGAGTACCGGATCGGCGCGGACGTGCCGGTCGGCGAGTGGCTGAATCTCCGCGCCGGGTTCCAGGGGCAACTCGCCCTTGATTCGGACGCCAGGATGCAGGACTACGCCTACTCGTATTCGTACGGGGCTGGATTCAACTTCAAGTTGGGCGACCGCCCCTTCAAATTCGACTGGGCCGGAAGCCACACGGGCGACTACTTCGACGACCTTCAGCAGATCTCGCTCGGCATTTCGTTTTGAGCGTTCGTAGTGCGTCCAAATCCCAGGGGGGCGGATCGGCGACGATCCGCCCCCCTTCGTTGCCCAGCCGGGTGATCGGCGCGGCGGTAGCCGCCACGACCCTTCTCGCCGTCGTACTCGCGTTCGCGGCGCCGCGCGCGGCCGTGGCTTCGGAGGTGTCTCCGTCGTCGCCGGAGTCGGGTCCCAGCCTGGAAGGGGCCCGCGGCGTCTTCGGGGCCGCGCTCGACTCGATTCTGGGGCTCGAGCTTGCGGGTGCCCAGATCGGCCTCCTGGCGGTCTCCGAGGCGCGTCACGACACGCTCCTGGCCTACCGGGAGGGAAGGCGCCTGATCCCGGGGAGCAACGCGAAGCTCTTCACCACCGGATCGCTCCTGGCGCTCCACGGGCCCGCGGCGCGCCGCGTCACGACCCTCGAGGCGAGAGGGAAGGTGAAGCGCTCGGAGAAGCGGGGCCGCCCTCTCGAGATCGAGCTCAAGGGCGACCTCACGCTCCACCCGTCGGGGATGCCCGACATCGTCCCGCTCCGATCTCCGGGATCGCGCGGACTCCTCGACTCGCTCGCGTTCCTACTCCGGGCGAGCGGGCTCAAGCGATTCGAGGGAACGCTCTACGTCGACCGGACGCTCTTCGCGGCGGAGCCGTTCCCAGCGGGCTGGGGCGCCGACGATCTCGCCTACGGCTACGGCGCGCCTCTCGGGCCCGTGCTCGCGAACGGGAACGCGGCCCTCGTCATCGCCCGAGAGGAGGGGGGGCGTGTGAACTACGCGCTCGATCCTCCCGATGCGCCGATCGCGGTTCGCGTGACGAGCGTCACCGTGGGGGACTCGGGGAGCGCGGGATGGCTCACGCCCCGGTGGGCCGTCGGCTCCCGCGTCATCGAACTCTCGGGCATGGTGCCGCGAGGGGGCGAGGTGAAACGGTCGGTGGCGATGTCGGATCCCGATTCGGCGGCGGCCTGGCTCCTCCTGGCCGCGATGCGCCGGGAAGGGATCGAGTTGAAGAAGGTCTCGCTCGGGTTCCTCCTTCCGGGTCCCCCGGGGAGCGGTCCGATGGGTCCCGAGGCCTGGCGCGGCGTCGAGTGGGGGGAGAACCGCGCGTGGCGGGGGAGCGCCACAGCCGCAGGGTGGGATTCCGTTTCGGCGGCGCGCCCTGCGGCGGTGATCTCGCTCCCGTCGACGACCCTCCTCGAGGCGCTGGCCGTGGTGAACCCGCAGAGCCTGAACGTGGAGGCGGAAGGACTCCTGCGCCTGGCGAGCCCCGCAGGGTGGGCCAAGGGCCGGCGAGAGGGGATCGCGCAGATCTACCGGCTCGCGGCCGAAGCGGGGATCGACACGCTCGACCTCTCGTTCGTAGACGGATCGGGGCTCTCGCCTCAAGATCTCGTCACGCCGAGGGCGGTCGTCCGCTGGCTCGAGCGCTGCGACGCCGCCGACAGCAGCGGCGGCACGCTTCGCGCCACGCTGGCGCGCCCGGGAGAACCGGGCACGCTCGAAAAGCGCTTCATCGCTCTCCCGCCGGGGTCCGAGTTCAGGGCCAAGACAGGCACGCTCACGAACGTCAGCTCGCTCTCGGGCTATCTTCGAACCGCGGAAGGGGAAGAGATCGTCCTCACGATGGTCGTGAACGGCGCCCGAAAGTCGGTGACGCCGGTCCACGACGCGGAGGAGCGGCTCGTCGGATTCCTGGCTCGCGTCCCCCGCGAGCGCGGGGCGCCCTTTCTCCCGTTCGGCTGGAGACCCCGATGACGATGAGGGCGATGCGTAATCCCATCGCGCCACCCCGGCTTCGTCCAGGAGATCGGATCGAACTGGTCGCGCCCTCGGGTCCGGTGAAGCGAGGGCTCGTCCTGGCCGGAGCGCGCCTGCTTCAAGAGGCGGGATACCGCGTCACGTTCGGCCGGCACGTCTTCGACCGCCGGGGACATCTGGCGGGGCGCGACGAGGCGCGCGCGGGCGACGTGAATCGAGCGCTCCGAAATTCCGACGTCCGATGCATTCTCATGGCTCGTGGCGGGTATGGGGCC
>Ga0315278_10002934_pt1 | contig 15226 bp, 12 predicted proteins | sample YL17G06_0_MG_FD_203880 | JGI IMG/M metagenome (GOLD analysis project Ga0315278, IMG submission 203880) | Sediment microbial communities from Yellowstone Lake, YNP, Wyoming, USA - YL17G06_0 | ecosystem: Environmental > Aquatic > Freshwater > Lake > Sediment | place: USA: Wyoming | collected... | reverse complement strand
CTTGTCAAAGGCGATTTCCCACTTCTCGTTGCCCTTCTGCACGGTGATATGGTCGCCATCGAATTCCAAAACCGGCCCGGTAACCTGATAGCTCTTGGGAGCCCCGGCTACGGCAAAAGAAGCGATCAATATCAAAATTCCCGCCACCAACCCGATCCGTTTCATAAAACCCCTCCTTTTAAAATAGATTTTGGAGCTCAGCATAAAAGATCTGCGGAAAAAAGTAAACTGGCAAAATCATCTCCTACCGCATCATCTCCTGCCGCCTCCGAAAATCGATCCTAGAACCCCCCGGATAATCTGCCGGCCGATCTGGCTGCCGATGGCGTGGGCGGCGCTTTTGGCCGCGGCGGTCAGCAGGTCTCCGGCCTGGGAGCGGGGTTCGGCCGACCGCTTCTGGGGAACGGCTTCTTCTTTTACCTGCTCCGCGCGGGCTTTGAGTTTTTCGTAGGCCGATTCGCGATCGACGGTTTTTTCATAGTGGCCGTAGATCACGGATTCCTTGATGATCTTGCTCCGTTCTTCAGGAGTAAGGGGGGTCAGGCGGCTGTGGGGAGGGCAAATGTACGCCCGTTCCACCTTTGTGGGCGCGCCCTTTTCATCCAGCACCGAAATTAGGGCTTCGCCCACTTCCAGTTCGGTGATGGCTTTGGCTACGTTCAGCTTGGGGCTGGCGCGGAAGGTATCGGCGGCCGCCTTCACATTCTTCTGGTCCTTGGGGGTGAAGGCCCGGAGCGCATGCTGGACCCGATTGCCCAGTTGCCCCAAAACGGTTTCCGGGAGATCGAGAGGATTCTGGGTGATGAAATAAACTCCCACTCCCTTCGAACGGATGAGGCGCACGACCTGCTCGATCTTATCAACCAGAATCTTGGGCGTCTCGTCAAAGAGCAGATGGGCTTCGTCAAAAAAGAAGACCAACCTTGGCTTCTCCGGGTCCCCCACTTCGGGAAGCTTCTCGAACAGCTCGGCCAGCATCCAGAGCAGAAAGGTGGCATAGAGCTTGGGAGATTGCATCAGCTTATCTGCGGCGAGGATATTGATGACCCCTTTCCCTTTGGGGTCCGTCTGCATGAGGTCCTGCAGATTCAAGGCGGGCTCGCCGAAGAATTTGCCTCCCCCTTGCTCTTCGAGGGCCAGAAGGCCGCGCTGGATCGCGCCAATGGAGGCCGGGGAAATGTTTCCGTACTGCGTCTTGAACTGATCCGCCTGATCGCCCGCAAACTGGAGCATGGAACGTAGATCCTTCAGGTCGAGGAGAAGAAGGCCGTTGTCATCGGCGATTTTGAAGACGAGGGTGAGGACGCCGCTCTGGATCTCGTTCAGCATGAGGATGCGGCTGAAAAGCAGGGGACCCATTTCGGAAACGGTGGTGCGGACCGGATGGCCCTGCTCCCCGAAGACATCCCAAAAAGCCACCGGAAAACCTTGGAAGGTGAAATCTTCCAGACCCAATTTCTGGATCCGCTCCTTCACCTTGGGATTTTCACCGCCCGGAAAAGGAAGGCCGGAGAGGTCTCCTTTGACATCCGCCATAAAAACCGGCGTGCCGATGGCGCTGAACTGTTCGGCGAGCGTCCGCAGGGTTACGGTTTTGCCCGTGCCCGTGGCCCCGGCAATAAGCCCATGGCGGTTGGCCATTTTGGGAATGATCGCGATTTCCGCCTTCGCCTTGGCAATCACGAGAGAATCAGGTTTCGCTCCCATTTTGCCTCCTCATTATTTCATCAAAAATTTTAGAACCTGTCCGTAAATAATATTCCCCCTTTTTCAAAGGAGGATTTAATGGCAGCAGCGTATTTAAGGATAAGCTCTTAATATTCATAGAAATCAAATGGACTGTCAACGAATCCAGGGTGTTGGAAATCCGGATAAAAACCCCCCTTTTTTCAGGCGTTTTCCTCCGCAAGGGGCAAGCGGGATTGTTCCTGTCCTTCAAGCTGCTGGGCCAGGGGTTCCCATTCAGCCGTCAAATCTTCAACTTGCTTTTTTGCGGTTGCGTGAGCCTTCAGAAGCTCGGGGATGTTTTCCCCCCGCCGGTAGATTTCCGGATCCGCTAACTGGCGGGAAAGCTCCTCCATCTCTTTCGTGGCCTGTTCCAGGTCCGATTCGATGGTCTGGATTCTCTGGCGAAGCTCCAGCGTTTCCCGGTAAAAACGGTTGCGGGCCTCGGCCTCCACCCGCTTCTGATCCCTGCTTCGGCGGGCGGCCCGGTCTCTTGTCTCCGCACCTGCCGCGAGCGGGATCAGACCGTTTTGCGCTTCCGCCTCCCTTTCCAGCTCCTTCTTATAGAGATAATCGTCGTAGTTCCCTGGATAGACGGTGAGCTGCCCCGCATTGACCTCGATGACCTTGTTGGCCATGGCGTTGATCAGGTGGCGGTCGTGGGTGATGAAGCAGAGCGCGCCCTGGAACTCCTGCAAGGCCCTTTCGAGCACGTCGCGGGCGGCAATATCTAAATGGTTGGTCGGTTCGTCCAGAAGCAGGAAATTGGCCGGGTGCATCAGCATCTTCGCCAGGACTAAGCGGCTCTTTTCTCCGCCGCTCAGGACCGATACCTTCTTCTCCACTTCCTCGCCGGAAAAGAGAAAAGCCCCGAGAATACCCCTGAGGAAGCTGATCGATTCGTCCTTGGCCAAGGAAAAAATCTCCTCCCAGACGGTTTTGGCGGGATCTAAGAGCTCAAGCTGGTGCTGGGCGAAGTAGGCCCGGGAAGCGTTGTGTCCCAATTGGATCGTGCCGGCATCCGGTTCGATCACCCCGGCCAGCAGCTTCAACAAGGTTGACTTTCCGGCGCCGTTGACTCCGACCAGGGCGACTTTGTCTTCCCGAGTAAGGGTGAGATCGACCCCGGAATACACTTTGACAGGGCCGTAGGCCTTGTGGACTTCTTTCAATTCCGCCACGACTCTTCCGCTGCGGACGGGCTGGGGAAAGGAAAAGCGCATGGTCTTCTGGGATTCCAGGGGTTCCTCGATCCGGTCCATTTTTTCGAGGGTTTTGATCCGGCTTTGAACCTGCCTGGCTTTGGTGGCTTTGTAACGGAACCGTTCGATAAAGCGCTCGGTCTGCTCGACCTTCTTGCGTTGGCCCTCCAGAGCGGCTTCGAGGATGGCCTTTTTCTTCTCGCGCGCCTCCACATAGGCATCGTAGTTCCCCGCGTAAGGAAGAAGCTTCCTTCCTTCGATGGCCAAGATCCGGGTCACCACCCGGTTCAAGAAATCGCGGTCGTGGGAAACGATCATGATCGTGCCGAGATATTCGCCGAGAAACGCCTCCAGCCAGATCAGGGATTGCAAATCCAAGTGGTTTGTGGGTTCGTCGAGGAGAAGGAGATCGGGATTCGCCAAAAGGATCTTGGCCAGGGCGAGCCGCATCAGCCAGCCGCCGCTGAGTTCCCCGGAAGAGCGCGAAAAATCTTTTTCCCGAAAACCCAGGCCTTGGAGAATCGCCTTGGCCTGCGACTCCAGGGCGTATCCCCCCCGCCGGGCGTACCGTTCTTCGAGATGCCCGTAAGCCTTGGCCAGAGCCTCCAGCGTTTCCGGGTCCTTTTCTTCGGAGATTTCCTCCTCAAGAAGCCGCATTTTATCCTCCAGAATGGACAGCTCCTTGACGCCGCTCTGCACCTCTTCCAACAGGGATTGACCTTGAAGGGGCATAGGCTCCTGGGAAAGATACCCGATATGAACGCCTTTGCGAATTTGGATATCGCCCTGATCGGGATGTTCTTCCCGCGTAATCATGCGGAAAAGGGTTGTCTTCCCGGACCCGTTGGGGCCGACGAGACCGATCCGGTCTCGGGCTCCGAGCCGGAGCGAAGTAGCGGAAAAAAGGATTTTTTCCCCGAAAGCTTTTTCCAAGCCAACGATTTCGATCAAGATAAAACCCTTGAAATAATTTTTTTTCTATTATACATTACAACAAATTTTTTGAAACTCTATAACATAAGGAGGGAGCCATGAAAAAGTGGAAATTTTCGTTGATTTTTAGCGTGCTGGTGTTTTTTTGTGCTTCTTTGGCTTTTGCCCAGTTCAAGTTTGAGAGGCCCATAACCATCATCGTTCCCTGGGCGGCCGGCGGCGCTTCCGACCAGGTTGCGCGGGTTTTGGCCGGGGAGATGGAAAAAACCCTGGGCCAGAAAATCGCCGTGGTCAACCAGCCGGGCGGGTCCGGATCGATCGGCCAGAAGGGGGTCTATGATGCCAAGCACGATGGGTATACCTGGGCCGGGAATGCGGACGGGAGCGTCGTGACCTATCAGACTCTCGGCCTTCTCGAATACCCCTCCCACAAGGATTGGCAGCACTACTACGCTATGTTTACGCCGATCGTCATCTGCGTCCCGGCGGATTCTAAGCTCAACTCCCCCACGGAACTGGCCGCGGAGATGAAAAAGAGGCCGGGCGAAGTGAAGGTGGCATCAGCCGGGGTGGGCGCCGGGGGGCATGCGGCCGCGGAGGTCTTCCGGAAGGCGACCGGAATCGAATATAAACACATTCCTTACAAAGGCGGGTACCCGGCGGTTGTGGCGACGGTCCAGGGGGAAACCGATGCGGTCATGCAGCTTTCTCTGGAGGTGGCGGACATGCTGCGGGCCAAGAAGCTGAAAGCTCTGGCAGTCATGTCCAAGGATCCGCTCATGATCTCCGGATACGGGGAAATTCCCTCGGTTATGAAATTCATTCCCAACCATCAGCCCCTCGGATATCTTTTCGGCCTGCAGATCCCGAGGAAAATTCCGGAGCCCGTGAAATTGACCATCGATGCGGCGTTCGATAAGGCGACGCAATCGGATTCCATCAACAAGCTGGCGGATCAGAAGGCCTGCAAGGCCGTCAACATTCGGGGGGCGAAGGCGGATGAGGCCATCGAGCAAATCGGTTCGGTCGTGAACTGGATGTTCCAGGATATCGGCCAGGCGAAAAAATCCCCGGCCGAGTTCGGATTCAAGAAGCCCTAATGTGGGGGGCTGTTTCTGAAATCACCTGGGGATTTCCGTAGAGGAGCGGGAATCCCCTTTTTTGTATTTCCAATATTCACCGCAGAGCACGCCGAGATCGCAGAGAAGAATAATGAATAATCAAAAACAGGTGAGGTTTCTGCAAAACTTTCGGAAGCGGGGGAGGTCGTCATTCCGGGCAAGCGATCCGTGCCCTTGCCTGCATTTTATTTTGAATTGAGCAAATCTCTGCGGTCTCTGCGTACTCTGCGGTTAAGTTTTTGTTATTTTTAAACCGATTTTCAGGAGCTTCGAAATGGATGAAAAACAGATGGCGAAAGCCGATTTTATCACCTCGATCGTGATGATTTTTGCGGGGCTTGTCATCCTGGCCGTCACCCTCTATTTTCCCCGGTTCCCGGAGTGGGGAGGGATCTATGCCAACCCGGGTTTCACTCCTTTTCTGCTGGTTCTCACCCTCGTGGGCATGTACCTTTATATATTGGTCCGTTCTGTGAAACGAGGGGGGAACCAAGTCCGGGTCACGGGCGAAATGGTCAGAAAATTCTTTCAATCCATGGTGGCAAAACGCTATTTTATTTGCCTCGGCCTGTTTGTCCTGTATTACATCCTCTTAGGGCGGATTCCCTTCATTCTCGACACCTCCCTTTACCTTTTCCTTTCCATCCTTATTTTCGGCGGGGGAGGATGGTTGAAGGCCTTGGTGATTTCCGTGGCCACCTCTTTTGCGGTTTATTTGATTTTCGTGCGGATTTTCCTGGTTCCGCTGCCTTGAGCGGGAGATAAACGCATGGGTCCTTTAATCCTTCTTCAGGAAATATTCAAGCTCCTGAACCCCTCGACCCTGTTCGAGGTGTTTTGGGCCACGCTTTTAGGGATCACCGTGGGCATGATGCCCGGGCTCACCGCCACCATGGGAATCGCCCTTCTGACCGGGCTGACTTTCCAATGGGCATCCGGAGATGCCATTCTCATTCTCATCTGCATGTATGTCGGGGCCATTTACGGCGGGAGCCGTTCGGCCATTCTGATCAATGTGCCGGGGACTCCGGCCGCGGCGGCAACGGTTTTCGACGGGTACCCCTTGGCCCGGAGCGGCAGGGCGGGGGAGGCCATCGGCCTGGCCACGACCGCCTCTTTTCTGGGGTCCATGATCGGCCTCTTCTTTCTTTCCTTCTTCACACCCTGGCTGGGTTCGATCGCCCTGGAGTTCCGGTCCTTTGAATTTTTCTGGCTGAGCCTGTTCGGGGTCATCATCTGCGGCAATTTAACGTCTCCCAAAGACCCGCTCAAAGGATGGATCTCCGGCATTTTGGGCCTCTTTTTAGCCATGGTCGGCATGGACGTGATCCAGGCTTTTCCCCGATATACGGGGGGGAGCATCGAACTGTCGGGTGGTTTATCGCTTATTCCTGCCTTAGTGGGTTTGTACGGCATTCCGGAAGTCCTCAACGGACTTGCCGAGATCCGGATCCAGGAAAAAGCCATGCAGATCAAGCGGGTCATTCCCCGAATGCGGGATCTCTGGGATAATCGCAAAAATATCGTGCGTTCGGGAATCATCGGCGTAATCATCGGGGTGATCCCGGGGGTGGGTGAAAACATCGCTTCGTATGTCGCCTACGATTTTGCCCAGAGGGGAAGCAAACATCCTGAGAAATTCGGCAAGGGGGCGGAGGAAGGGCTGATCGCGGCCGAAACAGCCAACAATGCCTGTGTCGGAGGCGCTATCATTCCCGTGCTCGCCCTCGCCGTTCCCGGGAGCCCGCCCGCTGCGGTTCTCATGGCCGCCATGTGGCTCCATGGGATGAGACCGGGGCCCCTCCTAATGATTGAGACTCCCAACTATGTTTATGAAGTTTCGGCCATGTTTCTCATCGCCACCTTTGCCATGCTGGTCCTCGGGCTTTCGATGGTGCGGCCGATGGTCAAGGTCTTGAACCTCAGAAACTCGATCCTGATGCCCATCGTTTTCATCCTCTGCGCCATCGGCTCCTTTGCCATCGCCGGGAGGATCTTCGATATCCTGATCATGCTGATTTTCGGAGTCATCGGTTACGGAATCCGGAAAATGGACTATGCCGACGCCCCTTTCATCCTAGGTCTCATTCTCGGGGACATGCTGGACGAAAACCTGCGCCGCAGTCTCATGCTGACTTCCGGAGCCGTCATCCCTCTTTTCACCCGGCCCATCTGCATCATCCTGATCGCCCTCATTGTGCTGACGATTGTCGCCCGGAATGCTCGCTTCAAAGGGATGATGAGCGAGACCCGCGAGACGGTGACGAAGACCTTGGGGTTCGGCCGCAAGAAGCAGCCTTGATGATGTTTTAAAAGGAGCCACTGTCATGGCTTCGTAAAAAGCTCTCCCGCCACAGGCGGGACTAGGCGCGCAAATCCGATGGTAGGGGCAACCCGCCGGGTTGCCCGATATCGGGCGGCTCGGCGAGCCGCCCCTACCTTCTGCAAAGACGAAGTTGAAGCGCAATCCCGCTCCGAGCGGGACAGATGGACTTTTTACGAAGCCATCCGCCAAAAAGGAGAAGATCATGGAAGGAAGAGTCGAAGGGTTCTTATCGTCCGCCGAAATCCAGAAGATCCAGGAAGCCAGTCTGGAGATCCTCTCTGAAGTGGGGGTCAAGATCCCGCATCCGGAGATCCGCCAAATGCTCCTGGAGGCAGGGGCCAAAGAAAAGGATGAATCCGCCGTCTCTTTTCCCACGGAGTTAATTACCAAGGCGCTCGCCAAGGCCCCTTCCGCTGTTCCTTTTGCCGATCTCAAAGACAATCGAACGGAAATAAAACCCGGATCAACACCGCTCTTCTGGGCCGGGAATGCCATGTACTACTACCGGGGTGGAAAAAGACAGGAGCTCACCCGGGAGAGTTACGTGGAATTCTGCCGCGTGGCGAACCAGCTGCCGAACCTCCATGCCATCGTGGGAACCAGCCTCGGAGATTATCCCCCGCCCACACGGGATTTCGTGGGGTTCCGGGCCATGGCCGAAAATACCCAAAAGCATCTGCGGCCGGTCATTTTTACCCCCCAGGGTGTCGAAATTATGTTGGAGATGGCGGATGTCTTACTGGAGGGAAAACCTCTGAGGGATAATCCGATTCTCAGCTTTGGGTTTACCATTGTGAGCCCCCTGCAGTGGTCGAACTCGGCCCTGGAGGTATTTCGCGTCTCTTCCGGCCACGGCATTCCCCTCATGATCAACTCCGAGGTCATCTGCGGGGCCACCGGGCCGGTCTCCTTGGCCGGCGCTTTAGTTCTGGCCAATGCGGAGGCTCTCAGCGGGGTGGCGATCGCCCAACTTCTGGAGCCTGGAAGGCCGGTGGTCTTCAACCTGGGCTTTTCCCACACCTTTGACATGCTGGTTGCGGAAACCCTGACCGGCGCCCCGGAAGGTGCCTTGCTGGGAGCGGCCGCGAGCCGGATCGCCCATTTTCATCAACTCCCCTCCGCCTCCTGGATGAGCACGGAAGCGAAGGCGCCCGACGCCCAGGCGGCTTCTGAAAAAACCATGCTCGGGCTCCTTCATGCCCTGGGAGGGGTCAACCTCATCTGGGGGATCGGCAATCTGGAGTCCACCCTCACCCTCTGCCCGGAGCAGGCGGTGATCGATGACGAAATCGCCGCCGGGATCCTCAGAATCTGGCGGGGAATCCGGGTGGATGAAGAAAAGATGGCTGTTTCCACGATCAAGACGATCGGGCAGAAAGCGGATTATCTCGGAAGCGACCATACCTACCGGCATTTCAAGGATGAACTTCGGGTGACCCCGCTCATGAGCCGGGAAAGATGGGCCGTGTGGGAAAACGAAGGGAAAAAGGAATTAATCAGCCGGGCGGCGCAGCGAGTCGATGAACTTCTAAAGAACCCGCCGTCCGACCATTTGAGCGGAGGTCAAAGAGAGAAACTGGCGCGGATCGAAAAGAAATGGCTGGAAAAACTGGGATGAAAATCGGGATCTGCAACGAGCTTTTCCAGGGCTGGCCCATCGCACAGATTTTTGAATATGCCGCCCAGCTGGGATATAGGGGGGTGGAAATCGCCCCCTTTACCCTAACGGATTCGGTGCGGGATGTCTCTTCCGGGAAAAGAAAGGAAATCCGGCGGGCCGCGGAAGAGCGGGGGATTGAAATCATCGGCCTCCACTGGCTGTTAGTAAAGCCGGAAGGGCTGTATATAAATCATCCGGAACCGGAAATCCGCCGCCGGACCCAGGAATATTTGCAGGAGCTGATCCATTTCTGCGCGGATCTTGGGGGGAAAATTCTTTCCCATGGGTCTCCGAAGCAAAGAACCGTTCAGGCAGGATGGAATTTTGAGGAATCCTGGAAACGGGCGCGGGAAACGTTCGAGGATTGTCTGGCTGCTGCGCAGGAACGGGGAGTTGTTTACTGCATTGAGGCATTGACCCGGAGCAACACCAATTTTATCAATACGGTTGAGGAGGCCCTGCGCCTGGTTGGGGAGATCAACCATCCGAACTTCCAGATGCTGGTTGACTGCCGGAGCGCGGAGGCGAACGAAGGATCCGCCGCCGAGGCGGTGCGCGAAGCCCTGGCCTCCGGGCATCTCCGCCACGTTCACCTGAACGATGTCAGCGGGCGAGGGCCCGGATTCGGCGAGGTCGCTTTCAGCCCGATCTTAAAAGAATTAATCAAAGGGAATTATTCAGGCTGGGCAGCGGTGGAAGTTTTCGAGTTCGACCGGGATCCCCAGACCATCGCGAGCCGCAGCATCGGGTATCTGCAAGGCATTCTGGAGACCTTCGAATAAAACAATTTTCACCGCAGAGAGCGCAGAGAACGCAGAGATAAAAATCCTCAATTCAAAAACCTAAAGTTTTGACGCGATATCATCTACCTTTTGGTTCTGTTAGGCAGTTTCTGACTTCGAAATCGAAAATTATTTCCTCTGCGATCTCTGCGCTCTCCGCGGTGAATGGTTCTATCTTTTTTTCATTTTGTTCCGCACGGACTGGATCTTATCCCCTAAGTGGACCACCTTGTCCCGCCGGTCGTCGATTTGGATCGTGGTGTAAACCCGGCTCAAACCCATTTTAAAGGGAAGTTCGTGGAGCTTGCGGGCCAGGGCATAAAGGTCCCCTGCCTTGCCTTCGATCAGGGTGCCCATGTCGTGGAGCAGGTGGGGAAACTTGGATTTTTTCAGAATCTTGTGAACTTCGGCGACGTAGAGGCTGATGCTTTCCCCTTCGCGAATCTTGGGGCTGATTACGATCTGCATGATAGCCATGATGCTCTCCTTTCCTGGAAATCGTGATTCGTGTCAGTGGTTGCCAGAACACATAAGCGCATAGCGTAACTACAGAGCCTCCTGCAAAAGTCGCTCACCCCGTCATTCCGGCGAAGCCCGGATCGGGTCCGGGTCGCGCTTCGCTTGCCCGGAATGACGATTTTCTACTGCTTTCAAGAGTTTTGCAAGAGCCTCTACCGATTTTGGATTTCATACTTCGAATTTTCCCCCTTTTGAATTCTTCTGCTTTTCTTCTTAGGGTTCTTCGACTATAATCGATTCTTACATTCCCTCGTTTCAAACGAGGTCACTTCAAGGAGGTTGTATGCCCATCATTCAAGTTCACATGCTCGAAGGAAGGACCCAGGACCTCAAAAAAAAGTTGGTCGCCAACATGACCGAAGCCGTGGTGAAATCCCTGGGCGTGAAACCCGAAGACGTCCGGATCATCCTCATGGACATGGCGAAAAGCAATTACGCCGTTGCCGGAGTGATGAAATCGGAGTCCTAACAAAAATTCTTCATCGGGTTCACCCGGCCATCCTTTCCGAATAAGCGGCCAGGTTCGCCAAAGCCTGGGCGGCCAGGGGCAGAGAGGCATAGGCCGGAATTCCAGCCTGGCAAAGCCGCTGGCGCAGGCGGGTCGCCTCGTTTGCCAGGAAGGGGTCTTCTCCGCTTCCATCTACGACGGCCACCAGGGGTTTGCGGAACCGGTTTTTGCGCAGATAATCGATGGCGGCTTCGGAGGTGTCCCGGTCCTCCGGCTGGGCGTAGGTTAGACGGTGGATGAGACGATCCACGAGGATTAGGTCCAACGCCGGGTCTTCGAAGGCCAATTCCAGAATCTTGGCCATGAAGTGCGGATCGTGAAAGGCCCTCCACGCATCCACGGGGTTGCGGGCGAAGGAACCCACCGCCGGAATCAGGGCATTGAGTTTTTCCCGGGTTTCCCCCTCGAGAGCGGGGACGTCCAGGCCGAGGCGGTTGCAGATGTCGGCATAATAAACGCTGTTTCCGCCTCCGCCTCCCAGGATAAAAAGCCGGCGGCCCCGCATCGGAGGGAGAGTGAGGAACGCCAGGGCCGTCCCGGCCAGCTCTTCCAGCGATCGCACCCGGGTGATGCCAGCCTGCCGCAAGGCCCCGTCCCAGATCCGGTCTTCCCCGGAGAGGGTCCCTGTGTGGGAAGAAACCGCCCCGGCTCCGGAGAGCGTTTCCCCTCCTTTCCAGACAACGAGCGGTTTTACCCGATTCACCCGGCGGGATAGATCCAAAAAGCGTTTCCCATCCTTGACGCTTTCCAAGTAGAAACCGATGACTTTGGTCTCCTCATCCGCTTCCAGGTATTCCAGGTAGTCCGTGCTGTCGAGGACGGCGGCATTTCCGAAACTAACGGCTTTGCTGAGACCCATGCCCATAAAATGGGCGTGCTCGCTCATCCGCTGGGTCAGGGTGCCGCTCTGAGACAAAAAGGCCAAAGATCCCGGCGCGGCCGGAATCTGGCCCCAGAGCATCAACCGGGAAGCCGGAGCATAGGGCCCCATGCAGTTGGGCCCGATGAGATTCAGCCGGCTTTGTTCCGCAATCCGCCGGATCTCCCTTTCGAGGCGGTGTCCCTCCGGGGTCCCCAGCTCCTGAAACCCGGAGCTCAGGATGTGGATATTTCGAATTCCTTTGCGGGCGCACTCCTCCAAGGCCGACGGGACGGCCTGAGCCGGAATGCAAATGATGGCCAGATCGACCGCTTCCGGAAGGGCCGAGATGTTCGGGAAGGCCGGGAGCCCCCCGATTTCCCGGGCCGTAGGGTTGATCAAAAAAATCCGTCCGGCATAGCCCGCCCGCTGCAGGTTCTTGAGAAAAAACTGCCCCCCCAGGCCGCTGTAAGTCCGGGAGATACCAACAATCGCGAGGCTGCGCGGGGAAAAGATGCGCTGGAAGGTTTTCCTTTGTTCTTCGTCCATGGGGGTTTGTCGCTTCTCCTACCGCCTTCCGAAAATACGGATTGCTTTTCATTCAGGGGTGGTCTTTCCGACCCCTGGGAACATTATATTTCATGATCCGTGAAAACAGGGAAAAAATTGAAGAGGTAACGCTTCCGTCCTTTGAAGAAAGGCGCGCCATTTTGGCTCAGTGCTTCCAGGGCGCGGGGACAGCGTCGCGCTTCGCAGAACCACAAGGCGGTGGTCTTTCAGGGGATGGGGCGGAGGCCGCAGGCCTGCCGCCTCATTTTGCGGAAACCATGGACTTTCGCGAAACAAAGCGAGTTCCCGGCCGGTGCTTCCGCGAATCGCGCCGCCGTCCCCGCGCCCAGTCCCAGTTGTCATCCCAAAAACATTGTTTTAAGCAAAGGGAGGCAAGCAACCGAAAAGATTGACTTGAGTTTCCATTTTCAATAAGATTGAGGCGTCTTCCGTCATGAAATCACAACCCGGGCGAGTCCCGGGAAAGGAGCGGTCCATGAAAGAAGTCGTGATTGTCGGCGGGGTGCGCACCGCCATTGGCCGGATGGGCGGAACGATCGCCCGGTTTCGCCCGGAAGAATTGGGGGCTTTTGTCCTCAGGGGAATTGTGGACAGAATGGGAATCGACCCCGCGATGGTGGAGGACGTGGTCATGGGCCTCTCCAATTCCTGGCATGCCGCCTACAACCCGGCGCGCTGGGCCGTGCTCAAAGCCGGGCTCCCCTACAGCCTTCCCGGGGTCACCGTCGAGCGGCAGTGCTCCTCCGGCCTTCAGGCGATGAATTTTGCCGCGACCCAGATCCTTGCCGGCCTGGGAGATATCTACATTGCCGGAGGCATGGAGAGCTGGAGCCAGTGCCCCTGGATGATCCCGCGAGCGGAGGAAGCCTACTCTTTCACCCCGCCGCAGATCCTGCGCCGGGAAACAGCCCCCACGCCTGAAGACAGCCTGGTCATGGGCGTGACGGCGGAAAACCTGGTTGCGAAATATAAAATCTCCAGAGAGGAACAGGATTCCTTCGGCCTCAGGAGTCAGGAGCGGGCGTTCCGGGCGATCCGGGCCGGTTATTTCAAGCACGAAATTATCCCGATCATCCTGGCCCAGAAAAAAGGGCAGATCATTTTCGATACGGACGAGCATCCGCGGGAGACGACCTTGGAGAAATTGGCCGCCTTAGCGCCGGTCTTCAAAAAGGACGGCACCGTCACCGCCGGAACCTCTTCCGGCCGGAATGACGGGGCGGCCGCGGTCCTGATGATGACGGCGGAGAAAGCCAAAGATCTCGGATGCAAACCTCTGGCCCGTTGGGTCACCTGCGCCGCGGTGGGGGTGGATCCAAAGATCATGGGGATCGGCCCGGCTTATGCCATTCCCAAGGCCCTGAAGCGGGCCGGCCTGAAAATGGCGGACATGGACGTCGTCGAAATCAATGAGGCCTTTGCCGCGCAGGTTCTGGCGTGCGTGAAAGAACTGGAGGCGCAGGGCCATCCTATGGACATGGAGAACCTGAATCCTTTGGGCGGGGCCATCGCCTTCGGCCACCCCAACGGGATGAGCGGGACGCGCATCTCCCTGTTTGCCATCCAGGAGCTGCAGCGCCGAAAAAGCCGGTACGCCGTGGCTTCGCTGTGCATCGGCGGGGGGCAGGGGGTGGCGACGATCTTTGAACGACTTTAAATATTTACCGCAGAGAGCGCAGAGCACGCAGAGAAAAAAATAAAAAATTAAACCAAAAGACAAAGAAGATTCTATTGCGGTTGGGGATACGATAGACACCGATAAAATAAGCCCAAAATTCAAATTAGGGAATTTCTTCTTTTTTTCTTTTTGAATTCATAACCTCTGCGTGCTCTGCGCTCTCTGCGGTGAAAATTAGGTTTTTACTTCGTTGATCAAACGGCCTTCCAGGAAAGCCACCACGTTTTCCACCACCATTTCATTTCCCCGCCGGATGGCCTCCGGCGTCATTCCCGAGTTGTGCGGCGACAGAACGACATTTGGCAAGGCCAGAAGAGCGTCTTCCGGGGGGAGAGGCTCCTGATCGAAAACGTCCAGTCCTGCTGCGGCGAGTCTTCCGCTTTTCAAGGCGGCGATCATCGCTTCCGTGTCCACAATGCTGGCCCGGGCGGTGTTCACCAGAATGGCCGAGGGTTTCATCTTGGAAAAGGCCCCGCGGTTCAAAAGATGCCGCGTTTTCTCGGAGGCGCGGACATGTACCGAGATCACATCGGCCTGGGAAATGAGGTGGTCGAGGGGAACAAAGCGGATGCCTGCCGGGGCGGGCCGCACGGCGTCGGGATGAAAGGTCCAAGCCAAAACTTCCATGCCGATCCCCTTGGCCAGGGACGCTAACTGCCGGCCGATGCTGCCGAAGCCGACGATCCCCAGGGTCTTGCCGTGGAGCTGGGCCATGGGGATCCGGGTCCACCGCCCCGCCTGCAGTTCTTTCTGGTGCTGGGGGATTTTGCGGGCGGCGGCCAGCATCAGAGTTAGGGCGTGCTCGGCTACAGCGATGGCTGAATATCCGGGGGTGTTGGTCACCTTAATGCCCAAGCGCGAGGCGGCATCAAGGTCGATATTGTCGGTCCCGATGCCGAGGACGGCGATCATCTTCAAATCCGGACAGGAGGCGAGGAGGGACGCGTTGAATTTTGAGTAAGCGCGGATGTTGACGGCCACCCGGGCCCCCTTGAGCCGCTCCCGCAGCTCTTCCGGGGAGGCCGCTTTTTCGGTATAGACTCTCACCTCCGCCTGGCGCTTCAGGGTTTCATGGGGCGCGGTGCCGGAGAAGATGGTGGGAAAGTCGTCGGGGACCACGACTAAAAACATTTTTCAGATCCTTTCCTGATGGCTTCGTAAAAAGTCCACCCACTATTCGAATTCCCGGAGGAAACCCGGAACGGCGAGGGAACCCCGTCCTTATCGGATTTCATCTTTGAGAGATTGCAGCCGGGCCTCATAAGCAGGCCGAAACGCCTTCAGGGTCTCCGCCCACTCGCGGCTTTCCGCGACTTTCGGGACTACCGCCGAGCCGGAAATGC